>Ga0265300_10000183_pt1 | contig 67751 bp, 96 predicted proteins | sample AusTroGonzalo_MG_FD_193482 | JGI IMG/M metagenome (GOLD analysis project Ga0265300, IMG submission 193482) | Bovine rumen microbial communities from tropical cattle in Woodstock, Queensland, Australia - Gonzalo_03 | ecosystem: Host-associated > Mammals > Digestive system > Stomach > Rumen ... | reverse complement strand
AACGGGCAGGAAGGAGGGAGAAGGATGGGGGAAGGAGAGTAGAGAGAAAGGGAGAAGGGGGAGGAAGCGCAGTATGCGCCGATAGGGGACACAGTGGGGAGGGGGCAAATAAGGGATTGAAAAAATGTCAGAAATTTCTCATGGATGCGCGGTGTGCCCCCCCCTATATACGAATCATCGGGCAAGGGGCCAAATATAGGGTTTGGAAGTGTCAGAAATTTTATGGCGATTCGGCCCCGGAAAAAGGTCGGTTTTTCGCACAGGTTATGCACAGGTTATGCACAACCCTATGCACAAGTTATGCACAGGCTGTGAACAGGGAAACTGACAGGCTATGCACAAGCAATGCACAGGGCTGTACACAAGTTATGCACAAGATACTGACAGGGTTATGCACAGGATATAAACAAGTGTTTTTGCCGTGTTTTGTAGTCCGTGAACACGTGCAGAAAACACGGGCAAGCACGGACACGCAAGAAACGCACGTAAAACGCACGGACAACGGCAAGACAAGAAAAAACACGGCAAGAAAAGAAAGTGTCTTAAAAACGGCACTGTCACACGTTACACGGCAAATTATAGAAGTATTGCGCACGTGTACACGGACACGGCAAGCAGACACGGAAAGACACGGACAAAAAGCACGTGCAAAAACGTGTATAAACTTTATGTTGACACTATTGCACTATTGTGAAATAATGGATATTGGGAAAGTGCATTTGCACTTGTTGATTTTTGACATGTAGGTTTGTGCAGACGATAGCAGGCGCACGGACAGAAAGACACGGACAAACAAACGCAACGTGCCAAAGTCTAAAAGCGTAAACACTGTAACAATATGGCAAACTGTTTAACGTAGGATAGCAGAACAAACACACTATACAAACCTAGTGCGAACATGTAGCAAAATAGACTTGACGTTCAACGGACGGACGGCAAGCAAACACAAACTATTGCACGTGTTATTTGTTGCCGTGTTCACGATTGAATCACAATTCAAAAGGAACAAAACAATGAATAACAAAGAATCAGTTTTGAGGACTGCAAAATTTAAGTCTTTTTCAGAATCAACACGCAACGCACTTGCAACACGCTACGACAATAAAGGAAAGCACTATGCAGAATATGCAGATGGACTTGCACAAATTAAGTCTATCATGCTCGGCAATAGTGCCGTTGTGCTTTATGGTACATTCAAAGATTATTGTGCCGTAATTACACGTGATTGCAAGAAAGACAAGCACGGCAATTATCGTGCTTTACTCACAATTCAGAATCTTTATTCTGAATCTGATAATCTGCACACGTTGCACGATGAAAGCAAAAAAGCAATTGAGGACAAATACAAGAAAGCAATTTTGCCGATTTGGAAACGTAACAAGATGACGTTTAATGACGTCATTGCAGACTTTGCAAAAGATAGTAATTGCAAGCATTGCGGGAGTATCACGGCAACGAAAGACGAGCTAACAAAGTACGATTTATTGCCGAAAGATGAAAAGACTTTCATTGTTGATAATGTTGAATATCGCAACATTATTGAAAAGGTTGTCTACTTCAGCAACGCCCAATTGTGTGCTTTATGGTGCGCAATTGCAGACACGGAAAGCACGATAACTGATGACGAAAGTAAAAAATCGTATCTCGATTATCAGAACATGATTGCAACAGACTTTGACAACGTCCGTGTTATTCTGCAAACTGTATCAGATAACAATGATATAGTTGCTGAGTATCGGAAAGCAACGGCAATTGCAAACCTCGGTTTGTAATTGGTAGCAACGAACACGGCAACAAACAACACGTGCAGTAAATCCAGCAAACAAAAAAGGAAAGCAAAAATGAAAAGCAATCGCAATTACAGTTTCAACGGAAAGTGTCCAAAAGTACACAATGAATTGAAAGCACGTGCGTTTAAGTCCATGATTGATTACACGGCAGATTGCAAGCTAGTCAAGAAAGCAGAACGCACGGACAAACAGAACGTGCAGACGTTGCATTTTAACGTAGACGTTGAAAAGTACATGCACGGCAAGAAAGCAACGGCAAAATACCATAGAACGGACAACGGCAAAGACTTTGCACGTGTCGTTGTAAACGGCAAAACATTATTTGTGTTCAACAATTGAACACGGCAAGCACGGCAAGCAAAACACGTTGCCGTGCTTTTTTTATGTCCGTCTGCAAAAATTGTTTAGTACAGTGACCAAAATTCCGTGGCTGTGCGACCGCACCCGCAACCGCAAACGCGGGGACTTTCTGCCCTTTTGGCTCCACGTCGTCGTGTCCCGAAAGGACACGGGAGGCAGGGAGCCAAAGGACACTGAGGAGCCGGGAGCCGTCGCCTTTTTGGGAGTTGGAGTGTTTCTCCATAGAGCACGCCGTCACCCGTGGGTGAACACGGGGAGGCGGGGAGTCGTGGCAATATGGACGTGGGTGCATGGCTGGGAGACCGGCAGGTGACATACACCCACGTGATATTTCTGCGACAGGAGGCAGAACATGAAAGAGAATCTTATCACAAGGATCAGGCACAAGCGGGAGGCCCGCCATGAGGTGCGGAGGCTGGAGCGCCTTCACAAGATGGTGCGGGAGCACAAGGAATTGCTCGGCGCCTCGTTCGTGCAGTATTTGGCAGGAGCCAACGGAGAGAAGCTCGTGAGCTTCCACGCCGAAGACGGGAGCCTGCTCGGAGTCGTGAGTGAGCTGGAACTGTGGCTAGGGCTCGGCTACTGAGAAATGGAGCGGGAGGCGACTGGAGCCCGCCTCCCCTCGACTTTATATATCTATCTTATAAGATAGATATATAAAGTGGAGCCGTATGGCTTCGCATATCAAATCTTCGGAGGTGCAGAAAATGGCACAGAAGAAAACACAGCCCGTCTACGCAATCAATGTGAACGAGGCGCCGAATGAGGAGACACGCCCGCGCGTACGCATGAACGTGTCGATGAACAGCAAGGGCTGCATGCAGTTGGAGATCACTGCGGAGAGCCCGTCCCCTGAGGAGTCCCGCAGGATGCTTGAGGACGGACTCAAGCAGATGAGGGAGACCGTCAAGAACCTCGGCTATCAGATTGCCGACGAGCAGTGAGGAGGAGTCCATGAGCGTGAGATTCAAGGACAGTCTGCGCAGGGGGGAGCTCCGTGCGCAGAAGAGGCAGGGGACTATCAAGGTAGTCCCCGAGGAGTTCATCCGATGCATCGCGGAGACCAGCTTCGGAGTCGTCCTCACAGACGCGCAGGTGCGCTGTGCGCAGAGTCGCGGAGGTGACGAAGGTGCGGTCAAGTACGCCATCGACGCCGTCTGAGAGGCGAAGGCGCATCATACTGCGCACAAGGAAAGCGGGAGGCCCGGGGGCGGTGTGCGCCCGCGGCCTGTGCATCATCTACAGACCGACAGCCACAGGAGGAAACAATGGCTAAGTATCTGATAATCGGAGACGGGGTGAACATCCCCGCCAACAAGGACAAGGTGGAGCCGTTGCTCCGCAAGGCAGGCTATCACAAGTTCGACTTCGACGAGCTGGTGGAGACCGTGATCGCCGAGGGCACCCCACTGCACGTGGGAGGGGAGACCGTGTATCTCGACCACTGCCTGAAGTTCAGCAAGACAGAGGAGGCGAAGAAGCTCCGCCTCCTGCGCCGCAAGGAGCGGGAAGAGGAGAAGGAGCTCGACCACATCGCATATCAGAAGTTCGTGCAGATGTACCGTGACGGAGCCGTTGCGGTGTCTGTCTGAGACACCCGCGGGGTGAAGGAGGGGACATGTCCAAACTTCTGCTCGAGATGAGCGCCAAGAATTATCTCAGGGGCTTCGGCATCGCTGTCAGCGACGAGGAGCCTGTGAGCTCATGCAGGATAGACAGCACGGGGGAGGAGTCCTCCGTGGTCATGGAGACGCCGAAGTTCGTCTACATCATGCCCGTGGACGGGGACGAGGTGATTGTGAGGAGGAGGCCGTGATGAAGAAGTAACTCTATATGTGAAAAGGAGTTAGTGAAGGGCGGGAGGGGGGCGCCCAGCCCTCCCCCAACACCCCTTTCCCCATACTGGGGTATTGGGTATAGCCGATTATGTGTGTCACATTGATACACCCCTGTGTCAAAGGGGTACACGTGTGTCATACGGGGACAGTCGGGGGGATGAAGTGAGTCCGTCCCCCCTTTCTTATATCGGGACTGGTGGAGAATCATCGGTCATCGTCATCTGACTGGAGAGAAGCAGGCAGGAAGAGGAAATGGAGCCTGCAGGTCTCCGCACGCCCCTAAGGAGGGGGCTTCGGAAATGTACGCAATCGGAAGTACAGTTATCGCAAATGTGAATCAGGACGCTTGGAGAAGTGACGAGCGTGGAGTGTCGATCACGAGGATGAACAGGTTCGTCGGAAGGATCGTGAACTGGACGAAGACGAACACGGGGGAGAACGTGTACAAACTCCTCTGCGTGGGAGCCCGCAGAAGGGCTGACGTGGGCAGGGTCTTCGAGGCTGTGCCCGAGTGCTCGGTCAATCCGTACGAGTACGAGCCGGGCGACGTGGTCGAGTTCCGTGTGCTCGGAGATACGTGGGAGAGGGGCTACGTGGTCTCTGCCCCGAGGTGGTACAACTCGAACACCGCGTTCAGGATCCATATCACGGACAGCCTCGCGGAGAAGTACGGCTTCGTCGGAAGGGAGATAAACATCTTCCCCGACGACGTCCGCCTCGCCGAGCACGGGTCTGGGCTCAACAACGAGGAGCTCGGAATCGAGGAGCTCGGCGGGTTCCATCTGTGGGACAGGGTCAAGGTCACACGCGGGTGCGTGGAGGCTTACGGCTACATCTTCGCCTTCAGGACATACGACAGGTACAACCCCGTCAGAGTCCTTACGGACGACGAGGCGCCGGGAATCCTCTCGTCGGATTCATCGGACGGAGTCCCGGGCAGATACGTCATCAGGACAAGCGTGGAGCACATCTCCCTGTCGGACGAGCCCGTGCACAACGCCAAGATGAAGGTGGGCATGACCATCGGAGCCTACAGCGAGTCCAACGGCAAGTACCTTCTCACAAGGCACTTCAACTTCAGGGGAGTCGTCACCAAGCTGCTCCCGATGGGCATGGTGGAGGTCGAGTGCACAGGCAACTCCGAGAGCAAGGCAATCGGCAGGAAGTACATCGTCAAGGCTTCCCAGTACGCCATCATCAGGGACGTCGGAGAGGAGCGGGACAGAATCATCTGCATGCACTGCGGTCATGCGTTCGACGACAAGTACAGGGATCCCGATGACCCCGACAGACTCGACAGCAAGTACGAGGGCGAAGTCTACGAGTTGGTGGACGACGAGTATGTCTGCATCGACTGCATAGAGTCAGACTACGCCAAGTGTCACTACTGCCGCAACTGGGAGCTCAGGGACAACATGCGCTGGAGCGAGTACCTCAACGCATATGTCTGCGAGAGCTGTTGTGAGGACAACCTCTCATGGTGTGACAGGTGTGAGGACTACGTCCCCAACACCCATGAGGTCATTATAGATGACGACGGCAACACCGAGTACTGGTGCGACTCATGTATAGACAACAACGCCACATGGTGTGACAACTGTGACACATACTACAGCGATGACTTCAGCTGCTGCCCCAACTGCGGAGAGGGTGGGAACGGAGACGGCATCGACTGCACGGGAGACAGCTCCCCGAACAGAGGATGCCGTGGAATCAACAACTACTCCTTCAAGCCGCACCCCTGCTTCCAGCACATGAAAGACGAGGAGCTGAAGGTTGAGAACACACTGTTCTACGGTGTGGAGGATGAGACCGACAGCGTCGACGGAGAAGGAGACCCGGACGACTTCGCAAGAGCCCTGTACGACGCATGTCTCCCGCTCTACTGCAAGCATGACGGCTCACTGGACAACGGAGCGGAGGTCGTCACACATCCCGCCACACTCAGGTTCCATCTTGAGTCAGACATGTGGGAGAAGGTGTGCAACATCGCCCGTGAGAACGGAATGAGAAGCCACGACACGACCACATGCGGACTGCATGTCCACATCTCCCGCAAGCCGTTCATCGAGGCCAGCATCGCGGATTATGAGGAGAAGCTCATGTTCGCATACGACCACTTCATGGCGCAGTGGAAGAAGATTGCGAGACGCAACAACACGGAGAGGTGGGCTGCGTTCCTGTCCGAAAGATGCGGTTCTCCGACCAAGGATTTGGAGGACGCCAAGAAGAAGAAGTCCTCATACGACCGCTATCAGGCAGTCAACCTCGCCAACAGCGCCACCGTGGAGATAAGAATCTTCCGTGGCTCACTCAAGGTGGAGACCATCAAGGCTACCCTGTGGCTCGTGGATGCAGTCAACCGCTTCATCCTCGATGACAACAACGATGTGATGAAGTGCTCATTCAAGGAGCTGATCGACTACGACAACGCTCCTGACTTCGTGAAGGAGTATCTGAAGGCAAGGAATGTCTTCACAGACTGAGGTAAGGGGGATAAGTAGATGTGTATCATAGCTTTACAGACTAGAGGAGCACAGCTCAAAGACGACACTATCCGCACCATGTTCTCGGGCAACCCCGACGGAGCGGGCATCATGTGGGCACAGGACGGAAGAGTTCACTGGGTGAAGGGATTCTTCAAGGTAGAGGACCTGCTGAAGGCGTGGCATGCGCTCCCGAAGGGAATCGTGGCAGCCATGCACTGCAGGATAAAGACACACGGAGCCGTGAGCTCGAAGCTCTGCCATCCGTTCCCGCTTACAGCGAGCAAGGCACTGTACAAGTCAAGCGGAGACAGCGCATGCATGCTGATGCACAACGGCATCATGTCATTCATGGAGAAGGATGAGCACTATGACAAGAGCAAGGACAGCGACTCGTCGGCATATGCCAAGAGGCTGTTCGACATGTTCAACGGGGCTAGACTTCCTGACAAGGAAGAGTTGGAGATCATCCGCGATGAGACGGAGACGAACAACAGAATCCTGCTCCTTGACGGACGCGGCAACTACGCCACGAGCGGAGAGTGGGAGTACAAGGACGGCATCCTGTACAGCAACAGCCACTGGAAGGACTGGTGGGGCACAAGCTGGAACTACAGAAGCGGCGCAGGCTACTACTCAAGCAAATCCAGCAAGAAGAAGGAGGACACCTCCTACACACACGGAAGAATCCTCGGCGGGTGGTACGACGACGAGGATGATTGGTATGACAACTACTACACCAACGACTACTATCCGTACCGCAACTCAGTCCCAACCGTCACAGTCAAAAAAGAAGAAGAGCCGGGACTCCCGAAGAATCTCCCTCAGATTCTTAGCGCAGAGGAGAGGGAATTTCAGGAAAGGACGGAGATGAGGGACGAAATCGCCGAGTATGAGGGGATGTCTAGATGTGACCTGTGGGGAGATGTCTACGACCTTGACGGAAACCCCATAGAGATGGTCAATGACAGCTATCTCTACACGGACGACGGGGAGACGGTGTGGAGCTTCGATGAGAATGATGAGCTCGTCCCCGAGGATGACCTGTGCATCTACATATCAAAGAGCTGGGTCGACGACACGACAGAGGATCTCTACGACATAGAGGATGATGTCGAAGACGAGGACAATGCCAAGGAGGTTGTGAATGGCAACAAGGGCTGATGAAATCAAGGCAATCGTCAAGGGTTATGTCTCCGACCACGAGGAGGAGTTCATGGGGATGAAGGACGACGACATGTTCGACAAGGTGATGTACGACCTTATCGAGGATGCCGTGTGGGACGGCATCATGGATGCCGTTGATGAGTTCCCGCCCGGGCCTCCCGACCCGTATGATGAGGCGAAGGAACGCCTCATTCTCGCAAAGCACGGCTACGACATATAGGAGGTAAAGTTATGCCGCAAAGAGAAATATACAAATCTGCCAAGTTCTATGACGGAGTAATGATTCCACGAGTAGCACATCGGAAGAGGGCTCCTCTGCGGGAGTTGTATGAGTTGCTGGTGAAGAACGGGTACCCGACTATCGCCCTCGCAGAAGGGTTGAATGGCGTGTGCGTTATCCGTGAGGACACGGAAGGCGGAGAGTACGATGAGGTTCTGTACATCACTTCGAGCGGGTTGGTGCTGTACGGGCTCATTCCGTATGATGCGGAGACACCGAAGGCAGAGCCGGTGCTGATTCACGAATGTCCCTACTATGAGGACGACGAGAAGAAGATAATCGTCAGGAGCAGGGACGGGATGAACAAGCTCCCAGCGATCGAGCTGTTTTGAGGGGATGCATCATGACAGTAGGTGAGCTCATCAAGGCCCTTGAGAAGGAACCGAACAAAGACAAACCCGTAAAAATATATGTGATATCGAATTACAACATACAGGTCGATGATGTTCTCGACATCAGCGACATCGACTACTCAATCTCTGACCGCTTGGACATCAACGCGGTCAGATAGCCAAGGAGGAACAGGTGTACTGGACGAAGACGGTACAGAAGCTGGTTCCGATAATCGGAAGGGAGCTCTACACCATAGCGAGGGAGTCGGGGGAAGTCGAACCCGTCACAATAGACGGACGAAACAACTGCTTCGTGCTGGCGGAGTTCCCCGGTACGGGACTGGACAAAAAGAAAATCATGGTGAAGCTGTACGTGGACGGAACCACCGTTATGTACAGAGGAGAGACCTGCTCTTACACATACGGGAGTCTGAAGGAGCTTGTGTCCGTAATGGATGCATGCGGCCTGTACTCCGCAGCGGCTGACGCACTGCGTCTGTATGCAAGAGCATACGAAGAAATGACTTACGTTGTAAGCATGGAAGAAGCAAGAAACAAAAGAAAAGGAGCAAACACATGAAAGCAATTAAGAAGGAAAGAACCACAACAACAGAGTACACAGTCTATGTCGCCAATGACGGCACGGAGTTCACAAAGGAAGAGTTATGCAAGATTTATGAGGACTCTCTCGCATGCCTGCTGAACATGAGGTTCCAGCCGCTGGCAAAGAAACTGCACGGAGATGCATACAACCACATCGACAACTTCATGGATTCAGGATGCAGGACAGCCACATACTACTTGGTCTCACCGAAGAACATGGACGAGGTCAACACGATCTGCATGTGGGTCAAGGATCACGACGGATACTTCGCTGACCCCGCAGGCAAGTATTATGACGCGTGCTGGAACGTGGCTGTGGCTGATGTGGTTCCCGGCAAGAGTTACATCATCATAGAAACCGACAGCGGGTATGTCACCATCTATGGCAAAGAGAGGGTAGAGAGAGGTATGCTGAAAGCACTTGCAGTGTTTGATGCAGAGGAGGACAGTCACGATGACAATGAAGTTAGTGGAAGTTGAACTTCTGAATGAGGTGTCACAGAAGCACCTCTTGTTCCGCAGCCCCGCACAGCTCTCGCTCAACGAGGAGGACATCGTGAGAGTCGAGACCGTAAAGGGGGACAGGTTCGGAGTCGTGTGCTCCGTTGTGGCATGTGACTTCGGCGACCCGATGTACAACATGGCGACCCGCTTCGCCGGAGCGAAAGGACTGCCCTCGAGGGTACTTGAGGTGTACACGAAAAGCATCGAGATACACTGGCCCAACGACGCTCCCGAGGAGTCTGTCTGAAAAAGGCAATATATACAAAAACTGTGTATATTTTTTGGTATTGATGAATCAATAGATACCCCTCTTCAGACACAGTGTTTGGGAGGGGTAAGCCGTTGATTGGCACCCTTGTGGGATAGGATATTTCCTATTTGGAAACATAGGGCTTGACAAGATTTCACTTTAGTGATACAATATCAATAGGTTTTGGTACTTACGGAGGCAAAATGAAGTACAAACACATCATGGAAAAGATCGAGGGGACGATCGAAAACCTGAAGAAGACGGCTGGGCTCATCTCGGTGGCCGACATGGAAGAGGCTTTCAGCAAGAAGCGTGAAGGCTACGTCATGGTCATACCGGGCAAGATGTGTCCCAAGGACAATGAGGATTTGGTGATGGATGCGATGGCAGCACTCGGTGAGGAGATGGTCGCGTTCATATTCGAAGAACGTGAGGGCAGGCACGAGGAGCTCGTTGAGATGTTCTTGGAAGAGGCCAAAAACCTCGATGACCCGAGGGACGACGACGAATGGCTTCTCAGGTGCGGTCTGTCCTACAAGGAACTCTATCTGTACAAGCACCTCTCCGATGCTTGGCAGGAAGCACACAGGAGGACTGGAAATGGAGGAGAAGAAAAGAAAGAGGAATAGGTTGTCCCGCCTCGGAATCATGGTAGGGGAGAAGGGGATGACATACGAGCGCCTGTCCGAGTTGTCGGGAGTGAGCGTGAGCACACTTCAGAAGCTCGGGTGCGGGACGAGGAACATAAACACGGCGTCCCTTGACATCCTCGTGTCCGTAGCGGAAGTCTTGGGTGTCACGTTCACGGCTCTCCTCACTGACGAGAGGCTCGCAGGCAGGGTCAAGGCGAACATGAGACGCATGTCGGTCATGTGAGGAGGCGGTATGAGATGCACTGACTACGGAAGAGTCAATGTCCGCATAAGGAAGAACCAGCGGGGGATGATCCTGCTGGAGTACGAGCCGTGGGGAAACGACGACAGCACGGTGTGGTACTGTGTCCTCAATGCGAGGAACGGGTACAAGATGCAGTGCGCCCCTATGGCGGACTACATAACGCACATGGTGCTGAAGAACCCCGAACGTCTGCCACTCTCGGAGGCACAGGAGTGGTTGAGGAAATATTGTGCCTACCATAGGATGAATCCCGAGGACTTCATGATAGTCCAGCGGTTCGCTACAAGGCAGTCATTATAAAGGAGTAAATAAAGGAATGACAGAAAGCAAAGGTAAAGTAAAGAGACTTGCGCTGTGCAAGTCAAGGCACTCGATTCCCGGCGTCATTGAGGCAATCTATCCCTCCGCCGTGGATTTCACGGATTTGGACGCCATCGACAGTCAGGCTGACAGATATGCCTGCCAGTGCAAGCTGGACGGATTGGACATCGACCTCTACGTTACAGGAGTCCAGTATCCTCTCGTGGCTGTGATAAACGCATGCCTGAAGAGGAAGGTAAAGCTGACGCTCTACCACTTCAATCCGAACGGAGAGGAATACTACTCTCAGGAGTTGTATCAGGAAGGTCTCGACGAGTAGTCTGAGAAGGAGGCAAGATGTCGAGAAAACTTTATAAGGCAGCGATATGGTGCAAGTGGCTGACAAGCAAGAACTACACACCTGTCGGATTCATGCTTTGGTCGGTTTGGATTCACACCATCCTAGTCATGGTTTCGGTGGCGTTCCGCCTCGGTTGGCTGCTCACGTTCGCCGTCCTGTTCTCGTTCCCGATGTCGTGGCTCCTGTATGTGGGTTGGCTCCTGTTCGCAAAGAAGAAGACACGGACGGAGCTGACCGACGCAGAGATTGAGGAAGCCGAAGCCAACCGCACAATGATGGAGGATTGACATGAGAGGTACATTTGTGGAGGACGGGACGTCGAGGGGCGTGGGTCTTGTGGAAATCGAGGACTTGATCATGAGGAACATCATGGTCAACGAGAGAGTGCTGGCTACAGCCAAGGCCATGAAGAACCCCGATGAGGCCAAAGCCGCACTGGCACGTATAGTGCAGGGCAAGGCATTTCTTCTAGCTTTCTATGTGTATGCGGGAGTCAGGGTAGAGCCCGACATGAAGAGATGGCTGAAGGCCATGCCGACGATGAATGATTATGAGTATCTCGGGGAGTGGTGTCCGTTTTGGTACGAGTGGAAGAACAACCTTGACTTCAACGCGGACAAGCTTGAATGGCGTTGTCCATTGAGCCACCCGAACCAGTTACTTCTGTACCACATCTTCGGAGACCACTGCAGCGACTGTATGTATGCCTATTACGGGGAGTTCGGGGCGTTCTGCCTGTGCGGAGTCAAGGATGACCTGTATGAGGCGGTGAACTGTCCTGCCTGCTCCCACTTCAAGAACGACGAACATATGCTCGAGGGCTCAGACATGAGCGACGACAGCCTTGAGACATGCAAGCGGGAGATGGGGGAGCAGAACGAACGCCGTGTAAGGGCATGGAGAGATGAGGGACGACCGAAGTTCCCTCCTGAGGACACCAAGGTTCCTATGGAGGATGATCCGAGAGTCGTGGCGACACTGAAACGCTTTGGCGTAAGCCGCAAACCACTGAGAGAGGAGGACGACAGATGAGAGTTGAAACTGGCAGACGTATGACGATGATGCCGTACAAGGTCTATGTGGCTAGAGACGGGAAGGAGTTCGACACAGAGCAGGGATGTGTGGATTATGAGGACAAACTGGATCTGTTCGATTCCATGACCAAGAAGTTCTACGGATTCCCTGAGAGTATGGCGCTGTTCATGACCGGCACGAACTGCAGGGCATATATGTTCAAGCCGAAAGCGGACTGGAAAGAGATAATCCACACCATATTCGGGAACTACCCGACCATTTGGGTGAATGGCTATGAGCTCGCCGAGGATAATGTGTATGTCATGGTCTGCCACCACAACAATGTGATCATCACTGATGTCAAGAACTTGAGGCAGCGCTTCAGGTGCGAGCTCGAGTTCATTGCGAACAGCATGAAAGACTTCAATGAGGACGATGAGGATGTCCTGCCGTTTTAAGTGTGTGGTGGAGGTGTCTGACCTGTATGTTACTGAAGTCGAAGCGGAGAACGCCAGCGAGGCCCGGCACACCGCTCACGAGGAATATATGGAAGGCGACTGGAAGGGCCGTAGGATAAGGGTCGTCGAGGTTATGAAGCTCAAGGAGGAAAAACATGAGCAATAAGGTTTTCATGGAGACAGTAGTGAATTTCACGCTGCTTGCTGACATCACAGCGAGTGATGCGGTGCAGTTCATATACTCGCCGAAGAACACAGATGACATACACCACCTGAGCGATATGGTGGCTGATCACATGGATGGAGAGAGGCACGGGGTGGACGACATGCGGTTCTACAACTGCGACACGTTCGTGACGGGGCATGACTACATCCTCGTCTACGATTACTCCACATGTACGTTCACGGTGTTTGACATCACAACGCTCGGGAAATACTTCGCATCAGAGGTGAAGTTCATCAAGGGCTGTGTCGAGAGCATGAAGAAAGGAGACCTAGAGGGATGAGGAAAGAACGTGCCGTACAGCTACTGCGTGAGTACACCACAAGGGACGGATGGAGAGAATCCGAAAGACAGTATGGAGTGACCGTGTTCCGCTCCGAGAAGTTTGAGGTGTCAATCAGTGACAGGTGGCTATGCATCATAAACCTCATAAAGGTAAACGTGCTGGACGGGAACACGTTGATAGTGCCTGATGAGGTCATATGCGCCATGCCTTTACGCAAGCTGAAGACACTGTACGTCGGGTGCAACAGGGGAGGCAATTACCTGTGCCTTTACAGGAATGTTCCCGGAAGTGACGAGTATTATAAGGTATGCATTGACTGAGGAGGTGGAATGAACAGAAAGAGAAGAGACAGACTCGACAAGGCCCTTGAGCTGATAGGGCAGGCGAAAGAGATCATCGAGGAGTGCAAGGACGAGGAAGAGGAGTGCTACGACAATCTTCCCGAAGGTCTGCAGGAATCCGACAGAGGTGAGTCCATGTCAGAGGCCGTAGACGCGCTAGACAATGCCGTGAACGCATTGGAGGAGGCCGAGACATATGTAGAGGAGGCTACAGGATGAAACGCCGCCACAGGCCATCCTCGCGCGTCAGGGAGGAAATTGTGACGGAACTCTTCACCTGTGCCTCGTGCAAATGGAGGAACAAGTACGGCGAGTGCAGGAGGTACCATACGCCGCTTCAGCAGCTCGTGGCTGCCACCTGCAGAGACTATGGATTCCGTGAAGGATGATATGCTATCATTTGGATGACTGGAGGCGAAGTTATGGGAAGGAAACGGAAGAGCACACAACTCAAGGTCGATGACGACATGTTACGGGCAGCCGGTACACTGTCCCTGATGCACTATTGCTACAGGTTCGATGACTGCCCGAGAGCGTGCAGGCTCTTCCGTCTGTGCCAACACAACTTCATGAACACTGCACAGTATGGCGACTTCGCACACTGGCCTGTGTCCGACCTCGTAAAAGGCATGGAGCTGATAGAGGCCAAGCTGACGGTCAAGTGCTGTGACAGCGATATGACCATGACCGCCACAAAGGCGGAAATGAGATAGATGAATGTGCCTAGCCCCCGTTTAGCCTGTGCGGCGGGGGCTTTACTTCTTTGAGGAGTAGTGGTAACATATAAGTGTTCTAACAGAGCCGCAAACTTGAGGAACGGAGCCCTAGTCTCTAGGGGTACTTTACCGATGCGGAGATTACAACCGCTAGGTCTTTTGCGGAAGTACCTTTAGAGATTAGGGTTTCGTTTTTTATATAGGAGTCGATATGGTGTATGATGAGATACTGAAGTCAAGCGTGGAGCCGGTGACTGAAGACGAGCTGTTCCCGTTGGATACCGACACCGAGATAAGGGTCATGAGGCAGAGCGAGTACGTTGCCATGAGCAACGACTTCCTGCTCAGAGCCGGACTCTCCCTGAAGGCAAAGGGGCTCCTTGCCTTGCTCATGGTTCTGCCGAAGAACTTCAAGCCGTCCGTGAAGAACCTGTGCAGGATCTGCACCGAGGGTGAGACGGCGATAGAGTCCGCTCTCAAGGAGCTGAAGGACGGCCACTATTTCATCGCACACAAGTTCATGCCCGGCACGATCGGGAACAGCAGGCTCGTATATAAATACTATGTCTACGAGCATCCTTACATGGATGCGGAGCAGGAGATAGCCTTCCATGAAGCGGAGGCAGGACTCACCGTGAACATGCTTTCTCAAGGGGGTGATTCTCAAGGGGTAGAAAACCACCCCCTTGAAAGCTACAAAGAAAGAAAAGAAGCGGTAGAAAGAAGCGGAGAAGAAGAAGAAAAAGAAGAAAGGTCTATAAAGAAGAATAAAGAAGAAGAAGAGGGGAAGAAAGACACCGAAGAAAAGAAAGAAACTATATTAGGGCGACCTATTGATTTTATTGCACAAAAAGGATTATTTGATGATCCTTCATCTTCCGCTAATGGAAATGTCACCCGTAAGGTCAAGTTCATTCCGCCTACGGTTGAAGAGGTAGCCGCATACTGCGCCTCGATAGGCAGCAACGTCGACCCGGTCAAGTTCGTGAAGTGGTATGACACCACCGAATGGAAGACGATGCAGGGGGAGCCTGTGAAGAACTGGAAACTCAAGCTCCGTATATGGAGTATGAGGAACGCTGATAAGGATTCGTTCACTGTGGAGAGACCCGCCACGGCTTCCGAAGAGCCCGCCGCCGAGGTCAAGCTCCCGAAGATGTGCGAGTGGGCTCTCAATGAGCTCGGCATGTATGACTGGCTGAAGTATAAGGATGATTTCGCCGAAGGAGCCCGCGCACTTGCGAAGTGGCATAAGGCGACTGTAAAATACGATGAGCATTGGGTCTGCGTGTATTACGCAGAGGATTTTTGGAAGTCCTATCTGTCATACGTCTTTGACGTCACTGACGGAAGGGCGCCCAGTAACGGGCATTTCTACCCTGACAGCAAGACACACAGGGCGTGGTTGAAGGAGATGGATTTATGATGATGGCTGTGGCACTCGCACTTGATCTGCTTGCCCATATTCGGCGCATGGAGAAGGGAGCCCCCCGTCTGTTCACTGCGTCGCAGGCTCAGATAGTGCGCAAGAACCTTACCAACTACATAAACGGATACGAGTGTCCGTCAGCCATCACCCTCGCGCCTATGGTCTATCTCCTAAGAGGAAACGTGCTCCCGTACCCGGTAGAGGGCACAAGTGTCAACACGGACAACAACATAGGGGTAGAGGTAGGTGGAGAGATCCTTCTCCTTCATTGGAACAAGGGCAGCTCACGCAACGAGTGGAAACGCAGGTTCGCCAAGATAAAGGGCTCACACACGCTCGAGTACGAGTACAGCGACGGGAACGAGTTGCGTTTCGAGTTCGTCCCGAAGGATTTCGAGGCCATATCTTACCTGAAGACCATAGGGTTCAGGATATACACGAGCTACAAGAAGGTGGAGACCATAGCAGATGTGCCGGCATCGGCATTGGACAAGCGTCTGTTCCCCTATCAGGTGGACGGAGTACGCATGCTTCAGACAGGTTACCGCCTTCTTGCTGACGAGCAGGGGCTTGGCAAGACCTGCATGACACTCCAGTTCCTCATGCTCAACAAGGACAAGTACAAGAGGATACTCATCTGTTGTCCTGCCACACTCAAGCTCAACTGGAGGAAGGAGATCCTCATGTGGACTGACGCTAAACCGTCGGACATACAGATACTCACAGGGAGCACCCCATTTGAGGTAAACGCCAAGTTTGCAATCATAAACTATGATATACTTCCGTACTGGGCACATTACCTCGCCTCTCTCCAGTTCGACTTCATCTGCTCGGATGAGTGCCATTACATACAGAACAGCACAGCCAAGAGGACACGCGCCTTCATGAAGATCGCGTCCAAGGCCAAGGACACGCTGTTCATAAGCGGTACTCCGTTCACATCACGTCCCATGCAGATGTACAATGCCCTCCACTGCATTGCACCGAGGATTTTCCGTGACCAGCAGGATTTCGGCATGAGGTTCTGCGACCCGAAGAGAGAGGGCATGAAATGGTCTTTCAAGGGGGCGTCCAACATGGACGTACTCCATGATATAATAAAGGACGGCATATGTATCCGAAGACTCAAAGAGGACGTGCTCACGGAACTGCCGGAGAAGATGCGTATTGTGGTGCCGATTGCTACGGACATCGCCGACCTGAGGAAAGACCCTGAAGCCTTCTCACGTATCACTGAGATGGAGAGGCAGATTGCGCATGCCAAGAACTATCTGTCTACGCTGGAGTGGCAGAAGCAGATAGCATATCTCCGCAAGAGGCGGGAGATAGGCGGCTGGGTCGAGGACTTCCTCTCCTCAGGTAGGAAATTGGTGGTGTTCGCGACACACAAGATGACACTCGACGACCTGCAGTCCAAGTTCGGTGACATAGCCGTACGTATAGACGGCGACACTTCCATGAGGGAGCGCGACAAGGCTGTTGAGGCTTTCCAGCACAACCCCAAGGTGAAGCTGCTCTTGGGCAACATCAAGGCGGCAGGAGTCGGTCTGACTCTCACAGCCGCCAGCGATGTGCTCATCACCGAGTTCCCGTGGACTTGTGCCGAGGTCTTGCAGTCAGAGGACAGGATCCACCGCATAGGTCAGAGGAACGCCGCCAAGATTTGGTTCATGTGCTGTCCGAACACGATAGACGACAGGCTCATGGAGATAGTGAACCGCAAGGCGGCTACACACAGGAGGATATTCGACGGTGTTGTTGAGGAAGATAACATGCTCGAGATCCTGAGGAAAGAGGGTGGCGTCAAATATGAGGCCATCTTCGGGGATGTCAGTTCAGAGGGGGTTTGATGAAACTGATCGACAAGGTTACGGAGAAAAGGCTTGAGGCGTTTCCGCGGTTCAGCCAGTCAGGGATGGGGCTTGATGCGAAGGCTCTCATAAGGTATTCCATGCCGTCACAGCACGCGGTTTGGCTTGTTTACGAGGGTGAGCGGATAAGCGACGACGAGTGGTTGTTCAATGTGTACATGACGCTCGGAGGCAGTGAGTGGGGATTCTCCACCATCAGGCTGAGTGACATCAGGAATCTCGTTGACGTCTACGGCAACGGGGTGGAAAGGGACGTGAAGTTCAAGCCGGCATCCATAAGGAGATGTCTTAGGAAGGAGGCTGGATGAAACGACACAGGATGCAGGACATTCTTTTCTGCAGAAAGAGGCGTCCGATGGGCTCACTCCATCACAAACTGGTAGTGATGTGTCATCAGGAATTGAAGAAACACCGTAAGGACAAGGACAATGTCCGTGAGCTCAATTTTCTCAGGGGAGGCCTTGAGCTTTGGGGCGATACACGCCACCCCAAAAGGGTGAGAGGATGTAGGGCATTGTACAGATATGCCATACGCATAAACCAGCGGTGGATAAAGACCATCGCATGTCCGACCGTATATGGTTATCAGGAGGGAGAGGAGATATGACCAAGGAACAGGCCAAGGAAGTGCTTGAGATCATTGCCAAAGGGAAAGACACACTCAACAAGGAAGATGTGTACAAGGTGATTGATATGATTGATGATCAGTCCATCATGAGTATACCGTACACACCGCCGTCGACACCTAATCTGCGTCCGATTACGGTTCCATCATATCCGTGGGACTCACCGTTCTACTGCAACGCAGGTGCAGGTAATGGGGCCAAACCTGTATGAGCAGAGACAACGACGGATGCTGCATAGAGTGCAAGCACATGACGTTTGAGCGTCATGAGGATTATATGGGTCAGCCCATGTGGTATCTTGGCGATTGTGAGAAGAAACTGGAGCGCACCGAAGGTGTGCCCTGCAAGTGCTTTGAGAAAGGCGCACCCAAGCGCAAGGACTGCAGGCTGAAGGCTGACATAGAGTTCGAAATCTGAGGATGTTGTTCGTCCACGGAACGTACAGTGGAGCAAATTGTGGCTCGAAATCGAGTGAGGTACAGCTACGTCAGGTGGTGTAGGCGCCGCTTTATGCGATACCCGGCAACGGGAGAGTCTTTAATCATAGGATGGCATCACAGTACCATTTGTTTTCAGTGATTCATGGATAATATCCCTGAATCAGACAGATATTTTCTCGTTTTTTGACAAAATCCGTCAGAATTCGGGAAAATAAATACGGAATCATGCTTTTTATGGAGGATAACATGGGAGATAAAGAGAGAAAGTCAGGGTTCGTCACAGACCCCGATGATCTGAAGAGAGACGCCAAGAAGCGTAAGGGAGCACGTCGCCCGTTGTGCTCCAATGCCACCCTTCACAAACTTCAGAACGGCAGGATCGGGGGCAACGTCAACGATATGGAGGCCGGCGATGGCAGGCGGTAAGGGCAAGGCACAACAGTGCAAGCAGTGCGGCAAGGAGCTGAAGGGGATGAGGGTCATCTCTTATTTCCCTGACAAGTACGGTTGCCACTCTATACAGCGTTTCTGCTCACCCCAGTGCTTGGATAAGTGGTTGAAGTGGGCTGTGGACAGGGATATGGCCGAGGGTATAATCTATTGCTTGAGGAGGCGTACCAAGAATTTCTACGATGATTGCTTCGACAGGCTGAAGCGTCTTGTGTTCGCTCACCCTGACGGAAGCCTGTCACGTGCAGAGAAGGACATGGCTGTAATCCACATCTGTGTACAGACAAGCAGGAACGAGGAGTTCAGGCGCGCTCTCATACACATTTTCATGAAGGGTTGATATGGATAGTGATATTTGGCTGTCTCTTTGGTGGTGCCATCGTTCTAGGCTACGTCGTGCAGAAGGCGTTGCTCGCATACGAGAGAAGGCATCCGCATAAGGAGGATGACGGAGATGACAAAGAATGAAGTGTTCTCACTGATAGAAGACGGAGGGTTCATGCTTGACAGCGTGGACTCTCATGGTGTCCGTACCTACTGCAAGCAGGCAGATCAGAACAGGTACAAGATAAAGGTCTCCGAATTTGACATAGACGTATACGGATTCGTATCAAACCCTGAGATGGGCACCTCGTCCTATGTGTGCCCCGTGGAGCTGTTCATGTCTCACGACACAGCATGGCTCATGCGGAAGCTGCGTGAGAAGCTCTACGACAACTGCAGATATTACAAATAAAAAAAGGAAGGCCCGTGCATCATCGGGCCTTCCAAGAGATTGGGGAAAATAAGGAAGGACAATAAGTCGAACCTTTCTAATACCGGTATGAGTAGGGTTGGGGCTTGATTACTCCCTTCTTACATTCTGAGCCGGTAACGAGTTTCTTCCCACGCCTGTACACTGCGTTGGCTTTGTCCTCCACAGTCCATTCCCATCCCTCATCTCTGAGGAATCTCATTATCCTCGTTATAGTACCGTCCATGGGGTTTCTTTCCCCATCGGTAATCTTCACGACGTAGGCTCTTACGTCCGACGGTGAGAATTTCTCTCCTTCCCTAAGACCGTCGAAATAATCCGCAATCAACCTTTTCAACGTAACCCCTTCTTTCTTCATGTGTGCTCCTTTACCTCCGCGATAGTAAGGCTTCCCGAGGGGTGGAGGAAATCCATGAAAAGTATCCCCCTCGGGAGCCAATGGATCAGGAGGAAGCCTCCTTCAATCCACATTCAGACATAGTCTGCTTAGCTGCTTTTATTGACGCGAGGAGCATTTCCTGCGATCTCTCTACGCTATTGCTCTCTACAGTCACGTCAATCTGATAGCATCCCTTGGCGTTCTCGCTAAGGTTCATTCTCACGCGCTCACCTTCTGTGTAGCAGCGTTTCTCAGTGTTCTCCATGATTCGCTCCTTTCGCTCATTCACATGAGCCATGGTGTATCTTCATCATACTGCGAATCCTTTCCGAACACAAGTTCCCTCAATTGTTTCACTTCAGCCTTGGTGAGGTCACCGGGGTCTTCGGAGGTCGTGTCCTCCATGTTCAGCACAGTGACCTTCACTCCGAGGTTGGACAGCTTCCTAGCAAGCACAGCGGCCTGCTCCTGCGCCCTCTTCTCGGGATCGAACAGGATGTATGCCTCGTCCAGTCTCTCAGACAGCAGCTTTATCTGACTGTCCTTGAGGGAGATTCCGAACAGAGCTACACTCCCGGGCCCGATCTTCCAGCTATCGAACACGCCTTCCACAAGGATTGCCTTGCCATCACGCACATAATCCAAGTTGTACACGGTGTCCTTGATGTCCATCAGAGACTCCTCGAGGCTTGATGCCATGTACCTCAACGGGTTGTCGCGTCCTATGGTTCTTCCCTGCCACGCTACGGTCTTTCCGTCCACGTTGACTGGGATCATCAGACGCCACGCCCATCTGCCTGACATGCCTCCGTCCTTGAGTCCGTACATCCTCTCCATATACTTGGGTCTGAATCCCCTGCTTCTCAGGTAATCTTTCATCGCTACCCCGAGGGGAGATTTGCCGGGCATCCTCAGAGCTTTCTCCACTTTCACTGACCGCTCGTTATCTTCTATGACCTTACGTGTCGTGTAGACCTCTGCCTCAGTGAGCCAAGGTCTCAGGTAGTTCATCACCTCTTTGTAGCTGTTCGGTGTGTTGGATGTCATGCTCACGAACTCCGTCATGGAGTGGTTGCCGCATTTCCAACAATTGTACACGCCGTTCTTCACGTTCACGGCTCCGTGCGTGCCCTTGTCTGAGCAGAAGGGGCATCTGACTTCAAGCCACAGCCCTCTCCGCGGTTTGCCGTTCGTCTGTATGCCGTGGTCACGGCAATATGCACGCCAATCCACTTTTCTCATGCGTTGGCGAACTCCATATAGAAATTCCTGAGGTTCCCGACTGCCTCACGTGCCCTAGAGTACGTCCAGCCTTTCTCCTCGTGCATGTCCTTGATGACTGTCTTCATCTTCGTGTTGGCTGCATGATCCTTCTTCTCCCACTCGTCCGAGAGGATGTAGGCAAGCACTTCCTGTGTGTCGCTGTCCAGCTCTACGGCATCCATCTCGAACAGGATGTCACGCAGAGCCTTCTCCGTGTGGCTGCTTGTGAACACGCCACCCATCACATCCACATCCATATATGTATGGAAGTTGATGTCCTTGTCTCTGCGGTTCAGAAGGTTCCTGATGGCTTTCTTCTTGTAGTAGGTGAAGATTGTATCGAACGAACAGTCCTCGTTCTTCTTGGGGCAGGCGAGGGCCTCCGCATAAGCCACAAGAAGCTCACTGTAAGCTTCCTCGGCATCTATTCCATGATACTTGACCTGCCAGCTGTAGGCGATCCTTTTGAGGGCTTTGTTCCACTCCTCGTGAGTCTTTGCATATTCCATGTGTTTCCTCCACATCATGCAAGATAGCGCAAAACTATTGATTCGTCAATACCCATCTGAGAAAAAAAGAGGAGGGTCAATCCCCTCCCCTTGTCACCCCGTCGGCTCCTTTTCGGAGCACATATACGGTGTCCGAGTTATCCACTATCTCATCCACGTGGGAGACCACGAGGAACTGTATTCCCAAATCATGGCTGAGAACCCCCAAGAGCTTCGCCCCTGAATCCCTCATGCCACGGCTCAGGAACTTGAACGGCTCGTCAAGGACTAGGACGGAGGCCACATCCCTGTCGAGCGACCAAACAGCTACACGCAGTGCGAACGATATGATGTCCTTCAGTCCCCCTCCGCACCCGTCAAGTATGGATTGCCGGTTGCCCTTGAGATCCGTGACGCACATATCCACCTCAGTCTTGTCACGCCTGCTCACGAACTCCATGCTGAACATGTATTCGGGGAACGTGGCATCGAGGGCCTTCTGTACGATGGAGGAGACCTTGGTCATGACGCTGTTCTGAAGTTCGGCTGCCACGCTTTGGACAACAGCTACGGACGCATCTACGGTCTTGAGACGCTCAAGGTGGGCTTTGTTGTTCTCCTCGAGCTCCTCAAGCCTAGCCTTGGCCTTATCGTACTCACCACGCTTGATTATGAGGGTTCTCCGTATATCCTCAAGTCTACGGCTCATATTCCTAATCCTTTCTCAAGTTTCTCGAGCATCGGCTCGATCTTGGCGTCGAGTTTGGCGAGTGCCTTCTCGGTCTTCTCTATGGTGAGGTCGAGCTCTTCCTCGCTCTCTATGCCATATTCCCTCTTCATGCTCTCAAGGTACATGTTCCTGCGTTCCTCAAGCCTTGTGTGCTTGTCCTTCAGGTCATTGTATCTTCTTATGATACGCTCGGCACGCTCCTTGTTTGTCATGTCCTTTCCTCCTTAACATAGTCTATCACATCCTCAAGCAACGTGGAGACATCCTCACCGAGTTTGTCCCTGTTGCTGCTCACATAGCCGCCCAGCGTGGACGGGAAGTCATATGAGCCCTCCATACCGCTCTTGAGCTCACTCAGCAGACTCTCATAGTGTGCCTTGTTCTCAATTCTCTCGTGCTCCTTATCGAGATAAGCCGTGTCTATCCAGCGGTCGTTGTGCTCGCTGTAGTCGATGTACTTGGCCTCGATATGCTCGTTGTCGATGAGCCAAACGCCGCACGGGTGCAGGGCTTCCACCGCACTCCTCTTGATGAGGGTTCCGCAGTTCACGATCAGCTTGTTCCTGCGCTTCACAGTCCACGGGATATGGTTGTCGCCCGTGATGATGATGTTGGCTTTGGGGAACATCCTTATGAGGTCATCAGCGGTGTAGCTCTCACGCCCCGGAGGAGCATCCTTCTCAGAAGGAACCGCGAAGTGGTGAAGCATGACCACACGGGCCTGACATGTTCCGTCAGTAGGCTCAGTGCCGAAGTCGAAGCAGGTCGCCCGCCAGTCGTCTCCCACGACCTTTCTGAGGGCTCCGAAAGAGCACTCCTCAAGTCTGCTCATGCTGTGCCAAGGAAGGTCGTGGTTGCCCGCTATCATGCGCACAGGGGCAACTCTCGAGCACTCCTGAAGGAAGTCTATCATCATGTTGACCATGACTGGAGCCACAGTCGGTGTATCGAACACATCACCTGCAACGTATAGGGTTGCGTTGTTGGACTTCACCTGCTCCAAAATGAAATCCAAGTGTCTTCTCTGTGTAAGAATCCAGTTGTCATCAGTCCTGCATACCGGCCTTGAGGCACTCAGATGTAAATCACCCACAGCAATTATCATGTTCACCTCCAAAGGGCTGACCGCAGAGCGGACAGGTGTCGGGAAGCTCCTTCTCCGCTTCCGAGAGTTCCTCAGAGCACTCATCGAGCTCGATCTTGGCGGCCTTCAGCCACTCTTTCATCTCGTTGAGCTCCTTCGCCCGTTCAACCAGTTCTTCCCATGTGTGTGCGAACTTCAGCAGCGCTTCCTTGTCGATGTCAGCTATAGGGCCGAGGGCCTCAAGCTCGCTGACGGTCTTGGACAAGTCGCCCTTGAGCGCCTTGAGGTCTTTGAGCTCATCAGCCATCTCGTCGCGTCTGACGATCATATCCCTGATGCGGCTGACGTCGTCCGCCACATTGTCGAAAGCAAGGGAGGACAGGAGATTCGAGCACTCCTCAACCGCATCCCTGATGCGACGCAGGGTGTCGATCTTGGTTCGCAACTCGTCGCTCTTCTCTTCGAGCTCTTCGATTGCCTTGAAGTCTTCCTCACACTGTGGGATGTGCTTCAGGTTGTCGATGATGCGCTTCTGCTCGTTGATGTCGACAGCATCTTCTTTCAGAAGCACGTTGGCTTCGACCTTCCTCCTGTGGAGGAACCCGTAAGCCTTGTCGATATCATCGAGGTGGACAAGCTCGTTCAGCTTCGCAGCCACCTGCCCTGAAGGGAGTGTCAGCATGAAGTACGGGTCATCCTGTGACTGTGTGTTCACTTCCTTCAGACCAAGGAGCTTGACCACGGCAGGAGGTACGTCTGTTCCGACAGCCTCGAGCGTCTCTCCGTCAAGGATGTAGGCGTTCGTCGTCGCGGAACGGACTCTCTCCACAGTGTGCACCTTGCCTTCTGTGTCTGTGACCTCCAAGGTGACTGAACACGTTCCGTCAAGCACGATCTCGCCCTTGGCGTTGGTTTTCTTAGCCCAGTGGGACACGAATCCGATGCCGGTCGGCCTGTTGGTGAGCACCCACCTCAATGCCCTGAGCACTGCGGTCTTTCCGTTGGAGGACTCTCCTGCAAGCGTGGTGACTCCCTCAGAGAGAGTCACCTTGGTGCCCCTGTGGCTCTGAAAGTTCTGAAGTCTTATGCTCAGTACCTTACTTATCGCCACTCTCAACCCCCTTGAGCTTTCTGTTCAGCTCGTCGCACACATGCTTCATTCCAATAAGGGCGAAAGCCCTGATGACCTTGTTGCGCACATGCTTGCGGTCAAAGAAGTTCACGAGATTGCTCCCTTTGTTCTGAACCGCATAGATGTTGAAATCCATCACCGCATGAAGGATGTTCTCGTATGTGACATCCGTTCCTGTCATGAGGGAGATTCCGTTCTTCTCCTCAAATGCATCGAGTTTGACTCTGTCTGCCATCAGTACTCCTCCTCATCATCTGCATATTTACGCCTTCCTGAGGCGACGGATGCCTCCGTGTCCTCCCACTTCTGCATGGCCTTCTCGCGCAGCAGACGGCGGAGACTCTTGTCGTTCTCTGCCTTCACGATGAGCTCGTCACGCGTAAACGGTTCGCCGAAATACGCCTTGTAGACGTCATCATGGTTGGCCTTGAGCCACTCGGTGTAGGCGTCCTTGTTGTACTTCCGACCGTTATCCTTGCACCATATCCTACACTCGTCATACAGGCCCTCATCGGAGAGAACTGCCTTCAGACCGTCAAGGTTGTTCGGATGTGTTCCAAATCTCGGGTCTGACGTGTCGCCCATGTTGATGTTCTGCGTAGGCAGGAGCTTTCCTGTCTGCTCGCTCTTCAAGCCGTAGATGTAGTCGATGTTCGTGCTGATGTCGTCGATCCCGTAGTCGAAGATCACGTTCACCAGTGCGGAACGGAACGGGCGTGCCGTCTTGCTCTTCTTGAGTGTGGCTTCAACACATACACCCACCACAAGACCCTTCTTCTCGAACTTCTCCTTCGTTTTGAGATTGAGGATGGTATCGCAGTAGAAGTCGAGTGCCGAGCCGCCGCTCTTTCTCCTCTTCTCACCATACAGTCCTGCGTTCAGGTTATCCCTCAACTGTGAGAGGAAGACCAAGAGCACGTTCTTGTGCTCAAGCTCACTGCATAGCTTGCGGAAGAACTCCTGTGAGAGGAATTTCTGTGCCGTGGCTCCGAAGGTACCCTTATCGAAGGTCTCACCTCTGTCACCGGCCTTCATTCTCTCCTCTGCCCTTGACTCTATCTCTTCATTGGACAATGCGTCCAGTGAATCGACTATGTAGATGCCGCACTCGTCTTCTTTAAGCCCTCTGAGGAACTTGCGGACGTTGTAGAACAGGTCTTCAACGGTCTCTGACGGCTTCGCATCCTCGGGGATGATCTCCACACCCCACAGGGCGTTTCCGTCGAAGCTGAATCCGTGCTCCGCATCGTCATAGACCCACTTGAACTTGTCCTTGTACTGCCTGTGTGCGGCTGCGATAAGCTCGCATGCGAAGAAGGTCTTGCCTGCGCCGCTCTCTCCGTATATGTTGGCGATTCTCCCGCTCGGATAACCGAGGGACATGCCTCCGCCCACCAGTTCGTCCACGAGGGCACTGCCGGTACGGAAATAGATCTGACTCTTGGCTTTCTGCCTTACAGGTCTGTCGCTCTCAAATGCTTCAGTTATCTCACTCATGTCTGCTCCTTTAAGAAAATGGTGGGGGCGGAAATCCCACCCCCACCTGCTCCTTTATCAAGCAAGGGACTTGCGTCTCTTCCTTTCTGCTCTGCACTCGCTGTAGTAGGGGCAATCATCGCACTCATCCTCGAATCCTGCGCGCTTGCCACCGAACTCATAGCCGCTCGGACAGGAAGGGGTTTCCTCTTCCTCGTCCTCGTCGTCATCGTCGTCTGCTTCGTCGTAGACGGCTGACGCCTTCTTTCTCTTCGGAAGATCCTCATCTTCCTCATCCTCGTCCTCGTCGGCTTTCTTCCTCTTCTTCGGGAGGTCTTTGCCCTGTGTGTCGGGTTTGCCGATGACGAGTCTAGGGATGTCGTCCTCGTCTTCCTCGTCCTCATCGAAGTCAGCTGTGGCTGCTCCATACATGATGGTCTCGAGCTCAGTCGGCTTCAGCTCGATGAGTGCCTTGTGGAGGGGAACGGCCTCGTCAAGGACGCTCTCATCCACATCGCCCGTGTACTTCACGACCTTGAAGGAATAGCGGTTGAACTCACGTGTGCCGAGCTTGTCAGTCGTGACCTTGATCTTGAGGGCGAGAAGCGGATGCTCCTTGGTTCCCTCTGTGGCTCCCACACAGAAGTCGGCGAGGTTGTACTCCTCTCCATTGTCATCGCCCTTGTCCAGTTCAGTGAGGAACTCCTTCTCGAAGAGGAAATGAGACTCTGACAGGATGTAGACTTTGCTGGGGTCGTCGGAAAGAACTACGTTGTACAACACTCTCCTGCTTGCCTTGAAGGCATCTGTCTCCTCTTTGGAGGCTCCTTCCTTGCGGAGGGCGAAAGCCTTGTCACATACCGGGCACGGATGTCCGTATGTTCCTCTCGGGCATACGACACGGGTGTTGTTGGGGCCGATCGCATGCTGTGTGAAATCAAGGACGTAGGCGTAATCGCCCTTCTCGAGCTTGCCTTCCTTGACCTTAGGATGAGATTCGTCGACCACGTAGGGAACGAATCTGAGGATGTAGTTCTCCCCCTTCTTCATCTTGAGGAAGGGTACGCTCCCGAACACCTTTGTGTCGAAGAGCTTCGATGCGGATGCTCCGCTTGCGGAGGAGTATGCTTCCTTCGTCTTCATGCTGTCCCCAAACTGCTTGTTGAGGCCCGAGAAGTTGTACTTCTTTGCCATGTTCATCTCCTTGTAATCTCGACCCTTCCGTTATCCCTTAGGGTCTCTGTGTGCAGTATATCGGCTTCGCGGTAGTCGCCGTTCTTGGCCTTCTCGTTATCGTAGTATGCCTTGCAGTAGAGGCTGACAAGATTGTTCAGACTCGACTTCTTGGCATCCAGCGCGGACAAGATGCCTTTCAGATACATGATCTCCGCACGGGCGTCGGCAACATCCATACGAAGCTGGTGTACAGCCTCTGTGAGTGCCACCCCGTCATTCACCATGTCCACAGTGAACTTCACGCCTTTCAGCTGAAACTCCTCGCGGACATTCTTCCTTGCAACCGCCTCCTCCTTCTCAAGGGCGAGCTCAAGCTGTGAGAGCTCCTGCGACCTTTTGTAGACTTTCTCATGGTACTTGCCCATGATTGAAGGGAGGTTCTGTGCCTCGTCGTCAAGATGGTACTTGTCAATCGAGACATCACGTTCAAGTGCGTTTGCCATGTTTTCCTCCTTCACCTCTTATTAGAACAGTTCGGCTGGGAAGTGGAACAGAAAAGAAAAGGCAGGAAATCTTTAACTTTCCTGCCACACATGAAGGAAGGGTTGTTTAGGGCTGTTCCTTCCTTCTGAATAATATCATAGACCTCTGCTCTCCTCAAGTGCTCCGTAACAGGCATAGACCAATCCCGAGAAGCCGCTCGTGAAGAAACTGTCGGTGAAGTAACTGAGTATGCATGCGGCTTTCGCCTGTCCTCTGTTGAGGAGTACAGCAGCCATGTAGCCCGCTATCTGTCTCCTCACGCCTTCTGCGTCACTTCCCTTTATCTTCTTCAGTATATCGGCGATGTCCCCCCACGCGGCTCCCTTGAGGAGCAGGTTGCAGAGCTTCTTCACATCGGGGGCCATGTCGTCACCGGCCTTTTCCTTGGAGAGCAGCTTCAGGGCGGAGTCCTCGTCCATCCCGTTCACCTTGTCGAGCAGCTTGAGTGCCACTCTAGGCACGCCCTCACATTTGTCAGCCACGGACTCAAGCACATCAACCGATATGTCCATGCCCTCGGTCTTGCAGACGCCCTTGAGTCTGCGGATCATCTCGTCTTCGGTTATCGGGCGCAGCTCCATCTGCACACATCGTGTGAGGAGGGGCTTGCTCAACTGCTGCGGGTCTGTCGTGCAGAGCAACATGTAGCATCCCTCAGGAGGCTCCTCAGTGAGCTTGAGTATGCTCGACTGAGCTGCGGCTGAGAGCCTGTGGCACTCATCCAGTATCACCGCCCTTCCGTTACCCCATCCTCTGTACTGAAGCTCGTCCATAAGAGCGCGCATGTCGTCAACTCCGTTGTTGTCCGATGCGTTCATCTCCTTAATGTCCAGCTCGTCAATCCCGAGGTCGTGTGCGAAAGCACGTGCCGCAGTTGTCTTGCCGGTTCCCCCGGGGCCCTTGAACAGGTATGTCTGCGGGCGTTTGGGGTTGTTCAGCAGTGCCTTGAGACTGCCCACCACGGACTCGTTGCCCCACATGTCGTCCAGTGTAGCCGGTCTGCACCGCCTTGCAAGTTCCATGTCGTTTCCCATGTCACTCCTCCTTGGAATCATCGGCCTTGGCAGAGAAAGGTGATGAGGACTCGAGCAGAATCTCGGATGTTCTAGACCAGTCCTTTTTCGGGAGTCCGTCGCGATCACGCTCAAACACCCACTTACCGTCATCGTTCTTCCCGCAGTCATAACCGAGCCCGTACGCCACAATGGCTATTCCTTGGCAGAAATCGTCATTGTTCTTGTTGTCTTCCATGCGCCTCTCGGCCATGTTCATGATCAGACGCTCCTGCATCACATAGGACAGCACCGCACAATCGGCCTCAGACAGCCTGCCCATCTTCCTCTTCAGTTTCCTTTTATTCATGTCTCCTCCATGTTCAATGTCACAAGACGCTCACCGCCCATGTCAGGTGAATCGTCGATGAGCTTCCAAAACCTGCTGTTCCTTCCATACTCATGCCAAACCCTCCCACAACGGTTGCACTTGACTACAAGCAGCTTGCGCCCGTCATAGCTTTCCTTGGCGCGCCCCCAAACCCTGCTGGGGAAATAAGAGCGGATAGTAAGGGAGCGCATGGCGAGCGGCTTCGCCTTCTCCAAGCATGTGCATCTGCCTCTTCTCTCGTTCTTCTCAAAAAGACCTTCTTCCATGTCTTCCTCCATTCCTATTAGAACAATGTGCCACAGAAGTGGAACACTCAGACCATGCCGAGCTCCACTTCCTGACTCCAGTTGCCCCCGTCCTCACGGTACTCAGTTCTCTCTACCTCTACTGCAAGCGGAGCGGAGATCCACGGGAAATGATTGGCTGATTCCTCAACCATCCACTTCCGCATGAGCCGCTTCACCTCTTCCTCTTCATCCTTGACGACAGAAAGGTACATGGCGTCGTGAATCTGATTCACGATGTAGCTCTTCATGCCTTTCTCCTTGAGTTCCCTGTCTATCTGACCGAGGCTCCAAAGAAGGACATGGCTTGCAGGGCCTTGTATGGGTGCGTTGGTAGCCTGCATCGAGGACATTGGCCCGTAACACCTGAACCCGTCCACCAAGTCCACGTATCCATGTTTCTGATAGAAGGCATAGATGTCCTTGCGCCACTGCCCGTACTGGGGGAACTGCTTCTCCCACAGACGGGTCAGAACGTCCCTGATGTGCTCCATAAACCGGTCGTAGTCGCCCAACCTCTTGCTGTTGAGGTGCTCCATGACCACAGGCTCGTGGTTCGCATCTTTCCACAGGGTGTTGCCCATCAGCTTGGCTCCGCCACCATAGAAGAAACAGAAGTTCTCGCGCTTCGCATACCCTCTGAACTTCTTGTACATGTCCTTCGGCATGGCATCTGCCTCCTCAGGTGTGAGCACGAACGTGTCCAAGAGCGTGGCTCTGTGCATGTCTCCACCGCTCTCCAAGAACGACAGCATGTTCCTGTCATGGTGGATCGAACATCCGATGGTGACCTCGAGTGCCCTGAAGTCCCCTCCGAGGATGCACCTGCCCTTTTGAGGAAGGATGCATGAGCGGACGAGTGAGAGAGCCCGTTTGTCATGCGACGGAATGTTCTGTAGGTTGATGCCTCCGCTCGATGATGAACGGAAGGTGTCGGCAACATGCAGGTTGTTGACCGCATGAAGTATGTAATCCTGTTCCTTGGAATCCCAAACAGACTCCCTGTCGAGGTTGGCGAGATATGTGTCCCTTATCTTCGCTATCCTGCGTGCCTCGAGGATGTTGTCTGTCACAGGATAAGGCATGCGTTCAAGTGTCGCACTGTCGAGAAGATACTTCCCCTTCGTGGTGAAAGCCTTCTCCTCACCGGCAAGCTCGTACAGCAGATGACCGAGGTCTGAGCTGCTGTTGAAGTCAAACGCATGCTCTTCTTTCTCTTCGTCCCAAAGACTCCTCACCATGCGGTCTTCACCTATCTGCCTCACGATGTCATTGTAGATGTCATTGCACTTGGCGATATTGGCGGCCACAACGTCCTTGTCTATGACCATCCCGTGCACCTCTACGTTCACAAGCGGATTGATGAGCGAGCGGAAGAGCTCCTCGCCCTTCTGAAGGTGCGGGATCTTCTTCATCTCCTCCATCTGCATCTCAGACAGAAGGAGTGAGTACAAAGCATCCTGTGCGACATAGTACAGAGCGTCGGCTCTCACGTCGGGGTCTTTTGTGTAGTTCCTCATGAGGCTGTTCCTGTGGTTACTGCCCCACTTATCTTCCTCATCCTCACCGTCAGGTGTGTCGAGGCACCACTCTATCGAATCGTAGCCCGAAATCCCGAATGTGAGATATACCAACGGCTTGAGTCCGCAGCGTTTCTTGTTGTTGAGGATTCTCGCACCATACATGGAATCCCACGCCCAAGGCTCGGGCAACACCTTCAGCTTGTCGAGAACACAGCGTGCCTCGTACTTCGCATGATGCGCTATCTTCCCTATCTCGGGATCCTGCATTATCTGTCTGAATAGGTCGATGAACTCCTCATCGCCCCTATACCAGTCCATTGACGTGAGTAATCCGTCACAGGCGATTCCCACGCACACTATGTCCAAGTCCTCACGCTCGAGTTTGAGTCCTTCGGTCTCGAAGTCGAAGGCAAGCCTCTCGGGCTTCACCTTGAGTATGCGTCTGAGTCTACTCTTGGCCTCATCCGCACTCTGACATATCTGCACGTGGTCTCCGAGGTGGTTGTAGTCGGGGAACACAGTCCAGTCGTCCGTGAACACACGCCGCATCATGCGCTTGTACTCACGGCGATAGTACGCTCCTGTATCCTCTGTCTGCCTGTCGTCCATCAGAACCGCTATCTGCCTAGGTGAGAGACATGTCGCTATCCAACGCCTCATGTCTTGGTCGGGGATGTAGGAGTATGCGATGTCCTCGACATATCTGAGTCCCTCAAGACGGCCTGTGAACGACTTGAGCTTCAAGGCATCCCAAGCAACCTCACCGAGGGTCACTATGATGCTCGGGTCAGCCTTCTCTATGTTCTTCATGAGAACATCATGACAGGACTCGAGCTGAAGCATGTATTTGTCGCCCTTCATATCCGCTATGCCCGCGCCGTTGCAGGCACAAGCGAAGCAGAAGCTGAGTTTATCGGTCGGGTAACCGTACTCCTCGGCTGTCTCCATGATGGTGCGGTATGTGCCGGTGAACGGATTGCCTGACCTGTCCTGTGCGGCAGTCGGCTCGTCTGCAATAAACAGGATGCCTCCCTTCTGCTCGGCTATATGCGAGAGCTTCGGGGAGGTGCAGTTGAGACATTGGAGGCATGAGATCTCACAGCCGGGGCGGAAGTTCCGCACCTTGCCTTTCGTCATATCATCATCGAAAAGCCCCACGTCAACCCCCTATGACCTGAAGAACTGTGTCGAAGAACTCTCCGTTGAGTACAAGGAGCGCCCTGCTCCCCACATAGGAGAGTCTGAAGTTCTTCGTGTGGTTCAATGCGCTGATGAGGAAGGGAGCGGAGACACGCACCGTGACAGGGCTTTCAATGGCGAGAGGCTTGTCATCGGGATACTTGAATGTCTCGCGGTAGCGGCCTATCGAGCCGTTGTTGCCTCTCTCAGAGAAGATTGTGAGCTTGCTCTTGTCGAACTTGAGCGAGATCACGTTGTTGAGCACGGCTGTACTCTCGTTCACGCTCTCGTCGAAGCACTGTGCAAGCACAAGCGCCTGTCCAAGGTCGGGGAATCTGCCGTTCACCAGCGTGCCTTCCATCGCCTTGTCGATGAGGCCCACATATTTCTCATAAGGATAGTTCGTCTCGTCTCCGAGGCGGTTGCATGAGAAAGTCAGGAGCTCCGTGCCCTCTGCCGTCGTCCTGAAGTTCACCCATCTGTCAGTGATGGCATACTCAGTGAACTTCACACCAAGGCGCAGTATCTCCGATACCGAGTAGGGTGCCATCAGCACGGCTGCGTCCATCGTGCCTTTCATGGTCGCCCTGTTCACCCGCTTGTTGTCGGTAGATACCATGAGGTCGCCACTGACAAAAACGCCAGCCTTCACATACATGTTGTTGGGGATGTCGCAGATGGCGAGACACTCGTAGAAGTTCTTCGGCAGAGCCTTCCACTCCAGCTCCTCGTCGTTTCTCTTGGCGATGCTCCTTTCGAGCTGGTCATCCTTCTTGGTGGCGATGTCGGCCTCCGCATTACCTGCCACGAAATGCCAGCGTCCTTCCTCGCCTGTGATCTCGACCTCGTCACGTCCGAGACGTGTGAGGAACAGCGCAAGTGCCGCACCATCCACGATTCCATTGAGGTCGCATCCGTCGGGCTGTTTGGCTGACACGCTGAGTGCGCTTGACCATGCATATATATAACCGTCCTTGAACAGGAGGTTGCGGTGTCCCTCATCATTGGTCTTGCATCCTGACATAGTCTGTGCGACCACGTTCAAAAGCTCTTTTGTCTTCATGTATTCGCTCCTTTGTACATATTAGAACATCGAAACCGGGAAACGGTTCAGAAATGGAGGCTTCCCCAGTGTGCGATGAGCAGTCCGTCGGCGTCCTTGTGCTTTCGGATGAGCTCGGCTCTCTGCGGGTAAAGCCTGCATCCGATGTCAGCCGATGCCTTCTTCAGCTCTTCTCCTTCACAGCCCTTTGGGAGGATCTCCCTCTGCCATTCGCGGCTGTCTATATACATGTAAGGCAGACCGAGAGCTTCGAGAGTGCAGATAGTGGCCTCCAGTGCCCTGATGGCTGAGAGGGTGGCCTTGAACCTCGTAGGGTTCACAAGGGGCCTCTCCAATATGGCGAGACACTCCTGTGGGAGTGCTCCGACACTCTCCATGACATGCTTGAGTTTCTGCGAGAGATCGTTCACGTCGATGCGGCTTATCATGTCCTTCTTCTTGACGTAGTTCTGCTCTTTCTTCACAGGTGTGAGGAAGAACCACTCGTCGTTGCCCGCCTTGCAGGCTATCGTGCCGGTAACGCCGTTGTCGATACCGATTATCAGCTTCTTGCTCATAAGCCGCTCCTGTTGCGTTTGATGGTCTCCCATCCGACAAGAAGAATCTCACGCAGCGCAGCTGAGTATGACAGGTTCTGCTCTATGGCGTAGTTCTTCACGATATTCCATGTCGTCTTGGTCATGCAGAACGCATGCGTGTAGGAAGCAGGATCCACTCCCTTGTGTTTTGTTGTAGGTATGGGCTTAGACATTGCCATCTCCTCCGAAAAGCTCGAGCTGGGGGCTTTTCTCCCCTTCCTCAGTGACAAGGACTACCTCATCCTTGCGTGATGTGACTCTCGTCACTATGTTCCCGTCTGCGGTAAGCACTTCGGCACCGAGACCCGCCTTCTCTCCTGCTTTAAGCAGTTCCTTGAACAAATCAGTCAAAGTCATTCGTCGTCCTCCATATCCATAGCTGTTCCTTCGCTTGTGACTACGTCTTTCATCATCCTAGAGCTCATTATCGGCCTTCCCACGTCGAGACAGCCGACACAGAGGCAGAACTCACCGTTCTGCGTTCCGTCTCTTCTCTTCAGCACCCTTATTCGGGTGATACCGGCATCCTTTTCCCTGTCTGTGTGGTTCAGGCCCCATACAACCGCACTGTGGTTGATGTTTCCGATGTTCTCAGACATGTTTTCCTTGCGGACATCGCGTCCGTACCCGGCTCTGTTTATCTGTGTCGGCGAGATGATCAGAATGTCCCTCGCCAACGCCATTGAGCGCAGACCCAAGCAGATGGAGTCTATCTGAAGTCTCCTGTCTTCCCTGACCTCAGGTCTGAGCAAGTCTATATAGTCTACTATCACGACATCAGGGATGAAATTCTTGAAATCCCTGAGGTTGTCGAGCTCACGCTCCAAGTCGCGCACAGACAAAGTCCTCGGCGGGAAGGACATCAAGTAGAACCTTCCCCCGTTTGTCTCAAGTCTCTGCCTTTTGAGGAAGGCAGCTATGTCGTCGCTGCTTGTAGATGGCGGTGACAGAACCTTCTCACGATAGCAGATCTCCCACTTCGTGGCGGTCTCCTCACCGGTCTCGTCATCGAACACGGAATCGACTTTACGGAAGTAAGGGAAGCGGCATCTCATGGTGGTCTTCGGCAGACCTGTCATGTTGGAGTATATCCTGCGCACCATCTGCCTGTCCGAGTTCTCCAAGTTGACGTACAGCACAGACAAGCCTTGCTTCATGGCCTGCATGCCGATCTCCATCGACACCCACGACTTTCCTGTTCCGCTCTCTCCCATTATGAGCATGAGGTCGCCTCTCGCAAGGGGGCCTGTCATCCTGCCCAAGTCTCCTTTGAGGGTCATGAGCTCTCCGTCATCCTCGTCGTAGGCTGATGCGATACGTCCGATGTCCTGCATGATGTCTGTGGCTGTGCACTCGACACGCCTTATCTCGGCATAGCGGTGAAGGGCCTCCTCGGCCCTCGCGACATTGCCATCGTCCATAGCGTTGTTTATCTGCTGACCGAGCACCTCGAGGCTACGCCTGCGCGCCCACGTGAGCACCGTGTCCGCCACGAACTTGTGGTTCCTGAACAGGTCTGCATGCTCCTCACGGTATGCTGCTATTGCCTTGGTGAATGAGCATACCGAGTCTGCCGTATCCTCGTCGAGTATGGAGCCTCTGCGCTCGAGGGCGAGCTTATATATGTTGTCACATGGAGCCACCCCGTAGCTGCGCACGTACTCGCATATCCAGTTGGAAAGAAGACGCGCCCAGTCATCCTCCCATACTGTGTCGGCGATCTGAAATCCGACCTCAGAGGTGAACTTGTCGTCATAGGCCATCATGCACAGTGCGATGGTCTGATTGTCGTTGATGCCTTTCTCGGTTATTCTCATACAACCCCCATAAGCACAAGCATAAACAGAACGAACAGGGTTGTGTAGAGCAGCAATCCCAGTTTATTGAATGTCTTGTCGTTTTCGCTTGCCTCGCTCGGCGGGTTCATGATCGCGTAGATGCCGTCGAGTATGTATCCGAGCAGGTACCCGGCTATGAATACACTAAGTAGTTTGTCTGCCATTCGATCTCCGTTAATCAATAACTATTAGAACACGGAGAACGGGAAGTGGAACAAAAAAGAAACGCCCCGTAGGGCGTCGGGTCACATTTTCAGACCACAGTCATACCTTCAGAGTCTCCTTTGCACTAGCCATCAGGTAATCCTTTACTTTTTTTTCCGCCTTCTCGGACTCACCGTTTATGTGGTGATTTCGGAAGGCGTTGAAGATTATAAGGTCATTCTCAAGTCCGATTGCAGTTCCCTCTGCATTAAGGTTGAGGGCTTTCTGCACCTCGGATAAGGCGGAGTCAATCTTTTCGAAGTGCTTACTGTCCTTCTCGATTGTCGTCTGTACGGTATCCATCTTCTTGTCAAGGTCACTGATCTTCTGTGGAAGAGCCTCGATGAAGATGTTCTTCTCATCCAGTCTCCGTTTCTTCGACACGAACCAGTGTATCAGTTCCAATGTCACGGATGAACTAAGAATCGTAAGAACTATCGTGAGCCATGTGGGCATAGTAAGTCACCTCTCTACATCAGCAGTATAACGTAACCGCTCTAGGATTACAACCCGAATCAGAGTCCTAGCTCGATTATTCTCCGTACAATCGCGTCATACTGCAGACGCCATGTCTCCAAATCATAAAGAAAGCCTCTTGTGTCTGCTGAACCATACTGGTCATCACGGAACGCAAGCAGAGCGTCTACACCTGCATCGTCAAGCGTGTATAGATTACGCCCCTCGTCATAACCCCAATCGAGCCCCGATGGGAATGACGGAGATGAGGGCATGTCAGGCATCTGAAGCAGAAGAAGTGTAGCTGTGCCGTCGATTACCGGCTTCCCCTCTTCCTCAGGGAGCGAACTACTTGCGCAACCTGTCAAGTTTGTCAGCAGTACTGCCAGCAGGAGTGGGAGCAGGGCTCTCAGAGCTCTTCCTGTCTTCTGCAATCTGTTCTGTCTCCTTGTGTGCATCAGAGACCTCCTTAACTGTCCTCTCCTCTTTCCTTATGAGGTCTACGGCTATCTTCTCAGCGTTATCAGCGCGCTTCTCAGCTGCTTTCTTCGCTTGTGATGAACGGGCGGCGCTGCTGAGGCCGAAGACCCCAAGCAGCGCACCTATGACTCCTATCAGAACACTGATTACAGCCCCGTTGTTCATTTTGCCTCCTCTTTCTTGCTCTCGTCGATGTGCTTGGCTACCTCGATGAGGGCCTTGTCATCAGCGGTCTTGGCAAGTGAGAAATGGTCGATGAACGAGATGATCTTGTGCATGACAGAATCATCCTTTGTAGTCGGTGTGAACTTGACAATGATTGTTGCCAAGACGACGAGTCCGAAAAGACCTGAGCAAATGTAAGCCCAGTTTTCAGTGATCCAACTCATACTGTACTCCTTTATCCTTCATTCACGGTGATGTCATATCCCGTGTTGACTGTCACATCTCCTTCAGTGTAGCTGACTGTGATTGATGTGGTGTCTGCTGCGATTTCAGCGGGAGTTGCTGTGAATCCCTCTGAGATGTCCTTCGTGCTTCCGTCTGTGTATGTGACTGTCAGCACAAGACCTGTGGTGTCGACAGGATCACCTGCATCGTAAACCAGCTTGGTGGCAGGTGTCTTGACGGTGAGCGCATCAGGCAGGATTGCCTTGGCTGTGACGTTGGCCGTAGCTGCATCACCGGCTTCGACTGTCACCTCTGCATCAGTGATGTCATAGTATTCTGTGCCACTGAGGACGCCCTCGATTGTCCACTCTCCGACTCCGACATGGAACCTGTACGTTCCGTCTTCACCTGTTGTTCCTGTGAGGACTGTCTCCCCCTTGGTGGCGGTCACGTCGATCCCAGCTGTGGCCACCCCGTCAATCTTGACTGTGACTGTGATGGAAGCCTGACTTCCTTCAAGTGCTTCGACACGCGTTTCAAGATCCCCAATACGCGTCTCAAGGGCTGCGATTCTCTCGTCCGAATACTGCCCTCCCTCAAGTGCCTGTGCGATCCTGATGAGAGGTGGGTCATTGCTGATTGTACCGCCGAACATAGCCTCGAGCCTGCGAGCGATACGTATGAGTGCGGGGTAAGGGCGTCTAGCCATATATGTGCCTCCTGTCTGTTATCTTCTGCGGTTACAGTATATATTCAAAACGCGAAGGGTGCAATACTGACTAACTACCTGACGACCAGTCATATCAGCATGGTGGTCAGGCCCGTTCCCAACAGGCAGCCCCCGACGAATCCCCATATAGTCAGCCATTCGCCTCCAATGGTTCCGCGTTATAGACCCATGCACCGCAGTTCCGGCACTCGGGCAGGTAGTCGTCCGTCATTCTGTCCACGAACCCACGGCAGAACTGGCGGTGATCATCCTCCCCATATTCGTTGCGGCAGATGATGTCGGGTCTATCCTTGCACATATCGAGAAGGGGCTTGCCTCTGAGTCTTGCCCTGTCTATTACACTTCCTCTACTCATTTGCTTGCCTCCAGCGGGCATCCTTCGGGCCGATAATCAATCGGGTGCGCGTTCATTGGACATTGCTTCCCTAATTCCTTGTAATATGCAGGGCAGTTCCCTTGCATAGGGCAATTAATTTCTTTGTAACGTCCGTCTTCTTTCTCCCAGTACTCACATCCATGTTTCCATTCTGTCATTTGCTTGCCTCCTGTTCTCTTTGCTCCCAAAAATCATCAATGCGTTCAAACTCTCTTGTCTCTAATTCATCTGAATAACAAGATTCACCACGATTCTTAATTTCATATGTGACAAACAATCTCTGATATGGTTCAAAATTGAAAAGGCCCAAATATAACAAGGCGTTTATAAACCTACATAATGTAGCAGGAATCCATGTCAAAACATAAAACCACCATCTTAACAATTTACGGTATTGATAGCTGTAACCAATTTCGTCACTTGAACTACAAATGACATTGATATCCCACTTATAAAGGTAATAAACAACTAGATTTGAGTTCGTGAGTTTTGCAGATTCTTCAATTCCTCTGAGTGTTTTATATTCGGATTCAGTAAGCCTTATTGGTGCATAGTCATATTTTCTTCTCATTCTGTTGCCTCCAAGACTGTAGGAGCTTCATCAATCATCTTCGCGATTGCCTCTCCTATTGGATAAATCTCTCCCCTTGAGTTGCGAATCTCTGTATTTTTGGTTGCTTCTTTAAGTATGTCTTTATCACAGAGTTCTCCGTGAGACGGTAGCTCTACGGCCTTTACCGTCTCGACATTACCCATCTTGTCTGCAACAGTGCCGTCATGGAAAATGGTGATGGTGGTCACATAACCCAGCTTGGGTAAGTGCATCCCTTTAATCAGTAAGTCCATCTTGCTTCTCCCTCAAATACAAAAGTCTCGAACAAAATTCTCGTTGAGTAAGAACTGTTCTACTAATATCATTCTTGCCTATTGAATGAGTAAGACTCGCATTGCCAGTAGCCTTTAATGCTCTGATGAATCCATCATTTCTAGCCAATGCCTCGTATGCTCTGTCCAACAATCTTTGATACTCTTCACTATCCCTCTTATACTCTTTGCCCTGCCAGTACAAAGTTTGGGTTTTCCACCATGTCTTGTGTTTGCCTTTCATCTTTGCTTTCATCCCAACAAGTTTGCAAACCTCCCTCTGCATCTCAGGGCTCTTGAACTTCAAAGATTGTAGAAAGCCTTCCATTGAGGCACATTCAACACCATCAATCACAAACGGATGTGGTGCAAAATTACTCAATGACGATGCTGGATAACCTCTATCAGAACCTATGTCCATCTTCCTTCTCCTTCCCTAAAGAGCATCTGTTATCCCTCTCCCTCGGATCAACCTCGGCATTGAGGATTATACATTTCTTGTCCTCATAGCACTTGCACGTTCCACAGGGGAAAACCTCTTTTCTGTACTCTTTCTCCACTACCTTCCTCACAGTATCACTCCTATTCTTGTAGTCATTGATATGTTGAAGATAGTCCACTTTCTCCAAGAACTCATTGTCGGTTCTTATCCTTATCTCTGTGTCTTTCATGCCTACATTTTAGCGTATTTGTTCCGACGTTGTAAATAGTGGAAGGAAAAAATAAAGGGCAGAGGTCGCAACCTCCACCCTTAAACCATTTAAGGTTTGTTCTCGGATGATATTATGTCACAAAAGAGGGGTCAGTCGCAACCTTCCCCTCTAGGCAAGCTCCACAGAGTCATGCCGCTTCAGTTCGGTATGAGCCGAGAGATGAGTCCGATGACAAGGACGATGCCCGTTCCTGCAACCAACCCCAAAAGGTCGGCCAATAGGTCGGTGAAGTCAAACTTGTTTCCGGGACTCATCATGTCACCGAACTCTTTTCCAAGCCCGAGACCGAGACCGAAGAGGATGCCTCCCGCGATGCACGGCCAGAACGGACAAGAGAAAAGGTTCATGATGTAATATCCAACAATCATTCCGAAAGCGGATGCCACGAAGTGGAAGATGTGGTCTTTACTCAGCTTCATGGTTTCCTCAATACGGTTCGTGTACGATCATCTCGTACTGCTCGGGTGTAATCTTTCCTTTAACAACGGCATTTCTGACCATTGTCTTGTTCCAGAGACCCCTGTCGTAGTATTTCTTGATTTTCTCAAAGGTCATTCTCTCCCTCCTGTTCCTCGACGGGGATATCCACGTCGGTCATCATGGCTACATAGTCCAGCTTGGCCTTGAGCTCGTAATTCTCAGCCTCAAGCAGCTTGACCCTCTTTTCCTGTTCTATCTCCTCTCTGGAGACTTTCCTGAGTTTGGGCATAATGTCTTCTCCTCCTGCTGTAGTAATATGAATCCATGCGCCGGACTGCGGCCCATGTCGTTCCCTGTGTTGCATTCGCCTTCCATGACTGATAGGCGAAGTCCATCTTCTGTTTCGGAAGATGTGGCATCTGCTGTCTGATCTTCCGCCGTTCCTTCGGGAGTTTCTTCTTGTCGAGACTCATGGTGACAAAACCTGTATCCGTAAGCCTGTATCTGAAACCGAGGAATCTAATACCGTCGGAAAGCGGCGCGATATATGTCTTCTTGGGCGAGAGACAGAGGTCTCTTTCAGCAAGATAGTCTTCGATGATCCTGAGACATTCCACGAGCTTCTGCCTGTCGTTGCTCACGATCTTGATATCGTCCATATAACGGATATAGACCTTCATGTGCATCTTTTCCTTGAGGATGTGGTCGAGCTCGTCCAAAACCGCGAGCTGAATCAACTGCGATATCTGACTTCCCAGACCGATTCCCCTGTGATCGCCCGTAATCCCATGGAAAGAATCAATGAGCATGAAGACATAATTGCGTACCCATGGATTATCAACACGCTCGGCAACAGTCTGTTTTGCCACCCAATGCGGAGTCGAGCCGAAATAGTTCTTGATATCGACGTTCAATACCCAGCCGTTGTTGCCGTATTGGCGCCAGTGGCGTTGCAAAAGGTATTTCAATCTTTTCCTGCAATTGGTTGTGCCTTTTCCTATCTGACAGGCCCAGTTATCATAAATGAAACTCTTGGTAAGGGCATGATAAAGGTATGTATCGCACATGGCCCGTTGTACCACACGATCCCGGAAAGCCGTTGCCACAATATCCCGTGGTTTCGGTTCATAGATATGAAAACAGGAATAGGGGGACAGTCTGTATGTTCCGTCATGCAGCGCATACATGAGTTTTGCGCAATTGACGAGTCTGTTCTTGTTGAAACCCGCCACGGAATCTTTCCAAAGGACGTTGCATCTGCATTCCCTGACAGCCTCGATCAAATCAGCATAGTCGAACGGAATGCCGTTCACAGCATCGACGTCCCATAATGGGTCGGATACATCGACATCCGCTTTTCGCCCGTCAACGACGGGACAGGATGATGTCTCCCTGCAAGGTTGCACGGCGTTCGGCGGGAGATATCCGCTTACTTGAATCAGGCTGTTCTTGTAGTCGGGAGCCACCCCGTTGGAATTGTTCGCATTATTGTTGTCATTAGATCCAGTTGGATTAACATTGTACTCATTGTTAGCGTTAGATCCGTTCGGAGTGCGACAGACATCACCCTTCATAAGGCGCATACCTCCTTCTGTCGGATTTGATACGTGCCTCTATGAGCCTCTGAACCTCATCAAGATCAGCACTCCATGTCTGAACTTTATTGAGTGGCATTGAAGACAGTTCGGTGCAAAGGTCTATGAGACCCATCAGCGCATCGGCATCGCTCAACGCCTCCTTCCAGAAGCCCAACCTCATCTGAGCGTCTTTCTGACACTCGACACGGACACGGTTCGCCTTCCTGCAACAGACAAAGAGATCCACGGCCAATGAAGGTAACTTGTGGGTAAAATCCCATCTCAGCCTTTTGGCGAAGTGTTTCTCGTTGCCGCAGATGCGTATAGTCCTTGCCACGAACGCCCTGCCTTTCGTTATCACAGTAAGCTCTTCGATGTCACGCTTGAGCTCAGGTACACTCATTTTCACGTCCTCCCATGCGGATTTGACCAAGACAGCCAAAGATGCAGCGCCCCCTGCCGGGGGCGATTGATTAAGATTTTAGATTCCTTACGCAATAACGCAGGCGGGAGCCACCCCGATGGAATAGTACGCACAATCGGTGCCATAAGATCCAGAAGGACTAACAGAGTACTCACCGGTAGCGAGAGACCCGTGCGGAGTGCGAGTCCACCAGTAAGTCGCATTTCCATTAAGCCTCTTGATACGGTTGGAATCCGCACCATATGAAGCTTCCGCGTTGTCGCTGAACATCGTATAGAAATCCCACGGCTTGCCCTCTGTTTCCGCTGAAGTGAACCATATCTGGCTGTTGGACGGGACGAAGAACTTGTCGTAGGTCGTGACCTTCTGACCGCCGTCGAACCAGTTCTGCACAGCCGGAGTCTGAACCTCCTGCAGGACATCGAGGAAGTCCTTCTCGATGCCGTACATGAAGCCGGGGATATCGTAACCGCTAGGACGTCTGTCGAACGGCCCCTGTGGGCTCCACCATGCATTCGCGGCCTTGTCTGAGTTGAGCCACAGCCTGAGAGCGCTCTGCTGCCAGTTGTTCGAACCGTACAGCGTTCTGTCCGTATGATTGACCTTGGCCTTGTCCGCCGTGGTGTTCGCGGATCCGATGGATGTGGAGCCGTCACCGGAAGTCCCCTCGACACATGCGATGTTACTTTCAAGGGCCGTAGTATCGCCTTTGTTGGCATAGGACGACAGCTTCAAATCCGAGATGCTCGTGCTGTTTCTCATATCTCCGGTTGTCACGACAAGCTGACCACCCGCAGGAACGCTCACCGACGGAGTGAAATTGAGATACTTGTTCTGAAGGTTTGCGTTCAGATAGTATGTGCCGCTTGAGTTCTGATAGAGATAAATCTGATAGGTCGTTCCCGCGACAAGTTGGAACGGAGCGCATATCAGTGCCTCCGATGCGTCGAACTGGAAACTGCGGTAGCAGTTCTTCATCTGGAACGTGGCTGAATGCGTGAGGTTCGGGTTGCGGGGTGCGTCCTTGTCCTTGGCGACATACTGGAACACGAGCGTGGCCGTGGCAACCGTAACGGCGATGACATCGCCCTCTGCAGCAGTGCCGGACACATTGATTCCGTAGAATGAAAGATCCAGTCCTTCACCCAGCTCATGCTCTGACCATTCATAGCCGTCGTATGTGAACTCATAGACGCCATGGTGAAGATGTTCGACATGCTGATTCCATGTAGCCTCGGTAATCGTGGCGGAAAGAGATCCCGTCGTATGGACGCTGATACTGAGTCCGGTTTCCTTCTCGACCTCGATCTCATCGCCTATGGCCAGATATTCGTCGATGCGGCCAGCGCGGATGATTTGCTGAAGTCTCTTGAAACTGAGCTTCGTCTGGCCACCCAATGCCTCGGCTACGGCATGGATGCCGTCGGCAAGGTCTTTTCCTGTTTCGTCTGTAAGCGGATAAATGTATGCCATATATTTCTCCTTAATGCTCTAAAAGCCCGAGCTTGTAGTTTCCGTCTGACTGGAGCACCCACGCCCAGCCGACATTGTTCTGTGCGCGCCACACCGAGCCGTTCCATATATAGTTGTCGTTGCGGTCTGTCACGTACCACATGTCACCGAGCTGCTGGCCGCTCGTAGGCAGGTTCGCGTACGTGCAGTCACCCTTATAGTTGTAGCCGCTCTGTGCCGCCTGTTCGAGGGTCGTAACCCTTTCGTCCAGAGACGTGATGTTCGACTCGTCCGTGTCCGCCCTGTCCTCGAGAGCCGCGACAGCCACATTCGTCTGATCGAGTGCGGACTGTCTTGCGTACTGATTCAGCACATTGGATACATCGTCCCATGTGTTGCCGTTATAAGCATAGAGGTGGTTGGCTGTGTAAATTGTTCCGTCTTCTGCAAAAGTCGAGACAGCAAGGAAATAGTCATTGTTGACAGGGTCTGTGGGTGTCGCATTGCTGCACTCACCCCTATAATTCCACATCGAACCGTAATTCGAGCGCACGTACTCAGTGAACTCACCAACGGTGAGGTATTTCATTTCACTGACTGCATTGGGTGTGTTTCCCGCCTGTACTCCTATGAGCCAAGAAGTGGCTATAGCGCTCTTCGCTGCATGAGGTGCGTTCGCGAAAGGTTTAACTGCCATATATGTTCCTCCGTGTCTATCTCAATTCTATACTAATCGTAAAAAATATCAAATCCAAAGTGCCCGCGATATGACGATTACGGGCGGCATCAGTAAACTCTGGCGTATATCAGCGTGCCCAAAACAAGAGTGTCACCCGAGAGGCTGAACTCCGCTATGTCGGGATAACGTTGCTCGTCTACCATTACAAAAAGATTGTTCTCGATGAACCACTGGTAGACGCCGATCTCATACACTTCATCGTTGTGCACTTTGAAAAACACAGCCCATTTGTCAGCCCGTATGTGCAAAAGATAATCATATGCACCAACCTCAGTTTCCCACCACCCGACGACCTGTTCTTCAACAGGTATTTCGGGAGTTGCCTTGCAAGAAGGCAGCAAGCACAATACGAACACCGACAACAACAAAACCAAAATGGAAAAACGTTTCATATGCACACTCCTTTAATTCAAATGATTCAGCGCTTCCTCACCATACTCTAGCACAATTTGTGCTTTTAACACATCTATCTGTGCTCCCCATGGTGCAAGCTTTTTACGTTCTTTCACAAGCCTCTGCAACTCAGACCTATACCGCGCTTCCCTCTCAGGATCGCTGTCATATCCCTGTTCATACTCGTACAAACGACGTGCATAATAGTCTGTGCTTTGCAGTTCTTCCACAAGAGTGTCATACATATTCTGCAACTCGATCACGTCAAGCACGTCCTGTGGCTTCTCATATTTGTCGAACGAGCAGCCCTCAGGAATATCCCCATAGGTCTCCATATACTGGGGCTCAGCCCACCAGTAATCCGAATCCCTATAATAGGGCTTGCCCTCAGAGCCCTCTTTCCTGCGGTAGTCGGGAACGACAGTCCACTGCGATGTGCCGTCAAACACAGGAATCTCAAACTCTCCGTACGTAGGCGGTGCCACGAATGTGCAGCCGTAAGGTAAGATATACTCACCCTCCCTCCTGATGTTGGGGTACGCCTGTTGGATACCGAGATATTCTCTTGTGTCAAGATCAAACCTGTATGCGTCTCTTGTCTGCATGTGCTCTCCTTTCTCACCAGGTTGAAATCATATAGCAGCCGGTCTGCAGTATTACAGAAGATGCCGTCGGAAGCTTAAAGTATCCTTCTTCCCAGTACTCATTGAGACCGTCCATCGGATCTATCCCCTGACAAGCCCTGATACACCTATATCCCCACCTAGTCTCGCCTCCATATGTCACGCAGGCACCGACGGAATAGCTGGTTGATGAAGAGTATGCAGGCGTACAGGAGAGACCGATTTCATAGAAGAGATCTGGGTAGTCCTCCCTCGATAATGCGGATCCGTCACAGGGAAGGAAATGTCTAAGATAGTCGGAAGCCTGTCTGTCTACACGTTGATCAATGAGTACGATGGCTCCGGGGGGAACGACATCGCGACTCTTGACTTTACCTACGTTCAGATCTCCTAGACTGCTTTCGGCTTCATTGGCATGGATATATCCGCCACGGAACGCACCTGCCCATACTTCCTTATAACGCTGGCCACTAGCACCGATTGTATCTCCATTCGGAGTCTTCGGCAGCATGTCATGGCTATAAAAACCGCCCTCGCTGACTATTGCCGACAAGGAAACGGAAGTCAGATTACCAACGGGAGTTCCCTGCTGATACTTGACACTGGAGCAGATGGCATAATCTGTCGCATCCGGGAAGGAGTACCTCCCGAGGCGGTTGATATATCCGTATTCGATAGAGAATCCGGCGCCGCCTATCTCGAAAACCGGTGACCCGTCAGTTAAGACTTGATAATACACCCGTATGGGTGAAAGCAGCGTGCCTGTATACGTGACACCATCAATAACGACAGTTCCTGTGAAGTATCCCGAGAAAGCCGTCTCTCCGAACGCTGCACTCGCTTTGATTGCTGTTTTTGCCAGTCCATATGCATAGACGGTATAGTGGCCGGCGGTTCCTGTTTTGACTGACGGCGAGAAGCTGGCTGTGATTGTCTTGCTGGTTGCAGCAGGGAATGTGGAAAGAGAGTCATTGTCTACCTGACCCTCAAGTACGGACTGCCCAGCAATACGGATGTCACCGAAATATCCTGATTTACAACGGAGAATACCTTCATCTTCAAGACGGAATCCGTCCTTATCAAGGTAACCGTTGTCCTGTATGTTTGCCTCCGTTATGCCGCTGCTCTGAATAAGGCCGCCATTTTGCAATGTTATCTGCTTCGCACCTATATAGTCAGCAGTGATTATGCCGACAATCAATGTGTTGAAGTATGCGAAGTCACTCTGTGTGACCGTTCCGGGAGTTATCATCGACAAAACGGCTTTCTGCGCTTTAGCACAAATTTCAGAGACCCTCGGTTTACCCAAAGTTTCACCGCTGAGCCACGTCCATCCCGAACCTGTTATGTACGTGCGGAGTCCGAGGAAGCTCGCACCTGAGATGTTGTCACAGTTCAATGCATAGGTGGCGCCCTCTATGACACCATCGTATTTGCCTGTAAAGTAAGCCGCCGCAATGGCGTCAGCAGCCTCGAGTGTGTTTACGCTGTTCTTGGTAGTGGGGAAAAGACCGCCGAACGGGTCAGCCACAGTCACATCCACAGCAGTCATTGTCTCGCTTGCCTTGGAAGTTATTGTGTACGAATTACCATCTTCGCCCACATAAGCATCCACAAGCGTGGCATCTATCACCAACGAGTCACAATCCTTGTTCTTATTCAAATACAACGTATAGACTGCTGTCGCGAGCCTTGTGACCGAATCAATCGTCACAGATGACGGGGATGGCAAAGGGATCTCCGTTTGTGCGGTCGTGTTCTTGAACGGTATTATCTTCACGGATGTGAGGGCTGACAGGAAAGCTGACGTACCCCCGTACGCCCTAGCCACGACTCTGAACTGGATAGTAACAGTGTTAGTCGAATCAGCGAGGTTCCTCTCCCATGTCTGCGTATCTCCATTGCCGTCGCTGTCTGTCAGCACAACAGTGAAAATACAGCCCGAAATGAGACTTTCGGTGATTTCCTTACAGTATGTCGGGTCGGTATATGTGACAGCTCCATCCGCATCGGTGATCTTCAGCCTCTGCCAAACATAGAGACCTTTATACCATCTGTCATAATTGCTTCCCCAATCGAACACGTCAGGAAAACCATACTCGAACTCTGCGTCATCCGATGGGTCTTCGGCACCGTATGACTCATCATCATCGTATCCCCACACAGCAGGTGTAGATGACGGAGGGTCGTTCGGGGATGTACTAAGTGCATACTCTATCTCGTACTTGACCTGAGAGACATCACCCGGATCCCCTTGGATGTTGGCAACCCACTCCCACAGAGCGTTCCGAACATCGCCTTCCTCTACACATATATAGACATCATTAGTGGCTGTGTTCAGATAGTAATCCCCAACAAGACCGGCAAATCCCCTGTACCTATTGTTAGGATCAGAACCGTGGATTGCGGTTCCACTCGACCAAGCCGAACCCCTTGCACCCGCCGCTCCGGTAGCGCCCTGCTGATAGCTGACAGGAGGCACGACACCCTTGGAGACATTCGCTCCGCTGCCATATACACTGATTCCGCTGACATATGCTGGGATAGGAGTGTTCTCCACAATCGTGTAGACCGCAGGGATGTAGTCAACTGCGGTAATTGTCGCACTTCTGTCCTGATCAGGCGTTATGGCTGTTATGATGACCTTCTTGCCTATCGCGGAGTTGTCACCGTAGATGAACAGATTGCCTTCAAGCACATTGGCCGAGGATACAGCCACAGGTGTGGTGAAATACAGAGTATGGGAGTCAGACGTGTCCTGATTTATCTGATATGAACCAAGAGTGCCGTCACTCTTTCGGATTGTGATTCCGTAACTCTTGGTCGGGTCGATGCCCATTGACTCGTCGACCTTGACTCCAGTGACATTTCCGCCTGATGTCAGAACCTCAGTAATGCGCCCATAGCCGAGACTGAACAGGAACATATCATTGGCGAGGTACACGACATCACCAACAGCACAGGTGATGGACTCAAGCGAGCATCTCCATGTATATGTGCGGGTCTGAAGTCTCTTACAGAGCAACTGGAAAGCCATGAGCTGCGCCACCTGATGTGGCTTCGTGACTCCCCAAAGCTCGTATGTCTCAGCATTATCCGTAAGGGATGATGCGACGGTCGAGATGTCCTCGGGGTATGTGAGTGTGTTGTTCTCGTCAACAAGTACATAACGCTCCACCTCTTCGGCGGTGTCCATGTCGATGAACGTGGCTTTCCCGAGACTGGCAGGCTTCTCGAACGAACGGGACTCCTGCATGTCCCAAGCGTTCCTCGGAGTGAACATCTGAGTGACATTGTCGTTCTCACGCTGTATGAGTATGGTGTACTTGCCATCCATGACCCTGAACAAGGCACGGCCTGTGAGACAGATACGTGAGCAGATCTCACCGACAGTAAGCTCTTCGGTGACCCACGCATTGCACTTCCACCCGTCATCGTTCGGGTTCTCGGGGTCTTTCATGCTCTTGCAGAAAAGGAACCACTCACTGAGGGAATACCAGTCTATTTTGTTGATGTCGGGATATGACGATGCCGAATTTGACAGCAACCTGTAGCCCGATGTCGCACTTCCATGACTTGTGCTTCCGATGTTCAAGGCCCTCGGGTTGGCATCGTTGCTCAACAACATGTAGAGAAGGACACTAGCAGGGTTATTCCTGTCGTCAACCTCTGAGGGATCGACATCCTTTCTCCACATGGAAGGATCATTACTCGGTGAGTTGCCGGTGAAATAGTATGTGTTCAGGAAGCACTCGATATTGAGCTGGTTGATGTAACCGTTCAACTTATCCGTGGCCTCGGCATACATGCCCATGAGACCGAACCTGTGCGACATGCGGACAGGAGTCGTCCTGTCCTTCTCGGTGAGCCCCGACACATTCACGGAGTTACGTGTGTCGAACTGCACGAGCTCAACCATCAACGTGTCCTGCTTGGTCAGGTTGGACGGATCATCCCATCCATAACGATAGACACGGACATCATACTGGTTGTTCGGGTCAGTCGCCTCCCCGTAGGACGAAAGCCATGAAGCCGGGTCTACCTCATGCATGGCCCTGTAATAGGTGCCGTTGTATTTTTCATCACTGTCATGGTTGACCCAGTGGGAGGAAGGCCATGAATTGCTGCTGTGTGCCTTGATGTCTATGCCGTAGTGCATCCTGAGTGCGCGGATATTGTCAGTGCCTCCCTCATGCTGGATGTACCAACCGTAAGGAGCACAGACACCCACACGGAGAATCTTGGTGTTTGTCGGAGATGTGCGGGAAACACCGGCCTTATAACGGGCAGTCGGATCTCCCTCTGAGGCGTCACTTTCCGCACCATCGAGCCTGATTGTCAGGCCTTCCTCGACACAGCGCTTGTTGTAATATGCAAAATCTGATACATCCACGGGCGTAGCCGGGCTGTCGTTGTTTATCTCAATTGAAATTGAATCGCCGTAAATGTCAATCGGGCTCTCGCCGATTCGAACCATATAGCCCTGCGGGTTGCCTGTGGATTTGAAGGAATCGTCCTTCATGACCACGGCATCCTTGTAGCCATAGCAGAACAACTGGTGTATCCACTGTTTACCGCTTCCGCTAGACACGAGGTTGTTCGGGTTATAACTGGAATAGACCATACCGGCCTGATCAGCTGCGACACAAGCACGCCCAAGAAGCAATCCTATATGTCCGCCCTTCCTTCGCGGGTTAGCCGAACCTCTAAGTGAGTAAGCATATGCCACCTGTGCCTGCTCATGGTTGAACCACCCGAAGATGTCCTTCCAATCCCAGTAGGTCACTCCGACAGCATATACAATCGTTCCAGTGACAGCCAATGCCGTGGCAATTATGGCACCAACCACTATAGCTGTTCCGAGCTCACCCGGCTTCTGCATCGCCACAAGGAAAGGCTCATCAAGTATGACGTCATCCGCGCAATCAATCAGGTTCCCGTTGTTTCCGTAGAACTCTGTAGTAGCGGGGTCTAGATGGTATTCCCTGCAGAGATCAGCCTTGGTGACCTTCTCGTTTATGAAATGCTGCTCGAACTCACCAGCCTTGAATATCTCACGTCTTATCCTGAACAACATGGTAATACCCCTTAACCCAGTTCCCCATTCGGAACCTGTTCTTGCACATCAGCCCATCTTCTGTGAAATGGTAGACAAAATCCTTATAAAGGACTCCGACATGCGTCTGATACACACTACGGAGCGACCTTATATCCACCACATCACCATCCACAGGACTGTCTGTAGGCTCGTAATGCAGCCCCGTGACACTCTCAAAGGATACCACATCCTCGTAAGGAAGCTCCATACCCAAACAGAGCCTGTAATACCAATAGATGAACCCGTAGCAGCTCATCGGCTCCCCGAACCCGCCTATCTTGCACGTCTTCGCGTACTTTATATCGCGGCACCTCTCAAAGTACTCCTCAGGTGTCATCATCCGCACAGCCCCGGAAACAAAGAACTCGTATAGCACAGAGTCGATGCTATATAACCGAGAGCACCACCCGACTTCAGATTCAACGTAAGCACTGCTGAAGCTGAATTGATGCTCACACTCTCTAGAGTATACTCTGTAGGCGCAAGAATATAATCATTACCCTCAACTGACAGAACGCCGTTGTTCAGCACAAGCTTCACAAGAGCGGCATCCACAGTGATCCCGTCGTCCTGATTAGCCTCCTGCACAAGTTGAATATATGAGCTCGGAACGCCGGCTATGCTGAGAGAGCCATTGCCCTCCTCAGCACTGGCCTTGTCAGGCTCGGTAAGCGTGAAACCAACAGGAAGATAATCCTCACCCTTGAATGAGAACTGGCTCCCGCTGTCATTGAGGCACACCGTGCCGCCGGAAGTCCCAATCTTGTAATGTATCCTTACAACATTTACATAAAGGCCCTCGATAACGCCTTTATAGAGATCCTCATACGGCAAAGACATCAGGCCACTCCTATCTTGTAATATGCAATCTTGAACGAAACCGTATAGAGCGAGGCGTTCTTACGTTTCCTAGTGTAGAACTGCCCGTTACTGCCCTCGAGGTAAGCATCATAGGTAGCGCCGTCTACGGGAGACGTAAACCTGAACGGAAGAATTCCGCCCTTGATATTGTATATGAATGTCGGGAGATCCACATTCATCTGTGCATAAGTCATATCGACGCTGCAAGAGAGAACGTGCTTCTCGTTGTGTGAACGCATACGTCTTATGGGCGGGCCTATCTCAGGCTTGTTCTCCACCACAGCCATCGAAGGGGTGTCCGACCAGTCTGAATTGAGGAGCCAAGTAGCGTCCCATGAATAAGTTGCAGCCATGCAGTCCTCCTACATGGCTACATTATACATTATCAAGGCTTCAAAAAGCAATCAGCCTCTTTTGCCGTTCCTTCCCAATGTATACCTTGACTGGAGCACTCCATCGAGCTCTCCACGGGCGACCATTGTCTTGACTTTATTGGAAACATAGATGTCGATCTGCCTTACGCCCTCAGACGATGATTCATCAACTTCCGCACCATCTCCTACACCATACAGGTTGACGGTTATATCGCCTCCGATACCTCCGTTATCTCGGAGTTCTTCAGCAAATGGGCGCGGGATGATCATCTCACCCTTGTGCACCTGTGCCATCTGATCCTCAGGGAGGTTATATGCACCAACAGCATAGGACGGATATGGCTGAGATGCGATAGCGGCTATCTGTGCAGCAGCGAACGCTCCTTGAGCAGTAGCGAGGATATAGTTCAACGGGGGCACTGTGCTACTAAGGGTCTTGACAATACCCTCGATGCTGCTGATGGTCGCGTTTGCGATGCTGAAAGCCTTCTCACGGTTGAAGTCCTTGCGCTTCTGCTCGTCCAAAAGCCCCTCCTGCTCGTCAATGAGGCTCTGCATACGTGCGAGTTCATCCTCGTCCATCTTCTTGCGCCGCTCAAGCTCATCTTTCTCCTTCTTGGTCAACCCCTCTGTATTCTTGTCGTTGAGCTCATCGAGACTGTCAGAGAACGCATCATACATCTTCTGATACTCGGCCATCTTGTTCTGTATGTCAGTTTTCTTATTGTCTGAGAAAGAATCCATGAGCCCGTTGATCTTGTCCATGTACGCCATCATGGCATCCACGGCATCCGTCAGGGATTCAACCATAGCCTTGTTGGCATCATCGGTTGTCTCAGCGCAATCCTTGCAAACCAAAGCCCAAACAGCCTCAAACTCCTTACCGGCAAGACCAAATTCAGAAAGGGCCTTCTTCATCTCATCAGTAGACATATTGTCAGCAACCATCTGACCGATATCCAATTTGCCGTCGGCAAATGCTTCATTAAGCTTCTGTGCGTTCTCACCCGTGAGCTTCTTGAGCCCATCGTTGACAATTTGCTCTATCTCGATGTCAAGATTACTCTGAATTGCACTTATATTGGCAAACGAGAAAATATCAGTGAAAAGATTGGGGTTACGCTTATTGGTCTCGAGAACAATATCACGTAACCTAAGAGTCTCGTCTTTGACAGCCTCCGTATATGCACGATAAGCAATGAGATTCTGCTTCGCCCACTCCGCATATATATTCTTTACATCCTCTCCTGTCTGCGCGGCGTGGTTTATGCGATACTGGTATTCTTCAGCAAGAATTGCAACCTGTGCGTCGTAGGACGCCTTTGCTCCGAGCGCAGTAGATGCAACAAGTGAGAGCATTGTCTTCTTGTGGGTGCGCAACATCTCGGCGTCTTCCTCTTTCCACTTGTCATTGAGGTTCTGCAACTCCTGTTCCTGCGCAGCAAGAAGGGCCTTATATGCCTCCTCGCTATCATAATTCGCGCCAAGCTGCTGCTGGTAGCTCTTACGGTCGGCCTCCTGCTCCAGTTCGAGCAGCTTCTTCTCATTCTCACGCTTGGCCTTGAGCGTGGTCTTGGCATTATCCTGCACTGCCTGAAGCTGTTTTTCCTGTGCGGATACCAGCAACTTGTTCACAGCATCATTATAGGTAGTCATGGCATCCGCTTCGACTCCCATAAGTGCCTGTAAGGCAAGTGTGAGACTTGCCAAGAAGGATTTTACCGCCTTCTTGTTCTCGTCGGTGTTCTCAACCAAATCATACATGCGGTACTTGACCTGAAGATTGGTGATGACCTTATCCACATCAGCCGCACCATTCCTCACTGCCGTTACTGCGTCCTCGATCACCGCCTGAATCGGGAATTCCTTACCATCCTCACCGCCAAGGAAATCAGACAAAATGCCAGTGAGACCGCCTGTGCTGCCATATGCGGCAATAACCGCATCCGTAAACGTCTCTATGCCGCTGTTGAGTGTCTTTGTGTACTGGTCTTTCAAGGTCACGGCAGTCTTGTCTGTGAGCTTTGTGAGGTACTCAGTGAACTTATCCATGTCCTTGGTCGTTGAATTGATGAACTCCTGCCTGTAGGCGGCAGACTCAGTGTTGAACCACTTCTCTGCACTGAGCATAGCGTTTATGACATAACGAACCTGAAGGTCTATTTTCTCGGTATCCCCTTCAATCCCATCGGCCCAATCATCAAGTGCCTTATCTCCGGCAACGATGGCAGCCGCGTTCTCCTGCAACATCTTGGCAGACATGTCCGAGAAACCGTTAAGCTTCATGATCGTATCGAGCTGCGTGCGGCTTGTCTTGTCATACTCCTCACGCTGCTTCTCAATGAGGTCGATGTTGCGGAGCATAGTGACATTGTAATCACCAGTGGCTTTCTCGGCGGCCTTCATGGCGTTGTTGTAATGAGTCTCAGCGTTCTTGAGAAGTGTGTCCCAGTCAGCAGTGGAGCGTGAGAGTGTACGGGCATAGGCATCAAGATCCATACCCGCTTCCTGTGCTTCCTTCAGCTTCTCAGTCATTGTCTTTATTTCCGCTATGAGCTCCTCATTCAGCCCTGCGAGCAGTGCAGCCTCCTCACCGGCTTCAAGATAGGCGCGGGATAACCGCAAAACAAAAGCCTCACGTTCGTTTTCAGCACGTTCCACACGGGCCTCATCAGCAACAAGCGTTGCTTCTTCTTCCTTGCGTAGCTCTCTCACAGCGGCAATGATATTTTCATAAGCGGTCACACGTGCCTCATAAAAAGCAACAGACGCTTTATCATTCGTTCGGCGTGCATTAGAAAGCTCTTTCTGTGCTGCACCATAGATAGCAAGATGCTCCAGCTCTTTTTCATGAAGCTGATTCACATATTCTTGCTGGTCAGCGACCTCCTGCTGTCCATTCTTAATATCTTTGTTGAAGTTCTTCCAGCTGTTGTTGAGCTCCTTTACCTCATCTTTGTCCAACGCGCCCTTATTAGCCATACTGTCAACAGCATCGGAAAGCGCCTGTGCGGAATCGGTAGCCGTATTCGCAGCACCTATTATAGCCACGATCGTCGACAATATGCCGGCAAGCGCCAACACACCTGTAGCCACATTGAAAGCATTGACAGCAATGGTAGCTGTCCTGAACGCCGTCTCAGTGGACTTCATGGCTGTCTGCAATCCTATGGCTGCCTTGATCCCAGCTCCTGCCGCAGCAGAGAAAGCCTTCAGGGCAACAGCACCCGATAACACAATCGCTATGAATGAACTGAACCATTTATGCTCACCAAGAAAATCAGCGAGATTGGTGACAAGCACAAGCATATCCTTCATAAGCGGGAGGAAATTCTCTCCAAGAGCAATGCGCAACTCCTCGACTGCGGCATTGTATTCCTGCTGTATGTTGACAAGATTCTGCTCGTTCAGAGCGAAGTTGCCCTCCGCCTCGGAAGTCTTGTTCAATATGGTGTAGTATGAAGCGAGAATCTTCGCTGTCCCTTCCAGTTTGCCGTTATATGCGTTGAGGTCATGGATGGCGGCTTCCGTAGCCACATCCTGTGCAGTGAAGGCGACACCCCAGCTTTTGAGAGCCTTAGTTCCACTTATAAGTGCGCTGACCATTGCCTTCAGAGCGGCGGCTGAATCCTGACCTCCCTGAGCCATAGACTGGAGGTCAACAGCTCTCTTGACAAAAGCCTCAGCCATCTCGAGTGCCTGATCAACCATGAAACCCTGCTCAGTGAAGACCTGCCCGGCATAAGCCAGCATTTCCTGTGCGGCCCTCTCTGACAGACCATAGGAATCAGCAATACGTTTTGACGCCGAGACAGCGTCGTTCACGCTGGTCTTGAAGACAGCGGACATGCGTGTGAGTGCCTTCTCTGCGTTTCCCGCATCTTTTGTAAGAGATTTTATCATGTCGAAGGAGAAATCCAACCCCGCAAGGCTCTGCAATGAGTTGAGAGCTGTTGACAATGCCTGCGTGCCCTCAACTAGGGGTTCGAGCTTCTCCTTATTCTTCTCGTATTTCTCTGAAAGCTCCTCCAGCTTGTCCTTCACGTCAGCGACACGCTCAGAGGACGTCAGAAGGGCCTGATTGGAGAGCTCCTGCTCCTCCCTGAACTTCTTGGCCTCATCATAACTGTGCATAGCGGCATCAGCCTCTGCGTTCATGGCCTCAACCTGCTCCTGTCTCCTGCGCAGTATCTCCTGCGCCTCCTCCTGCCATGCAGCATTGGCGAGAGCCTCCCTGTAACGCTTCTCCTCCTCTGCGGCGGCTGCTACCTCGAGGGCCTCACGCTCACGCTCATAACGGTAGATAGCTGCGTCTGCGGCTCTGTCCTGTGCGTCTTTCTCGGCAAAGAGAGCCGACTCACGTTCAGCCAACACCTGCTTCTGCTGTTCCGCCATACGGGCAAGAGCCTGCTGGTAATATATCTCATCGTCACTGAGGCTCGCCATAGCGGTAATGCTGTCTGTGATTGACTTGGCGAACATCTCTATGTCGCCCTTCACAAGCGGTGCGATATCGCCCGAGAGCTTCACAAACTCCTTGCCAAGGAGCTGCACACTGTCAATGGCCTCCTGAAAGGTCAGATCCTTACCTGCGATGTCCCTTATCTTCCCTGCCGCAGAAGTGAACTGCATGACCAGTTCCTCAACCTTGGCCTCTACATCTTCTCCGAGCCCTTTGAAATTGTCATTGAGATCCTTTATGAGCTTGTTGGCTTGAGTATTAGCCTCCTCCAAAGACCCCTCGAGCTTGGATACATCACCTGTTATAACATAAGTAAGGACATCTACGACAGTCATGCTGCAAATCCTCCGTCAATCAAAAACCTCAAACGCGGTATGCTTCTTTTCCCAAATGTAGTTTACAACTTCTTTAGGCATACCGCAAACAGAAACGGCGTTGGTCACCTCCTGCATGTCCATGTCTAAGAACTCCCCCCACGACATGGGCCTGTAATACTTGCACAACGCCGCATACAGACGATCCCGATGATATACGGAGTCATCTACCGTTTTTTTTTAGTTGAAGAAGCCACCTCATCCTTGGTGCATGCGGCGACGATGAACTCCATCATCTCGTGCACACTGGTGTTGTTGTACCACCAGTCCTCCCTGCGGAGATCGGGCTCGTCGATACCGTTCTTGTCCAGTATCTTTTGGATAAGACTGAACTTCTTCCTGTATGTGCCGTTGCTTATCTCAGTTATGCGGGCAACAGCATCGTCATATTCCCTTTTCAAGTCCTTGATGTCTTCACGCACCTCGGACAACTTCATCTTCGGAAGAACGACGTTACCTGCACCGTCCGTATAGTTCTTCCTGCGTGCAATAGTGCCACCCATCTCCTTGAGCAGGTCTTTCATGCGCCCACTGAGTTCAATGGCCTCCTGTGCCTCGTTTACAAGCTCAAGATAGTCCTGATAGATAGCCTGTGACACAAACGAGATGTGCAGAGTCTTTATAGCCCTCTGCCCATTATCGGTAACATAATGCAGGTCGTAATCAATCTCATTACGAAGACTGCTCTTCTTCTCTCCCATTTCTAGCTCCTTTGAAAAGGAGGGGAAACCCGCAAAGGAGCAAGCGGATTCCCCCTCCAGTGTATTACATGATAGTGTTCACTATCAGGCAGCGCCATTGTCGATTGACCAAGCCATGAGCTGATCACCGTTGCTACGAGTTGTATCGAGCTTGGCTGTGAAGGTGAGGGGCATCTCCTCGACACCGTCCTCGTTGGCACCCTTGAAGTTGAACTGGAATCCACCGCTGTTTCCGTAAACGGAATAGAGGTCGAGAGTTCTCTTCTTGCCGTTCTCGTCTGTGTGCTCGATCTGCATGGCGTACGGTGTCATGACGACTGTTGAAGCACCGGCTGTGACAGTGGTCTTGCCGACAACTGCCTGACTTGCGGTGTAGGTGATTGTGACATCACCGCCGGGGGCGGAGAGGAACACGATCTCAAAGCCGTTGACAATCACGTAATCAGTACCGGCAGAAAGGGTTGTCTCACCCTTCTTGACGGAAGCGATTCCGACAGCGCCTGTGGTCTTGTATGAAATGCCGTTGGTGTCCTTAAGTGCAAGGGCATAAGCGGTATTCGCAGCAGGGCTGGGGATGACCTGATTCTCAAATGAGACTGTAGAACCAGCTGCAGTGGTTGTGACGTTGAGGACGCCGTTACCCATCTTTCCGATTCCCTCGGGATCGAGGTTGATGAGTGTGAAGCCACCTGAAATTGTCATGTTCGAAACACGGGTATTCAGAGTGCCCGCATTTGCAGTCTCAACAGAACTCTCGTCCCAGTTGAGAGTTGCTGTGACTGCGCTGTTGATGGCGCCTACGTCGAACCAAGGGTCGTTCGGAGTGAGCCTGACTTTGACCATAGCACCATCGGGAAAATAGATGTTACTCTTTTTCGTAGTCTGTACTGGCATGATAGCCTCCTTATACAGTGACTTCTTGCGAAGCCTTACTTATATGATATGAGGCCCAAGCCCCAACTTCACTATACAACCATCACGTGTAGCGAACGACAATGTCCACAGGCGTGTTATAGTTGTCAAATTCAGCATCCATAGGCTCGATTGTGGGCTTGATGTCCACAATCACAAAAGCACCGTTCACCGTCATACGGTTCAGTGCATCACGTGCGGCCCAAGCCAATGAACGCGATTCAACCGAGGAAGGCGCACGGCACGCGAGAGTGAACTCCGAACGTTCCCACTCGTTCTGCTGCGTCTCACCTGACACGTACATATTAGCAGTTTTATCTGTAATTGACCACTCTTCAGGTACCAAAGGTGCATAAATAAGCATAGGAGCAGTCCCACACAGAGAAAGCTGGCTGACAAACGCTGTAGAACCCTGAAGAGCAGTAAGAATATCTATTGCAACCTGCTGTTCCGTCATGCTCTCACCCACTTCATACCTTGGACAACCTCCGCCAGCATCGCACCGCGTGCGGCCTCCATGCCTCTACGCATGAAATGCTGGGCGGGTGTCCTGAACGTGCCGTATTCCACGAACACGGCGTAATTTACATTGTTATACCACTTTTCAGGATCATGGCGGGACTTGGACTGGTCACCACTGACACAGATGGAGCGCATGGCAAAAGCCGTGACATAACCCGCCACCGAATTCTTACGATTGCGGTATATATCACCTGCGAGAGAGCAGTATGCCTCATACGCGCTCTCGTCACACTGATGTCCCATCAGACTGTTAAGCCCCTGAAACGTCTCGCCATCCATAGTATAGGCGATACAGTTCTTCAAGAGCCCTTCATCCTCGGGTGCAGTATCCCTGACAGACTCCCACGCAACCCTGAGACCGTCCTCGACGCTCTCCTCGAGCTTCTCGAGTGCAACGTCACTGAGCTTCTTGCCCTTGCTCGTGTACCCTATGAACTCCTGCGTGGCGGAGCGGAGAACCTCACCTGTTCTGTAGGAGTGAGATGAGCCTCTGATCATATGTACATTTATACTCATTTCACACCTCTCAGACCGATGAGCATGACTTCCCCTTGAAAAGCCACGTCGTCCACATAATCCACAGCATACGTGACGCCGTCAATCTTAACCTTGTCGTCTGTACTGACCTCAATCGGAGCGACGACGGCTATGTATTCCGTAGATGCCTTCCACATCCCCGCCCCAAAATATGACTCGCCAGCCGTGCGGGAATACACAAAAGCGGGAACTCCGGTTCCATCCACGTACGTTGTGGTCGGAACGAAGTTCACCACCGTTGTGGTGGCCTTGCTCACCACAAGAGTATTCCTCATCATTGACTGGAAGTCAGAAAGGATGCTCATGACGGCAGCAGCCTCCACGCGTTATTAACGGTGAAGCTGCCACCTCCGCTGCAGAGCTTCATGAGACTTATCAGCATGAGCCCGAACTTGGTTGAGCCATATAGGGCAGCCCACTCCTTCGTTGAGCTCTTGTCTGAATATTTTATGGTCACGGGGCCTATCGTCTTCTGCACGACGACACCACCGGCGTCGCCTGTGCTTCCGCCTGATGATGTCTGTGCGGCGATGCTTCCGTTGTGCATCGTCAGATAAGCCACCGCCTTGAGGTAATGTCTGCCGAAGAAAGAAGGACTGAGCGTATCAGCCGCGTCGTCAATGAGAAAGTTAATATTCGTATTCTCAAGAAGAGCAGGGTAGTACACCGTGATGTACTCCTTGACCTTCAGAACTTCGCTCTCTGTAAGCGCCATCCTTCATCTCCTGCAATCAGATACCTTTGTTAACGGTATGCACCTCAATATTGTCAGCTTCAGTTCCCACGGCCTCTCTCAGCTTCACGCTGCGCTCGACCGCATATCTTGCATAGACAGCGGGAACCACATCGGGGTTTGAGAGAACCGCAAGAGTGTCCTCACTGTAAGTTGCCTCAAGGATCTTGTTCAGCTCCTTGATGTCAATCTTGCTGAGTGTCTTGACCTCATACGGTGTGCCGTTGGCCTTGAACTCGATGCCCCAAAGGGTGATCATCTTGCTCTCAATCTCGACCTTACACTCCTTCGCAATCTTCTCAAGCTGAGAAAAATCGAAGGCGTTGTAACCCGGGAATACGTTCAGCCTCTTTCCTTCCTTGAGCGGAATAGAATGGAGGCTTCTGCTGTGCCAGTAAAGTAAACACTTGTGGTCGAGGACAGCTTCGTTGCCACCAGCGGTTGAATTGGTTTTCTCTGTTGCCATAATATTGCTCCTTTTAACAGATAAATCGGACGGAGTGGCGGTGTCCGCCACCCCATCCGTAGGGTACATCAGTTAGCGCCGTCGGCGTAGCAGACTGACTGCGGATAGTACACTGTGGTGCCAGCGGCATCAGCGGTGAGGATCACGCTGTACTTGAGTCCGTTGCGCTCGGGGTCTTCCTGTCTGAGACCAACCGGGAGGTGGTACTCCAGCTTGTCAGCTGAGTTGGTGTAGACAAGGATTCTTCCCTTTCCGCCGTAACCAGCGGTTGCCAGTGCCTGAACAGCAGCCCAAGTCTTGATCATCGGGTTGCACTTCTTGAGGAAGTCAAGAACAGACATGGTCTTGTTGGTGTCGACGAAGTTGGTTGTTGCCAGCCTCATCAGATCGGGCGGGAGAAGGACTGTGTCCGGCTGCTCCTTGTTGGAGGTGGTTGTCAGGATGGTGTCAATGATGTCATTGATGTCCTTTGCCATCTCGTCGGGGGTCTTGTCAACCCACTTCTTGGAGGTGCCTGCCTCGTTGTCGGCGAGTGTACAGGAAGAGATGCCTGTGTAGTTCACAAGGCCCTGAATACCGTACTCTGAATCACCGTACCAAGCGAGATCATCGACCTTTGTCTCGATTGCGCGTCTTGCGGCACGGGACTTGGTGTCGACGAGGTTGCGACCGGCTCTCATGGCTCTCTCAAGCTCGAACTTGTTGTAGCCATAGGAAGTCGCAATGTGGTAAACCTTAGAGCTGACTTCCTTGCCGTATGCCTCGACAGACGGGATGTCGTTGGCATAGTCAGAGATGATCTTGGCGATACCGACAGCAGTGAACTGTCTCCAAGACAGGGTCTCAAGTCCCTCTCCCTCTGCGGGTGCAAGCGGGATGTACTGGAAAGCCTCAAGCTTGTCGTAGATGGTCTCTACGATCTTGTTGAGGAGAAGATTGCACTCATTGGCAAAAAAGATTGTATATTTGTCCATGATGTCCTCCTAATCAGCCGTGGATGCGAATCGGAACGATTGCATTGGCAGCTGCGCCAGCCTCGACAGCCTCAGCGTGGATGTCACAGAAATCAGAGGCTGTGCCTGCTGCATAATCTGTTGCGCTGTAGAACTTGCCGTCTGCATACTTCACGTAGACCTTCTCGCCTTCTGCAATTGCAGAAGAAGCGATCTTGACATAGATGAAGCCGTCGACAACAGCGTTCACCGGCATGTCGTCAGCGTAGAAACCGTCGACATTGTGTGTGAAGCCTGCGATACCAACAAAAGGCAGAGCCTTTGTTCCGTCCGTAGCCTTGACCTCGTGTCCATCAGCAGCCTGTGCGAAAAGGGCAGCACCGAAAGCGATGTCCTCACCGGCCTTCTTGACGAGCACAACATGGTCACTGGAACCGAAGAGCTGTCCGGGAACGGCAAGAGCCATTCTGGAAGCATACTGCGGAATAGATACGTTAGTAGCCATTTCTTAGTCTCCTATCATCTCCTGTTGCCGTACTTCTTGGAGAGTCTCTCGTTGAGTCCGTCAATCAGTTTGTTGTTCTCTGCGGCAGAGCCTTCGTCGCCTGCTTCGCCCGCGCCCTCATCGTCAGCACCGTCGTTGCTCTCACCAGCGACCGAAGTCTTGGTGCAGAAACTGAAAGCGCCGTTGATGTAGTCCTCAGACCTCTCGTCGATGCCGTCCGCAATTGCGGGGTTGACAACCTTGAGAATGGCCTTCTTCATGTCCAGCTCGGACATGCCCTCATCGAGGGAAACACCGTGCTTGTCGGCGGTCTCCTTGATGAGCTGGTACTCCTTGACCTTCTGCGGAAGAATGGCTGCGTCGATCATGCCGACCATCTGTGTCTTGAGGTTGGCAATCTCTGTGTTAGCCATGTCGAGCTGCCCCTTGACCGCATCCCTTTCGGCGACTACGGCGTTGTAGGCGTCTACAACCTGCTCTTCGACTTCGTAAGGAGTAGAATCAAGAACTAATTCCTTCTTTGGCATATTAGCCTCCTTATTATCTAATCCCTTCTCAGCCGAGCCGTCCGCCTTAGGTTCGAGAGCGGTGTCCTCAACCTCAACAAAGGTCGGCACGAAGGCATTGTCCATTCTAATGACGGCGGTATCTCCCGCACGTCCTCTGTCCACGATGGCAACGTGATTGTAGCGGATATTGCGCTGGATGGCGTCATACTCCATGCCGCACCATGTTCCGCCTGTGAGCTCGAGCTCGCGGAAGTAACCGCAGGACAGAGCCCGCTTTCCGCCAAGGACGTCCTCGATAGCCTTGGCATCCGTGATCTTGAGCGGAATCGACACCTGTGTGCCATCCGTCTTGTAGGTGTACCCACCCTCATAGTACATCTCTGCACGGCAGACGTCCTCACCTGTGGTACCGACCTGAAGCTCACTGGCATTGTCGGGTGTGACAAAGGAGCTCGGATGATCGTTGGTGATGGGAATCATCCTGAGACTGTTGAGTGACTCATCGGAGAAAACCTCCTCAGGAAGCCTCAACTCACGGAACACGGTTCCGTCCTCAAGCAGATAAGGGAAAACACCGATTGTAGTGACAATGGCACGGCCTACGAGGAAGCCGTTCTCATCAACATGAAAGGTATTGTCAGGAAGATTCGCGTAAACGTCGCAAACATTTCCGCTCTTCATTTCTTTGGGCATAGTCTGTCCTCCAGCTACGTCTTCATATTAGCAAGCGTCCCTGAATAAGTCAACAATAACGGGACACCAGCTTCAACACAAATGTGCCATTCTGACACACACAATGTCAAAATGACACATGGGATCACTTCTCTTCAGGCTCCTCGGCAGGAGTCTCCTCCATCTTGGTGTTCACGGGGAGATCGGCTGACTGGACTGAGATATGCTGGTTGTAACCGCCGACAAACCTGTTCACACGGATCTCCTCAGAACTGAGGATGCCCTTCTCAAGATATGCAAGGTCTGCGTCGGCGTTTGACTTGTAGACGTCCGCGTTCTCCTTCTCTGTCATCTGATACAGCGGGTTCCACTTGAGGGAGATCTCTCCTGCGGTGAGAGGGCCGGCCACCTTTGCCTTGCCCTTGTTGGCGCGGTTGCTGATGGATTTGGTGAGACTCTCATCAGTCTCGACCTCGATCGCCCTCTTGTACTTGTCGATATAGAACACAAGACGCTTCATCGGCTCGGTGAGCATGGCCTTCTGATAGGAGGAGACCATGTCGTAGTATATCTTGAGGTCGCTCTCGCCGCTGGCATCCAGTCCGCTCGGGCTTCTGCCGAACAGACGGGTGACGGGGATCTCCGAGACGCAAGAGAGAAGAACCATCATCGTGTCGGCGACTCCGTTCATGCCGGCGAACGACAGGGAGTCCCTGACATAATCCTCGTTGTTGTCAGCGTCGAGCACGACCCCGTTTATGATGCTCTTAGCCATATTTATGATGTCGAGACGGGTCATGAGGCTTCCCTCCTCACCGTTCGCGAGCATCTGAGTGAGGTTGGAGATCTTGTACTTGCCGATGACAGCCTCCTGCACGAGGTTGGAAAGACTGTCATGGAACACGGCGAGATTGCCCACCTGCTTGTAGATGTACTCAAGCACGGACTGGCCCCAAATCCTGTCCATCACGCCCTTGGAGTTCACCCTGACCGGTGATGTCTCTATCCAAGGAATCATGAGCAACCTGTCCATATGCACCTTATACGGAGTAAGGGATACACCGTCGTTGACGGTGAACACCTTCGGTTTGCCGTAATTCTTGCTCTTCGGGTCAAGATCAAGGTCGTTGGTTTCGACAGCGAGCCTGCTCCTCGGTATGACACGGAGGAACGAGCAGCCTGTGATGGAGTTCAACGCCACAGGGCTCTCCAAATCCTTTCCGTCGTTGAGCCCGATGAGGATCGCGGATCCGCCGAAGGCACGTGCCTGACACAGGCAGTTGAAGAAGTTGCCAGTCCAGTTGAGGCTGTCGAGCTCGTCCATGATGATGTTGCCCGGGTCGCCAGCCACAGAGAACCCCTTGTTGACCATATCCTCAGCCACACAGGTTATGACCCTGCGGCTGAAACCGTCATTCTCCCAAATCGCCTCGAGAACTTCAGGAGTGAACTGCACCCCGTTGGCGAGGTAACTCACATCGGCCTTGTTGGCCTTCTTGTCGTGGTATCCGCTGAGGAACCTCCCCCAGCCGTCGAACCTAGCACCACGGGTCTCGACTTTCTTCTCTTTCTCTTCAGCCATGTGTCACCACCTGTACAATGCGTTTACATCCTTGCCGAGCACGGTGTACTCGACAGCACCGGTCAAGGCATCAGGCGCGTCATCGTGCCTGTTAGCTTTAAAGACCTTCTTGAAGCCCTTGACATCCCTGTAGAACTCAGGGTACTTGAGCTCCCACCCTTCCTCAAACACGCAATACTCCATGACATCGACAGCATTTGTCAGTATCCTAGACTCCTTGTTGCTTGCCTGAGGCACACTGTAAATGTAACAGTTATATTTCTTCTCTGCAAGGATTCGCTTCACATTACGGGCAAATATCTGTCCTCCTGCGTTCGCCTCTATCCATGCGACCTTCACCTTGTTCCTGATGATCTGCTCGGCGACCTTCCTCTCGGTGACCTCGGTTCCCTCCTGCGTGTACAGTATATCATGGAAAAGGAGCCTGTCGTCCTTCACCCTCACGAACGGCAGCGAGACGAGGTAATCGGAGCCCTGATCGGCGACATCGCAGTAGAGGAAGCTTCCCCTGATGTCCTTCTTCGGAAGCACCTGATACGTCTTGAACCTGTTCGTGTAGAGCAGGCCCTCCCTCGGCATCGGGTCTCCCTGATAGAGGGACTGGAACCGACCGGGGTCGAGCTTCCTCTGCTCCAAGAGCTTGGAGAGGTCATGCCGCTCAGGCCAAAGAACCTCACCGTGGGCACGGGGATCCACCTCCGTCGGCTCGCTCTCCTTGATAGCCTCGAAGTTCACATAGTACCAAGTATGGGGATCGCAGTCCCTGAGCTGGTCGAGGCTGGTTATCTCGATGAACGGGGTGCCCTCCTTCTGACACGTGTCCCTCAGGCGCCCTATCATGTCCTCCTCGTGCCACCTCGTGAACGTGATGAGCTGGCTGGAGTCGTTGTGGAGTCTTGTGGAGAAAACGTCGATGTACCACTCCCAAGCGGCGTCCCTGATGAGCGGAGAGTTGGCCTCGCTGTCGTCCTTGTAGAGGTCGTCCACTATGCCTATGTCGACGGGGTTACCTGTGAGGGCTCCGCCGCGTCCCACGGCGATCAGACCGCCCTTCTTCCCTATCAGGGTGTAGTTGCGCGCGTTGTTGGCGTAGTCGCTCGGGTTGAACGTACCCTTGTACGCCTTCGCCCTCTCCGTCTTGGGCAGGATCGTGTCGGGGAACAGGTTCCCGTACCTGCTGCTGCCGATGTTGGCCTTGATGGCCCTGTTGAACTTCTCGGCCAGCGGGAAGCCGTACGAGGCGACGCAGATGGCGAGGTCGGGGTTGAGCCCGTGCATGAACGCCGGTAGGTTCCTAGTCGAGCCCTCGGACTTGCCGCTCTGCGGGGGGCAGGTGACGATGAGCTTGCGCACATGCCCGTGGGCGAACCTGTCGAGTATCGTGTAGTACGTCATGTGGAACGGGTCGAGGCTGATGTCGGGGTGGATGTAGGCCATGAAGTCGGGGAAGCTCCTGCGGGCGAGCTCCCTGCGGATGAGCTCCCTCCTGACCGCTTCGTGGGAGATCACGACGAGAGTCTCCCGAGCTCGGCTCTGAGCTCCTCGTCGGACATGGACGCGAGGTTCTCCTCCTCGGAGATGCCCTTGTCCTCAAGCTGCGTGACCCCGACGCCCGTCTTGGGCCTGAGCCCGTGGATGTAGTCGCGCAGGGTCTCGAGCGCCTTCTCCCTGTTGGCGAGGATGTAGTTGACGGAGTACACGTCCCCGTCCTTGCCGTAGTACCTCGACTCCACCCTGTCGATGGCCACCCTCTTGTCCTCGGGGATCGTGTTCAGCGGCAGGCACTGGCCCGTGTTGTCGTGGTAGTCCGCCACATCATAGAACGCCCTGATGATGTAGACGTCCAAGAGCCTCGCGTCGAGGTTGTCCATCACGTCCCCCATGCGCCTGACGACAGCCGAGCGCAGCATGCGCCTGACGTCGTCGCGCCTGAGCAGCGCGTCCATCCTGCGGTACTCGTTCCGCCCCAAGTCCTCGTTCGGGTGAACCCTCCTCCAAGCCTTGCCCTTGTCGAGCTCACACTCGAGCATCTCGGAGACGAAGCGGATCTCGTCGTCCGTCAGGGAGCACACCTTGGCCTCGGCCTCGCTGACGCCCAAGCTCTCCAAGAGCTCGCCGCGCGACAGCTGCCCCCTCTCGTCCCTCAGGCTCCTGCGGTGTCTCCTGCGCCCGCTCTCGCTGGCGCTCACGTTCAGCTCGAAATCCAGTCCGTCGTCGAATCCGTCCATGTCTCTCCTCCATGTGTCTTCCTGCCGACATTATACCATCCCCACCCGTGCGTGGGCAAGTACGCCCCACATGACGGAGAGGAAGGGAGGGGAAAGGGAAGGACTATAGGATAGGTAAGGGAAGGGAAACAGAGGCGGGGGAGTATGAGGGGTCATATAAGGTGTTCCGAAATGCCGGAAATTTTTCACGGGAGACCCTATTACGCGTGCGCGTGTGCGTATAAGGGACGGAACCCTACGGATCAACGGGCAGGAAGGAGGGAGAAGGATGTGGGAAGGAGAGTAGAGAGAAAGGGAGAAGGGGGAGGAAGCGCAGTATGCGCCGATAGGGGACACAGTGGGGAGGGGGCAAATAAGGGATTGAAAAAATGTCAGAAATTTCTCATGGATGCGCGGTGTGCCCCCCCTATATACGAATCATCGGGCAAGGGGCCAAATATAGGGTTTGGAAGTGTCAGAAATTTTATGGCGATTCGGCCCCGGAAAAAGGTCGGTTTTTCGCACAGGTTATGCACAGGTTATGCAC
>Ga0265300_10000181_pt1 | contig 68261 bp, 50 predicted proteins | sample AusTroGonzalo_MG_FD_193482 | JGI IMG/M metagenome (GOLD analysis project Ga0265300, IMG submission 193482) | Bovine rumen microbial communities from tropical cattle in Woodstock, Queensland, Australia - Gonzalo_03 | ecosystem: Host-associated > Mammals > Digestive system > Stomach > Rumen ... | reverse complement strand
ACATGAAAATAGCCGTTTGAAATCATGTCGTGGTGCGAATCGTCAGTCTCAGGGGCAGCGGATCGCACTGATTCGGCCTCGCGCAGGCCGGCAAGCACCTTGCGCCAGTTCTCAGTTTGATTGGCGAGCGATTCGAGGCCTGCGGCGAACGACTCGACGTCCGTTAGCGTCTGTGGGAACGGACGCACAAGGGCGTAGGTACCAGTCTCGGGGTTCTGGCAGAGCGTCGCACCTGCCGTGCCGCGCAGGAGGAAATTGGCCTGCAGCATCATTGCGCCGAACGCGCCGTTTGCGTCTGGCGGCGGGAGCCCGATCTCGGCACAGGCGAATATGCTCCGCGACTGCGGATCGTCCAACAGCTCCACGCGGATGCCTTCGACGTCGAGTTCGGCAACACCGTCTGCGCCGTCAAGCCCCTCAATTCCGTATTTCGCGGCAAATCCCGCAATCAGCTCTCTGAATTCCATAGATGCTTCTCCTTCTAGGCTCTTCCTTCGCAACTTTTCTTCATATCATAAACTCCCGCCACTGTGGTAATTTACTGTGGCAATCATGTCTGACCCTGTAGCACCCGGCGTTGCGCCTCAGACAGGGGAATCGCGTGTTTCACGGCATACGCCGCCATGTCGTCTGCCTCCCATTTCGCGCGACGGACGCCGTAGCCGGACGCGACCTTGCGCCGGATTTCCGTCCCATCGGCGAGCCGCACGCGCTCGATGGACCTCTCCATCGCGTAGCGCCGGCAAAAGAGCTCGCGAACGCCGAGCGTGGAGGTGTTGACGAAGATCGCGCTTAAGACGGCGTCGCGGTCGGCAGGTCGACAAAGGACGCAGGCGATGTGTCCCGGGCGGCCTTTCTTCATGACAACTCCCGCGAAGGAGACGTCAAGCGCGCCCGCCTGGAGAATCCGGCTGGACGCGAACGCCAGCTCTTCGCCCGTCATGTCGTCGACGTTAAACCGAAGTTCGAGAATCTCTTCCGCCGTGCCCCCGCCGGACGCGCCCAGGAGCACGCGGACAAAGTTGGCCCGCGGGAAGTCTTTCGCCCCTGCTCCGCAGCCGATCGCCTCCACGACCATCGGCGGCTGAGAAGCGAAACGCGAGACAAAGCTCTTGAGCAGCGCTGCGCCCGTCGGCGTCGTCAATTCGCCGCGAATGGCGCCATCCGAATACGTCGGCACGCCCTCGAGCAGAATCGCCGCCGCCGGCGCCGGAACCGGCAGCTCGCCATGCGCGCACATCACGGTTCCGCTTCCGACATTGACGGGCGAGGCGACGACTTCATCCGCCCCCGTCCGCTCAAGGAGCCAGCACGCCGCAACGATGTCCGCCACCGCGTCCATCGCGCCCACTTCGTGGAAGTGAATCTCGCCGACCTCCCTTCCGTGCGCCCGCGACTCCGCCTTGGCGAGCAGCGAGTAGACCTCGCGCACCCGGCGCGCGACATCCGGCGACAGCAAAAGCGCGTCGACGATCTTAAGCATGTCGTCGAGCGAACGGTGCTCGTGATGGCGATGCGCACCGTGGTGGTGACCTTCGTGGTGATGCTGGTGCCCTTCGCAGGCCGCGCCCTCCTCGTGTCCGTTCACGAGAACCGAGAGATGCGTGGCGGCGATTCCGCACTTCGGAAGCGTCCGCGCCTCGAAGACGACGCCCGGAATGCCGAGCGCGTTGAGTTCCGCGACAGCGGCTTCCCGATCCGGCATCAGCTCCAGGAGCGCGCCCGCAATCATGTCGCCGGACGCGCCCATCTGGCAGTCGAGATAAAGAGTCTTCATTTATTCGCTCCGATATGGTTGATCCGGCTGGCAAGGAACCCCGCGCCAAACCCGTTGTCGATGTTGACCACGCTGACGCCCGCCGCGCACGAGTTCAGCATCGCGAGCAGCGCGGCGACGCCGCCAAAGGACGCGCCGTAGCCGACGCTCGTCGGCACGGCGATCACGGGCGCCGAGACGAGCCCGCCGACCACGCTCGGCAGCGCCCCTTCCATTCCCGCGACGGCAACGACGACCCGCGCCTCTTCGATCTCCTTGGAGCATTCCAGCAGGCGATGGATTCCCGCCACCCCTACGTCGTAGATGCGCCGCACCCGGTTCCCCAGCGCCTCCAGCGTGAGGGCTGCCTCCTCGGCGACCGGCAGGTCGCTCGTGCCGCCGCAGACGACAGCCACCGTGCCGAGTCCGTCATCCGGACGACTGTCGCCAAGACGTCCAAGGCGCGCCTCCTCGAAATACGCGAACCGCTCCCCGAAGCGCGCCTTCACTTCACTGGCCTTGTCCGCGTCGAGGCGCGTGACGAGCACCGGCGACTGGCCGCGTCCGTCGAGAGTGGAAAGAATCTCCGCAATCTGCGCGGCACTCTTGCCCTCGCCGTAGACGACTTCGGCAACGCCCTGCCGGCGGAACCGCCCGACGTCGACCCGCGCAAAGCCCAGGTTTTCAGTTTCTGAGTCCATCGTTAGCGTTTGCAAGAGGCCGCGCTTCAGCTCGTCTGCTTTTGCGCCCTGCGGCATCTGCATCTTTCAACCGCGAACAAGACCGCGAACACGGCGACGCCGGCGGCGACGATGATGGCGCCGAGCACGGTGTCCTCGCGCGAGAGGTCGATGAGCCCCTCGCCGTCCATCGCGTTGGCGACGCAGTCGACGGCCCACATGAGCGCCGCGCCCCAGAACATCAGCATCGTCGTGAAAAGCGCGCCAGTCGGGGCGCCGCCGCGCTTCGCGGCGAAAAAGGCGACCGTGAAGACGACAGACGCCGCAATCGTCATGAGCTCACACATTGAGCACCTCTTTCCTGGACTTCTCCAGCGCACACGAGACGGACACCATCGCAACCCATACGGCGACGAGCAGCACCGCCATCGCTACGCCCCGGGTGGCCATTTCGTGGAACATCTCGGAAAGCGCCTCACCGCCTTCCTTCGCGGCCGTCAAAAACGGCGGCGTCATGATGATCTCTCCGTGGTAGATATGCTCGATCGCCAGCAGGAAGCTGCCGCCGAACATCATCTTGCAAAGCCAGTCGAGCCGGGCGACGAACGGATTGCGCGTCGCGCGTCCGGCCAGGATTGGCTTCGCGGCCTTTGCCGCAACCGCCGTGGCGAGCGGAACTGTAAAACATGCCATGTCGATTCTCCTTTCGCTTGAGGCCTTTATTATACCAAAAAAACACCGTAACGCGACGATGCAGAAGGAGACCGCGCCGTCAGCCGCGAATCCGCTTCGCGAGCGGGGGGGGGGATGAGGTCAGCGCTTTTTCACCGGCTCGGAGCCGCCGGGGCGGTAGAACATGAGCATCGCGTCGGATGTGCGGTAGAGAAGCTCGCCAAGTTTCATGTAGCCGCCTTTTTGCTCCTTGCGGCCACGGTCGCTGCCGCCGGGGAAGACGACATGGAACGTCTCAGAATCAAAACCAAGCCCGTCGATTATCGCTATGTCCAAGGGCCAGCGCTGGGAGATTTCGTCATTGAGCGGACGGCTCTGGCGAACGAGCATGACGGGCTGCGAGAGAAGTATCCAGCGGCGAATCTCGTCCTTCTTCGCAAGCAGCGCCTCCTCGGTCGGGCAGTTGAAAAAGACAGTCTCGGGCGACTTGATCTTGAGCGCCGCCGCGCATTTCGCAACCCACTCGGCGTTCTTGCCGTAGTCCGCGCCGCCCTTCTTCTTCCCCGTAGTGCGCGGCGCTGGCTTCGACGGCTTCTTCTTCCCCTTGCCGTCGCCACTCTCTTTCGCCTGCTCGAAGTCTAGAAAGCCAAGCCCCGATTCCCTAATCAGCGCTTCCATTTCTCGCCTTAGCCGGTCGACTTCTGCAAGCCGGAACTTCGGGCGCGAGTCGGACGGGTTAGAGTGGACGCGTGTTATGTCGAAATCTCCCTTGCCAGACTCTGTGCCAGGGAGCGCACGGTAGTAGTTCGCAATCGCCATCAGCGCAAAAAGCGGATTCGCCGAGTTGTACACGTCGTTCTTCAGCCCGAAATACCACTGCTGTATGTACCAGGTGGAAAGAAGATGGTCGGTATCGGAGAAAAGCGTCACATCGCCCTTGCCGGTCGCCTCGGCAGGGAGGACGATGCCCTTCTGGTTGCTGCTGTACCTTATGCCGTTCGCGTTTCTGGCGTAGGCGCGGACGAAGTTCGTGACTCCCGGCTTCAAGTCGATTATGCGCCCTTCGTAGCGATCGCGGTGGTAGAGCGGGAAGAGCTTACCAGTCTTTTCGGTCGGATCTTTCTTAAGCCCATAGCAAAAGCCGTATTCCGTCAGCAGCGGTTCGCCTCTGTACTTGACGTTAAGCTTCGCGCGGAACGACGTCGGCATGGGAGCGTCGAGCGAGATGAGCTCCGTCTGCGGGAGAAGCGCGAAGTCGAGCTCCTGCTTCGTGAACTTTGACTCAGGCATATCGAGCTTGAAGGTGCAAGTCCCCGTTGAAGCGTCAGTCTTTATGTCCGATATCGCGATTCCTGCGGGGAGCAAGTTCGGGAGTATCGCCGCCGGATCGCTCTTCTCGTCGAACTTGTCGCCGGGTCTCAGGTACGCAACGCCTTCTCCGATCGCCTTGTGATCTGGATCGCCGCTCCTGTACGTGTAGCAGAGGTCAGGCGGGCCGAGCATCGGGGAAGTCATCGTGACGTTTATGACATGGACGAGAAGACCCTCGGCAGACGGGTCTCCGACTGGCGGCCGTTCGTTGTGGCAGTACTCGATGTAGAAGAGGTAGTTGGGGTGCGTCGACGGCACGAAGATGCCGAGCGGCGGAAGCCCCTCGGATTCCTTGCCCATCGGGAACTTCGCTGAGCGCGGCCCAAGCTTGTATTCGCCCGGCTTCGCGACCTTTGGATACGCGGCCGCTGGAACAAAGGCGTGGTGAATATAACGGCAATAGGCGGGTCCTGTGGGGCCATAGTCCCAAGGCAGGCACGGCGCACCTTCAAGCCCGTCGTGTTCCTCGGTGGCATGGTAGTAGTCGGGCGAGCCGAGGCAGTGCCCAAGCTCGTGGACTAGCGTGCGGCCGTTCCCGGGATACGTCACCTGCGGAATGGAGTTTGGCCAGAGCGGATCGGCCCACATGACCTTGGGGTCGTATCCTTTGAGCTTGTCCACCGCCCCATTCTGCAGGGCTTCCGGCGACGGCTTTGGCGGATAGAGAGGACGGATAACGCGCTCAAGGTGCTCCGGATCCTTGTTCACGGTGTTGCAGTAGACATAGCACGTATACGCACCCTTCTTCTTGGGACGCCCCTTGGACTGCACGAACTTGAGCGCGTCTTCACGAAGCTTGCGGGCGCGTTCGCCGCCGTCGCCGCCATAGCCGATCAGGTTCCCAAACGTATTCCAGCGGCAGTAGTAGCCGAAAGGATGCGGCGCCATGTAGACGGTCGGGTAGGCGTCGAGGACGGGCCACGTGATGCCCTGTGAATAGTCCTTGTAGTAGTCGGCTATCGTTGTGGAGCCGCCAAGCGAGTTGAGCGCCGATCTGACGGCCTCGACAGACGGCGGCTGGATGCAGTCGGGGAATGTTATAATGACTAGATCGACCTGAAACTCGCCTGTCTGCACAGGGGTCGTTCTCTCCGGCTTGAAAGTCGCCGCAGTCGTCTTCGTAATCGTCCCGTTGCGGAACTCGGAAGAGCGCTCGGCGTCGCGGTTCTTGGAAGGCGATTGCTTCTCCTGCTTCTTCGCGGGAGCGGCAATGGCCGTGAACACGGCGAGCACAGCCGCCGCAAGTGTAATACTACGTCTCATCGGCGTAGATTATACCAAAATCCGCCCACCTATTGGGCAGCGGACAACCACCGAATCGTTAGACGACTCCTCGTCGGATGCTCGTGACGCTCGACGATACGTCCTGGAACTGACATCACTCCCCGTCTTTGAAAAACTCCTCTGCGGGTATCATCTCCACTTCTTCCCCCGAAACCAACTTCTCGTCCGCCGCCCAGTCGTGTGTTGACGCCTCAAACGCGCTGGCAAGGTCGGGACGAACCGCGAGAACGTTGCACCAGTCCGATGCCGTAAGCGTCGAAAGGTCGCACTCGCCCACCCTTCGCGACAGACCGCCCACCGGTCTGCGGCCACCATCGCGAAACAGGCAGACGATTTGCCCACCGGAGAACTTGCCCATGTCGCATCTGTCGGCAAACTCCGGCCTTATGCTGACGAGCCGCCGCCAATTGACGGCATCCAACTTACCCCAATCGCATTTGTCCGCGAACTCAGCACGGTCCGCAAGAAGTTCCGCCCAGTCTCGGCCATCAAGCTTGCTCCAATCGCACTTCTCGGCAAAGCGCGGATGTTGCAACAGCACACGCGACCAGTCTTCTCCGTCCAGTTTTCCCCAATCGCAGTGTTCTGCAAACTCTATGCCACAGGGACTGCATATAATGCTCGCCCAATCCGTACCGTCCAGCTTGCCCCAGTCGCAGTGTTTCGCGAACTGCGGCTGCAATTCAAGAAGGCCCACCCAATTGCAGCCATCCAGCTTGCCCCAGTCGCAATGAACGGCAAACTGCGGCTGCCTGCGCAGCAAGGGTGCCCAATCGCAGCCTTCAAACTTACTCCAGTCGCACCTGTCAGCAAAACGCGGCTGATGCTCAAGAAGATACGACCAGTCATGTCCGCCCAACTGCGACCAGTTACCATTATTCATCTCAACCCCTCCTTATATGTCTGAGAAAGATACTTTCTAAACGCAAAATCCGGCATGTCAAATCTCCATATTGAGTAAAATCTCTGAATACTCTTTCGATATCTCATTGTAAGACCAGAATTCTCATGTGCTTGCCAAACGGGAAGGTCGGATCCAAACATCAACCGGCCATGCCAATCGTGATCACGCAACCTTTGGAACTCGTCAAATGCCATATATGCTGTATCTGTCCAGACATTCGGACATTCGGCAATCACCTTTGCCATTTCCGCCATCGGACGACAATGAGCGAAATTGAAACGTATAGACGGAAAATCGCGAGCAAGCTTCGCTAATTCTGACGGACGACATCCGGCGACCGTCCCAGCATGAACCATTACCGGCAATCCACGCTCATCCGCAACAGACATAATCCTCCGCATGTCCTTCTGCCGCCTTTGCATCCACGCCGTCTCACCCTCATGCATCTTGAATCCCTCAAACAGCCCCAAATCCAGCCATCGCATTTCCGGGTCGTCGTCGTAAAGATGTCCCGACAACCAGAAAAAGATATGTGCCCGCTGCCCTGCAAGGCGCTTAACTTCCCTCGCCTCGCGCACAATGTCCGCAATGCCAATCCCTTCAACCTGCGCACAAGTGGATGAAATGATGAACTCATCAACTCCGCATCTATTCAACACCCCCACAATCTGCCTTGGCGAATAGTAAAACGGATCAGCATGGCCATTTCGAGAATAATAGCCTACATGAACATGTGCATCACAGAACATCGTCACCTCTTTTTGTACTTGCAACTTTAATCATCTGCCGATGTTTCTCGTCAACCAATTCGTGGTTAATTGCTGCCACCTTACAGAAATGTTCGACAGGACGAAACATATCACCTGTCTCGTTGTAATTCCTACACATACAAATGGAGCAGTAATCACGATCCTTGCAATGCACACACTTTGCGAAATCTTCTCCTTTGACGTTCCGAATGCGTAGCGTCTCTGGAGAATGATTCCATATCCAAGAAAGATCATGCTCTCCACAGTTTCCAAGCCGAACACCTCCAAAAGCAGGGCAGGGGTAATAATTTCCAGACGCATCCAAACACACACTGCTTATGCACGCGCCACAAACCTTTTTCTTTGCCCACTCTTCGTCTGACAGGAGCGCCTGCTTCTTGCCAATACTGAAGTATTCACTCTCTGCCGGAACAGATTTGAAGACAATATCACTGATTACATGCCGAGTCTCGGCAAGACTCAATCGACACGACAAGTTACTCGTGTCACAATTCTGCTTCCCCATGATTATAAAGTCCGTCTGTGCATCCATCTTCAAACTCCGCGCATACGCAAGGACCCCCAGATAGTCTTTGTAATTCATTCGCATGGTCGGACAAGATATACGGCATGGAACATGCTCCTTCCGCAATCGCTCAATTGCCGTCTTCGTCTCTTTAAACGAACCGACTCTACGCGTAATCGCGTCATGCACAGTTGGATTCATACTGTATAGCGATACCTGAACGGAGACTTCCGCTTCTACAAGCAATCGAACCATTGTTTCGTCGCAAAGAGTAAGATTGGATAGGATGCTTACAATCAGATCCCTCTCACGTGCATACCTGACAATCCTCTCGAAATCTGGATGCAACATGCATTCGCCACCAGACAGGGACAAGCCAACTCCTCCTTGCGCCCTAAATTCATCTATGACTTTCCGAGCTTTCTCAAAAGGCAAAAAAACAGGGTTGTATTCCGGGATGTAGCAATGTACACATCGTTCCGTGCATGCCTGCGTCACATCGATTTGGAGATCAAATATTGTGGGGTGTTCAGCAAAGTATTTTTCCAAGACATCTTGCGGAACCGCCAGGTCTGGATCCGCAGTTGGTGAAAATAAATGCGTGTCCATTGTCTTAGGATTATCTACATCGTAAGAAAAGGATTCGTCTTTCCCCGCAATCTCCAATTCGGACGATCCAGACAGAATCACTTTCTCGCGTATAAGCGGCGCGATAAACTCATTAAAGTCTTTTACAATGATGCGCTGATCCGCACCTGCATACACCTTACAGATATTTCCCAGTATTTCATGGACAGGCTTAGCCGTCCTGGTGATCCAGCGCATGAACACTTCGGCATCCGTAAACATTTGATCATAGTTGCTGATGCGATTCAAAATATACGTAAAGTGGCCGTACTGACGTACGAACGAATTCTTGGACAGCCTAAGCATCATAGTCAAACTCCATCTCCATACACAGAATGCACAACTGAAGCAACCATGCATTTTTCCTTGGTTGCAGTAAACAGATTTCCTGTCGCATTAAAGTTAAAAGCAGGGCATACCTTGCAGAACGGGCGGTCACAACAAGTCGCGCAAGCGTCAAAATCTTTGTTTTTTAACTTGCGCAGGTATTCCATTCTGTCGCACTGCCAAACATCTTTAAGCGACATATTGTCTGCAGTGCCCAACACATATTCATGCATGGAATCACATGGATAATATTCCCCGCGCGAATTAAGATAAATCCTGGACACGCCTATATCACAGACCTTCGTCCCGCATGAAGGCATTCTGCCATCCCAATGAAGATTGAATGTCTCTCGGTTCTCGAGCAGCGTTTCCCGCAGTTCGTCTGATGAACATGCGTGTTTTAGGTTGGAACAGTCATGATTACTTTGTGGCACTATGTCAAAACTTGGCACAAGATGCATGTGATGCTCCGCCGCAAATCGTTGCAACATAGGGAATGACTTTCTATTTTGCCTTAGCAACGGTGTGGCTATGCGGATATGGACACCTGCCTTCTCACATGCAAGAATTGAATCCATTGTACGACGCCAACTCCCAGGCAACTTTGTAATGGAATCATGAACCGAAGCATCCATACTATATAGCGACACATTCAGAAACTGCGGATCAATCTCACGCAAAAACGCCACGCGACGTGCATTGCATGAAGTCAAATTTGTAAACACAATGATGTTTAAGTCCAGTTCTTTGCAAAGACGACAAACGCGATCAAACTCCGGGTGAAGCATGCATTCCCCGCCTGTGAGATGCACTGTCATTCCCTGCAACGCCCGAAACTCGCGCAAGGCTTTCTCTGCAAGCGCATATGGGAGATGAACATCTGGATAAGCCGGATGATAGCAATGCACACAGCGTTCCGTGCAGGCGGACGTAAGGTCAATATGTATCTCTGCGGGAATCCGATGCCGTTCAAAAAAACCACCGACCGGGGAAGCAAAAGAATCATTATTAAAACTTGTATCGGGAAAACTATTGTGATGCATTTCACAGCAACGCTTTTTCACCGCTTCCACATCTTGCTTATCATCAATATCCAAGAATCCACAGGCAATTAATTCATCCAAAAATTCAACAACATCTTTTGCCACTGCATCATCGTTACAATCAAACTTTGCCGAGACAGAATGCACAATGTCGTCAGCACTACGCCATTCCCCTCTAAGCTCTTCTATAATTGCATGTGCGTCCTGCAAGATCAAGCATCCGTCGGTCCTCGGACACCAAATCAAATCTTCATTATCTACATGGCGACTAAAGACATTAGGAAACACACGAACCATATGTAGATTAGTCCTTATTAACCAAAATGGAATTGGCAAACAGCTTCGGAGGAACGCTTCCAATTGAAAGGACCACACTATTATTAGTTCCTAGTTCTTCCCATTTCCCAGCGAGCACACAAAGAGCATCCCCTTTCATCGTGTGGTAGATGTGGTGCCTTTTTTGCATGTCAGGCAGAAGGGCTTTGGGATCAAACGTAACAATATGCCAATCACAACACTTTCCTTCAAATGTTGGAATCACAGCACCTTTTGGAAGCAGGAATTGAACATTCTTGTTCCTTGCTTCCAATGCAACTAATGCCCACTCTTTTAACACGGCTCCAGTTTGCAATATCTTGTCCACAACTGACTTTCCTCCTTATAGTGGCGAAGCCGCTAAATGCGGCTCCGCCCCCATTGTTTGCTCTGTGCCTCACTTTGCAGGGCCCGCCGAACAATGCAATGACCGGCAAATCGTATCCCCATGATTAGTCGGGCATCCAGCGACAAACGACTGCTTGGCAGCGCTCTTCGCTACAATCTGAGGTTTCTTATATGCCATTTCAGGCTCCCTTCCGAGGGTTGTCCCTCTTGTTGTTGTTTTGTTTTACTTCAGTTCGCTCCAGCACTCGTTGGAGGACTTCGGCAAATTCATGAATTTGACGTTCGGGATTAGGGAAGAGCAAACTCCCCATTATTGTTTATGACATACCCCGTCCTTATAGCGTCGATTAAGGCATCATCAACATCCGCTTCTGAAACAGGGACTCTCTTTCTCGAAGCCAGCGTTTGATGAATTTCTTCTTTAGTAGGTCCGCGCCCATTGCTGGACGTAAATCCCTTAATCACCTCTGTAATATCATTTAGTGTAATATTCATGTTTGTTTCTTTCAGGTTTATTGACGCACAAGAGTTCCGTTCGCCTTGTAAATGCGAGTACGGCCATTTTCCATGGCTATAGAAACCATGCCGTCATCAAGATTATTTCCCGACACCTGCACCCCTACGACATTGTGGGGAACATTAAATTGTCGAAGCAATATCTTCGTCTCGGAATAGAGTTTTACCTTGGTCCCCGACCATTCAGCGTACATCATTTCAACATCACTCCCTTCCTCATGCCTATTGTTACTGGTTGACTGTCGATTGCTCGGCAGACTCTTGATGTTCAACGACAGGCGTCTGATTTTTCTCTGTGCTGGGAGAGAACATGCCGACAACCTTGGAGATGCCAAAGCCGACTACAGAATAGAGTAGTCCAGCAATAATAACTGTTCCAATCAATCTCGCAAACGCAGAATCCACTTCCTGCCCATTGTTTGTTTTCATCTTGGCACCTGCAGACCACCTCCATCCAAGCCGAATGGGCAGGAATGGCAAGAGTATGATATTTTTCAGCAGTTTCATCTTTCTTTCCTTTCTTTCGCCCCTGTTGTGTCGCGGCAAAAGGAAGAGGGCGCTGTCCTCTGCCGCGGTTCTGGTGAGGCCCTGGAAAGCCCTGTGAGAAACCACGGAAGAAGAAGCGCCCATGATGGGCGCATTCTCCACCTCGTCGGCTCTCACAGTAAAATTTTCCAGGTTTCACCAGAGCCAAAACGATGCGTAGAACGCAAAGTCTTGAAATTGTCTAATGCGAATTATAGCAAAACTTCAGCCGTTTGTGGGCTTCATTCTGCAAGAATTCGCAAGCGTCAATTCGCGACTCCGCGCCTTCTTCCGTGGAAAGGGCAGACCTCTCCTCTACCCTATACTGCCGCCGCGCGGCGAAATCTCACGCGGGAACTTTTCACCGAAGATCGCGCATAAGCATACGCTCGTATTCGCACGCCTGCTCTTCGTCTAATTCCTTGAACGTCATCGGTCCACGGAAACGAAGCGCGTTGCGCGACTTACCATCCGAATGAATGTATCGCCGGTGTTCAATGTTCCTGTCAAGGTTCACGAAATTGAGATAGGCCCCGCCCTCAAATACATAATGAATGCCGTTCTGCGGATATGGAACAGATGTCGTATTGTTCAACACGCAGTCTTTCAACCGGACGACTGCATTAGATGGCCCCGATAGATCGGCGTCAAGCCGCCCGGGGCCGACTATGCGGTATTCGCCCGGCTTAAGCAGAATCGGTCTTGCAAACGAAAGCGTGTCCTGGGGAAGATTAAGAATCGTACCGTCAACCCGGTTTGTAACATACCGAACAATGCTTCCAGGATATTTTGGATGGCTTTCGTCTAATGGCTCGCATATTCTGGAAACACTCACAATCTTCCCACGATCGCAAAGCGCCCTCCATCGCCACACTTCCCTGCCACTTTGAGTCCACCAGCTATAAAAGCACGACAAGCATAGCCCAGACAACGCTATCACCGCAACGAATGCCGAAACCCCAAGCAAAAAATTCCTGCGGCGAATTGCTCTTGCGAATGCGATTACGGACGGATAGCGATGCGCGGGAATGGACGACGTGGCGCGGCGGATGATCCGCGCCCACATGCGCGGCGGATTGCCACGGAAGCACGCATCGGCAAGAACTCCAAGCGCATGAATGTCGGACGCCACAGTCGCCTCGCCGCGCTCCATCTGCTCGGGAGCTCCGTAGCCGGGCGTGCCGACGCCGCCAAGGGTGAGCGTTTGAAGTTTAATGTTTGAAGTTTGATGTTCTGCGCCCGGAGAGGCTATCTCCTTTGCAAGGCCAAGGTCGGTGAGAACAGGGCAGGCAACTGGATGCGGCGCGCACCCCTGTAGCCACCGCTTTCGCGGCTCACTACGCTCGGGGGATACCGGCGATCGCGCCCTACCATCGACGGCAGCGGGGCGGCCTCTGCGCCAGAGGATGTTGGATGGCTTGATGTCGCGGTGAATGTAGCCTCGCGAATGAAGCTCGGCGACGGCATCGCATACCGAAAGAAGAAATCGCGCGACATTTCGGTCGCCAGATGGAAGTTCGCCTGGCTCCAACAGCTCCATCGCCAAATATGGAGCAGCATTCGCCTCGCCATATGCGAAAAAGCGGGGAAACGCCTCTGACTTCATTTTGGCAAGGAGCTCCGCCTCGCGGGCAAACCGCTTTTTCGCGCGCTCCTCTTCGCGCATCAGCACCTTCACGGCGGCGGACGTTCCAAGCGACACATGTTCAGCGCAGTAGACCTCGCCGTTGCCGCCCCGCCCGATAAATGCCGTAAGCCGCCAGTCGCCAAAGACCGTTCCGGCAGGGAAGCGACAGGACGGCGTCACAGGGGTGTGGGCGGCACAATGCGATTCAAGAGAATCGGTGGGCAGGGGGCAGTCCGCCATACTAGATTGGTCAGCCATCGACGGACTCCAGTTCCTTGACGAGTTCGCGTAGCCGTGCCATCACACGACTCTTTGCCTGGTCGACGGCATGGCGCGTCATCTTGAACGAAGCGGCGATTGACTCGGGCGATTCGCCATTGAGCGCCGCGCGCTCGAAGATGCGTTTTGTCCGGTCGGCGATGGTCTCGTCGGACAAAAAGCGATGCAGCGCGATTTCGAAGATGGCCTCGCGCCAGGATTGGTCGTCGTCTTGAACAACGCTTTGCGGCGCGGTCATAGAGCCAGCTCGGGTCATGTCGCTTATCTCTGCCTGGCGACCACTCTTGCAGAGCGCACGCCGCGCCTTGTTGCGGAGGATGCCAGTCAGGTAGTTGCGGAAGTGCCCCTTCTCGTCCGGATCGTAGATGTAGCTCGGCAGAATGCCGCATAGCGCGGCGAAAGTCTCCTGGATTACGTCGTCCGCCTCCAATGTCGGAAAATGCACATTAAGGTATGCCTCCATCATCGGACGGTACTTCGCGACGAACTCGGGCCAGCGCGGATGCTCCGCGTCCCTCACGTTCCTCAAAAGCGTCGTAGAAGTCTCTGGTACATTCGCCATTGTCAGCGCGGCACCGTGAAAGTTCTGCCGCACATGTGGCAGGTGATGTCGATCGTCGGCGGAAGCGCCGCGCGTTCCTCGGCCGACAGCGCCGCAAGCATGGCAACTGCGCGGTCTGGCGAACAGCGGCACGCAAACGAGAGCGGAGTCGTCTTGCGGAGCTCGGCGTTTTTAAGGCCGAGTTTCCCAAGGATGTTGCGCGAGGCAACGGCGAGAGCTCCTGCACGCGACTTGCCGAGAAGATCTACCGAAAGAACGGCAGTATCCTTCGCGTCGGGCATCTCCTCGACCATCACGCCGCGCGCCTCGAGGATCTCAACGTCGTCGCTCACCGCGGCCTCGAGGAAGATGACGGCCTTGCGCTGGAGCGAGCCCGCGAGATAGCCGTCGAGGGAGTTGGAAATTCCCTGCGAGAGTATTCTCCCCGGGACTGAGCGCGTAACCTGCAGCTGCTTTTCGCCAACAACCTTCTTCGGGTCGGGAACTCCCATTCCGTCAAAGTCGTCGAGTATTTTCTTTTCCGTGTAGCCGCGCAAGGTTCCCGCCGCCGTGCATTCGACGTTGAAGCCGCCAAGCGGCCCCTTGCACTTCATCTGGAGAATCAGCGTTTCGTCATCCTCTGACATTTCGCTCCCGAGAAGCGCGGCGGCGGCAAGCGCCTTGGAGAGAAAGTACGCGCTCGTCGGCCCGCAGAGGTGTCCGCGAGCGAGCGCCTGCGCCGCATCAGTCACGTCGACTATCGTCACCGCGACCTTCGCGTCCTTGTCGTACCATTCCTCTCGAATATTTTTCATATTTTTTAACGCAGAGGCGCGTAACCGCCGCGTAAGCGGGGCTCGCGATTTGTAGCGAGCCAAGCCGAGCAAAGCGAGTGCCGAGAGACGCAAAGCATATTTAGCATACTTAAAAAGAATACTGCAAGCCGGCGGAAAGCGTGAACGCTGTTTCGACATCGGTGTCGAGCCCAAGCGTCACGTCCGCGTCGAAGCGCAGCGCCCAGGAGTCGGTGAGGTAGTAGAACGCACCTACGCCGGCCGAAGGGCCAACCTGCCCGTCGTGTATCCAGCCGCGCGCACCGAGCGTCAGGAACGGGTCGAAGCGCTCGTAGCCGAAGAGCATGTTGAACTCCTCCCAGCCGTGGAGATGCCAGATGGCGCGAGCGGAAAGCCCGGCGACGTTCTCGAGCCACGCTGCCTCGGCCTCTAACGCGAGAGAGCCGGTAAAGTAGTAGCCGACACGCGCCGCGCCACCGCCAAGACGGTGCATGCGCGCACCGCCCTGCGGCAGCATGAGCTGCGCTGCCGCGCCAGAATACCAGCCGGCTTCACCGCTCCCTTCCTCGTCGGCAAAAGACGAAAAAGCCAGACACGCGACAATTAGGGCAACTGCAAATCGGCTTTTCAGCATGATACGACCAAGAAGCCAATCTCTACACGATCTACATGTTCTACACGGTTTAAAAAACATGTTTCCAAGCTGACTCATCACGCCCTCCTTTCAGTACATCTTCTCGTATTCGCCTTTGTTCACGCGCTTGAGCGAATGGAAGCCCGCGCGCTTGGCGCGGTAGTGGAGATCGGTCTTGGAGTGCGCGAGACCGGGGGCCTGTATGATGCGCTGGATCTTCGACCCGCAATCGGGGCAAGCCGTCAGCTTGTCGTCCTTTATCGACTGCGAGACCTCGAACCCGCCGCGGCACTTCGCGCAGCCCTTCTCTGGTTCGACAGCCTCGTAGACGTAGAGCGGCATTTACTTCGCGGCGACTTTCGCCTTCAGTTCCTTGACCTCGGCCTTGAGCTTCGCAAGCATCTTGGGAACAAGGACGCGACCGCCAAATTCCTTCATGGGCTCAGCCGGCGTGCCGATGACGTACCTGACCGATCCGTCGAGCGACTGAGGAACACCGGCCTGCGGACCGACCTGCACGCCGTCCGCGATCTTGATATGGCCGGAGACGCCCGCTTGCGCCCAGATAAGGCAGCCGTAGCCGATCTCGGTGGAACCGGCTATGCCCGACTGTGCGATAAGCCCCGAATATCCCTTGACCTTGACGTTGTGGCCGATCTGCACAAGGTTGTCGATTTTCGTCATCGGGCCGATGTAAGTGCGGCCGATGCGCGCACGGTCGATCGTCGTGTTCGAGCCGATCTCAACGCCGTCGCCGATCTCGACGATGCCGAGCTGCGGGATCTTCTCGATGAAAATCGAGCCGTCCTCGCGGCGGCCGTTGTTGAAGCCATAGCCGTCGCCCCCGAGCCGGACGCCGCAGTGGATGATGCAGTCCGCGCCGACGATCGTCCCCTCGCGAAGAGTGACCTGTGGATAAATGTGCGTCTTCGCGCCGACTTTGCAGCCCTCGCCAATGAAGACCTGCGCCTCGACAACTGCACCGTCGCCGATTTCCGCACCCTTCTCGACAACAGTGAAGGCGCCGACGTGGACGTCCTTCCCGAGCTTTGCGGACGGGTCTACGATGGCCGTCGGATGGACGCCGGGAGCGCGGACGGGCTCGGGCGGCGCAAACATCTTCGCCGCCGTCATGCAGGCGTGGTTCGGGTCGGCGACGCGGATTACCGAGCACGGCGCCCCCTTGTCCCAATCGGGCGGCAGGAGGACCGCCGACGCCTTCGTCGACTCGACGAGCTGGACGTGCTTCGGGTCCTTGCAGAAACTCAGGTCGCCGGGCCGGGCCTCTTCAAGCCCTCCGCAGGCCGAGAGCTCGACGTCCTCGCCCTCAAGCGTTCCGCCGAGGACCTTCGCGAGCTCACTTGCCTTCATCCTTCTCCTTGCCCTTCGCGTGCTTCGGGTCGACGCCCATGGCCTTCAGAATGCCGTCGGTGACGTCGAGCGACTTCTTGGCGAACGCCGTGACCGTCGACTCGATGATTATGTCGTAGCCGTTGTCGTCGGCAAACTCGTTCACGACGGCGCGGATGTCCTCGGTCGTCGACTTGAGGAGCATCGACTCGAACTCCTGCAGCTTCTCCTGCGACTTCATCGCCTGGGTGCGAAGCTTCTGCTGCCCTGCGACATACTTGTTCTGTATGTCGAGGAGCTCCTTTTCGATCTTGTCCTTCTGGGATTGCGAGATCATCGGGTTCCTCGCCTGGTCGGCGAGCTTCTTGCCCTCGTCCTGCAGCGCGTCGAGCTCTGCCTTCGTGTCGTCGAGCTCCTTCTGGTATTTCTTCTCGGAATCCTGGAGCATCTTCTTGTTTGTGTCGTAGCTCTTGTGGTTGCGGACGAGCACCATCATGTCGACCGTGCCAATTTTGACGTCTCCGAACGCAGCTGCCGCGCAGAGCGCCATCATGCCAAGCATCATCTTCTTCATTTTTCTGTCTCCGTTGGTGTGTCTTAGAAATCGTATCCGACCGAGAACGAGAAGACCTCCTCCTCGCAGTGGTCGGGCTTCTCGATGGGTGTCGCGAAGTCAAGGCGGATCGGGAACATCGGGATGTCGAGCCTGACGCCAAGGCCCACCGTCCACGCGAAGTTGTCGCTGAAGTCGAAGTCGAACTCGTCCTCGCCGACGCTGCCAAGGTCGGTGAACGCCGCGAGGCGTATCATCTTCACGATCGGCACCGTATACTCGAAGTTCATGCAGAAGAGCGTCTGTCCGCCCCACGGGATGTAGTCGCTGCTGCTGTTCGCCTTCTTGATGTATGGCGAGACATAGCGGTACTCGATGCCGCGTATCGACTTCGGGCCGCCGAGGAACAGCCGGTTGTAGATCGGCACGTAGTCGTTCGAGCCGAAACCGTCGATCGTCTCGACGCGGAGCCCGACCATGAGCACGTGCTCCTTGAGCCAGCTGTCGCCCGAGACGAGGCCCTTCCAGGGCGAGAAGTAGTGGCGGTGGTTAAAGCCGAGCTTGTAGTACTCGTTGTCGCCCATGCCGACGTCGAGGTAGACCTGCGAGCGGGAGCCCCTCGTCGCCACGCGGAAGTTGTCGCGGTCGTCGCGGCTCCAGAAGAGCCGGACTACACCCTCCACCGCGTCGCCGTACTTGCGGTCCTCTTCCTTGAGCCACTGCTTCGTGACGCCCTTGTACACGTAGTAGTCGTTCTCCACGTCGTCCAGCTGGATGAACTCGCCGCCCAGCCGCACGCCGAACCTGCCGAACGAGACGTACTTGTCGGCCTCGGGATCCCAAATGGTCTTCGGGTTCCAGACCTTGGCGGGATAGGAGAGCGTCGCGCCGCCGCCAGTGCGGATGACGTCGTAGTCGTCATACCACCTGTTGCGGCGATAGACCTCGCCGGTGAGTTCGAGGTAGCGGTCGAGGAAGTGGGGCTCAGTCACGCTCGCCTCGTAGCTCTGGATGCGCGGACCGGCCTGCACGAAGACGCGGCCCTTCTGGCCGCCGCCGCGGAAGAACTTCTTCGGCGCGAAGAGGTCGAAGTTGGACTGCTGCACCTCGGCGTACGCGTAGACGGAGTCGACCGAGCCGGCGCCGATGCCGACCATGAAGTTGCCGGTGTTCTTCTCCTCGACTTCGTAGACGAGGTCGCGCCACTCGGCGCCGTTCGCGTCCTTGCCCCTGCCGGTCGGCTGGAGCTCGTAGCGGACACGCGAGAAGTAGTCGAGGTTCTCGAGCCTGCGCTTGCTCTGCTCGGCGCGGTCCTCGAGCATGCGGTCTCCCGGCCCGAGGGTAATCTCGCGGCGGATGACCTTGTCCTTCGTGTAGTCGTTGCCGCGGATCTCGACCTTGTTGATCACGACCGGAACGCCCTCGGCGATGTCGAATACGATGTTGGCGACAGCCGGGTCGGACTCGGAGGGGAAGTGCTTGATGGTAACGTGAGTGTCGGCAAGGCCGGAATCTCCCGAGCCGACGGCAACCTCTATGCGGCGCGCGGCGTCTGCAAGGACTTTCGCGCCGGCGACCGCCCCCGCCTCGGGAAGCTGGCCCTTCTCGCGCACCGAGGCCTCGGGATAGCGAGTGAGGCCGGTAATCTTCGTCTCGCCAACGACATAGCGAACGCCCTCGACGATATCGAAGCGCACGTCGACGAGACCGTCCTCGCGCTGCACGCGCTCCGGGCCGGAAACCGCGACGTCGAGATAGCCGCGGTTGCGGAAGACCTCTTCGATCTTCGGAACGCACTGCGCCTGCTGCTCGGGCGTGACCGGCTTGTCGGAGAACCACCCGAGCGGGTTCCACCACGGAAGCACGTTGATCGCCTCGAGAAGCTCGTCTTCCGAAACGCCGGTAGCGCCTGCGAACACGTACGAGCCGATTTTCTGACGCACCCCCTCGTCGATCATGAAAGTGACCGTTGCGCCGTCGCCCTCGGGAAGCATTTCGACGATGGGCGAAACCTTCGCGTCATAGTAGTGTTTCTTCTGGTAAGCGGTCCTGACCTTGCCGGCGGCCTCGGCGAGATCGGCCTCCCCGTAGAGATAGCCGTCCTTGAGCTCGGCCTCCTTGCTAATCTTCGACTCGCTGAAGAATTCCGCGCCCTTGACGCGCAACGGCGCGCGATAGCGCATCTTGCGCTTCACATAGAAAGTCACCTCTACGCCGCCTTCCACGCGCTGCGCGTCGGCAGAGATGTCCTCGAACTCAGAGGAGTCCTTGAGCGCGCCTACGTCCCTCGTCAGCGTCGCGGGATCGTATTCCTGGCCCTTTTTCGTCTGGCAGCGGCTCGCGATGGAGCCGGTATCGCCGCCGAACCCGTCGAGCGCCTTGAACTTGACGTCGACTACCTGCGCGGCCTGGACGGCCGCCGATGCGAGAAGCGCGAAAAGCGCAATACGTGTTTTCATAAGTTGATATTGTACCAAAAAATCACTCCCCGCGGGAGACGGCGAGAAGACCTTCAAGGACTTCGGCATACGCCGCGCGGTCCGGCGTACGCTCCTCGACCGACTTGCCAAGCGCCCCCGGAAGCGCAATCGCCTCGGAGCCGCGGGCAAGAGACCACGCGTCGATGCCCCTCATCAGACTTTCGTGGTTGGCGAGAAGATAGTGGCTGTGGGGAAGCCCGTCCAGCGCGCCGCAGTCGGCAAGCGCCCTGCAGACGAGCTCCTGGTTGTCTTCGCTCATAAGCCCCTTCTTGACGGCGTAGGCGCAGTCGATGCAGATCGCGATCGCGATTGCGTAGCCGTGGGGCAGCTTGTAGCCGCTCATCGACTCGAGACGCGCCGCGCACCACTGCGCAAAGGGCGCGAACGGAGCGCCGCCGCGTGACTTGGCGCAATCGACTATGGTGTCGCGCATGGCGTCGAAGTCACGCGCCTTTATCGCCTCGGCGCGCTTTGCGAGGCGCTTCATGAGAGCGGCGTCGCACACCGCGGCATAGCGCACGGCCTCACCGAACCCTGCGCACCACACGCCATCGAGGACGGTTTTCGCGAAGGTCGGGTCAATGACTACAGCCGCCGGTTCGCAGCGGACGGAAAGCGCGTCCTTCACCGCAACGCCGTCCACGGCGGCGGTATCGGCAAAGGCGGCGTCGATCATCGCGGCGGGTGTCGTCGGCATCCTGACGACCTTCAGGCCGCCGCGAACCTGCGCCGCGACGTAGCCGGCGACGTCGAGCACAGTGCCCCCGCCGAGCGCGATCACGACGTCGTTCGCGCCGATCCTGGCGTCGACGAGCGACGTCGCCACGAGCGTTGCGCTCTGCAGCCCGTCCGCCTTGATCTTCTCTCCTCCGGAAATCACGACAGGGCTCGCGGCGAGCATTATGCCATGTTCCTTGAAATACTTGCCGATCTTGAGCCCAAGCCCCTCGGTGCGCTGCACCACGTTCGCGTCCGCGACGAGCGCGACCTTGGCCGCGCCAGGGCCTGCAACGGCCTTGAGCGTGTCGGCGAGCGTTGCGCTGCCTTCCGCAAAGACGTCCTCGGCGATTTCGATCGGGTACTTGCCTTCAGCTTTTCTTCTTGCCATTTTCGAGCAGTTCTTCTGCATGTTTCCTTGTCACGCTCGTGAGCTTCTCGCCGCCGAGCATCCGCGCGATTTCCGAAACCCGGTCCTCGCCCTCAACTTCCGAAATCCACGTGCGCGTCCTCCCTCCGGAGACGCCCTTGGCCACCACAAAATGCCTGTCGCCGCACACCGCGCTCTGCGGCAGATGGGTGATTGCGATTACCTGGTGCGACGCGGCGACACGGCGCATCTTCTCGCCTACTGCGCGGCCTACCTCGCCGCCGATGTTCGCGTCGATCTCGTCGAAGACGAGCGTCTCGGTCTCGTCGTGCGCGGCAAGCACGGTCTTCAGCGCGAGCATTATGCGCGCCGTCTCGCCCGAGCTCGCTATCGCCGCGAGCGGTCTCGCGGGCTCTCCTGGGTTTGGCTCGAACATGTAGACGACGGAATCGCAGCCGTGCGCCGCAGGCGCGGCCTCGCGAATGTCGACGTCGAACTTCGCCTGGAGAAAGCCGAGGTCGCGCAGCTCCTTCGTCACGGCCTTTGCGAGCTTCGCGGCGGCGGCGCGGCGGCGGCGCGTTACTCCGACGCCTTCCGCCCTGACGGTCTTCTCGGCTTCCGCGAGACGGGCTCTCAGTTCGCCAAGACGCTCGTCGCGGTGCTCGAGCGCATCAAGCTTCGCGCGCTTCTCCGCGAGCGCGGCCGCGGGATCGCCGTATTTGCGGCGCATGCGGTTCACGACGGAGAGCCGCCGGTCGAGCTCGTCGAACGCCTCGGGGTCGGCGTCGATGCGGCTCACCGCGTCGGCGACGCTGCGGGAAAGCTCGTTTATGCGGACGGAAATCTCCTCTGCCTCCGCCGCCCATTCGGACGCGGCGGGGAAATGCTTTGCAACCGAAGCGAACACGGGGCCGAGCTTCGCGATCGCCGTCTCAGCGCCGTCGTCGCCGCCAAGCGCCTCGGTGATCGCGTTTGCGCCTTCGACGATTTCAGCGGCGTGCGCTGCCGCGGCATGGCGCTCCGCGATATCGTCGTCGTCGGAAGTGACATTCGCTTCCTCGAGCTCGCCTACCTGGAACTTTAGGAGATCCATTTCGTCCTCTACGGACGCGCCTCCTTCGAGAGACGCGATCTCGTCGGCGGTCTTGCGCCACTCGCCGTAGGCGGCGGAGTATTTTGAAAGCCCGACGCCGCCGAAGCGATCAAGCGTAGAGCGCTGGAAGTTCTCTTCAAGGATATTTTGGTTCGCGCGGGGGCCGTGTATGTCGACGAGACGGCGGCCGAGTTCCTTTAGCTCCGAGACGGCGACGCTCTCGTCGTTGACCCACGCGCGCGAACGGCCTTCGGCGGTAACGGTGCGGCGGACGACAGTGCCGCCGAAGTCGGCTTCGACTTCGGCTTCCTTCGCGCCGTCGCGCACTACAGAGCTGTCGGCGCGACCTCCAAGCACGAGCTCAAGCGCCCCGATCAGGACGGATTTCCCCGCGCCCGTCTCGCCAGTGACGACATTGAGCCCGGGCCCGAATGCGACTTCGACCTTCTCGACGACAGCAAGGTTAGAAACTGCAAGCTTGTTCAGCATCTACGAAAAAGACAATGTCCCCAAAAATCGTTCCGCCATGGAAAGGTGGAGCGGGCGATGGGAATCGAACCCACGTAAGAAGCTTGGGAAGCTCCTATTCTGCCATTGAATTACGCCCGCGTCAAAACGTGGTGATGCGCACATTATACCAAATTTTTCCGCGTGTGGGTGAAGCGACTTGATTTCAATATTTCCAACAATCATGTTCGGCCATTTGGTAGAATACACGACATGGCGAACGCACCGGCCACATCGATAACACTGCTTAAAGGTCTCGCCAGCGGAACAGACAACGCCCGCTGGGCGGAGTTCTTCCGCATCTACGAGCAGCCGATGCGCTCTTTTCTCCAGTCGCGCTTCCCGTCGGTCGACGCAGACGATGCGATACAGGAGACGATGGTCGCGCTAACGCGGCGCATGCCGGACTACCACTACACGCCCGACAAAAACGGACATTTCCACAACTACCTTACGGGCATACTGAAGCACAAGGCCGAAGACGCCCTGAGACGCGAGGCGCGGGAGAGTGGAAAGCGTGACCGACTTGCCGAGCGGGAAGATACGTCCGCCGAGCGCAACCGTGAGGAACCAGAAGACTGGAAGCTCGCTGCAATGAACGCGGCGCTCGAGCAGTTGCTCTCAGACGAATCGATTAACGCACGAACGCGCGAGGTGTTCCGCCACGTGGCGCTGATGCACGAGCCGCCCGCCGAAGTCGCCGCAGCGTTCGGCCTCTCGCGCGCCAACGTCGACCAGATCAAGCGCCGCATGGTCCAACGCCTCTCCGTCCTCGTCTCGTCGATGACCGCCGAGGAATAACCTATCTGCCCCTGCCATTCGCGTGGACAAACTTCGATGCGATATCCTGGGAAAAGAATTCGCGCGGGTTCGTGCCCCGGGGAACGACGACTTCCCTCCCCTCCCAACCAATCCACGACGGCACAAGCTTGCCGCTCGTCTTGTCCGGCGTCGTTCCGTATACGACCGTCTCGGGCGAGAGTGCGAACTTGACTTCGTATCCGAGCTTGCAGGCCGCGAACACCTTGCTGACTTTGTGCTGACCGGGGAACAGCGGCATCGACCGCACCGTCGCGGGGATCGCGAGTATTCCGTATTCAAAGTCATCCCTGACCCGGTGCAGGAGATTGCGGCCCAGCGCAACAACCGGTCGCTCGCCAAACTTATCCGGGACAAAGACATCGCGGCCTTCGCCGAGGAACATAAGGGCGTTCGCACCATCCTCCCCCTCTTCGGACCAGAGGAAGTCGCCCGTAATGTGGAGTCGACGGTGGAGCTGGTCGTCGCAAAGGAACAGATGTGTGCTGAATAGCCCGTCGACCGGCAGGGCATGGGACTTCAGCGATATCTTCCTCCTCCCATGTGTTACGGTGTTTGTTATTCCCCCGGAAACCTTGACAGTGCTCCAGGATATCTCGACAGGAACCCCGACTGTTCCGCCGTAGAGCGCAGGTGCGCACCCGTCGAAGGCGTCACCCGCGATTCGTGGCGAGTCAGAACCTTCGAAGACCACTAGGTTCAGCTTTGGCGATTCCGCAAATGCCCTTGCCGCGATATTGGTGAGGCCATAAGACTTGATATGTACCGTCTCGAGCTCCGGCGACCGCATAAACGCCTCAGCCGGAATCTCCCTTGCGCTTCCATCGACATACAGATAGCGGATTCCCTTGATGTTCTTGATGCGCTTGTCCGCCACTTCACTTGGCAGCCCCTCCGGACGCTCCTTCACGGTGCCGTAGTATGTGGCTTCGTCCGGGCCAGTCTTCGCCAGCAGAAGTTTCGAGCCGAGCCCAGGCTGGGCGATGATCAGCTTCTCCCCATGAATCGGCCCCTTAGAGCAGCAGTCAGCGATCCAGCCCTGGAATTCCGGCGACGAATACTGGGCGTTCCACCAGTTGTTGCCGTCTGGATAGTAGTTAAGGCGTACATCCGCGCCGGCCTTCCTGTAGACTTCCACCATTGTGTTGACCATGTCGTCGATTTTATGATACTCCTCCGACACGGCGAACCACCAGCGGCCCGGACGGTATCTGTCTACCGCCGGCACGAGAAACTGACTCGACGGATATGTCGCGCAGACGCCGGCGTAGCGCCCGGGATATTCGCGCATCATCGAAAGCGCCGCGGACGCTCCGGAGCCAAGCCCCGTAAGCACAATGGCGTTTGGATCGATCGTTCCCCTTCCCTTCGACTCAAGCTGTCGCTGCAGCTCGAAGACTAGGTCCGCGTACATCCGAAGGAGATCCAGATTGGCAGGCGGATCGCCAGAGGGAGGGTTTGAGCAAAACGAATAGCGATGTGGATAGTGAAGATACGACGCCCGCGTGGCGAAATCTGGCGGCATGATCGCCAGCAGATGGCAGGGATGAGCAAAGACGAAGGAAGGATCTCGGACGGCATCGAAGACGCCGGTCTGCCTGAACATCTTCTTGAGATCGGTCCCTTGTTCGCCGCTTCCCGCGATGTAGACGACAAGCGGCATCGGACCTCTCCCCGGGGCCGGAGAGAACAGGAACGGTATCTTCTCCACGGTGCAAGTGTAGCAGCTTAGCACGTCGTTCGTTTTGCTCTCCCAGCATTCGAGGCGCTTTTTGTATGACGAATAAGCCGGATCCCCCTCCTTCGGGAACCCGCGGTGGAACCAGCCCGTACGGAAGCGGTACTTGCGCGCGAGGGCCTTGAGTTCATCGTCTTCCTCGTATGGAGATATGCGGCCAGAGCACCCATAGCCGGGCGTAACCCCGACCTCGGGCATCTTGAGGGGCCCGTGCAAGTCGAAGAACCGGAAGAGGTCGCCGCTCCTTTCATACCACGTCGAGACGAAGTCCAGATAATTGTCGCCGCCGTGCACGATCTCGTTCTGCGTGATTTCGCAGGGCAACTTCGAAAGATCGAGAAGCTCGCGCGTGGTTCGCTGGCTGACCACATGGGGCGGGCTGTTCCGAACGGAATTCCAGAACCCCTTGACCGGCATGGGCGCACGCTTCGGCGGAACCCGCCAATGCCCGGGCTTGGCGCCTTTGCGTGGCTTGACCACGGAAGGCGCGCCCTTGCCGGCAGATTCAGTCGCGGCGGACTCCCCGTCATCGCCAGAGCGAAAACGATAGCATCCCGGGCAGACGGGCCACGGCGAGGACAGCTGGTAGCCATATCCGTCGAGATCGCGGCAGACGAACACCGCAGCGCCGGACTCGCCGAACCTCAGTCCGCACGGATCCTCCCAGTCCTCCGGAAGCGCGGGATTCGGGTGGAAGTCACCCTTGGCGTAGTCCGCGAAGAAACCATCGTCCGCCAGGCAATAGCAGCCAAACTTGTCGCCTTCGTCTGCGCCGTCCTGCAGCATGGCGCTTCCGTAGCTGAGGCAATTCAACATGAAGAGCGGAGAGTCTGCGGAGTTCTCGAATACCGCCTCATCGTTCAGCTCCCCACGACAGCGGATGAACGTGCAGTGCACAACCTTGGGGTGCTGGCCGTCGAGCGATTCGGCCGACATGATTGCGCCGCCCTGTTTCGACGTGCAGTCGACGAAAAGGCACGAAACGACGTCGCGACCTCCGTAAATCGCTCCGCCGACACCGCCGTTGGAGAGTTCGGAACCGCAGTTGCGAAACTCGCAGCGCGAGACATCGCCGGCCCCGGCTATCGCGCCGCCGCCGTCAAACGCGCGGCAATCAATGAACAGGCACTCGACTACGTATCCACAGTCGCTCAGTGCGCCGCCGATGCGCGCTCGGCAACGCTCGAAACCGCAGCCTTCGACAATCCCGCATCCCTGCACCGCACCGCCCTCGCCCGCCCAGGCATCGGCGGACGAACCGCAGCCGATGAAATCGCAGTCCTTTACACGAGTGTCTTCGACGCTGACGAACTCAAGCCGCCCCTGGTTGACAAGGGTCAGGTTCCTGAAGACAGATCCCTTGCCGCAGCCCTTGATCGCTACAGCCCGTCCATCCTCCCTACGCTCGCCATCGCCGCCGATTACAACGGTGCCGCTTGGGCAGTCGCCCGCATCAAGCGTTATCCTGCGTCCGCCACAGTCGAGGAGGCACTTCGCGTCCTGGTTCCAGATATCGTCTTCGCCGATCTTGATCGGCGCACAGTCCGCCGCGAAGACGACGTCGAGGTCCTGCACCAGAAGGCCCTTCCCGTCCGACGCCTTCGCGACCGCGTCGAGGAGCTCGTCCCTGCTTCTCACCGTCGCCGACACGCCGAACGCGTCCGCCGTCAAAAACAGCGCCGACACCAAAATCAGACACGAAAGAAAAAACTTGCTTTGCATAATGTGTTGCGGGAGATGTTATCTATCGAGGCGAATTCGCATCGAACCGATGCGGGCGGCCATATTCACGATGGACATATCACCACCGTCTGCGACAAGCGCGTCACCAGCCGCGCCGTGAATCCAAGCGGAGGATGCCGTAGGAAGAAAAGCGTCTCCGTCGAGATACGCCCACCTCGCAGCGACAACGCCTGAAAGCAGATCGCCCATCCCACCAAGCGCCATAAATGGATTGCCAGTCGAATTCTCGTACAACTTCTCGCCATCCGGCGAAACAACAAGCGTACCAGGGCCCTTCAAAACAACGGTAGCGCGATAGCGCCTCGCAATCTCCTTCGCGGCGGAACGCCTGTCACGCGAAACATCGGCAGCGGCAACGCCAAGGAGCCGCGCCGCCTCTCCCTCGTGCGGCGTCACAACAATCGTCGCGCCACCGTCGCGGCTCCCCGACTTGCATATCGCGGCGAGATGCGTCAGCGCATCGGCATCGACTACTAGCCGCCCTTCCTTGGAAAGAATCTCGCGCACGAGAGCCGCCGCTTCCTCGCCAAGCCCAAGCCCAGGCCCGACTACAGTCACATCGGAAAGCGGAATGTCGCCACCAAGGTCAGACACAGTCGCCTCGGGCAACAACGCTCCCGCGGCGAAACGCGACTCCTCCGGCACGACGAGACGGACAAGCCCCGCGCCTGCAGAACGCGCGCCGAGACCTGCTATCACCGGCGCGTGCGGGAAGCCGTGCGAGCCGCCGACGACCGTAACGGTGCCGACGGAACGCTTGTGCGCGTTACGCGGACGCGGACGAAAGCCACCTGCTATCTCCTTGGGCATCTCCATGTGAAAGTGATTATAGCAAAAACGCGTCCGCGACAAAAGTGCCTGCTATGTCAGCGTGATTCGAGGAGCGCCTTTGCGCGCTTGTTGCCGAGACGCGCGGCGCGATAAAGCCACGTCTCGGCGGAGGCGATGTCCTGCTCAACGCCGATACCCTCGAGGTAGCATTCGCCTACGAGCGCCTGCGCGGGAGCATGACCGTTCTTCGCGGCCTCGAGCGCAAGGGCAAAGCCGCCCTCGGCGTCCTTCTCGACGCCTATGCCGTGAAGCCGGCAGAACGCGAGGTCGTTCATCGCGGAGAGGTTCTTCTGTTCCGCTGCGCGAGTGTACCACACTATCGCTCCGTCGATGTCCTTCTCGCAGCCCCAGCCGCGCAGTAGGCAGAGCCCGAGCGACGCCTGCGCATCGGAGTTGCCCGCCGCGGCCGCAGTACGATACCAGCGGACGGCCTCTTCGAGATTTGTCGCCGTTCCCTGTCCGTACATATACGCCTCGGCAAGTGCGCATTGCGCCACCGGACTTCCATCGGAAGCAAGCTGCTTGAGACGCACGAAATACGCGGCGTAGGACTCGTCGTGCGCCTTTGCCACTGTAAGGACGCGGGGCGGCGCGTTAAACCGCTTTCCCGCCCAGCGGTGCAATTCGTCGAGATGTCCGAGCGCAACGAGCCCCGCGGCCACTGCGACGAGCAGCAGAATGCCAAGGAAAGAGCGGAAGTAGTTGCGGTGGCGAAGTGCCGCGGCAAATGCGTCGGCCGACGCATAGCGGTCTCCCGGAAGTTCGCGCGTCGCCTTGCGGATGATCGGCTTTACGCTCGCTGGCGGACGCCCCTCGTAGAGCGCACGGAGAATCTTCCCAAGAGCAAAGACATCGCTCTGCACCGACGCCTCGCCCTTCAAGAGCTGCTCGGGCGCGGCATAGTCGAGAGTCCCGACGCCAACGGGTTTTCCGTCGATAATCGATATGCCGCGGCCATGGCGCACTATCGGGTCGGACACCATCGTGCCGCGCCGCTTTACGAGACCGAGGTCGATAAGGACCGGCTCGCCATTCGCGCGCCTCAAGATGTTGCCGGGTTTCAAGTCGCGGTGGATGTAGCCAGCGTCGTGTAGCGTGTGCACCGCCTTCGCAACCCTGTTCATGAAGCGCGGCACTTCGCGGCGCGGCATCGGGTCGGGCAGCGGCTGGAGATACTCCATCACATAGTATGGCGCGCCCTTCCACGTGCCGCAGCCCATGAAACGCGGAAGCGCCCGAAGCGAAAGGAAACGGAGCGCGTCCGACTCTGCGGCGAAGCGCGTCGCGAGCCCGCGCGAGCCGTCGACGAGAAGCTTGAGCGCGCCGTCGTGCCCGAAGCGGACATTCGTCACGCGATAGACCTCGGCGGAAAGCCCGCGGCCGAGATACGCCTCGACGCGCCATTCGTCAACGATCTCTCCGCGCACGAGCAACCCGCCGCGCTGCTCGCCAAACGACTGGGCCCCGAGCCAGTTCTCCACGCTCGCGGCAGACGCGTTCATGATGACTTCCGACGCGAAAGGAAGTGGGCGCAGCCAATCCAAAAGGCAAGCATCACGCACGACACGGCGAACACCTTCATCCACCCCCAGTCTATGACGAGTGTGAACGCGAACGCCGTCCAAAGTCCGCCGCCCATGATCGGCTCGTGAAGAAGCTGCTTGTAGCCGAAGCTCGCGGCGGCGCACGTCTTCGATTCGGGATCGACCGTCCTAAGGAGCATGAGACCTGTCGCGGTGACGCCAGTCGCCTGGCCGAAGTCGGCTATCGCGCGCTCGAACCACGCCTCTTTTATGCAGCGCGGCCCGAACCACAGCACGGCGAAGACGCTCCACACGGTGCCGGCGAAGATGAGCACGACGAGCGGAATCCAGTTCGCCGCGACGACATCGATGCTTATCGTAGCGACGGCCGAGACGACGAGGAAGTCGAGAGAGGCGCCCGATATGCGCGCCATCTGCCCATGGTCGATCAGGAGGTTCTTGCCTATCGCCTTTGCGACGACCTGGAGAAGTATGCCGCCGATCATGCAGAGCGGGAAAAGCGGAAAGCCGTTGAAGACCTTCCAGCCGGTGAGCCGGAGAAGAGTGAGCATGCCCGCGCCTATCGCAATAGAGACGCCGACGATCGCAAGGTGCCACGCAAGCGAGTCTATCGAGTCGCTCATGACCGTCTGGAAGCCGGCCGCAGGGCGGGAGGACTTCAAGTGAACGCCAAGGCGCTCGCGCCAACGGCGCCTCTCGAACGGAACCACTTCCTTGACGATGCCCTTCCCCTGCGCCCAGTTCACGAGCGCCATTCCGACGACGATGCCGACGATCATGCCGGCCGTCGCGACTGTGAAGCCGAGAGCCGCGCCGTCGCTCCAGCCCGCCGCGAGAAAGCTCTCGGTCATTCCGCCGACCGTGCCGTGCCCGCCCTCGAAGCCGATTTCGATGAGGTTGCCGAAGCACGGGGGAACGCCGAAGAGCCGCGACAGCACGAAGCCCGCGAGACCAAGTCCGACGACATACTGCCCCCACGCCATGATCTGTCCGAGGACGAGCTGCGGGAAAGCGAGCGACACGACACGCCGAAAGTTGGGGAGCGGGACGCCGAGGAAGAGCGTCGCGAACACGACGTTGATGAGAAAGCCAGGCACGCGCCGCATCGCGCCGGGGATCTCCGGGTCTATTGCATCGCCCGCGAGAGACATCACGACGAGGCCTATCGCGCCGCCGATGACGGAACTCGGGAGATACAGCCGCTGCAGGAGCGGAACTTTGATGCGAATGAACTTGCCGGCGACGAGAAGCCCGCACAATGCGACGAATACGACGACGGCAGACGACATGGCTACGCGAGGCGCGCGAGTTTCTCGGCGAGCCCGATGTAGGTCGAAGGCGTCAGCTTCATGAGACGCGCCTTGTCGTCCTTAGGGAGCGGCAGCGCCTTGACGAAGTCGCGCATGATCTCGGCCGTCACGCGCCTTCCGCGCGTCAGCTCCTTGAGCCGTTCGTAGGGATGGTCCATGCCGACCTTGCGCATGACGGTCTGGATCGGCTCCGCGAGAACTTCCCAGTTGCGGTCGAGGTCCTCGGCAAGACGCTCGGCGTTGAGCTCGAGCTTGCCAAGCCCCTTGAGGGTCGAACGAATCGCGATGAGCGTGTAGCCGAAGCCAACGCCCATGTTGCGGAGCGTCGTCGAGTCGGTGAGGTCGCGCTGCATGCGGGAGATCGCGAGCTTCCTCGCCATGAAGCCGAGGACTGCGTTCGCGAGACCGAGGTTGCCCTCGGAGTTCTCGAAGTCGATGGGGTTCACCTTGTGCGGCATCGTCGACGAGCCAATCTCGCCCTTAATCGTGCGCTGCTTGAAGTAGCCCATCGATACATACATCCAAATGTCGCGGTCGAAGTCGAGAAGCACCGAGTTCCAGCGGCAAAGTGCGTCGAAGAGCTCGGCTATTCCGTCATGCGACTCGATCTGCGTTGTGAGGCGGTTCTGCCTAAGCCCCAGCGACTCGATGACCTTCCTCGAAAGCTTCTCCCAGTCCGTCTTCGGATAGGCCGAGAGGTGCGCGTTGAAATTGCCGACCGCGCCGTTCATCTTCGCGGGCATGACGAGGCGGTCGATCTCGGCGGCCTGGCGCCTGAGGCGAGCCGTCACCACGGCAAGCTCCTTGCCGACGGTCGTCGGGGAAGCGGGCTGGCCGTGCGTGTGCGCGAGCATCGGGACCTTGGCCCATTCCTTCGCCATCGCAGCGATCTTGGCCGTCATCTCGTCCATCGCGGCGCGGAGCACCTTCTTGCCGTCGCGCAGCATGAGCGCGTGCGACATGTTGTTGATGTCCTCGCTCGTGCAGGCGAAGTGAATGAACTCGCCGCGCTTCTCGAGCGAAGTGCCCTTCACCTTCTCCTTGAGGAAATACTCTACCGCCTTTACGTCGTGGTTCGTCGTCTTCTCGATGTCCTTGACGCGCTGCGCGTCAGCGACAGAGAACTCGGACGCGATCGCGCGAAGCGCCTTGCGCTCCTTTGCGGGAAGCGGCTTGCACTCCTTGATCTCCTTCGCGTCGCACAGGGCCTCGAGCCATGTGCACTCCACGAGTACGCGGCGCTTGACGAGGCCGTATTCGGAAAACACATCCCGCAGCTCGGGGCACTTGTTCGCGTAGCGTCCGTCGATGGGACTGACTGCCAATAGATTGTCGAAATTCATGATGCCGTATTATACCAAAAAACGCCTATGCCGCGCGGCCGCCGCGGAAGCAGATGCGGTTGATGATCTGGTCAAAGCTCTCGCGGCCGGAGATTATCTCGATCGCTATGCGAAGATACAGGCAGCGGACAGGCGTCGTCTCAAAGCGCGGGAAGCGCACAGCATCCTTCTCGGTAGTGACGAGCGCGTCTGCACCCATGTCGGCAGTGCGGTTGAGCGCGTAGAGGACTTCGCTCGCGTCGTAGCGGTGGTGGTCTGCGTATCGCTCGCACCAGACGACCTTCGCGCCGAGATGCCGCAAGGAATTCTCGAAGCCCTTTGGCGAGGCGATGCCGGAGAGCGTGCAAGTCGTCTTACCCTCGAGCCAAGAAAGCGGATATTCCTCGCGGCTCCACACGTCCTTAAGGACTTTCGGCGCATGGTTGCACTCGACAATCTCGGCAGTGGCGTTGTAACGGCGAATCTCGTCGCGCACCGCCGACACGTCGCCGCGGCACTTCGTGAGGAAGATTATGTCCGCGCGCTTCAGGTGGCGCGCCGGCTCGCGCAGGACGCCGCGCGGAAGCATGTGTCCGTTGCCGAAGGGGTTTGTCGCGTCGACGAGAACAACTTCTATCGAGTGCTTGAGCTTCTGGTACTGGAAGCCGTCGTCGAGAATCAGCGTGTCGCAGCCGAGGCGCTTGATCGCATACCGCCCCGCTTTCACGCGGTCGCGGTCAACGACAACGGCGACGCCCGGGAGATTCGACGCGAGCATGTACGGCTCGTCGCCGCCAGTCGCGGAGTCGAGAAGGACATGCCTGCCGTCCGAAACGACGAGCGGCTTCGAGACGACCTGCATGAACATTCGAACCCACCACGGCGCCTCCTTGCGGCGGTAGCCGCGCGAGAGAATCGCGACCTTGCGCCCCTCGGCGGCGAGAGTGCGCGCGAAGATCTCGGTCACGGGAGTCTTGCCCGTGCCGCCCGCAGTCACGTTGCCGATCGAAATAACCTGGATGCCGAGCGGGTAGCGGCGCTTTAGCCCAGTGCGGTAGAGAAAATAGCGAATGGCGACGCCTGCGGCGAAAAGGCAGCTCGCGAACTTGAGGAACACGAGGAGCATGCGGATGCCGAAGGGCTGGTCGAGGTCCGCGCCCTTCTCCTGTATGAGCTTGACGAGATAGCTCTCGAGTCGCTCAATCCCGCTTGGCCGCGCCTTGCGCATCGTCAGGCGACCGGCGTAACGCCCTTTTTGAGGATGATGTTGCCGTACTTCGCCGTCTCGCCAGAGACTACGACGGCATACGCCTTCTTCGCGCGCTCGTAGAACGCGAAGCGTTCCATACGCTCGATCGTGCCGTCGTAGCCAAGCGCTTTGCGGTACTTCGCCTCGACCGCAGGGTCAAGCGTATCGCCGGGAACGGCAGCCATCATGACGACGGGCGTCGCGTAGGCGTCAAGCTCGAAGAGCGGGATTATCCCGGCAAGGAGCTGGTCTGCGCCGATGCCGTCGGCGCGCAGGGTGCGCGCGTTGAAGGTGTGGCCCGGGAAGTGCGCGTCGGAAATTACGATTTCGTCGCCGTGGCCCATCTCGGCCAGCGTCTTCAGGAGATCCGGCGAAACCACCGGAGAAATGCCCTTTAGCATGCCCTGTCCTTCCTTTCGATTTGCGGGAGGATGGGCCGGTGCGCACGCCGCACACGCGACGCACACCGCCGAACCTGCGATAAACTCTCTGCGCGAGACATCCATCCCTGTGCATATTATACCAAAAGTTCTACAGGGCTTCGTCTTCCCCTTGGTCTTTCTTTACCTTGTCCAATCCTGGAACCGAATGCCACACGCCCGAGACGAGAGGCCGCGACGCCTTGCCGAAGCAGTTGAACGCGCGGACTTCTACGACGTAGTCCACATCCTGCGGGAGCTCTGCGACATCGAACCAGAATCGCTGCATCTTCGGCTCGTACTTAGCCATCCGTGAATAGGCGGGAGAAAGAAACTTCTTCGCCATCGGCTCGGAGCCGTCCTTCGGCACAATGCGTATCTCATAGTCGAAGACGCGCCCACCTGCGGGCGGCACGGCGGACGGAAACTCGCAGTTCATGACGATGATCCACTTGCCGGACCTGTTCTCGGTATTGCGCGTGTCAAGACGCAGCCTGGCGCCTGACGGGAACTCCGGCGCGACAGAGGCCTCGGCGCGCGAGGCGAAGCCATACGGCTTCTCGCCGCCGGAAAGCGGAACGATCCAGGCAGGCGCACCTTCGGCGCATTCCTCCTCGATGTCGATGCGTTCGACGACCATGCGGTCGTCGTAGACAGAAACGAAGAATCCCTGGCCGCCCCTGAGGTCGCGCCTGTCGGGAATCATCGGCATCGACTGCACGGACTTTCCGTCTCGCCTGCCGCTACCGTTTTCGTGCCCGGGCGGGAAGCCGGCGTAGGAGAGAGAGGGCGTTGCAATCGCCGTGAATTCCCCCTGCCAGATCGACCGCTCGTCGTTAAACGGGCGGTGGGAGTGTCCGGTGAACGCAAAGGCGTTCGGAAATTCCTTTAGCGCGGCAAACGCGGCGCCCTTGTCGTCCCATCCGCCGCTGTCGGCAGTGGTGCCGCGCGCGGGCGGATGCTGGAAGTAGAAGAACGGCCTGCCATTCTTGAAGCGTCCGCCGTTCGTCGCCATCCATTCCGGGAACTCCTTGAAGGAATCCCACTCCGCAGACACAAAGTCATAGCCCTTCACCGTCCTCACGCGGATCGGCGCATACTTCTCGCCGAAGATACGCTCCCATTCCTCTGCAAGTCCGATTCTGACAAGCGCCTCGTCTTCGGAATAGCCGTTGGCATGCATCTCCATCGTCATGTCACCATACGACCAGCCGTCGAAATCGTGGTTGCCGGTGCAGAAAAGCGGAACGACGTCCGTTCCCGAGAACACCTTGTCCCACGTGGACTTGATGTACTCAATGCCGCTCCTAAGCCCCCAGTCCGTCAAGTCTCCCGGAATCATCACGGCGTCCGCGCCGCGCGACTTGAAGTATCTGAAAGCCCTCTCCGTCATTGCGCACGACGCCTGCGTCGTGATATGGATGTCGCTCACGACGCCAAACCTGAGGCGCGGCGTCCCAGCAAGCCATCCACCAGACTTGCAGCCAGCGATGAAGAACGCGGCTGCGCCGCCGATGAATCCCCTGCGTGAAAACTCCATGTCGTTCATTTCTTAGCCCTTTCTTGGATTATATTCACGAAAATTCCCACCACGCCCAACAGCTTTTCCGAATATGACTAACGCGGCTGACAAGCGCGTCACTTCATCATGAGCGCGGCGAGGAGCTGCGCGAACTTCGCGCCGTCGGGAACGGGCGAGCCCTCGGCGACAAGCGCCGAGTCGTAGAGAAGCGTCACCGCGTCCTTGAGCGCGTCGCCCTCGAGGCCCTTCACCTTCGCTATGAGCGGATGGTTCGGGTTGACTTCGAGGATGCGCTTTTCGTCAGGGACTTCCTGCTTCATAGCGCGCATCATGCGAACCATCGACGGCGGGAGCGCGTGCTCCTGCTGGACAAGGCAGCAAGGCGAGTCGACGAGGCGAGTGGAGACGCGAACGTCCGAGACATGCGACTCAAGCTCCTTCTTCATGGCGTCGAGGAACGGCTTCAAGTCCTTCGCCGCCTTTTCGTTGGCGTCCTTCTCGGCCTTCTTCTCGTCGTCGCTGCCGAAGCTGACGTCGCCTTTCGCGACATCGACGAACTTCTTGCCGTCGAATTCGCGCAGCGACTCTGTCAAGTATTCGTCGACGGGATCGCAGAAGAGCAGCACGTCGCAGCCGTGCTTCCTCGCGGCCTCTAGCTGGGGCGAGCGGCGAGCGTCTTCCTCGCGCTCGGAGACGAGGTAGTAGATGTCCTTCTGGCCAGAGGCCATGTCCTTCACATAGTCGTCGAGGAAGATGCGCTTGCCGGCGTCGGTGCGCGCGGACGGCCACTTGAGGAGCTTCTTGATGCGGTCGGCATTCTCCCAATCGATATGCACGCCTTCTTTAAGGACCGCGCCGAACGAAGTGAAGAACTCGTCGTAGCGCTTCGCGTCCTTCTTCTTGATCTCCTCGAGAGCGGAAAGAACCTTCGCCGTGACTGCCGACTTGATCTTCTGAATCACCGCGTCGTCCTGAAGCATCTCGCGCGAGACGTTGAGCGGCAGGTCGCTTGAATCGACGACGCCCTTCACAAATCTGAGCCACGTGGGGAGCAGCATCTCGATGTCGTCGCCGATGAAGACGTTTCTGACGTAGAGCGAAAGCCCGCGCTTCTGGTTGGGCATGAAAAGCTCCATCGTCGCCTTCTTCGGGATGAAGAGAAGCGCCTTGAACTCAACCTGGCCCTCGGCGCCGAAGGGAATCGTCTCGAAAGGTCCCTCCCAGTCGTGCGTCAGGTGCTTGTAGAACTCGGCGTACTCCTCGTCCTTGACGTCTTTCTTCGCGCGCTTCCAGAGGGCGACCATCGTGTTGAGTGGCTTCGCCTCGCGCTCCTCGCGCGACTTCTTGTCCTCTTCCTTCTCGTCCTTCGGCACGTCGAGCTGGCGGAAGGTGATCGGGTAGGCGATGAAGTCGGAGTACTTCTTCACGAGGTCGGAGACGCGCCACCAGTCGAGGTAGTCGAGCTGGTCGTCGCGGAGATGCAGCGTTATCGAAGTTCCCGGGAAGTCGCGATCGCCGTCGGAAATCGTGTAGCCGCCCGACATGTCGGACTCCCACTTGCACGCGATTTCGGTGCCGCGCTTCAGCGTTTCGACCGTCACCTTGTCGGCGACCATGAACGCCGCGTAGAAGCCGACGCCGAACTGGCCGATTAGCTCTGGTAACGACTCTCCACCCTTCTCCTTAAGCATCTCGCGGAACTTCTTCGTGCCGGACGATGCGATGGTGCCGAGGTTCTGCTCGAGTTCGACGGCGTCCATGCCGATGCCGTTGTCGGAAATCATCAGCGTCTTCGCGCCCTTGTCGGCGGCGATCTGGATCTTCCACTCGGGGTTGTCCGCGACGAGCGCCTTGTCAGTGAGCGAGAGAAACTTCGCGCGGTCGATCGCGTCGGACGCGTTAGAGATAAGCTCGCGGAGGAATATCTCCTTCTTCGAGTAGAGAGAATTGACGACGAGATCGAGCATTTCCGCGATCTCGGCCTTGAACTGCTGTGTCTTCTTTTTCATTGATTATGTCCTTTCGCCGCGAAGCCATGCGACTGCGGCCTTTAAAAATTCCTCTGGAGTGGATGCGCCGGAAGTCACGCCGAGGTGCGTCACTCCCGAGAGGTCGAGCGCCTTCACTTCGTCCATCGTTCCTGCCCTGAACGCCCTGCACGGCGCGCATTCGCAAAGCCGCGCCGTGTTCGACGAGCTTGCGCTGCCGAGAACGAGAACGGCATCGCCGCCAAACGCCTTTACAGCATCCTGACGCAACTTCGTCGCGTTGCAGACCTCTGCCGTCGTCTCGACCTTGAATCGCGTCTTGAGCGCCGCGACGATTTCGGCAACCTCATCCGCGTTCATCGTCGTCTGGCTGACGACGCCGAGGCATGCGTTTGTGTCTGCTGTCGCCGCGCAAAACTCCCGCGCCGACGCGACATCGGAAACCACGACCGCTTCCTCAACTTCGCCGACGATGCCCTTCACCTCGATATGCCCGGGGTGACCGATTACGACTACGCGAAATCCCCTTGCGGCAAATTCTCGCGCAGCCTTGTGGACTCGCTCGACGAAGGGGCAGGTCGCATCGACAACGCGGATTCCACGCGCCTTCGCCATCTCCCGTATCTGCGGCGCGACGCCATGCGCCGAAAAAAGCACCGTCTCGCCGTCCGGCACCTCGGCGAGACTTTCGACGAAGGCGAATCCGCGCTTCTTCAGTTCTTCGACAACGATTTCGTTGTGGACAAGCTCGTGAAGGCAGTAGAGGGAAGTGCTTGAATCATTGCGGCGTGTGGCCGCGAGGGAAAGGGCCTTCTTCAGCGCGGCGGTAACCCCGGCGCAAAATCCATGGGGCTCAATGACGCTAATCGTCATCGTGCTTCTTTGCCTCGTTCCAGAGCTCGTCCATTTCGGCAAGGGTCATGTCCTTGAGCGAACGGCCCTGGGCCTTTGCCCCCGCCTCGACGGCGCGGAAGCGGCGAGAAAACTTCGAGGTCGAAAGCTCCGCGGCGCTCTCGGCGTCCACCTTGAGATGGCGGGCGAGATTGCAGACTGCGAAAACGAGATCGCCAAGCTCTTCCTTCACCTTGTCGGAATCGGCGGGCCTGTCGCTCTTTCGCGCGGCAATCTCGGCCTTGAGCTCGGAAAGCTCCTCCTCGATTTTCTCCATGGGACCCTCGGCGTCCTTCCAGTCGAAGCCGACGCGCGCGGCCTTCTCCTGTGTGCGCTGGGCCTTGAGGAGCGCGGGAAGCGCGGCGGGAACGCCGTCGAGCGCGGAATGGCGCGCCTCCTTCTTGTGCTCCATCTGCTTTATCTGCTCCCAGTTCCTGAGGACGGTTGCGGAATCTTTCGCGTCGACGTTGCCGAAGACGTGCGGATGGCGATGGACGAGCTTGTCGGAAATCGCGTTCGCAACGTCGTCAAAGGAGAAGCGTCCCTCCTGCTCGGCCATGACGCACTGGAACATTACCTGAAGGAGAACATCGCCAAGTTCTTCGACATAGTTGGCCTTGTCCTCAGGGCGATCCATCGCCGCAAGGAGCTCGTGAGTCTCCTCAAGAAGGCAGGGCTTCAGCGACTCGAGCGTCTGCTCGCGATCCCACGGGCATCCCCTCTCGGGATCCCTGAGCCGAGTCATTATGTCGTGCAGTCGCTCGATGCCGGACATGTCAGACCCTGAGAATCTCGAGCACCGCCTTGGCCGCGGCTGAATTCAGCTCGCGGACAACCTCGTCCGCGCCGCCGAAGTCCTGGTAGGCGACGTGGGGGTTGATGACGGCGACGGAACCCATTCCCGCAACGAGCGCCGACTTGACACCAAGGCCCGAGCCGGTGACGGCGATAGTCGAGAAGTTGCGCAGCTTGTTCATCGCACACGCGCGACGCCACGCATCCCACTTCACGCTGCCATATGTCGCGGACGCCTCGTGGTAAAGGACGACGTTCTCGCCCAAGAGCCCCTCGAACGCCGGCTGCACCGTCTCGACGTCGGCGCGCGTCGCTATCACGACCCTGACGCCCTTCGAGGCGAGTGCGGAGACGAAGTTCTTGAAGGACGTGCCCACCGCCTTGGGCACCGCCTCGTTAAGGGCGGCCTTGAATGCGGCGGCGAGATCCTTGGCGGCCTTGGCCGCGGTCTTCTTCGTCTTGACGACGGAGAAATACTCGGCAAGGGCTCCCTGGTAGTTGCCTCCGGCGAGATGCTGGGCCTCAATGCGCTCGTCGAAGGGAATCTTGTCGAGCGCAGAAAGGAAGTTCTTCGTGACGGTGAAGAGGAGCTTCGCTCCGTCCATTGCGGCGAAGTCGAACTCGACTATCACGCCCTTCTTTACGCTATCTGCCATGGCAACCTCCTTCTTCGGGTCGAGCCGAGGAAATTCGGCCGATTACTTAGCGGTACGCTTCTTGCGCGGCTTGGGCTGCCCGATCTCGGACAGCATCTTGCGGAACGAGCCCTTGCGCACGTTGAAGGGCTTGCCACCCTTGATGCTCGGGAACTCGCACGCGCAGATCTTCGCGCCCTTCCTCTCGTCGGGACCGACGACGCCGCTCTCGCCGGCGAGCGCACAGGCGACGGCCTTGCGCGCGCACTTCTCGATGAGCTTCAGGTCCTTCTTGCAGGGCGCCGCAGCGCGGGCAAAGTATCCGGACTTGAACACCTGCACCTTCTCGGCTCCGAGAAGCTGGCCAAAGCGCTTGCCGATATACTGGCCGACGTTGACCTTGTCGAGCCGCGGATGGCCGAATGCATCCACCGGGACCTCCTCGCCGCGCTTCGCCATTTCCTTAATAATGTCCTTGACGCCAGCGCCCTCGGAAACGAAGATGTTGACGGAGTCCCACTTGTCCATGATCTTGCGAAGGCGCTCGCCCTCGGCGGCGAAGTCAATCTTGCACTCCGGCACGTAGACGGCGTGGACGTCCTGGCGCTCGGGCGTAAGCAGGAACTCGGGCACGAACTTCGTGCGCTTGAGCATCTTGCGGTAGCACTGCGCCGTCTTGTAGGTGAGCCAGCCGCAGTTGCGGCCCATGACCTCGTGGATCGTGAGCGCGCGCGGGTTGGCGCTGTTCTCCTTGACGACGTTCATGAAGAACTTCGCGCCCTCCTCGGCCGCCGTCCAGGCGCCGAGCGACTGCTTGATCGGGTAGACGTCGTTGTCGATCGTCTTGGGAAGACCCACGACAATAAGCGGATAGTTGTTCGTGGCGAGATACGCCGCGAGGTCGGCCGCAGTAGTGTTGGTGTCGTCGCCGCCAATGGTGTGAAGGACATCAACGCCGTCCTTTACGAGCTGGTCGGCCGCGACCTTGAGAGGATCCTCGCCCTCCTTGACGAGACCGCGCTTGACGCAGTCCTTGACGTTCGTGAGCTTCACGCGGCTGTTGCCGATCGGGGAGCCGCCGTGCTTCGTCAGCACAAGGGCGTTCTTGCGCACCTCGGGCGTGACAGAGATCGACTCGCCCTTGAGGAGCCCCATATAGCCGTTGACGTAGCCGATCATCTCGACGTTCGGCGCTTTCTTGGTGTATTCGTCGATCAGGTAACCGATTGAGGAACTTAGGCAGGGAGCAAGACCACCAGCCGTCAGAAACGCAACCTTCTTCACTTCTTTCGCCATGTTTTTTCCTTCTTTCTTTGATTCAATCACAAATTACAGTTTTTTCGCAACGTTAGCCGTCTCGATGGCAGACTGCATCGCCGAGAAACCTTTATTGCCCTGCTTCGTACCGCAACGCTCGACCGCCTGTTCAAGACTTTCGGCGGAAACGACACCGTCGATTACCGGAACGCCGGACGAGACGGAAATCTCGGTAAACGCCTTTGCCGTCGCCTGGTTGATGAGGTCGGCATGGGCTGTCGCGCCCTGCACGACGGCGCCAAGGCACACAATCGCATCGGGCTTCGTGGCGGCAAGTTTCGCCGCGACAAAGGGAAGCTCATACGCACCAGGAACCCTGACGAGAGTCAAGTCCTTTTCAGAACCGCCCATACGGATAAACGCATCTTCTGCGCCCTTGACGAGCTGTTCGACAAGAAAACTGTTGAATCGGCTCGCGGCAATTGCGATTTTAAGCCCCTTGGCCGACAACTCACCGTTGATTTCTTTCATTTTCAATACTCCCATTTGCAAAATAACGCGGATATTGTATCAAAAACGGCGTATACTGTCAAAGCCGCGGACTTTAAGAACATGCGATTCTCCAACTTGCCGAATCTCCGAGCGAACTATTCAAATTTTTCGAATAGTTGCCAGCAACTTTGCAATCTCCTTTGGGTCGCGAGTAGTATAAGATGTAATGCGACGTCCAAGGCAGTTGATGGACGAACCGAGACCATGCAACTCCGCGTTGTCAATAATGAGGAATCGGTCGTGGAAATCGTCGGAGTAGGCGACGGAGAGATCCTTGTACTGACGGTTGAACTTTGCGATTTCGGTCAGCGTCGGCTTGCCGCGATTCTTGCAGACAAGCCGCACCTTGACATATGGTCGCTTCTTCGAAAGAAGCTCCAGCGTTACCGCATCAGAATACGGGTCGATAAGCACGATCTCCGATTGCGCGCTTTCAATCAAACGCGAGACATACCGTATCGAGTCAAACTCCGACTCGGCGGGCAAGATTCCACTTGGCAGCAGGTTGCCGCGGTCAAGGGCATCAAACACGGTGTCAATTCGCTTGTCCGTTTCGAGCTGTTTCAATTCTATAGCGCCAACGCGCTGAACAAGCCCTGCGTGATCCGACACAAAACACCGCATCGCCGTAAACGCCCGCATGATGCCGATATTCACCGCAACTGCAATCGGTGACCTCAGTACACCGCTCAACATTGCAACACCGTTCTCCGTAAAGGCATAGGGCCGATAAGTAGACCAATTCAGCGCTTTCTCGCCTCTTTCATACAAGGTGCCAATTTGGCACCTTGTACATTCCTCCTTGGTGAGTTGGAACATAAAATCTGCCGGGAAACGCTCAATATTTCGTTTGACCTGTCGGTTGAGATGCTTTACTTCGACATCGTACATTACAGCCAAGTCACGATCCAGTATTGCGTGGACATTGCGGATTGAAATAATATGTTTTTGAATGGCCGCGATGTCTTGCACTGCAAATTCGTCCTGATTTTTCATGCCGCTTTCCTCGCCGCTTTGGCCTTGGCGGGGTCGGGAGGCGTCGTCTTGACAAGCTCGACGATCTTTGCGGTCAAGTCTGGGTTTTCGCACAGATATGCAATCGCCGCAAGAGACCCCTGGGCAATCTGCTCGCCACCGAAGCTGAGCCAGCTACCGCGCCTCTCCACGACGCCACGCGCGAGCGCCGCGTCAAGGACGGAGCCCTCCCACGAAATGCCGCACGAATAGAGGATGTCGAATTCTGCCTCGGTAAACGGCGAGGCGACCTTGTTCTTCACGACTTTTACGCGCGTGCGATTCCCTATGACCTCTCCTGTGACAGACTTTATCGCGCCAATGCGCTGCACCTGAAGCCGACAGCTCGCGTAGAACTTAAGCGCCTTGCCACCAGGCGTCGTCTCGGGATTCCCGAACATCACGCCGATCTTTTCGCGCACCTGGTTTGTAAAGATGCAAAGCGTCTTCGTCTGCGCGATTGCGGCCGTGAGCTTTCTCATCGCCTGCGACATAAGCCGCGCCTGCAATCCTACATGGCTGTCGCCCATCGCACCATCAATCTCGGCCTGGGGCGTCAGCGCCGCGACAGAATCGACAACCACGATATCGACGGCTCCAGACTTAACGAGCTCCTCGCATATCGTGAGCGCTTCTTCGCCACTCGACGGCTGGGAGACGACGAGGCCTGCGAGGTCGACGCCGATCTTTTTCGCGTAGCCAGGATCGAGCGCATGCTCTGCGTCGATGAACGCCGCCGTTCCGCCCGCCTTCTGAATGTTTGCGACGGCATGCAGCGCAAGCGTAGTCTTGCCAGAAGACTCGTGGCCGTAAAGCTCGATGATGCGCCCCTTCGGGAGTCCACCGACCCCAAGCGCGAGATCAAGCCCGAGCGCACCAGTCGAGACGGCCTCGACATCTCGCCTCGCTTCGTCGCCAAGCTTCAGTATCGACATCTCTCCGAACTGCTTCCTGATTTCCTTCATCACGTTTTCAAGTGTCATGGTTGTTTTCCTTTTGAGTTAAATTCAAGACTTCTTTTTAGCCGTGTAGAACATGTAGAGCGTGTAGAGTTTCTGCATGTTCTACCTGTTCTACATGGTTATCCCCAACGGACATACCGTTCGCTCTTCTCGAACAGCTGAACGCCGGGGACATGGTCAATCTCGGCCCGCATGCGCGAGTTTGGCTCGCCATAGACCTCGATCACGTCGAATCGATAGCCGCCCTTCCAATGCTCTTTGGCAAGCCAGGTGCGACAGGCACGACGCAAAAGATCCTTCTTGCGCCGCGTTATGCTCTGGAGGCGACGCGCATACGGGCTTCGCCGCGCATGCTGCTTAACCTCGACGAACGCCATCACGTCGTACATGCGGTCGTAGGCGATGACGTCGATCTCAAGCCGCTGGTCGCGGCGGCAGGGGCGGACGTTGCGGTCGACTATCTCGTAGCCGTGGACCCGCAGGTACTCAACCGCAACGTCTTCGCCCCATGCGCCGTGTTCGACGCCGACGTTCGGCGCCTTAGGCCGCAGCGGCATTCCGCGCCTCCCGCGCCTCGCGACGATAGGCCGTCGTGCCGTGCTCTACGAGCATCGGGATGCCGAAGCTTATGACGCCGAAAGAATTCTCTATTGCAAGCCCGAGCCCAAGCGCCTCGGCGTCGGAGAGGATTATCCTCGCGTTCGACTCGTCCTTCCCGTCGTTCGAGGTGCGGTAGAGCTCGAGCGAATAGCCGACCATCGGCTCGACCATGTGCCTAAGGACTATGCGCGTCAAGAACCGCGCCGTCCTGTGGTAGATGCCCTTGCCGTCCTCGATAGACTCGCGCTCCCCCCTGAAAACCTGCACGATGCGCGTCAGGTCGGAAAAGTCGAGCTTTACCGTTAGCCTGCCGTCCCAGTCGAATTTCGGGAACACAGGATTAGGAGCCATGCGATCGCCGATTGTCAGCTGGTTCGCCATCGTCATCATTATGCATCCGTCCGTGTCGTCGTGCGCCGGATGAAGCGAAAGCTTCAGCGCACAACCCGTGCCCTTGGCATTCGCATGGTAGAACGCCAGGTTCGGGCGGTACTGGCCGACCTTTGCAGGGCCAGCGTCTTGAGTTGTATTCTTGTTCATGGTTTTCTCCTTTCGTTTGTTTTTGCATCGCTGGGCCGTCAGGCCCAGAAAGAATCAGATCCGTTGTCGAGCTGGCGATATTGGGCGGCACGGAAAATATCCTCCTCCGCCACGTCTGCTCGCCCTGCCAAGTCGGCGCATGTGCGCGCGACCCTGAGGACGCGGTCGTAGGCACGCGCCGAGAACTGAAGCCTCTCAAGCTGCTCGCGGAACTTCCGCGCCGCCTTCTCGTCCAGACGGCAGATGTCTTTTAGGTCACGGCTCTTGGCGTCGGCATTCGTGGATATCCCCGGCATGCCACGATAACGCTCGCGCTGCAAAGCCCTCGCCGCGACTACACGCGCGCGAATCGCCGCGCTCGGTTCGCCGGGCTTGAGAGAGTCGAGGTCGTCTGGCTTTACGGCGGCAACGCCGCACTGGATGTCGATGCGGTCGAGTAGAGGTCCAGATACGCGACGCTGGTACTTGAGTATCTGCCGCTGGTTGCAGCGACACTCGTGCGTCGGGTCGTTGTAGTATCCGCAAGGGCAGGGATTCATCGCCGCGACGAGCATGAAGCGCGACGGGAAATCGAGCGCAGCCGCCGCACGCGAGACGGAAACATGACCATCCTCAAGCGGCTGGCGAAGGACTTCGAGGGCGGGGCGCGGGAACTCCGCGAACTCGTCGAGAAAGAGGACGCCACGATGCGCAAGCGAGACTTCTCCGGGAACGGGTTTGGTCCCGCCGCCAAGGAGCCCTATCGAACTCACGGTGTGGTGTGGCGCGCGGAAAGGCCGCGATGTGACGAACATCCCGCCGCCTTTCTCGCGCCCAGCAACGGAATGGATCTTCGAGACCTCAAGTGCCTCCTCTACGCTCATGGGCGGGAGAATCGACGGTATCCGCCGCGCAATCATCGTCTTACCCGACCCGGGCGAGCCGATCATCAGCAAATTGTGCCCGCCGGCAACTGCAACCTCGACCGCTTTGCGAATGCTCTCCTGCCCTTTAACGTCTGCAAAGTCATCGCCATGACCTTCGTCAGCCGCAACGAGTGAAGCGAGGTCGGTAGAATGCGGTTCAATTTCCAGTTCGCCGCTAAGGTACTTAACCGCCTCGACAAGGGTTCTCACTGGAATAACGTCGATGCCCGAGACGACGCTCGCCTCCTCGGCGTTTTCCTCTGGAACGAGCACCGCGCGGCGGCCGATGCGCCGCATCTCGACGACGATGGGGATGATTCCTCTTACGCGTCTCACGCCGCCCGAGAGCGACAGTTCCCCCACGAGCGCATACTCCGAAAGCTCCTCAGTGCGAAGCCGCTGCGTCGCCTTGAGAAGCGCGACGGCGATCGGGAGGTCGTAGATCGGACCTTCCTTCCTCACGTCTGCGGGCGCGAGGTTCACCGTAACGGCGTATTCGTCCTTCGACCTGAAGCCGGAGTTCCTAAGCGCGGTAGAGACGCGGTCCTTCGCCTCTTTTACCGCCGTGTCGGGAAGCCCGACGATTGCGAACGAGCTAGTTCCCTTTGAGGAGCTGACCTCGATCTCGACAGCAGACGCGTCTACGCCGTTTATCGCGCCCGAATAGCATCTTGCAACCATGTTCCCTTTTCCTTTCGCCTTGTTTTCCAAGACGGGAACATTGTCGCAAATCTATAAATTTCGCGTGGGTCGCGAAAGGGTTTTTTTCGGGTCATTTTTGACCCTATCGCCGATGCTTAGGAAAGCTTGCTGACGAGGAACGGGATGGCGCGCTCGAAGCTGACGCCGTACCAATGGCCTTCGTCGGTCGCCTTGATCGCCTCGCAGACGACATCGGCCGCGAGAGCTGCGGCTTCAAGCGCCGACTTGCCGCGCAGCACAGCGCCTGCGAAGACAGACGCATAGACGTCGCCAGTTCCGTGGCTCATCTTCTCAAGCTTCGGATTGAAATCGTACTGTACAGTCGAGCCGTCGGAAACGGCGCTCCCGAGCTCGTCCGGCGAGAAGCTTACACCGGTGAGGACGACATTCTTCGCGCCAAGCGCATGAAGCTTCGCGATAAGCGACTCAAGCTCGCCCTTCGTGTAGCCGGAGAGCTTCGGCTTTTCACCGACGAGCAGCGCCGCCTCGGTGAGATTGGGGAGAATGTAGTCCGCACCGTTGACGAGCCGCGCCATCCTCGAAGGGAAGTCAGGAGCGAAGCCGGCGTAGAGAACGCCGTTGTCGGCCATCGCAGGATCAACGACGCGAATCGCGCCCTTCTCGGCACACGTCTTGAAAATCGAGAGGATCGGATCGATGTGGCTTTCGCAGACATAGCCCGTGTAGAACGCGTCAAAGCGGATGCCATGCTCGATCCACTTCGCCTCGACCTTGGGAAGTTCGCCGGTCAAGTCTGCGAAAGTCCACGACTTGAAGCCGCCAGTGTGGTTCGAGAGAATTGCCGGCGGCAGCACCGCGCACTCGACGCCGCACGCGGAGACGAGCGGAAGCGCGACCGTGGTGGAGCACTGCCCGACGCAAGAGATGTCCTGTATCGTAAGAAGCCGTTTCATCTTAAACCTTTCACTTGATGAGCGACAGAAATTCCTGACGCACCTTCTCGTCGGTCCTGAACGTGCCGAGGACAGCCGAAGTCGTCATTTCGCTGTTCTGCTTCTCGACGCCGCGCATCATCATGCAGAGGTGCTTCGCCTTGATGACGACACCAACGCCTTCCGCGCCCGTCTCGGCCATCACCGCGTTCGCAATCTCCTCGGTCATGCGCTCCTGTATCTGAAGCCGCCGCGCGTACATGTCGACTATGCGCGCGAGCTTCGAGACGCCGAGCACCTTGCCCTGGGATATGTAGCCGATAGCGCACTTGCCGTAGAAAGGCAGCATGTGGTGCTCGCAGAGCGAGTAGAGCTCGATGTCCTTCAGGATCACCATGTGGTTCGTGCCCGACTTGAACCGCGCGCCGTTCACGACCTTGGCGATGTCCTGCCTGTAGCCGCGCGTCAGGAACGAAAGCGACTTCGCGACCCTCTCGGGGGTCTTCTTTAGTCCGTCGCGTCCGGGATCCTCGCCAAGCTCGACGAGGAGCTCCCTCACGAGCTTCGCAATCTTTGCCTCGTTCGGCGTCTTTGTTGTCCTCTTCTTCATAGGGCCGTATTATATCATATCCCGCGGCGGCGGACATATCCGCCGCCGAAAAAACAGCCACCCAGCGGAACAAGCGCAAAAAGGTCGTCAGACAAGGTGAGTGCCATTTCGCGGGAGATTGCGGCGAACGCGGTCGAATGCGCCCTTCTCACATTGCGCGGCAAATCCGCCGCGACATCGAGCCCAACCGTCGCGTCAACCGTGTCCCAAAGCCCGAGATATGCGACGTCAGTGTGCCACTGCCGTATCAGAGGTCCCTTCCACGCCGCGGTCCCACATCGGACTGGTCGAAATCGACAAAGCCCATCTTGAACGCAGGTGATTCTGGCTTGAGGCGAAAATCGCGGCCCGCCGCGTCACGAAAGAGCGGATCGGCGTAGACCGAATGGACATCCTTGCCCATCTTGCGCCATGCGTCGAAGTTCTTCTTGCCACCGAACACGACCTTGTCGACGGAAAGAGTCGGATTGAAGTACACGTTCCAATCCGCTTTGAACGTCACGGTCGACCCCGCCTCGTTCACCTTCTTGTTGTTTCCATGCAGACGGACGGCAAAAGGCTCGTCGGCGTCACTCCAGTTCCCCGCATAGAGCTTCCCGTCCGACCAGTAGAAGATGTTGTTCTGGAGTTCGCACGAGACATGTGGCTCACGAAGGAGTCGGGCGACTTGATCCTTCTTCCCGAATGCGAAGATGTTGTTGCGCACCATTACGTCCTTTCCGTAGTGAATGTCGTATGCGGCGAACTTCGTGTCGTAGACGACGTTGTTCTCCACGAGGATACCGGTGGAGCCTTCGTCCTGGTAGATTCCCCAGCCGCCGTACCTACTGGCATCTACGTTGTAGATGCGGTTGTTCGATATGCGCGTGCCGTAGGAGAGGCCGAGCGTGTAGATGCCGCCCATGTCCGAGAGAAGCCCCTTGCCAATGTCGTGGATGAGGTTGTGGCTGATTTCGTTCTCGCGACTTACGCTTGGATAGTAGCCCCAAATCCAGCCGACGGAAACACCAGTATAAAAGCCGTCGTGAATATGGTTATAAACGATCCGCGCCCGCTCGGCATTCTTGAGAAAGACGCCGACTGCAGAGCGAAAGTCAATCCCGTAGGGGCCGATCTCGCAGTCCTCAACGACGTTGCCCGACGTGAGTTCCACCGGCGTGCATCCCGCTTCTCCTCCGTCCAACCGCACACCGCCCGCGCCGAGGCGCGTCATTGTGCAGCGTGAAAAGGCATTGTCGCGCGAGCCGCCGAGGATGTCGACCGCATATCCGCCGAGATCCTCGAAAACGCAGTTCTCGAAGCAGCAGCGCCGCGCGCCTACAAGCCGGATAGCCGCGGAAACAGTCGCCGATCCCTGCTTGTTGTTGACGTCGTCTGCCGGAAGCTCGAACTGCGAAAGCTCGAAGCGGATTCCGCGAAACACTACATCCTCGACATAGCGGCCCCCATTCTTCGGCGCTCCTTCCAGCGAAACAAGAACTGGGCAAAACGGCACTTCCGCCTTGACCGTATCCAGCGTCTCGCCCGGCATCGGCCTGTAGTGCACCCTTCCAGCGTCGTATTCAAGCCACCATTCGCCCGGTTCCGTCATCGCAGCCGGGAAGTTCTCGATCGTATAGATGCCGCAGTTCCCGCCCGCCTTGTTGTTCGACCATCCGGTGTCGAACGCCTTGCCGGATGGCGTCACGAACGTCACCTTGTTTGAGACGGCGTCGACGGACGCAATGCGCAGGTGCGTGTCGATCCAGAAATGGTAACAGACGATTTCAGCATCCATCAAGTTCGCCCATTCGGGGTTGAACTCCTTTGGATCGTAGAAGAACGAGGGGCGCGGCGTGTTGTACTTCGCCTCCGCCGGAGCGTCGTCGCCGGCTACGGAGAAAAAGCCCGACTTCGGGAGCCGCGCGCGCGGACGCATCGCGCCGTTGACGCGCATCGAGCGGAAGCCGCCGACTCTGTCCGCCTTGACCCACGGCACAGGCGCGGACCACGTGCCGTCCGCCTCGACGCACCAGTCCGCCACGGGACGCGCACCAGAAATCACGACATCGCCGTCGGCGACATACGTGACGTCCGAATCCTCCGGCCCGAGAACAAGCGGCTTTTCAAGTCGATGGACACCAGGTGCGAGATGCACGACTGCGGGTTTCGGCACCTTCCGCGCCGCCTCCCGCGCCGCCTCGATGGACGAAAACGCTTTGGAAGGTTCATCGTTCACCGGCGAGGCGGCAGACATGGCACTTGAAGACAGGGGCGGCAGCCCCCATTTCGCACGCTGCTCTGCGCTTTCGACGCGCCAAGAGGGAAACTCCGGCACGTCGTCGTAGGAAAGACTGTCCTTCTCCTCCGCAAAGACGCCGACATTCGAAGTCTTCACGTTTTCCACGACGACATTGACGTTCCTCACGAGAAACGCCGCCTCTTCCCGCTCCCGGAAGGAGAATTCACAGTTGCGAAAGACAAGCTTCAGCGGATGTTTTTCCGGCGCATAGACCACCGATGGCTCGGACATTCCTCGAATGGCGCAGTTCTCGAAAAGGATGTCTTCGATCGGAACGCCGTCCTGCCAGATGGCCGCGAGTCCGTTCATGAACACCATGAAGCGGTTCGCGTTCTCGAACGTCACGTTCCTGAACACGATGTTCCCCGGCTTGAGCCAAGTGCGGAGGCGCAAGTCGGTGAACGGCTGGAACGCACATCCCGTGGTACGCCGCCCCGCCACCTCGTCCGGCCCCGCACCACGCCGTTTCTCCTCGTCCGTCAGCGTCCAGCGATGTGGATAGTCAGCAGGACCGACCGCGCGCGAATCTACGACAAGCACATCGCGTCCGCCGAAACGGAACGGCGAACATGCCGAACGGAGGACGCAGTTTGTCACCAAAACGTCGCGGTTCGCGTATCCGGCTATGGAATCGTCGCCCGTGTTGATCGTGCAGTCGGCTATTCGCACACGGTCGCATGCGCGCACATGCACGCCGTCGTGTCCGCCGAGAACCGTCACGCCCTCGAACGCAAGGTCGGCACAGTGGATGAAACGCGTTGCCCAATTGCCCGTGTTGCGAAGGGTTACGTTGCGAAGCGCCACGTTCGTAGCGCAAGCCGCCCAAACGCCGTGGGGTCCACGATAGCCTTCTTCGCCAGACGGGTCGGCGCAGTTGCCGCCGTCGATAAAGCTGCCCGCCTCTCCGACAATGGCAACGTTCGTCGCGGCGTAAATCTTAACGATTGCATTCTCCCAGCGGCGGGACAAGTCCTCCTTGCCGAGTCCAGCCGGATAGCCGTTGAACGCCTCGACTTTGTCGTTTTCGACTATCCCATCGTAGTCACTCGGATTCCGGCTCGCCCACAGATGCGCGTCCTTGTCGAGATGCAGGGTGACGCCGCTGCGCAAACGCAGCGACCGCACCGTCCAGTCGCCGGAGGGAACCCTCACCATTCCTCCGCCTGAGCGCCAAACCTCGTCGACCTTGCTCTGAAGGGAATCCGTCAAGTCCGTGTTCTCGCACCCACCACGCACATTCGAAAAGACGGAGCCTTTCTCATCGTCGACTGCGACGTCGTAGTCAATGTCGCCAACAAGCATGATGCGACCGGGGAACCATTCCGTTCCGTTAAACTTCGGCGAGGCAAGTTCCTTTTCCGGATCTTTCAGCCGAAAGGCCACGGGCTGTCGGGACGGCTGCTTCGAGTCAAGCTCGATTTCAACGGAATGCACGCCGTCCGCGCCGGAATAGACCAAGAAGTCGGCAAGCCGGTAGTAGGTGCAGTAGCTGTCGAAACGCGCAACAGGCGCGGCACTGCGTTTGCCGTCCACCGTCACCCACAGCTGTCCGCAAGCTGGGCCGAGAAGGTCGTATATCTTGCAATTAGTCCCCCTGAACTTGAAGCAGAGCTTTGAGCCCGGCGTCTTCGTCACCCATGGCATGCCCCCAAAACGATTGGCAAACCGTCCGTTCGGCTCCTTCTCGTCGACCTTATTCCATTCGCCATACAGCATCGACCGCTCAATCTCGACCATCTTGGCGTTTCCCAGCGCAGAATCGAAGAACGGCTTCGCCTGCCTCTCTTTTGCCGCGTACGGCTCCATCTTCTCGAACTCATCCCATGCCGCCTTGATGGACTCGAGGTATAACCCATGTCCAAACAGGGTCGGATGCACCCCGTCCCGCGCAAAAAGCGTCTTTCCGCTCTTCTGTAGCTCAGCGTTGATGCGTGCATCCCTGTCGGGGGCTTCCTTCGGAACTGCGGTTTCAAGTTCCTTCCTTGACATGACAAGCCGCCCCGCCTTTGCCGCCGCCGCAACGCGGGGCCCGAAACATATCGACGGGATGCCATAGTGGTCTGCGAGGCGCTCCATCGCACTCGCCGCACGGCCGCAGAAACCGTTCCCGTAGTCAGACATCATAGAAGCCGTTATCGTATAGGCGAATATGATGTCGGTCTTGGGATTGCGCTTCCACGTCTGGAGGACGATGCCGTCGAAGTTCCGCCATATGTCTTCCGTCCTCTCACAGGTATCGTTCGTCGCGAACTCCACGAAGACAAGGTCTGGGTTTTTGTCGAGCACGTCCTGTCCGTACCGGTAGACGCCAAGGCCCGAACTCGTTCCGCCTATTGCAGCGGCGATCTCGTCAATGGCGCAATCCGGGTAGCGGCTTTGCAGCCATTCGCGGGAAAGCCGCCGCCAGCCATCCATCTCGGTTATCGATCCCCCGAAATAGGCGATCTTTAGCGGTGCGCCTGAACGCAGCTTTGCCAAGGTATTGCCGATGCCGTTCCTGGCACGCACCTCCTGTGCGGCGACGACCCCCTCCGCTGCGGATAACGCCATCCCCGCCAGCAGCACCGCGAAAAATGCAACGCAACGCTTCATGTCTCTGGACTCCATGTCATCTCATCGACACACGATGATCAAGCCGTGCTTGGAGAATGCGCAATAGACACCGTCATCCCCGACAAAAACGCGCGCGGACATGCCGTTGGGCACGGATTTCGCCCTAAACTGGGCAGAACCCTCCACAGACGAGCACGACATCAGCTTCACAGGCTCGGATGACTGCACCTTAGGCAGACCTTCAGCAAAGGACACATCCACTGTTCCGCCGTCCAGTTTCAGCGTTTTAACAGTAAACGCCGCCGCACCGTTCTCCAGAACATTGGACGGAAATGCAATAGCAGCTGCGGTCGCAAGTTCAAGATCCCCGGCGAAGGATGCTGCCGACCCAAAGGAGGCGTTTCCAGACAGAAGAAGCCGCCCGACATCAAGCGTTCCCGCCACGGTCACGTCGCCGGTTGGTGCCAGCGTCTGATACGGCACCTGCATGGTTGCACCTTTCGTCACCGACAAATCGCCGACTTGCCGAACTATCGCCTTCTCGCCGCCAAGCCACTTCGACATCAGTCCGCTGTTCAGCGCCGACCTCACGCGTGATGCGACATCGTTCGTGAACACGATGAACTCGCCTATCATTGTACCGCCGTATGTCTGTTGACGGTCGGTCGCAAACGCATCGCCGTAGGAGTCGTTCCCTGTCTTGATGTTGAGCACATGAAATCCTACGGGATACGCCGCAGTAGGCGTGAAGCTTGCACCGTCAAGCCAGCACTCCGTTCCTGTATAGATGCGACTCCAGTTAAGTGCTCCGGGACGGGCACTGGCATTTTCAGGACGGCTATTTCGAATAAAACCCGTACCGCTGCCGCTGTACGATCCGACAAAAGGCGCTCCGCGTTTAGTCTGCTCGCTATAGCTAGATGACGCATTATCCACGATTGCCTGGTAGTTCCAGTCGAGATCCTCGGTGTCTGACGCAACCGTGAACACATCTCGGATACTTGAACAAGTGCCATTCCACCGCATATATCCGCCGCGTGCGTTAGGGGTGCTGTTCTTGACATTGTATCCGCCAAAATCCAACACAGGAAGACCGTTTGCAAAAGACGGCCTGAACATCGGCGCCCGGCCAACACTTTCGCTATAGGCATAAAGCTGATTTCCATTTCCGTAGCGGACATCTTTCCATGCGGTAACGACGTTCGTGCCATTGTCATCGGCGAAGGTCATGTAAGACGAGTTCGTGACGCTTGCATCGAAATGCAGCCAACTTGAATCTGCAATCAAGAGCGGGTCTATGGAGAACACGCCCTCTTCCACCGAGATGTCGACTCCGTCGGAAATGTCCATTACCGACAAAACCCCCGAGCCCTTCTTCGCGAACGCACCGGGAACGGACATATAGCCGCCTTTGGCGGCCAGGCCGACTACCGTGATTGCTCCGCCAGACTGAAACGCCAGGTCCGGGAGGAGACCGGAAACGTCGGGACGGACTGTCTGAGAATTCCCCGCAAACATCACGAGACCTTCGCCCGCACGGTCGACATCCATGATCTTGAGCGCCCCGCCACCGGAAACGGTCGCCGCACCAGATGCCTTGAACATGGCCACGCGGAGCGTCACGTTATCCGCAAGGACGAGCGACGCGCCCTCGCCCAGCTCCAGTCCAGCTATGTCGATCGGCAACCAGCGGGCGGACAAATACGCGCGCACCTCTTCGCGCACGGTAGGCGACAGCTCCGCGTCGAAAATCGCAACCTCTCCGTATCTGAGACCTCCGGCATAGAAGTAACGTTCCATGCCAAGGTTGTCGAACTTGATTCCTGAATCTGCATCTGCACGTATTTCCACAAGGTTGAGTCCGTCAGGAAGAATTTCCGTCACCTCGTCTGCTACGTCCGCTCCGTTCAAGGTCCACGCGCATTTCGATGCGCCAAGCATGTTAGAGCTATAGACAAGAGAAGAATTGCTCAGGCCATTGAAGCTTTCAATCGATCCGCGGATGAAAGGCGCGTAGGCAATTCCGAGGGCGGATGATGTTCCCAAAAGCGGAGTGTTCCTCGCATACGCATAAGCGTTGGGCTTGCCGTAGTCGACGTATGAGCGTTTTGAGTCCTCCGTGTCGCCAACAACGAGAAACACCTCGCGCATTGTCGAACAAACTTCGCTGAACGCAAATGTGCCGCCGAGCCTATCGCCGATCTGAACGCAATCTCTGACGGCTACCGCGCCAAGATCCATCACCGTCCTGCCGTTTCTGAAAGACGGCGAAAGGAACGGTTTGCGCCGTGCGCTTGAAGAACCGGTCCAGGCTTGGCTGCCGTCACTACCCGTCAAATACACATCCCCTCCATTGACATCACGCCACTCAGAGACGAATGTCGTTCCGTCGTCTTCGACGCATGTCATGGTGGAGATATCGGTCGCATCGAGATGAAGCCATGCAGACGAAAGTGCGGCAGGTTTTGGCGGAACGGCAGTTCGCACGTCCAAGGCACCAGCGGAGACTACGATTCTGGCAGTCGAGTTGGAGATGGTTTCAAACACAAGCGCACCGCCACCAGTCTTTGTGAGCGTATAGCTCCCGCCAGCGAGGGTCGAATAGGTGTTCGTGCTCCCGCTTGGCACATCTACCGTCAAATCAGAATCCAGCGACAGTGGCTGTGAAGCGTAGAGCATGCCTGTGCCCAATGCGACCGCATAACACAGGAATACGGCCGCCTTCTTTGACAGGCCTGTGCGTTTGCAGTGCACTGGTCTACGCGTCGGCGATGCCGAAGCGATTTCCACCGAATCAAATCGAATGTGCGGATTTCCCGCATCCGGCTTTCCCCGTAGAGCTGCATTCGTCATAGCTTGGCTTTTCCTTTCTTTGCTTTTGTAAGTTGTTGCTGATGAATTATACCGATTTTTCCTTACTTGGCGCACCATGGATTTAGCCTTTCTCTTGTTGTTCATGGCTTCTCGTCAAGATTCAAACGCCCAGTCAAACTGGGTTATAGGGAACGCGCCGCCCTTCGCGAGACGCGCATACACTTCGCCGCAGTCTGCGGGCGAACGGACGTCGGCCACGTAGCTGTCGACGGATAGGCGACCAAGCGCAAGCAGCCGAAGGAACGTCTGCGCGTCGTCGCGGTGGGTGAAGAGCCCGGGCGACGATTCGCCGGACGGACGCGCCCACGTGTGCGCGCCAAACAAGGCGACTCCGCGCCCGTGAACCTTGTGGTAGTAGTCGATAGAGAAGTCAGAGCTGCGCGTGCAACCAAGGAGCGCAACACGCCCCATCGGCGCCATCACGTCAAGGATGGAGTTGAGCCCTGCGCCAACGCCGGTAACCTCGATTGCGACCTTCACACCAGAGGCGTGCTCGCCCGTGTAGATGCCGCGATCTTCAAGGGGACACGCGGCAAGGACTTTCTCGCGGAAATCTGGCGCAGTCGGGTCGAGCGCAAGATCAGCCCCGATCTTCAGCGCCTGTTCGCGCTTTTCGGCTATTGGATCAGCCGCGATGACTGGCGTCGCGCCAGCGCACTTGAGAAGCATCACTGCGAGCTGTCCGAGAATGCCCTGCCCCATGACAATCGCAGACTCCCCGAGTTCCAAGCGGCACTTGCGCATCGCCGCCATTGGGAACGTCGCAATGTGTGCGAGCGCACCGGCTTCGAACGAGACGCCTTCCGGCAACTTGTACACGCAGTCTTCTGGCACGACGACGTACTCCGAGTGAAGAGTCCAGCTCATCGCCACGCGATCGCCTGGCTTGACGGACTTCACTCCCTCGCCCACGGCATCGACAATACCTGACGAGCTGTATCCGCTTTGTCGCGGCCAGACGACCGGCACGTCCGGCGGATCCCATATCGATACAACGTTGCAGCCAGTCACGTTGGCGCGCTCGGTTCCAGACGAAACTGTCGAGCGCACGAGCTTGACGCGCACCATCCCTGGCTTGACCTCTGGCATCGGACGATCCAGAAGTTCCGCCGTGTCCTTCTTAGTGAATAGTATGTTCCGATTTGTCATCTCAACCTTTCAACTTTTCAACCCACATGCCCTTAGCGTCACCTCATGGGTCTTCAGATCCCTGTCGTAGTCCTGGTCATTCGGCTTGTCGCCGCGTACGACAGCGGCAAGTTCAAGAAGCTGGTCGGCATAGCGATCCGTCTGCACGCCAAACCTGAACGTCTCGACCTTTTCTCCGACAGTCAGCGTCAGGGAAAGCTCCTGTCCATCAAATCGTTCTATCGGGCAGAGGTCAATCGTCCCCTTCGTACCGTCGATACGAAGGCGGCGGCAAAGGACTCCGCCCGGCATGTTCGCACTCGTGCGAATCAGGACATCCGTTCCTTCAAAACGCAGGAAGGAAGAACCGCTTGTCACGCCAATTGACGGACGCGCTTCGATCAAGCCACCGCGCACCATCGGCAGAACCATGTCGACGAGGTGGCAGCCGAGATTGTAGAGAATGCCGGCCTTGAACGTCGAGAGATACTCGGGATATCCCGCTGCCTGGTAGTCGTGGTTCATGTCGGCCTCAATGAAGCGAATTTCGCCAAGGCCGCCGCGACCGACAAAATCCCAAATCCACTTTACCGCCGGATTGCCGCGATACATATAGCCAATCTGAAAAGGCACATTGCGCGCGCGGCACTTTTCGACGATTGAGCAATATGGCTCCATCGCCTCGCCGCACGGCTTGTCGCAGTGCATGGCAATGCCGCGCTCGGCAAAGACGGCGGCGGCGTCCATCAGGTCGCGATTCGCCGTCTCGATGAACACGACATCTATGTCGCGGATTGCAAGCGCTTCGGACTCCGAAACTACACTCAAGCCGGATACATCGAACGGAAACGTGGAGAAGGACGGCGATCCGCGCGGACGGTCATCGGCGACGGCGACGACCTCGAAGTCGTCGGCCAGCGTGCGCAGCGTCGCGATCTTGCCGGGCGCATGTTCGTGGCTCATGCCGTAGTAGAGCGTTCTCAACGGGCGCTTCATGGTCTCGCCGCCCCTTCCTCGAAAATGTAGTCGCGCTTGAAAGTCCACCTCAAAGCAGGCAATAGCACCAGCGCACCGAACAGGAAAAATACGGAAAGCGAGGCAAAGCCAGCCCGCATGGAGAGATGCTCGCTCATCCAGCCGAGCACAGCCGGGCCGAGCGACCCAAAGAAAAACGCATACGCTCCCGTCATACCCGTTGCCGCGCTGCGATAGCGCGGCGCAATGCAGTCGAACATCGCCGGATAGTGCGCCGCCTCATATACGCCGACTGCAAGTCCGAGAACGGCAAGTGCCGCGCAGCATTCGGCGAAGCCCGTCGCCCTCGACACCCAGAAAACCGGCAGGACGCAGAGCAGGAACCCGACCGCCGACACCTCCAGCCTGATTCTCGGCCTTTTTGCGCCCACCCAATCCATGAAGCGGGCTGTCAGCATAAGCCCAGCGAACGAGCCGAGGTTCAGCCAGAATACGGAATGAAACGCCGCGCGCGCAAGTCCTACGCCTTCGAATTCCCGCACCATGAATGCCGCGCTCCAGAGCCTGATTCCGAGGCTCGCGTATGTGTAGAATCCAAATGCCACTGCAATCATGATTGCAGTCGGCTTCTTGACGAGCGCCAGAAACGCATCTTTGAGCGTGGCCTTCTCGCCGTCCTTCGCGGCGACTGGAGTCTCACGGAGCGAAAACGCCATCACAATCGCCCACGCAACGCCCACGCCCCCGAAGAGCCAGAACGCGATCCGCCAGCCGCCCTCCCCGCTTTCGGCAAGCATCCCCGCAAACACGCTGCCAAGAACGACGCCAAGATAGACTGCGCTCTGGAATATCCCCATCGCCGTCGCCCGCGTCTCGACGTGATATTGCGAAATGAGCGAATAGCTGGGCGGCGCAATGCAGCACTGCCCCATCGCGTTGAAGACGCCGTAGGTAACAACCAGCGCGACAATTCCGCCGGCAAAGCCAGATACGCAGATGGCCAGCGAAAACAGCGCAGTGCCGAGGACTATGACGCGCTTGCGGCCGAAAAGGTCCGCCGCAAGGCCGGATGCGACAAGGCAAAGCCCGAACACGGCGGAGAACACGGTGCCGACGACGCCGAGCTGCGTGTCGGTTATGCCGAGATGCGCAAAGTCCACCTTGATCTGTTGAAGCGCGGCATTGTAGAGCTGCCGCGACCCCAACTCAAGGAAGAACGTCACGAACAGCAAGGCGAGCAGCCACCACTTATATGCATTGCCCTTCATTTATCCGGCGACTTTGCAATTCAACCGACCGTCAGCACGACCTTTCCGCGGTTTTCGCCGCGCTCGAGGATTGCATGCGCCTCCGTCGCTTCGGCGATGGGAAGCACCTTGTGGACGAATGGCGCAAACTTGCGCGCCTCGAACGCCGGCCACACGTCGCGGACGAGCCCCGCGAGTATCTGCGCCTTCTCCTCGGGCGACCGGCGGCGAAGCGTGGAACCGATGAGCCGCAGGTTCTTGCGCCAAAGGAGGTTGACGTCTATCGTCGTCTCCGGCCCCGCCATCGACGCGAGCGAAATCCACCGACCCAGCATGTTCATCGTCGCAAAACACGGCCCCATCAGCTTGCCGCCCACGGGGTCGATGGCGACATCAGGCGGGTTCGCCTTCAATGTCTCCACGAGGTCGTCCTTGAAGCGGTTCGAGACGACATCCGCGCCAACGCTCTTGCAGAACTCGCCGTTCTCGTCCGACGCCACCTGCGCAACCACCTTTGCACCGAAGACGTGCTTCGCGAGCTGGATGGTCGCGACGCCAAGCCCGCCCTCGCCGCCGTTGATGAAGAACGTCTCGCCCTTCTTTATCTCGCCCACGATCTTGAGGTTGAGGTACGCCGTCGCATAGACTTCGGGAATGCCCGCCGCCTCCCACGGCTCAAACCCCTTTGGAAGCGGCATGCACATTCCCTCGGGGACTACGACCTGCTCGGCGTATCCGCCGCCGCCAAGGAGAGCGCACACCTTGTCGCCCGGCTTGAAGCGTCCGTTCACAGGACACTCCAGCACTTCGCCCGCGCACTCGAGCCCTGGCCAAAGCGGCCAGCCCTCTGGCGGCGCGTAGATGCCCGCGCGCTGCATTAGGTCGGCGCGATTTACGGCACATGCCTCGACCCTCAACTTTACGTCGAACTCCGCATGGCAGACGGGATCTTCAACATCCCGCCAGACGAAGTTCTTGTTTTCGTCTATACACATCGCCCTCATGCGCGACATTATACACAATCGACATCTGAAATGGTATGCTGAATCAAATAACATTATATGCAATATCTAATAACAATCCACCGGGATTTTATGGTATACTGCCGCACATGAACCTAAAGCGCAACAAGCGTATAGTAGTGGCTCTGGACATGGCAAGGCCAGACGGCCTCCGCAAGTACGCGGGATTGACACGGTATCTGCAGTCCAGAAACGTCCACTGGGACATTCGCCTAAAGCGCAGCATCTTGGAATGCACCGCAGAGCAGGTGGCGGCATTCAATGCCTGGGATATAGACGGTGTGATATATTCGCAGCCGCAGACGAGCGAAGCGGCGCAGGAGGCGTTGGCGCATCTTGCCGACATGGACAACACCCCGCTCGTTGTAATCGATCCTGGCGACAATGCCGCGATAAAGCGACGCGAGAGGAATGTCGCGATAATACAGACCGACCCAGACTCCATCGGTGATACCGCCGCGCACTACTTTATGTCACAAGGCGCATGCCGCAGCTATGGATATGTGCCCGATGTCCTTGATAGAAGCTGGAGTCGTAGCCGCGGCGAGGCTTTCGCCGCCGCTCTCGGGCGGCAGGGAATCGACTGCAGCATATTCCACCCGTCGAAAATCTACTCCAATGACTTCGAAGAGCTGTGCCAATGGCTGCGGGCAATGCCCAGGCCTGTCGGCCTTCTGGCCGCATACGACGACCGTGCGCTCACCGTGCTCGAGGTCTGCGCGTCTGAAGGCCTGTCCATCCCACGCGACGTGTCGCTCTTGTCCGTTGACGACGACGAGCTGGTCTGCAAGAACTGCGTTCCTTCGCTGTCAAGCATTCGTCCCGACCAGGAGCGGGCCGGATACGCCGCAGGCGCATTCCTTTCTGGGCTCTTGCGGGCTGGCGGCGGTCGCCACGTCAAGACGCTGTCGGTGAAGTCCATCATCCACCGCAATTCTACACTCGGCGTTTCGCGTGCAGGACTGCTTGTCCAGAAAGCCCTCGCCTATATCCGCGGCAATGCCCGACGGGGGATTGTCCCGAGGGACGTAGTCGCCCACCTGAAAGTCTCCCGTCCGCTTCTTGACCTACGATTCAGGGAGATGCTTGGAACATCCGTTGGCAAGACGATAGAACAGGAGCGGTTGGCCGCCGTCTGCACCGCCTTGACGCACAGCGACGCCAAACTGCACAAGATAGCCGAAGACTGCGGCTATACCAGCCAATTCAGCCTAATGCACGCCTTCAAGCGGCACTTTGGAATCACAGCCGCCGCATATCGACGCATGAACTCGACGCATTAATAAATCTAAAGCAAAGAGGGTCGCCTGCCTGCCATAATTTGCCACAGATTTCCGCCTTAATTCGCTTGCGGCTCTCCGGCGCGACACATTTGCCACGCACAGAACTCGCGACGATAGCTCACACCCGAAACCCGATTGGTTCGCGGTTCTCCGGCAGAGCTGGCATCAGCGTGTAGATGATGGTGTCAGCATGTCGCAATGATTTTATAACTTCGCCAGAATATCTGGTATGTTGGACTTGTCAAGTGACGAGAACGCAAAGCATTTCTTGCCAAGATGGTTAAGCGATGGCCCGCCTGCACGATTTCTTAAACCGACATCCTCTTCGGAGAAAGCACGGACATTACACCACATTTTCAGCATTGTTGCGGCGGCAGTGAGGCGGCGGAGCGAATGTCCGAGCGAGCGGATACGGCGTATTCGCCGAGGATCCGCGAGCATTCGGCCACCGCCTCACGAAATATGCCGCGCTTTCCAGCGTGGTTGAGTTATGGTTGAAGAAGCGGTTGTTGTTGGAGAATCACGGATGGAGGATGGCTGTAATGGCTCTCACCTTGTCCGACGACCTTTTTGCGCTTGTCCCGCTGGGTGGCTGTTTTTTCGGCGGCGGACGACGATCTTCGAGTTCGCCTTGGAGCCGGCGAGGCGGTTCCACTCCTTCAGCATGGCGAGATATTCGGCAGGCAACATTGCCTCGCGGTGGATATTATGCGTGACAACGATGTCGACTGAAAGCACGTCGTCAACGACCTTCGAGGTGACCACGGTGCCGACCCAGAGTTCGCCGGGTTTCGCGGGGTTGCGTATCTCAAGCGACGCGGGCAGGCTCTCCACCTTGGTGTAGCCCTTGGGGAACACAACCTTGTAGTGGCTCGTCTCAAGCGTTTCCTCGCCGCCGACTCCGATGGGAAGCTCGCGCGTCGTTCCCGTGACTCCGAAAGGATGCGCCGCAAGCTGCGGGACCTCAAACGAGATCGCATCGCCAGAGACGACGGCCATGTCGGGAATGAACGCCGAGAACGAAAGCGAGAACGGATACCCTTCAGTATCGGTCACGAGTTCGCGCGTCGCGCTCGCGGACTGGGCGATCTTGCCAAGCATCTGCTGGAAGTGGCGCGAGCGAAGCTCGGGCAGCATCTCCGCGTAGCGCTTGCGCGCCGAACCGACGGCCGCGCCATACTGCTTAAGAGAGAAGTCGAGATCGACCGCTCCGTTCTCGCGGATCGAAAACTCCAGCGTGTCGTTCTCGGCGTCTGCGAGATCCTTGTCCACGGTGGCGATCGTGCCGAAACCGCCAGTCTGCGGGTCGAGGAAAGCCGAGTCGTTGAAGCCAGTCGCGCCGAGCGGCGTGTATTCGTTCTCCGTGCCAAGGTAATAGGTCGTCTTCTCGCCGCCCCACCAGAGGAAGCCACCCTTCTTCACCGTGACGCGGCAAAGCGCAGACGAGAAGCGCGATACATTGGGGAATTCGTACATGTCGCGCATGAGGACAACCATGGACGAATCTGCCGTGTCGCACGTGAACACGATGTCGGCATCGTAGCCAGCGCCTTTCAAAAGCGCGCAAAGCGTGCGGATGTAGCCAAGGCGCGTCGCGTATCTCTCCTTGAGGACGATCTCAGGTGCGACGACATGGTCCTCGAGCCGGATCTCGCCGAAGCTTGGCCCGACGCGGCGGATGTGCCGCGCCATCCAATCGCGGATTTCGACGATGCCAGTTGGAATGTCATAGTCCTTGGGATCGACGGGCTCGGGGTCGAGTGCGCGGTACTTCTCGGCGGCCGCGGAGAAGTCACAGAGCGACACGCTTTCATAATCGCGCCACAGAACGCCGGTCGGCAGCATCTTCTCGTCGGGGAGAAGGCGCGGGTTCTTCACCTCGCGCGTCCAGTCGCCTACGCGCACCGAGAGGAAGTCGGTCGGAGTGAATGTATCGAAGTAGAAGTTTGCGTAGAACGGAACGGGCGCGTCCTTCACGGTCGTGACTACCGTATAGGAGATGACGCTACCGATCTCGACGGACGGAAGGTTGACGACAAGCTGCTTCGACGCTGGGTAGCGCGGCGCGGACGCGACCCAGTCGGCGTCGAGGACGCTTGTCTCCTTCGGCCCCGCAAACACGACCTGCCCGTTTTTGTTCGAGACGCTCGCAGAGACGAGCTCGACGGACTTCCACGTCGGGTTATACGAAAACTTGAGCTCTGCCGCATTCTTCTTCCCCTTGTATGTAAGAATCTCCTTCACGACTGTGTTCGTGGAGACCCAGGACGAGGCGCCGAAGAAGTCGTAGGTCCTGACGCTGGAGATTATGCGTTCGTTCGCGTTGGCGAAGCGGTCTTTCGTGAACGTTGGATTCTTGCGCTCTGACGCCTCGACACGCTTGATATTCTCGCGCAAATTCAGGTACTCGTCAGGCGAGAACTCGACAGTGTCAATCGAAAGCCGACGCGCGAAGACAAGCTTGTCGCCGTCGCGCCTGAAAGTGCGGGTGAATTCATAGCCGCCCTTTATCGTCTCGTCGTCAGGCATCGACGCCGTCGCGCCAACGGCTCCCGCGAGGTCGATCTCCATCTTTTCGTCGGCAAGGGCGGTCGACGAGACCTTGAGCGGATACTTGCGGCTCTCGAGCGCGGTGCGACCGGAAAGAAGCCAGTTTGCCGCGCCGAGCGCGGAGGAGAGCGAAGGCACGGAAAGTTCGTCGCGCGTCTCGCCGCGGAGCAGGACTTCGGGATACTTGACGAGAAGCTGGACGCCAAGCTCCTTCGTCGTGTCCTGGAGGTTCTTTGGCTCTATGTCGCACCGCATCAGCTCGGCGCCTGCCGAAACGCCATCGACCGCCTTCTCGAAAAGCTCGCGGCGCTGCTCTGGCTTGAGCGACAGGAGATGGCGGCGGAAGGAGTTGTCGTTGATGCCGCGAAGCGAGATCGCGTAGTCGGCGAGAAGCGAGCCATCTTTGCCAAGACGTCCGCTGCCGACGACAGTAACTGCGTTGTTCGCAGGCGGCACGACGGGAGCGGTGCGAAGTGACTCTCCCTCGGGGTGCGCCACGAGATACGAACAGTCGCCCAAGTACGCTGGGCAGAGGTCGCGGCTCGACTCGTCGGTCGGATCCATGAGGATGTAGTCGCCGTCCATCTTCACGGCAACAACCGCGTGGTTGAAAAACGGCGTCGGGACCTCGTTGTCCATCTTCGCGGCGCTGACGCTGATGAGGACAGGGTAGGACTCGAAGCCCGCAATCCTGAACATGGCGACGAGCAGCGCCGCCTTGTCGCGGCACACGCCGTAGCGGTTGTCGAAAGTGAGATCAACGTCATGTGGCGCGTAGCCAGGAGACGTGTCCTCCATCGTGAGGCCCATGTAGCGGATCTCCTGCGAGACGAACTTGTACATCGCGCGCACCTTTTCAATTGCCGTTGCATTTGCGCCGGCGCTCGCCATGATCTCCTCGACCTTGTTCGTCATCGCGGCGTTTGTCTTCTCGAGGTGGGGGACCGAGACAGCCCAGTACCACTTCGAGAGCTCCTGCCAGTTGGCCGCCGTGGAGACGCGCAGGTTCTGGCCCTGCGTCCAGTAGGGCGGCATCGCCGGCTCGGGGAACATCTGCGGCGAGTTCTTGACCGTCCAGCTGTAGACGATGCGATCGCCGTTAGTGACGACGGACGAGACGACATTGCCAAGCGGATTGCGCACGGCGATGTTCTTGAGCGGGCGCGAAACGGGACCGTCGATTTTGACGGACGTGCGGACTATCGGCATCGTCGACTCGAAGATCTCCATGTCGGCCCACTGGTCCTTGACGCGGCTTTTCGTCACTATGCGGCGCGTCTTGACGTGGAGCGTCTCTCCGACCTTGATTCCGGGGATGGAGCACGAGAGAACTTTGTCGAGAGGGTCGTAGATGTTCGCGGAGGTCGAGGAGTTGTCGGTCGCCTCCTTCAGCGTAGAGGCGAAGTCGACGGAGCGGGCCTTGCCCTCGGCGTCGATGATCTCAACGAGGAGTATCTCGCCCTTCCCGTAGCGAAGCGAGTATTCAATCGACAGCGTTGAGAGCGAGCGACGGCCGCGCTCGGTAAGCGCCTTCTTCCAATCCTCTTCCGTAGTGACGTACGTTCCGTCGGCCTGGTAGACTGTATCGACACGTTCGTCGACAAGCACAACGTCTGCATCGGGATACTTCTCCACCGTGATGTCGTCCGCAAACGCAAAAAGCGCGCACAATGCAAAAACGAGTCCTGCAACCTTGATCTTCATCATTCCGAATTCTCCTGAAGTGACATGGAAGCGGATAATATACCAAATCTTCGGCTTCCGCGCCATGCGCCATTGTCTCACACAGATTATTTAATGCACGCCCCAAGCCCAGAGTCAGGGAAAAATGATATAATCACAGGCATGAAATCTGCTACTGCCGACAGACGGCTAAAGTATGCCATGGTGGGCGGGGGAAAGGGATCGTTTATCGGCCCAATCCACCGCATGGCGATAAGGATGGACGACCTCGCTGACCTCGTCGACGGGTGCTACTCGCACACCGACGACTGGCACGCCCTGATTGAGCGGTGCAAGGGAAAGATCGACTTCCTCGCCGTCTGCACGCCAAATAGCTCGCACTACGAGATCACCAAGGCCGCACTCGAGGCGGGAATGGACGTCCTCTGCGAGAAGCCCCTCTCCCTCACGCTCGACGAGGCGACGGAACTTGAGCGCCTTGCGCGTCGGAAGCGCCGCGTCCTCGGCATCCCCTTCACCTACTCGGGCTTCCCGATGGTAAAGCTCGCGCGCGACCTGATCAAGAGAGGCGAACTCGGTAAGATCGACAAGGTCGTCTTGGAGTACAGCCAGGGCTCGTTCAGGAAAATCGACTTCTCTAAACCGCTCGACAAGCGCAACGCCTGGAAGATGGACCCGAAGAAGGCGGGGCCGAGCTGCGTCGTCGCTGACATCGGCGTCCACGGCTTCCACTTGATTGAGCATGTGACGGGGCTCGAGGTCAAGGAGGTTCTCGCGGACCTCTCGTCCTTCGCTCCTGGGAACCGCCTCGACGACGACGCGTCGATGCTGCTGCGGCTGGGTGCGCCCGCCAACGTTCGTTCCGCTTCGCTCACTCGCTCGGGCGCACGTTTAAAGTCTTCTCAGCCAAAGGCGATGTTCACCGTCTCGAAGGTCGCGACTGGCGAGGAGAACGGCGTGCGGCTCAGGGTCTACGGCGACAAGGCATCGCTCTACTGGAACCAGGAGGAGAACAACTACCTCTCAGTGAAATATCCCTTCGCGCCCGAGCGCATCTACAAGAGAAACGCGCCGTACATCGGCGAGCTTTCGGTGGCGAGCAAGAATCTCTCGCGCATCCCAGCAGGCCACCACGAGGGATTCATCGAGGGATTTGCGAACATCTACCGCGAGTTCTGCGCAGCGGTGCGCGACCGAAAGCCCCACGATTTCCCAGGCGCCCATGAGGGCGTGAGGACAATGCGCTTCGTCGAGGCGGCACTCCGTTCGAACAAGAACGGCAACCGCTGGGAGAAGGTCTGATTCTTAGCCACAAAGAACACAAAGTTCACAAAGCGAACTAAGTGTCGATGTGGCCAAGGTCTAGTCGAGGACGCCTTTTGACGGCGTCTCGGAGTCGTCCCACCAAGAGCCCTTCGCGCCGGAGACGCGGGCGATGGGCTTTGTAGTAAGCTGCTTGCCCTTCGCCGTTGCGGAGCGGATCGGCACGACCTCCTGCTTCTCGGTCTTCCCCGTCTCGCGGTTCACGCGGTCGACGAGCTCGAGCGGCAGGAAGTGCTGCTGGTGGATCTTCTGTCCCTTCGCGGGCTTGTACCGCACGTAAAGCGTCTCGGGACAGCCGCGCTGGAGAAGTAGTATCTTCGACTTCGGCTTCTCCGGCGCAAGGAAGTAGTCCTTGTTGCGGATGAGCCCGCCGAAGCGGAAGCGCTTGATGTAGCTGAAGCCGTAGGAGCCCTCTTCGTACACGCAGGTGAAGTCGAGCGAGTCGCGGTCCTTCTCCTGGTTGTAGCGCATGACAGCCATGAGATCCTTGTCGACGAACATCTTGTCCTCTGGCTGGACCTTGCGGAAACGCCCGCTCTTCCAGACGAGGATTAGCTCGTCCAGAGAAGAGCACTTGAAAAGCTCCTCGCCGTTCCTGAGGCCCGAACCGACGTAGTTGTTTTCCTTGTCCCACTTGATCGTGAGCTCGCTTGCCGTAATCGCGCGGACGTCGACTTCCTTGAACGCGCCAGACTCGACCTTCGTGCAGCGCGGGTAGCTCTTCGCGTACTGCTTCACGAGCCCCTTCAGGTACTTCACGACGAACGCGCGGAGATGGACGAGATTGTCCTTGACCTCGCGCTCCTCCTTCTCGATCGCCTCGATCTCCTCGCGGTTCTTGTCGATGTCGAACTGCGAGATGCGGCGGATCTGGAGCTTGAGAAGCCGCTCGATGTCGTCGTCGGTTATCACCTTGCGGCGAAGTTCCTTCATGTGCGGCACGAAGCCGGTGCGGACGGCGTTCCTCACGCCCTCCATCGTCTTCTCCTGCTCGATGCGCTTGTAGATGCGTTCCTCGATGAAGATGCGGTCGAGCGTGCGCGCGTGGAAGAGATCGTCGAGCTCTCCGAGGCGAATCTCCTGTTCGCGCTTCGTGAGCTCCATCAGACGATCGACGTTCTTCCGCAAAATCTCCGTCACGCTCATGAGCCGAGGACGGCCGCCGTCGAGGACGACTGGACGCGACGAAATCGACTTCTCGCAGTTCGTGAACGCGTAGAGCGCGACTATCGCCTTCTCCTGGCTTTCGCCGGACTGAAGCTCGAGTTCGATCCTCACCGTGTCGCTTGTGAGGTCGTGGAGCTTGCGGACGGGAACTTTTTTCTTCTTGATCGCGTCCTCAATCGACTCGGCGAGCGAGTCGGTAGTCTCGCCCCACGGAAGCTCGGTGATGACGAGCTTGTTCTTGCCGTCCTTCTCAATCTTCGCGCGGACCTTGACCTTGCCGAGGCCGTCCTGGTACTCGCTCACGTCCATGAGACCGCCGAGCTGGAAGTCGGGATAGAGCTGGAACGGCTTTTTCTGGATGAGCGCGATCTCTGCCTCTAGAAGCTCGATGAAGTTGTGCGGCAGAATCGCCGTCGAAAGGCCGACCGCGATGCCGTCTGCGCCCATCATCAGGAGCAGAGGAATTTTCGCGGGGAGGTAGACTGGCTCTTCCTTTCGTCCGTCGTAGTTGGGAACGTATGTGGTGGTCTTGCGGTTGAAGACTTCCTTCTTCGCAAGTTCGGTCAGGCGGCACTCGATGTAACGAACCGCGGCGTGCGGCATGCCGGTCAGGAGCGAGCCGAAGTTTCCCTGTCCGTCGATGAGATATCCCTTGCCCTTGCCCCACAGCTTGTTGGCGAGGACTACGATTGCGTCGCCGATGGAAGCGTCGCCGTGCGGGTGGTACTGCATCGTCTGGCCGACGA
>Ga0265300_10000177_pt1 | contig 69299 bp, 61 predicted proteins | sample AusTroGonzalo_MG_FD_193482 | JGI IMG/M metagenome (GOLD analysis project Ga0265300, IMG submission 193482) | Bovine rumen microbial communities from tropical cattle in Woodstock, Queensland, Australia - Gonzalo_03 | ecosystem: Host-associated > Mammals > Digestive system > Stomach > Rumen ... | reverse complement strand
CCCATTCCGAACAGAGAAGTTAAGCTCACCCACGCCGATGGTACTGACCCACCAGTTGGGAGAGTAGGTAGCCGCGGTTCTTCGGAAAGCCCTGCAGGTCTTAGCGACCTACGGGGCTTTCTTTTTTATTTGCAATGGGGGCAAATGCCTTTGATTAGGTAGGACATCGACTCCGGTGAGTAGCCTTCGGGCACTGTTACGTGTGGAATAGGGGTGTCTTCCAGGCAAAAAGTGCGATGACAATTGGTGCAGTAGAAATGCACATGGATGTCGTCGTCGTGCTCTCCGTGAGAGTGACAGAGCTCATAGCGTACACCGTCGCCGGTGTCTTCCAGGGCATGGACCAGATGGGCCTCCTTAAAAACGGTTAGCGTGCGGAAGATACTGCTTTTATCTACAGTTTCCAGCAGCGATTCCAGTTCCATGAGCGAAAGAGGCCTTCCGGCCGAAGCCAACGCTTTGGCCACCAGAAGACGGTTGGGGGTTACTCTAATCCCGTGTTGCGCAAATAGTTGCTCCATTATCCCAGTAGTTCTTCCAGGAGGGCCTTGCAGTGGCCCTGAATAATGATGTGATGATTGCCGATAGGATGAGTGAGGAAATACTTGGCATCGGCGGGGCTAAGCTGCAGCACTACCTGTGTGCGGCAAAGATTGTCTTCGTACTGATTCTCAAGCAGTTCTCCTTGGGCGGCATAGTGGCGGTCCAGGTTTCCCGATACTTTGAAAACGGTAACGGGGCCCTTGGGTAATTCGCCGTGAATGCCCACGCCAATACCGGATTCAAAGTGGGTGTCCAGCTGCCAGCTGTTTACCATATTAAACGGTACAGTGCAATGTGCAAAGAGTACTTTCCCCGTCTCAACATCTATTCTGGCAGGATTGGCCTGGAACCCGGTGCGGCCGGTGAGGGCCTGAGCCATCATCATGGACAGTAGCGCCGGAACGTCTCCCTCGCAGGCGGCCGGAATGCCGTTGGCATTAAAAGAAGCCAGCGCCAGGCAGCCCGTATTGCCCACAGACGAAAGAAGGTCGAAGCAGCGGAGCGTGAAAGCCCCCAGTTGGTATCGCTGCACCAATACTTCCAGAGCCTTATAGATTTGCAAGGCTCCTGGATAGGATTTGCGCACAGGCGGGGCCATGGGAACATCGGCCGGAGCATCTTGGGCGGGCACCTTCTGAATTTCCTGCAGCAGTTCCTCCATGGGAATCTCTATGAGGCGGGCGCCCAGCTTATCCATCACCTTCACAGCGTTGGCGTGGCTGGCAATGAGCCAGTCTGAGGGCTGGCCGATAACGCCTATCCGGGCACCTTGCAGCGTTTTTCTTGCCGATGCTACGGTTTCAAGGGCGTGAATGCGTTCCCGAAGATAGGTGTCGCTGCCGTGCAGTACCTCGCCTTTCAGGCCCTGCCCCTGCAGATAGGAAAGGATTTCCAGGGAGGCCGCCAGGGAGTTGCTTTTCCCCGATGTGAGCAGGTAATAGCGCTCGATGCCCCTTGCAAGCATTTCCGGAAGCAGCTGCTTGAAAATGCCTTCTGCGCCGCCAGTCCTAACGTAGATGAGGTCTAATTCATGCGTGCCGAAATCGGAAAAATCGGCCCCCCGGAAGTCGTACTGCCCGCTGGGGAATACACTCTTTAGGAAGGCGTCGCTGATTCGATGGACCGAAGCCTCATTGTGAAGGCTGGAAGTGATAGTATATACGGCTGTCATAACAAAAAAAGGGAAAGCTCCTTACATCGCACCGCTACAACCTCCTACCCTTGCTGCATTCCTGCCCTGGGGGGATTCAGAGGGAGCTGGTCGTGTAAGACTTTCCCAATGCAAAGTTACAAATAAAAAAAGAATTACCAAAAGGAAAAGCCTACATGGACAGACTGTCGAAGATGAACGGCAGGATGTCGTCGACGCAGGCAAATTTGCGAATACGTTTGCTGCCCACAAGGATAACCTTGAGGGGCTGACCGTACTTCTTTTGATATTCGGCCATGACCTGGCGGCAGGCGCCGCAGGGGGAGGCGGGACTTTCACAGAGGACACCGTGGTCGCTGCCGGCAACCGCCAAGGTTTCCATGGGAACATCTGGGTAGTTGGCACTGGCCCAGAACATGGCGGTTCGCTCTGCGCACAGACCCGAGGGGTAGGCGGCGTTCTCCTGATTGGCGCCCTTGACAATGAGCCCGTTAGCCAATTTTAGGGCAGCACCTACCTGAAAGTGGGAATAGGGAGAGTAGGAACCCTTTTGGGCATCCAGGGCGGCGGCAACCAACTCCTGATCTTCCGGGGTCATTTGATCCACGGAGGAAAACTCTTCGTACAAAATGTTCAGTGTTTTTTTCATTACGTGGAGCCCGCTTGCAAACTACGGGATTACAAGATAAGCATTTTTTTTCAATTATCGCGAATCTGGGGCAATAAACCTTCCAGAACCAGCCCGGCCAGCGTGAAACCAAAAATGCCGGTAATGTGCGCAAAAGTTCCGTTGGCCACCGCCTTGCCGGGCCCAGGATCCTGCTCCGGACCCAGGTTGGGGAGCACTTCGTCGTCGTACACGCAAAGGAAGGGTTTGGAGGGAAGCGTTCCTTCGCGGCGCATCTTCTTGCGTAGCGCAGCGCCCAGCGGACAGCCCCGTACCTCGAAAAATTCGGCCACTCGTATACGTGTAGGGTCTATTTTGCAGGCGGCGCCCAGCGAGGAGTAGAAGGCACCCGGCGCAGCCGACGCTTCCAGGATGAGCGCAATTTTGTCGGACAGGGAATCGATGGCATCGATAATGACGTCGTAGGTCTCCAGCGAAAAGTGGGCCCCTGCCGTGTATCGCTCCTGCAGCGCTGTGATATGGGCCGATGGACAAATTTCCAGCAAACGCTCCCGCAGTACTTCCACCTTTGGACGGCCCACCGTGAGGGTGGTGGCGGGTAATTGCCGGTTAATATTGCTCTGGTCCACGCAATCGGGATCGACCAGCGTAAGATGGCCGATGCCGCTGCGAATCAAAGCCTCTGCGCACCAGCTGCCCACGCCGCCGGTCCCGAAAAGGATGACGCGGGCGCTGCCCAGCCGCTCAAGGGCCTGCGCTCCAATAAGGCGTTCTACGCGGTCCAGGCTGCGGCTCATCTTTTAATGCGATCGAAGGATTCGGGCAGGGGAGAGGCGCAGCGTACCATTTTTCTGGTAAAAGGATGACGGAAAACCAGATTGGCCGCGTGCAGGGCCAGGCGTTTGCAGGGATTGGTCTCGGCGCCGTATTTCTCGTCGCCGGCTACCGGGCAGCCCAATTCGGACGCTGCATGTACGCGAATCTGGTTTTTTCGGCCGGTTTCCAGGGAAAACTCCACCAGGGTATAGCGCCGGACGCGCTCCAGGACGCGATAATGGGTAATGGCCAGTTGACCATCTTTTACTTCCGTTGGGAAAGAGCTCATTTTGAGCGACTTGGGATTCTCTACCAGCCAGCTTTGGATGGCACCGGCATCTTTTTCTACTGAGCCTTCCAGCCAGGCCACATAGCGGCGTTCGGCCACCAGCTCCTTCCATTTGCTTTGGAGAATGTCTTTGGCCCTTTCGTTTTTGGCAAATACCAGGACGCCGGAGGTGCCACGGTCAATGCGGTGCACAATCCATATCTTGGCGGTGTCGCGGTTGGGCTCCCTTCCGGAAATGAGGTCTTCCTTGCGCTGCATGCGGGCATTTACCTTGATGTAGGCGTTAAGGAGAGAATACAAGGAATGCTTCTCCTTGCCCGTTGCCACGGTGAGCATACCGGAGGGTTTGTCTACCACAATGTAGTCGGGGTCTTCGAAAAGAATCTTTACCCCCGTTTTAAGGACATCCTCGCGGGCGTCGCTGCGAACGGCCCGAGCAATGGACACTCCTTTGGCCAGGATTTCCAGGCGGTCGCCGGCGCGCAGCGGCAGGTCAAAAGCCGTGACGCTTTCTCCGTTCACCACCACCTGCCCTTTGGACAGCATGTTTTTTATGCTGGTGCGGGACTGGCCCGGTAGTATTTCTATGAGGTATTGCAGGAGGGGCGAGGGATGCACCACCTTGAAAACTTGTCCGGTCATAATTCTTTAATGTACTTATGCAGGTGCCCGGGCAGAAGCTCCTTAAAATGCGCTTTCATGCCTTTGGGTACCACTATTTCTTCCAGGGATTCGCAATCGTCCAGGGCGTCTTCCCCAAGGACTTGAAGCGCCTTGCCAAACCTGATGTGCGTTAGATTGATGCAGCCCTGAAAAGCGCCCGGTCCCACATATAGGGTATGGGCCGGCAGGGTAATCCTTTCCAGCTGCCAGCAGTCCATGAATGCCGACGGGCCAATGTACAGCAGCGAGGCGGGCAGCTTGACGGAAAGCAGTTCCCCGCACTCGGCAAAGGCGGCGGCGCCGATATGCGTAATGGTTGACGGAAGATGAATCTTTTCCAGGTACGAAGTGCGCTCTTCCAGCGGAATATCCTCGCCGATTTTTCTTTCGGCCATATAGTCCTGGAAGGCAAAAGCGTCGTCGCAGATGATCTCACAACCCTCCTGCACGGTAATTTCTCCGGGGAAGTTCTCGGCGTCAAGGAGCTTTTTGCCGTTGGCCGAATAGCAGGTGCGAGAGTCGTCGTCCCAGATGTCCCTCTCCAGCTCCTCGGGCAAAGCGGCTGTGGGGACCGACAAAACTTCTTCCAGAGTCATGGGACTAAAAGTTTTTCACGAATTCAAGATCCTTCTTGAGCATAATTTTGGGCTCCATGGACGATACCTTCTGGAACAACTTGAATTGGTAGGCGGGAGAAAGATACACTTTGTGCTCGTTCTTTCCTTTGCGCCACCATTTGTAGAAGGCAATGGGATCTGTGTCGTAGGGGATACGGGCTTCTATTTCTGAGGTATAACCGGGAAAATCGATCATCATTTTGAGCCCGGTGATGCGCCGATAGTATTCATAGTCGGCGCGGCGAAGCTTGGAAACCAGCGGCGCAAAAACCTCCATTTGGTCTACCTGAAGGAGCTTCTCCTTTACAATCATGCGGTGGATGCGCACGGGGTCCTTGAGGAGCCACTCTCCAATTTTTAAGGTCACGGGACCATCTTCGCAGTCCAGTGTTAGAAGGTCTGAGGAGAAATAAACTTTTTCCGGTTCTAGCGGGAAGTTTTCCATTTTTGTGCGCTAAACTTTGCAAATATATAAAAAAATTCTGTTTTTAAGCGCAATTTTTTAACTTTGCACTGGATTATGGCGCCTGTGCCGTTTTTTTCGGTCGGCTTAATAGGGAATCCGGTGCAATTCCGGGACTGTGCCCGCAGCTGTGACGTCCAAAACGGCTTCCTTCGTATGCCATTGTTCCCACATGGGAGCGAGAAGGCGGAAGCCGGGACCAGTCAGAAGACCTGCCATGGTCAAGTTTAACAAGGGAGCTCGGGGACAAGCTCTGGTAAAAACGCTCTATTTTTTATGAAAAAAACTGCACTGTTTTTAGCAGTTCTTGCCGCCGTTGTTGCGTGCAAGAAAAACAATCCCGAGGAACCGGGAATCCAGAAAGTCACCGTGGCCGACTTTGCCTCAGAGGCCACCAAACTCTTTGTCCTTAACGAGGGTGGCATGGGCACCAACAATGCATCGCTCGATGTCCTCACCTTTGCCGAAGGCTCCTACAAAACCAATGTTTTCCGGAATCTGGGCGATGTAGGCAACGACATTGCCGTTCAAGGGGACGAAGTTTGGATGGTCATCAATAACTCCGGTATTGTGGAAGTGCTAACTGCCTCTGACCAGGAAGAAATAGCTGCCATCCAGGTGCCCACCCCCAGAAACATTGCCTTTGACGCCGACTACGCCTATGTAACTTCCTGGGCCGGGGCCTATGTTACGGGTTCCTATGATGAGCAGTTTAACTACAGCGTCACCGATTACAGCAATCCTAAAGGACAGGTATATCGCATTAACCTCAAGACCAAGGAAGTAGCAGGCAGCGTGGAAGTGGGTTACCAGCCCGAAGGCCTGGCCGTTAGCGGCGGTAAGCTGTATGTGGCCAACTCGGGCGGCATATCCAGCCAGCTGCCTCCCAGCTATGCCTACGATAATACGGTGAGCGTGATAGACACCAAATCCTTTACCGTAACACAAACTATGGAAGTGCAGGTAAACCTGAAAAACGTCTATGCCGACACCAAGGGCAATATTTATGTTACCACGCTGGGCAACTATTACGATGTTCATTCGGGTCTGTATTGGATTGCTCCAAACGCTACTGTCACAAAGGTAGCCGACTATGTGAGCACCTCTTGCATTCTCTCCGACACCGTGTACTGTATAGGCACCGAGGAAGAGTTTAACTGGGATCCCGAAGTAACGAAAGTGTACAAGGCCTGGAAGGCCACCGGCGGCCAGAAAGCCAACTGGGACTTTACCATGGACGCCACGGTTCCCTATGGCCTATTTGCCTTGAATGAAGATACCTTCTTTGTGGCCGATGCCGTAGATTATAAGAACCCCGGCATCATTAGCTGCTTCCACAAAGGCGAAAAAATATGGGGCGTCACCGCCGGCGTTTGCCCCGGCCATTTTGCCAAGTGGTAGCGCTACTGCTTTTTTCTGCACAGATACTGCTTCGGGCACAGGCTCCGGACAGCCTGGCGCCTTCGCGGGTGTATGCCGTGAAGGAACTGCCAGTGGTACGGGCCGCCGAGGAGGTTCATTTACAGGAGGCCGTCTCGCCACCTCTCCAGGTGGCCGACGTCCTTCGTCGTTTTACGGGCGTTCAGGTAAAGGACTATGGCGGTCTGGGCGGCCTGAAGACCGTGAATATCAGAAGTTTGGGCAGTGAGCATGTGGGCATTTTCCTGGACGGTATTCAGGTAGATAACGCGCAGAACATGCAAGTGGACCTGGGCCGGTTTTCTACAGAGGGACTATCGACAGTAGCCCTTTTTAACGGCCAGAAGACCCGCCGGCTGCAAACGGCCAAAGAATATGCTTCCGGTGCCGCCGTGCACCTGGAAAGCGGGCGTCCCACGCGAAACGGCGGAAGAGTGCGGCTGCGGGCCGGTTCCTATGGCACGCTGAGTCCTTCCTTGCGCTGGGACCTCCTAATGGGCCGCGTTGCCCTTCGCGCAGGGGCCGAATTCCTTCGCAGCGATGGGCAGTACCCCTTTCCCTGCTTTGACACCACGCTTTTCCGCGAAAACGCCGATATTCGCAGCCTGCGGCTGGAGACGCAGCTCTTTGGCCGACACCGGGGCGGCGACTGGCAGCTGCGGTTATACAGTTACGGCAGCGAGCGCGGTTTCCCGGGACCGGTAATTCGGCGGGCGTTGGGCTTCCCGTTCAGCGCCGAGCGCCAGGCCGACCAGGACCTCCTGGTACAGGGCGGCTGGAATCAGGATTGGAGCGCCCGCTATTCTACGTCCTTTAAAGCCAAATATGCCAATAACTACACCCATTATAACAGCCACCCCGAGAAGAATCCCATGGCCATGCCCTGGGATCTGAAGTATAGGCAGCAGAGCGCCTATGTCTCCCTGGCGCAGTCGGTAGTGTTTTGCAGTCCCTGGTCGGCCGACCTTAGCACCGATCTTCAGTATAATGCCCTGGAATCCAATGCCGGACAGTTTGTACGTCCCCGCCGCACTGCGTTTACCGCGGCACTGGCCACACGCGTGGTATGGGAAAAATTCCGGGCGGCGGCGCACCTGGTGTACCAGGGAACCTGGGACCGGTACAAGGCGCCGAAGGCCGGTGGATGGAGCCGAGAAAACGGCTTCAGGGATGCCTGGATGCCCTCATTAAGCCTCTTCTATGCCCCCTTCCCATGGCTGGAGGCCGATGCCTATGTAAAGCGCAGCTACAGGCTTCCCTCCTTCAATGACCTCTATTATGCCCAGATAGGGAATTCGGCCCTGAAGCCCGAGAGTGCCTTCCAAGCCGGCGCCGATATCAGGAGCGAAGGCAGCGTGGCCGGATGGTCGTGGGAGGTGAGAGTGTCGCCTTATTATAATAGGGTACAGGAAAAAATTGTGGCCATTCCCACCGCCTCGCAGTTTCGATGGAGCATGCAGAACATTGGTGTGGCCGATATTCTGGGACTGGAAGTGAAAGCAGGTGGGGGCTACCGGGCCGGAGACTGGAGCGCATGGCTCACGCTGCGCTATACCTTCCAGCAGGCCCTGGATCATACCAACCCTCAAAGCCTTACCTGGGGAAACCAGCTTCCCTATATTCCCCTGCATAGCGGGGGCGTGGATGTGCTGCTGGGCTGGCGGCAGCTCTCTTTTTCCTGGAATACCAGCTTTACCGGAGAGCGATGGTCGCTTTCGGCCAATATCTCCGACTACTGGCTGGAACCCTGGAGCCTGAGCGATGCCGCTCTTTCGTGGCATTGGGACTTTCGGCTCCATAAGCGGCTGGAAGTGTCGGCCCGCTGCAACAATGTGTTGAACAAGCACTATCAGATTGTTCAGGGCTATCCCATGCCCGGTATAAACGGGATGCTAAGTGTTGCTTTCTCCTGGTAGCTAGAAGCATTCCCGCAGGACCTCGGCCACGTTCTGCGACTTACCCATGGTATAGAAGTGGACGGCAGGAATGCCGTGGGCCAGCAGGTCCTTGCACTGGGCAATGCACCAGTCAATGCCCAGTTGCCGTACGGCCTCCCTGGAGGCGCCGGCTTCCCGGATTGCTTCCGTGAGCGTGAGGGGAATGTCTATGGAAAAGGCTTCGGGAAGCATCTCTACCTGTTTGGCCGTGGTGAGCGGTTTGAGACCCGGGATAATGGGCACCGTGATGCCGGCGGCGCGGCATTTTTCCACAAAGCGGTAGAACACGGCATTGTCAAAGAACATTTGCGTAATGATATAATGTGCTCCGGCCTGGACCTTAGCCTTTAGGAAAGCGATGTCTGTTTCCATGTTGGCGGCCTCGAAGTGCTTCTCCGGGTAGGCGCCCACGCCCACGCAGAAATCTCCTGTTTCCTGGATGGCCGCTACCAGTTCACTGGCATGCGCATAGCCGTCGGGTTGGGGCTGGAATCGTTTTTCCCCGGTAAGGGAGTCGCCGCGAAGCGCCATCACGTTCTCTATTCCCATGAAGCGGAAGTCGCTTAGCTGCCACTGAATCTCGTTTGCGCTTTGGCCGGCGCAAATGATGTGCGGCACCACTTCTACAGGAAAATGGGCCTGGATGCAGGCGCATACGGCCACCGGTGAAACCCGGCTGCGCACTACTTCCCGCTGGTAACTGCCGTCGGGCTGGGCCGTAAACCTTAGCTCGTCCCGGTGCGTAGTTACGTTGATGTAACGGGGCTGGAACTCCATGAGGGGCGCAATGCTGCTAAGCAGCTCCTGCTGCGTGATGCCGCTTAGGGGCGGAACAATTTCCAGGGAAGGGAAGGGCTTACCAGAGGAAAAGAGGTCTGTGATTCTCATAGCAGATGGGAAAGGAAGGCGCGGGCCTCCTGGGGAGAAAATCCCCGGGCCCGGGCATAAGTTTCAAATTGAGCAGAGGAAATGTGTCGGATATCGGGATAACCGGCCTGCGGGTGCAGGACGATAAAGCCGCAGATGGAAGCATCGGGCTGCATGGCGCAGCTTTCGGTGAGGGTAATGCCCGTGCCGCCAGGCAGCAGGGACAGGATGTCCCGCTTGAGGCTGTGGTCGGGGCAGGAAGCATACCCGGCGGCCGGTTTGGCTATAGGAACGCCGATGTGCCTGAGTTGAAGGTCCAGCCACGAAGAGGCAGACTCGGCCAGGGTTACCCGTACGGCCCGTTGCATGAGGCTTTGGTACTCGTTGCGGCAGGCCTCGCAGTGGCAGCCGGCGAGGTGTTTTCCGTGCACCGCCAGCGCAAAAACTCCAAAAGGACCGCTGCCCGTGGCAGGAACAAAGTCGGCCAGGGAACGACCTTCCCCTTCTTCCTGCCGCAGCATGGGAAGCCGGGCTTCCTGGCCCAAAGCGATGATATCTCCTTCGCGGCGGGCTGCAAAAAAGCGGGCGCACAGCCGCACTTCTACCGAATGCTCCTGCACCATGGCCTCCAGGACGGCGCGCCCTTCGGCTTCCAGTTCGGGGGATGGTTTTTTGACACCCCATACAGCCCTGAAGAGAGCCCAGTCAAACAGAGGAACCAATTCTTCAAGGGAAACCAGCGTTAGCGGAATATCTGGGGGAATGGTCTTTACATAACTCTCTGGGGGGAAGGCCGATGGCTGCAGAGGATGCGGCCGGCGGCCCTCATGGGCGGCGCGAACGGCGGCCTGGCGTGCATGTTGCTCGGCTTCGAAGGCTTCGCGGTCCTGCAGGCAGCGCTGGGCCATCACGGCCCCCGCCGATGCGTCCGGCGCATGGAAAACGTGGGCGTATAGCGGCGCCAGTTTCACGGCGGTATGAAGATCTGAGGTGGTGGCTCCACCCACAAATAGCGGCGTGGAGAGCCCTCTTGCCGTCATTTCGCGGCACAGCTCTTCCATTTGATAGAGGGAAGGAGTAATGAGCCCGCTGACGCCAATGAGCGCGGCGCCGTGTTCCCGGGCTGCATCCAGGATGGTTTCTTTGTCTACCATCACGCCCAGATCTATGACCTCGAAGCCGTTGCAGCGAAGGACCGTGCCGGCAATATTTTTACCAATGTCGTGTACATCGCCCTTTACCGTGGCGTTAATGACCACCGGGCGCTGCGAGCGCTGCCCGTCTGCGCGCATGTAGGGTTCCAGCAGGGCCACGGCGTCTTTCATGATTTTGGCGCTCTTTACCACCTGCGGCAGGAACATGCGGCCCTGCCCAAAGCGGCGGCCCACCTCTTCCATGCCGGCCATGAGCGGTCCTTCAATCACTTTTACGGCGCTGCCCAGCTCCTGGAGGGCGGCCATCAGGTCTGGCTCCAGGGTATTGGAACGGCCGCTGATGAGGGCCTCCTGCAGGCGTTCCTGCGGCGTTCCTTCCTTGCTTTGCACGGTGGGGGAGGCTTCGGCCGTGGCCGCTGCACTAGTTTGGGATGCCAGCTCTATGAGGCGGGACGTGGCATCCGGGCGACGGTTCAGGATTACGTCTTCGGCGGCTTCCCTAAGCTGCGGTTCAATGTCGTCGTACTGCTGCAGCATGCCGGGGTTCACGATGGCCATGTCCAGCCCTGCCCTAATGGCGTGGTACAGGAACACGGCATGCATGGCGCCGCGAACAGGATTGTTGCCACGAAATGCGAAGGACAAATTGGAAACCCCGCCCGAAGTATAGGCGCCCGGAAGGTTCGATTTGATCCAGCGAACAGCTTCAATGAAGTCCAGGCCATAGCGGGCATGTTCGGCCATTCCTGTGCCCACTGACAGTACGTTTACGTCAAAAATGATATCCTGAGGCGGAATGCCGATGCCCGTTAAAAGGTGATAGGCCCGCTCACAGATGGCAATTTTTCGCTCATAGGTGGTAGCCTGTCCTTCCTCGTCGAAGGCCATCACCACCATGGCGGCTCCCAGGCGGTGAATCTCGGCGGCTTTCTCCAGGAAGGCAGCTTTCCCGTCCTTGAGACTGATGGAATTCACAATGCTCTTGCCCTGGGCGTTCTTGAGGCCCTTCAGGATGGTTTCCCAGTGGGAAGAGTCTATCATGAGGGCCGCGCGTGCCACGGAAGGGTCGTTTTGCAGCATGCGAACGAAGGTTTCCATACAGGCGGGGCCGTCCAGCATGGCGTCGTCCATGTTGATGTCGATGATGCCCGCCCCGCCGGCAATTTGGTCGGCGGCTATCTGGAGGGCTTCGTCGTATTTTTCTTCGGCAATGAGGCGGGCAAATTTGCGGGAACCCGCTACGTTGGTGCGCTCGCCTATAAGGGTGAAGTTGCGGGACTGGGTGTCGATGGTCCAGGCCTCCAAGCCGCTTACGGTGAGAAGCTGCGGCGCTTTAGGGACGGAACGGGGCTGTAGGGAGGGAAGGGCCTTGATGTGGGCGGGGGTGGTGCCGCAGCAGCCTCCGCAGATATTTATCAGGCCTTCAAAGTGCGCCATCTCGGCGGCCATCTGCGCGGGCGTTTGGTCGTAGGCGCCCATTTCGTTGGGAAGGCCAGCGTTGGGATAGCAGATGATGGGCACCGGGCACCATTGGGACAGGCCCTTGACCAGTGGAAGAAGATCGGCGGCGCCCAGCGAGCAGTTAAGGCCGAAGGCCAAGAGGGGGTAGTGGCTTACGGCGGAGAAAAAAGCTTCCAGCGTTTGTCCCGTGAGGGTGCGCCCGCTGCGGTCGCTTACCGAGACTGACACTACGGTGGGAAAGCCCGGATGCACCTTTTGGATAGCATACAGGGCTGCTTTGGTATTGAGCGCGTCAAAGGCGGTTTCCAGCAGAAGGAAATCTACGCCGCCTTCTATGAGGGCCCGGGCCTGGGCGGCATAGGCATCGGCCATTTCCTCAAACGAGCAGGGTCTCCAGGCCGGCCGGGCCATATCCGACAGAAGGGTGAGGGATTTGGAAGTGGGGCCCATGCTGCCGGCTACCCATATTTTGCGGGGAGCGGCATCGGCTACCTCCCGGGCCAGCGTGGCACCGGCGAGCGCCTCCTTGGGGGAGAGGCTGAAGCTGTTGGTCTCAATGATATCGGCCCCGGCATCAATGTAGGCCTGGTGAACAGCTTTGATGATGTGGGGGTGGGTAAGGTTAAAGCTCTCAAAGTTCCCTGAAAGACCATGCTGCTGCAGCTGGGTGCCCATGGCTCCGTCCAGCTTTAAAACGCGAGTGTGCAGAAGGTCTTGCAGGTTCATAGAAGACAAAGATAGGAAAAAAATCCCTTATTCCGGGTACAGAAGATAGGGCTTTCGCTGCTTTTTGAACTGCTCGGTGTCGGGGACCCAGCGTTGCTTGATTTCCTGGGCGCTGCAGCCTGCTTCTATCATTTCTCGCACGTAGGTTTGGCCCGCCAGAAGGTCGAAAAAGCGGCTGAAGAAGCCTTCGGCCAGCCCCTGCTCTTTCAGGGCAGAGTAGGCATCAATGACGTAGCTAAGGTCCAGGCCGCTCTGGTGTATCTCTTCATGGGAGAGGTCCGAAAGATCCCGGCCGAAGCACTCCTGGTCCTTCAGCGGCGGGTTGGTGGCGCCGGGCATGCTCCTGGGAATAAAGCTGTAGCTGTATTTAACCTTCAAGGCCGGATGCCCGTATTGCTGGAAGGGTTTACTGGTGCCGCGGCCCAGGCTTACCACGGTTCCTTCAAAGAGGCACAGCGAAGGATACAGGTCCACCGCTTGCTGGTTGGGCAAATTGGGACTGGGGGCAACGGGCAGCGTGTAACGGGTGCCGTGGGTGTAGCCGCTGCAGGGAATCACCGTTAGCTGGCAGTCATTGCCTTCCTGCAGCCATTTTTCCCCTTTAGCCATGAGGGCCAGTTCTCCCAGCGTGAGTCCGTGTACCACGGGAATGGGAAGGGCTCCCACGCCGCTTTTCAGGTTCATGTCCAGCAGGGGACCGTCTACATAGTCGCCGTTGGGATTGGGACGATCCAGCAGCACCAGGGGTTTTTCGGCAGCGCCGCACGCATCCATCAGGCGGCAAAGAGTAATATAATAGGTATAGAAACGAAGCCCTACGTCCTGAATGTCGGCTACCAGCACATCAAAGCGCTCCATGTCTTCCTTCGAAGGCCGGCTACGTTTTCCGTAGAGGGAAAGGATGGGAATGCCGGTAATGGGGTCGGTGTCGCTGGCTACATGCGCGCCTGCGTCGGCCGTGCCCCGGAAGCCATGCTCGGGGGAGAAGATGGCCGTTACGTTTACGCCCCGCTGCAGCAGGCAGTCAAGGATGTGCCCCTTCCCGGGCACCAGGCCTGTCTGGTTACTGAAAAGGGCTACTCGCCTCCCTTCCAGAAGGGGAAGGTACTCGTCCATGCGGGTGTCACCAGGAAGGACGGGCTCCTGAGGCCCCGCCGCACAGGAAATAAGGAAGGCGCCGCCAAGCAGCGCCTTAAGAAGCAGATTCATCTTATTCGGCCGTTTTTCGCTTATAAAGGTTGAAGCGCCAGGTGATGCCGATATCCAGGTTGTGCACGCTTTCGTGGCTGTCCCTGAAATAGGCCACGTGTATGCGCAGGTTTTCGTCTCCCAGCGGGAAATACTCGATGCCGGCGCCGCCGTACAGGTAGGTGTTGCCGGCGGGGAGGGTTAAGTCGTAGGACAGGCCGTTTTCGTCGGCGTTGGCGGCGTCGTTCCACTCGTAGCCCACCTTGGTGCAAAGGTTCCACTTGCCCAGGGACAGGATGGCTTTGCCGATGAGGGAGCCGTCGGAGAAGAAGTAGCGGTTTTGCTGGAAGGAAGCGCGGTTGATGTAGTCAATATCCACGACCAGTTTTCCCAGCTCGAATTTGTTGCCCAGCACAATCCAGTTCATGAGCCTATTGTACTCGTCGTACACGAAGTTGTAGCTCCATGTGGTGCGCCAGTGTTTCCCAAAGTGGCCGTTCCAGTACAGGTTGTAGGAATAGGCGTTCTGGGTAACCGGCGATATGGGCGAGGGGCAGAACTGGACGCTGATATCCTGTCCGGCAAAAGGCGTCCAGGTGGCCGACACCCCAAAGGCATAGTACTGGTACAGATTGCTGCTGAAGGCTCCGTAGTAGTACACGTCGATGGGCGCCGAGTCTATCTCGTAGCCGCCCACCATGATGGGATGTTTGCCGGCGGTGAAGGCCCAGTGGGGCGTAGCCTGCCAGCGCAGCCACAGGAAGTCTGTGGCGCTGAACGGATTGTTGTTCTCGATTTGTTTGTTCAGGCGCTGACGCACGCGGAAGGTAACTCCGGGGGCAATCTGTCCTTTGATGTGCAGGTTAAGGTAGTCGCCTTGGAAATGGGTTCCGTAGCCCTGTTGGTCTCTCCATTCCTGATGGAAGGTGCCACGGGTGTCTATCCAAATTTGGTCTACATGGGTCATTTGAGCCTTAGCCCCAAATCCCAGGAGACTCAGGCAGGCGACGGCTGCAAGGAGGTGACGTTTCACGGCTATGCTTTGAGAATGCCGGCGGTGCGGTCAAGGTCTTTGGAATCCACTACCAGCGAGATGCTAAGTTCCTCGCCGCCTTGGGCCGAAGCAATGATATTGATGCCCTGGGCGCCCAGTTTGCCGAAAACGGTACCCGACACACCAGGCTCGTTGCGCATGCGGCTGCCGAACACTGTGACAATGCCTACGGAGCGGTTCAGGACCACAACGTCGTCCAGGGGCAGCAGGGGATTGTCTTTGAACAGGCTGCCGATAGCCTCCAGTGCGGCGTCTTTGTGGACGCTGCGCACCGCAAAGCTGATGCTGTATTCGGAGGATGTCTGGGCAATGAAACGCACGTTGATTTTGGCGGCGGCCAGGGCGCTGAAAATGCCCCCCGACATACCTACGCGGCCCAAAAGCCCTGTTCCGTATACCGTAATGAGGTCCAGGTCTCCCTCGCAGAGGACGGCGGTTTTGTGGCTGGAGTGGGCCGATATGAGCGTACCCTTGAATTCCTGGTCCTGGATGTCCTTAACCAGAATGGGAATGCCTGCATTTTTGGCGGGCCAAAGGGCGCTGGAAGAGAAGGGGGCATGGGCCGACGAGCAGTAGTGGGCGGCTTCGTCGTAGGTTATGGCCTCCATTCCTTCAATGCCTTTTCCTTCAATGTAAAACTCTATGCTGGTTGCCTTTAGGGTTGCGCCGATGAGGGATGCCATGAGATGGGCGCCGTCCTTGCCCACGCGCACTACATAACCGGAACCCAGCCGGCCGTAGCCGCCGGGGATGACCAGCAGGCCTTGCTCACCGCTGCAGCGCTGAAGGATTTGCTGCTGGGAAGCGGCCCAGTCAAAGTGCTGCCCCTCGTGGCAAAGCATGAGCTCTGTGCCGTCGATGAGTTTTCCTCCAGAGAGCACGTTTACGGCTTCGGCGCACAGGCGGGCGCATTTGGCCATCACGTAGTCTTCGATGGCGTGCTGGGCGGCCTGCACCCACATACCCTCCCGAAGATAGCCGGCTACAGCCTCCAGGGTGCTTTCTACGGTTTTTTTGTAGGCTTCCTTGGCGGGGCTTTCGGGGGCGCTAAGGGTGAGACCCTGGAAGTAGCTTTCCATTTGCTGGAACTCTTCCCGGGCGCTCTTTTTCTCTTCGATGGTTTTGCGCACGGCTTCGCGGAACAGTCCCTCGATGGATTTTTCCGGTCTTACGATGGCAATGGTGTCTTTTGAGCAGTTGGCAACGATTTGTTCCAGACTGGACTGCTTGAGCAAAAACGACTTGACAATCATTGTATAGAGGCTTTATTATTTCTTGGGCGATTTAATGATACCTTCTTCCCGGAACACCCTGGAGAGGGCTTCTACGGCTTTGTCTACCTGTTCACGGGTGTGCGTGGCCATAAGGGAGAAGCGAATGAGGGTATCCTGCGGGGCGCATGCCGGCGGAATGACGGAGTTGATGAATACGCCTTCGTCGAAGGCCCGTTTGGTTACGATAAAGGTTTTCTCCAGATCCCGCACGTAAAGGGGAATGATGGGGCTTTCCGTCTCTCCAATCTCGAAGCCTTCTTCCCGGAAACGGCGAAGGGCATAGTTGGTTACGTCCCACAGCTTGGTAATGCGCTCCGGTTCTTTCTGGATAATATGGAGGGCTTCCAGGGCCGATGCCGTGGCGGCGGGAGTGTCTGAGGCCTGGAAAATATAGGTGCGGGCCGTGTGGCGCAGGTAGTTGATAATGACTTTATCGGCCGCGATGAAGCCGCCGATGGCAGCCAGGCTCTTGGAGAAGGTGCCCATGATGAGGTCTACTTCCTTGGTGAGGCCGAAGTGGTCGCAGACGCCGCGGCCCTGCTTCCCGAACACGCCCAGGCCATGGGCTTCGTCTACCATGATGACCACGTTGTCGTACTTGTGTTTGAGCTCTACTATCTCCGGGAGTTTGGCAAGGTCTCCTTCCATGGAGAAGACGCCGTCCACTACGATGAGCTTGACGGCATTCCTGGGGCAGCGGCGAAGGCACCTTTCCAGGTCTTTCATGTCGTTGTGCCTGTAGTGGAGGCCCTTGGCGAAGGAAAGCCGGCGGCCATCTACGATGGAGGCATGGTCGCGGTCGTCGCAGATAATATAGTCGTCTTTGGTGAGAAGCTGGGGAATAACACCGCTGTTCACGGTGAAACCGGTGCTGAACACCAGGGTTTCGTCCTTGCCGATGAACTGGGCCAGTTCTTTTTCCAGCTGCACGTGAATGTCCAGCGTTCCGTTAAGGAAGCGGGAGCCGGCGCAGCCCGAGCCGTACTTCTTAAGCGCCTCTATGCCGGCGGCAATGACGCGTTCGTCGCCGGTGAGACCGGTATAGGCGTTGGAGCCGAACATCAGGATCTGATGCCCGTCCATGGTTACTTCTGTTCCTTGTTTGCTGGTTATTTGGCGGAAGTAGGGATAGATTCCCTTCTCCATCATTTTTTGCGGAAGATCATATTTTGCCAGTCTGGCATGTAACAGTCCCATTTTTCTTGTCTAGGTTTAGATGTATCTAACTTGCAAAAATACAAAAAATATTTGTAACTTTGAAAGTTTTAATCAAAGACTATGGAAGAGCGCAAACTCAATTTTATCGAAGAGATTATTGAAAAAGACCTGGCCGAGGGCAAAGTGGATTCCATTATGACGCGTTTCCCCCCGGAGCCCAACGGCTATCTGCACCTGGGCCACGCCAAGAGCATTTGCCTTAACTTCGGCCTTGCCCAGAAGTACGGCGGTAAAACCAACCTTCGCTACGACGATACCAACCCCACCAAGGAAGACACCGAATACGTAGATTCCATCAAGGAAGATATCCAGTGGCTGGGTTTCCATTGGGATAAAGAGCTGTATGCCAGCGACTATTTTGACCAGCTGTACCAGTGGGCCGAAGACCTCATCAAGCGGGGCCTGGCCTACGTAGACGACCAAACACAGGAAGAAATCCGTTTGGGCCGCGGCACCGTGGACAAGCCCGGCACGCCCAGCCCTTGGAGGGATCGCAGCGTAGAGGAGAACCTGAAGCTCTTCCGCGAGATGAAGGCCGGCAAGTACGCCGAGGGTGAAAAGGTGCTGCGCGCCAAAATCGATATGGCCCACCCCAACATGATGTTCCGTGACCCGCTGCTGTACCGCATTAAGTATGCCCACCATCACCGCACCGGGGACAAGTGGTGCATCTACCCCATGTACGACTATACGCACGGCCAGTGCGATTCCATCGAACATATCACGCATTCCATCTGCACGCTGGAATTTGACGTTCACCGTCCGCTGTACGATTGGTTCATCCAAACGCTGGGCATCTTCCCCAGCCATCAGTACGAGTTTGCCCGTCTTAACCTAACATATACCCTTATGTCCAAGCGCAAGTTGCTGGAACTGGTACAGAAGGGACTGGTAAGCGGCTGGGACGACCCTCGGATGCCCACGTTGTGCGGGGTGCGCCGCCGCGGCTATACGGCAAAGGCCCTTCGCATGTTCTGCGACAAGATTGGCGTGAGTAAGCGGGATCAGCTCATGGACATCCAGTTGCTGGAATGGTGCGTGCGCCAGGACCTGAACGAGCGCTCCAACAGGTATATGGTGGTGCAGGACCCCATCAAACTTACCATCACCAATTGGCCCGAAGGCAAGGTGGAATGGTTCGACTGCCCGCTCAATCCGGCCGATCCTGAGGGCGCCAAGCGCAAGATTCCGTTCACCGGAGACCTCCTTATCGACCGCGCCGATTTCATGGAGGATGCCCCCAAGAAATTCTTCCGTCTTAAGCCCGACGGCGAGGTTCGCCTCAAGTACACCTATATAGTGAAATGCGACGAGGTTATCAAGGATGATAACGGGGAAGTAGTGGAACTGAAGTGCAGCTACGACCCCTCCACGCATCCCCAGACAGGGGAGTGGCGAAGCGTCAAAGGCACCATCCACTGGGTATCGGCCTCGCACGCCAAGGAATTGGAATTGCGCAACTACGACCGCCTGTTTACGCTCCCCGACATGTCCCAGGTCCCCGATGACAAAGACTATAAGGACTTCCTGAATCCCGAGAGTCTGGTAGTGGGCAAAGGCTGGGCCGAGCCAGCCCTGCTGGAAGACCAGAGCGGCATTGCCGTCCAGTTCGAACGAACCGGTTATTACGTGAAGGACCTCGATTCTACGCCGGAGCATCCTGTCTTTAACAAGACCACGGCCCTGAAAGATTCCTACAAACCTGAATAACGGCACAAGCATATCGGAAAGCAGCAGAAGGATAGCGAAAAACACTATCCTTCTGTATTTCCGTATGGGGGTGATGATGGTCATCGGGTTGGTGACCTACCGCATCATCCTGCGTGCGCTTGGCGTCACCGATTATGGCGTTTACAGCGCGGTGGGCGGTGTGGTTACCCTTTTCATGCTGGTGATGAACACCGTTTCGTCGGCCATTACCCGCTTTATAACCGTAGGGCTGGGAAAAGGTGACCCCGAAGAGTTAAAGACTACATTCGGAACCTCCCTTGCCGTGATGGGCATTTTCTGCGTGCTGCTGGTGCTGCTCACCGAAACCCTGGGCGTGTGGTATCTGAACCATAAGATGGTCATTCCTCCCGGGCGCCTCGATGCGGCGGGGGTGGTGCTCCAGACTTCCATGCTGGTGCTGGTGGTCAATCTTATGAGCATTCCTTTCACCGCCGAAATCAATGCCCATGAACACATGGGCGCCTATGCCTGGATTTCTATCCTGGAAGCACTGCTCAAACTGGCGGTAGCCGCCGGGGTTTGGTATGCAGCCTCCGACAAACTACTGGTCTATGCCTGGTTGCTAGTGGCGGTTGCCCTGGTGGCCAGGGGCGCCTATGCGCTGTATGCCATCCTGCGCTACAGGGAGTGTCGGGGCATTCCGCGCTGCTCCCTGCCTTTGATAAGGCAAATGGGCGCTTTTGCCGGGTGGAATTTCCTGGGGTCGGGAACCTATATGCTCAATACCCAGGGCGTGAACCAGCTCATGAACCTCTTTTTTGGCGTGGGCATGAACGCGGCCCGCGGCATTGCCGACAAAGTAGAGCAGGTGGTTCGACAGGGCGCTACCAACATTGCGCTGGCCCTCAATCCCCAGCTCACCAAGAGCTATGTGAGCGGCAACAAGGAGTATTCCTTCGAACTGGTTTGCAAAGGCTCCAAGTACTATTTCTGGATTCTGTGGGTGCTGGCGCTGCCTTTTTTCACCGACGCCGATACCATCCTGCGCCTGTGGCTGGGAACGCTGCCCCCGGAGGCCGCCCTTTTTACCCGTCTCACGCTGCTATGCTTTGTGATTGATTTTACGCCGGGAACGCTGAACGTACTGGTGCAGGCCCAGGGGCGCATTCGTCGCTATTACCTTTTGAGCAGCCTGGTAGCCTGCCTGGCTTTCCCTGTTACTTATGCCGCCTATCGTGTGGGCGCACCGGCCTGGACCGGATACCTTGTATTTGCGCTCTTCTATTTAGCTAAGTCGGTGGTGATGATGCGCGTGGCGCACCAGGAAACGGGGCTCCCTTTGGACCTTTATTGGAAAAAGGGGCTGTGGCCCGCACTCCTTCCCGGCATATTGAGCATACTGGCATTGTGGGTGCTGTCCTGCCTCATAGCGCCCGTCTGGTGGCGGTTCCTCCTGATGGCAGCCGTGGGAGTGCTGGTGATGAGTGTGAGCATTTGGCATTGGGGACTTACGGATGGGGAGAAAGCCTTTGTTAAAAGCAAGTTGCCATGGCAGGGAGAGTGATCTATACCGTCCTTACAGGCGGCTATGACCGCCTGGCGCAGCCGCTGGTAACCAACCCGGACTGGGACTATATTTGCTTTACCAACCACAGCGGCCAGGATGGCGTGTGGCAACTTCGGCCCATTCCGTTCGAGGGCTCTCCTGTTATGCAGGCGCGCTGGGTAAAAATGCACCCGCATGAACTGCTTCCCGAGTATGATTACTCCGTGTTTATGGATGCCAATCTGTGCATTGCGGGGCCGGAGCTTTACGAGCTGTATTCCTTCCTTGCTGCGCTGGAGCACCCCCGCCGGGACTGTGTGTGGGACGAGTTGCGGTATTGCTATCTCATGGATAAGATTAGCACCCGAGCGGCCGTTAAGTGGCATGGCCGATTAAAAAAAATGAGAATGCCCCGGCATGCGGGCCTATACGAGACCGGCATCCTTGCAAGGGATCATCATCATCCCCGGATAGTTGCTTTGGACCAGCTCTGGTGGCAGTATCTGCTGGACTCGGGCGGGTCCCGTGACCAATTGGCTTTTACTCCGGCCCTGCACCAGCTTGGTATGACAGCGTCCCTCATTCTGGGCCCGGGCGTGGATGTGCGCGAGGTCTCGTGTGTGCGGTATGTCCCTCATGTTGCACAAGCGCCCCTAAATGAACCCGGAAAGCTAAATTGGGCCAACGTAAAATATAACCTCCGGCTTCTTTGGAGAAAAGCGGTTTTGTTATGCCTGAAGTAAGCGTAGTCATAGTGTGCATGAACCGTCCAGACATTCTTTATCCTTGTCTGGACAGCATATGTGAGCACACTTCCGTCTCCTGCGAAGTGTGGGTAGTGGCCTATCTGTTCAGTCCCGAAAACTTGACCGAACTTAGGACAAATTATCCTAATATTCATGTTGTAGAAAGTAACGAACTCAGGGGCTTTTCAGAGAACAATAACCTGGCCCTTCGCCAGGTCCAAAGCCGTTACTGCTTTGTGGTAAACGACGACACCTTGATGACCGAGCCGGTGATAGACCGCCTTGTGGCCGATATGGAAAACCTGCCATCGAACGCCGCCGCCATCAGCCCCTGTGTCCGTTTTTCCGACGGCCGCATCCAAACCTGCGGACGTGCCCCCTGGACTCCCTGGCGTTATGCCAAACATTATTTGCATCTGGTAGACGAAACCAAACCCGGTCGCTGGAATGCCGCTGAAAGGCTGGCTACTTTCTTCGCTAAAAAGAGTGCCGATGCTCCGAAAGTAGTCCGTCCTTTCCAGACTTTTACGCTCAACGGGGCCTGTTTTCTTATTAAGACAGAGGCGTTTAAGAAGATGGGCTGGTTTGACGAGCGGTATTTCTTTACGCCGGAAGACATTGCGCTGGGACATGCACTAAACGAGTCTGGATACAGCGTATGGGCCGATCCTTCCGTGAATATCACACACTTGGCGGGCGGGTCGGTGTCGGCCATGGAGGGAGCTATTAAGCCGGCGCGGGTTCGTGGCTCCTTGATTTTTTACGGCGAACCGCTGTGGCTCAAATGCTTCATTTGGTGCGTAGAGGCGGCTCGCTACCTGCTGCTGGGAAGAGTGGCGGCTCGGAATGTGATGCGGGCCGTTTTTTCCAAAGAGTCTCCCAAGGAAATCTTTATTCGCTTCAAGCCATGAAACGCGTTCTTGTGATAGTGGTGGCCTATAACGGCATGCAGTGGCTGCAGAGGTGTCTTGCCTCTGTGGTTGGCGCCGATCTTTATGTTTGGGACAACGATTCCACCGACGGCAGCGCCGACTTTGTGGCCGGGCATTATCCGCAGGCGAAGCTGGTTCGTAGCGCCGAAAATTTAGGATTTTCCCGCCCAAATAATTTAGGGATGAAATATGCCCTTGAGCATGGCTACGACTATGTATACCTTTTAAACCAGGACGCATGGCTGGAGGAGGGGGCCCTGGAGAAGCTGGTAGCCGCTGCACAGGCCCATCCCGAGTTCGCCGTGTTAAGTCCCCTGCAAATGAAAGAGGGGTTTGAGGGGTTGGACCGTCAGTTTGAAAAGATTCTTCACTTCTCTCAGAATGACGCCGTTTCAGAACCTATTCAGGTGAAACGGGTCATGGCGGCGCACTGGCTGGTGCCGGTGCAGGCTATTCGGGAAGTGGGGCTCTTTAATGAGGATCTTTTCCCGCATTGGGGGCAGGACGATGACTGGTGCAACAGAGCTCGCCATCGCGGGCTACGGATAGGAGTGGTTCCATCGGCCAGGGCTGTGCATGACCGGGCCTACAGGAAAGAAGGAAAGGAAAAACTGGTGAAACGGAACTATTATACCGGGAGCCTGGTAAGGCTGGCGAATCCTCTGCAAGTGCTGCCACTGCAAATGACATATGTGCTGCTTTTTACTTTTGTGAAGGCGGTAAAATACAGCAGTTTCTTGCCATTCAAATACTTACGAAGAATCATAAGGGAATGGCCACAGGTAAAAGCTGCTCGTATGCGTAACGCATAGGCGCGCTCACTTGCGCGTATGGAAAAAAGTGCGTATCTTTGTATGATATTTCAAAACTTACGCACTATATGGCTATCGCAGATATACTCAAGAAAATCTTCGGCTCAAAAAGCGACCGGGACATGAAAGCCATCAGGCCCGTCCTGGATCAAATTCTCAAAGTTTATCCGGAAATTGACGGGCTCTCCAATGATGAGCTTCGTGCACGCTCCTCGGCCATCCGAGCCAGCATCGCAGAGGTGGAAAAACCCTTCGAAGACCGCATCGCGGAAATAAAGCTGGAACTGGAAAAAGACATCCCCGTCTCGGAAAAAGAAGCCCTGGCAACAGAAAGCGACAAACTGGTGAAGGAGGAGGATGAGGCTATTGAACGTATCCTGGAAGAAGTCCTGCCAGAAGCTTTTGCTATTGTAAAAAGTACCGCCCGCCGTTTTGCACAAAACGAAAGCGTGGAGGTGAGTGCCAGCGAGTTCGACCGGGCACTGGCCGCCGCCGGACGGGATTTCGTGGAAATAGAAGGGGACAAAGCCATTTGGCACAACCACTGGGTGGCCGGCGGCAACGAGATCACCTGGGACATGGTGCACTACGATGTGCAGCTCATCGGCGGCATCGTTCTCAACGGCGCCGTAAAAACCAACAAGGACCAGCGCGGCATGATTGCCGAAATGGCAACCGGTGAGGGTAAAACCCTGGTGGCCACCCTGCCCGTTTTCCTCAATGCACTGGCCGGAAAGGGCGTCCATGTGGTTACCGTGAACGATTACCTGGCCAAGCGAGACAGCGAGTGGATGGGCCCCATCTACATGTTCCATGGCCTTTCCGTAGACTGCATCGACAAGCATCAGCCCAACAGCGCGGCCCGCAAGAATGCCTACAACTGTGACATCACCTTCGGCACCAACAACGAGTTCGGCTTCGACTATCTTAGAGACAACATGGCCACGCGCCAGACAGACCTTGTTCAGCGCAAGCATCACTATGCCATTGTAGACGAGGTAGACTCCGTGCTCATCGACGACGCCCGTACGCCCCTTATCATTTCCGGCCCCATGGAAAAAGCCTCCGGCGACGAACAATTCATGGAGTATCGGCCCTATGTGGAAAACCTGTACAACAAGCAGCGGGCGCTGGTGAACGAAACCCTGAACAAATCCAAGAAACTCATCGCCGAGGGCAACGAGCAGGAAGGCGGGAAACTGCTGTACCGCTGCCACAAGGGACTGCCCAAGTATCAGCCCCTTATCAAGTTCCTGAGCGAACCCGGCATGAAGGCCCTCATGCAAAAGACAGAGGCCTATTTCATGCAGGACAACGAGCGCGAAATGCCCCAGGTCACCGACGAACTCTATTTCGTGATCAACGAGGTGCTCAATTCCGTGGACATGACCGACAAAGGCCACGATACCCTGGCCGGCAGCGTAAGCGACCCTAACTTCTTCGTGCTCCCCGATATGGGATCGGCCATTGCCGAAATTACCCACGACGCTTCCCTCACGGCTGCGCAGAAGGCCGAGAAAAAAGACGCCCTTATGGAAGATTTCTCCCTCAAGAGCGAGCGTGTTCACACCGTAATCCAACTCCTGAAGGCCTATGCCATGTTCACCAAGGACATAGACTACGTAATTGTGGACGGGAAGGTAAAGATTGTGGACGAAAGCACCGGCCGTATTATGGAAGGCCGTCGCTGGAGCGATGGTCTGCACCAGGCCGTAGAGGCTAAGGAAAACGTGAAGGTAGAGGCCGCCACCCAAACTTTTGCCACCGTTACCCTCCAGAATTACTTCCGCATGTATCACAAGCTGGCCGGTATGACAGGTACCGCCGAAACCGAGGCAGGGGAGTTCTGGGATATTTACAAACTGGACGTGGTGGTTATTCCCACCAACCGTCCCGTTATTCGCGACGACCAAGACGACATTATTTACAAGACCAAAAAGGCCAAGTTCAATGCCGTCATCGACAAAGTGGTGGAACTCTCCAATGCGGGCCGTCCCTGTCTGGTGGGTACCACCGACGTGGAAACCTCTGAACTGCTGGCCCGCATGATGCGCATGCGCGGCTTGCATCCCAACGTGCTCAATGCAAAAGAGCATGCCCGTGAGGCCGAGATAGTGGCCCAGGCGGGTCAAAGCGGCAAGGTAACCATTGCCACCAACATGGCCGGCCGTGGTACGGATATCAAACTGTCCCCGGAAGTGAAAGCGGCCGGTGGCCTGGCCATCATCGGCACCACCCGCCACGACTCCCGTCGCGTGGACCGTCAGCTCCGCGGTCGCGCCGGACGTCAGGGAGACCCTGGTTCCAGCTGCTTCTACATTTCCCTGGAAGACGACCTTATGCGCAAATTCGGCAGCGAACGCATAGCCGGTGTTGTGGATAAACTGGGAATGGCCGACGACGAAGCCCTGGTGAGCGGCATGCTGTCCAGAAGCATCGAAGGCGCCCAAAAGAAAGTGGAAGAGAACCACTTTGGCTGGCGCAAACGCACGTTGGAATACGACGACGTGATGAACTATCAGCGCGAGGCCGTGTATGCGCGTCGGCGCAACGCCCTGTCGGGAGAACGCATCGAGATAGACGTCCAGAACATGATGGAAGATACCGCTATGCTGCTCTCCCAGCAAAGCGAAGGCATGAGCTTCGAGGAATTCGAGGAATATGTCATCGGCAAGCTTTCCATAGACCTGGGCTTCGACGCCGATTTCTTTGCGCATGCCAAGCCGGCCGACATTGCCGGGAAGCTGGCCGCGCATATGCAGGAAGTGTACGAGCGCCGTATGAACACCATGATAGAGAAAGTGAACCCCGTAATAAAGACGGTGTACGAAAAGCAAGGGAGCATGTACGAGAACATTGCCATCCCTATCACCAACGGCAAACGTCAGCTCACCCTCTCCGTGAACCTTAAGAAGGCCTACGAGACCGAAAGCCGTGAAATTGCCAAGGCTCTTAGCCGCAGCATCATGCTCTATTACATAGACGATTACTGGAAGCAGCATCTAAGAGACATGGACGACCTTCGTCAGAGCGTGCAGAATGCCGCCTATGAGCAAAAGGACCCCCTGGTGGTGTACAAGCTCGAAAGCTACAACCTGTTCACCGAGATGCTGGAGAAAATGAACGAGGAAATTCTCACGTTCCTGCTTCGTGCCTTCATCCCGCTCAGGGATGCCTCCGATGCACGGGAAGCGCGCCCCGCTCAGCAGCCTAACCGCAATTTGCAGCAAATGCGCCACACCGACCCTTCGCAGCTCTCTACCAACGGGGAGCAGCAAAGCCGCATGCCGGTTCGCGTAGATAAACACGTGGGACGCAACGACCCCTGCCCCTGCGGCAGCGGCCTCAAATACAAGAATTGTCACGGAAAATCAGAAAATTAGCAATTACAGAATATCATGAAAATGACCATGCGATGGGCCGGTGTGATACTTGCCACAAGCTGTCTGCTTGCCTGCCAAAGGGAGGAACTCCCGCAGCAGGAGGAGTCAGAACCGGTCTCCGTTGTCAAAGAAGGTTTCAATCCCTTTGACGCCAACGCTAAGCCAAGTGGCTATTACAGCTATGCCTCCATCTCGGTTCCGGCCGGCACCAGCGAGGTATATGTTACCTATGAGAGCCTTTCCGGTAAGAAAACAGAAAAAGTATCTGTAACCCCCGAGGTAGTCCCTCCGTCCGATGGAAAGGACGTAGAGCCTTTCGGAAAAGTGAAACTGCTGCTCAGCGCTCCCCAGCGCACCAAGGTAAGCGTTTCGTACCGCACCGCCGGAGATCAGCAGGTGTATGCCCTAACAGACTTTCCCGTGGACCAAGTCACTTTTGGTGCTTTTGGTGTAACCCGTTATGTGCAGGTGCAGTGGAGCTTCGCTTTCCAGTGCGATGAAAACACCAACTGGCAAAGTGCGCCCACCTATCCCAAAGATGTAGTTTTCTATGATAAGGAGCATGACCATACCCTGCGCTACTGTTTCGCCTATTCTGGCAGCGGTAACGGTTATGGGTATTTCCTGGAGGAAGCCTATGTGATAGAAGATTATGTGGTGAAGGGAGAGAAATACAACTACTGCGCTTCCTGCCACAGCTGTCCGTATTGCATGCCTTGGGGCTGCTCCTGTGGCTGCGGTAGCGAGCATGCGGCTTTCCAGCCCTCCGGAGACCTTACTTCCGGCGTGGACGAAGCCGTGACGGTCGATTCCCATGGCTCCATTATTGTGAGCTATGCGCCCTACAATACTGTTCAGGTGCAGCTCCCCGAGCCCGCATCCTACCAAACCGCCGACGAAGGCTTGGCCTTCTATCATTCCAGCGGTACCGTGATGTTTGAAGACAGCTGGCCCACTGTGCACCAGGGAGGCGTCTACGACACCGACTTCGACGACGTAGTGGTAGACTACGACTTCGAGGCCCGCCTTATCCCCGATTCCATGCCGGCCGAACAACGTCGGTACTACATAAAGGAAAAGGGCCTGAAAGAGCAGGTGAAAGTGGTCCTGCACCTAAGGGCTGTGGGCAGCGGAAATCCCTACCGGGTGGGCGTTAAGATGGAAGGCTTTGACCAGCAGTACGTAGAGAAAGTGGAGCAGCATTTTTCCCTTGACAGCTATAACAATCCGCACGGGGAGCTTCCCGCTGTTACCGTGGAAACGCTCCAAAAGAATTCTGGCGTGTATTTGGACGATCCCTTGAATCCCGTAGTGGAAATGGCGCACCTGCATGTGATGAATCAGGAACGCGCCGGAAAGGGCGCCGCCGCCGAGTACACCTACAAAAACGGCAGTTTTGTCAATAAAACCGTATTTAACCTCACCTACGGGTATAAAGAGCGCGACGACTCCCAGTATAGCCAGGAACTCACCACTATGCAGCTTCCTGTGCCCTTTAACAATATCCTTAAACAGAAGTACTACAACTGCATCCCCGGTTACATCAATGTTTCTGGCGGCCTGTTCACCTACACGGTTATCTTCAAGATGAAGGATCGCAGCCAGATGGATGCTATATCCAGTGAGAAAGCCAAAGAGCTCATGGTGCAGGCTGTGATGAACACCCTTTCCCAGAATTTCTACATCATTGCCGACGGAAGCTTCACTCCTGTGGGCCTCAAAGGCTATTCACCGGTGCTGGTGCACTCGCAGTCAAAAAGCAGTTTTAACAGGAAATTGCAGCAGGGCCTTGAGAGTGGCAGCATCCTGGACCAGAATAATCCCTATGCCGGTTCCAACGGCATGGTGTGGGGATTCAAGTGTCCCACCCTTACCAAGCATGTATGGAACAAACTGTACTTCAGCTCGGCCTATCCTCTGTATGAGGGCTGGGTAACCAGCATGGGCGCCCAGAACGCCAATTGGTACCGCACAGACGTAGATACCCGTTTCCTGGTATGTGACTGGTAACCACAGTGTTTAACGCTTAATTGTTTCGGCCATCGAATACTACACCCTAAGCAGGTACGCGTACCTAAGATACTATGTCCTTATCCTGTACTATCGGCTCACCGAGTATCCGCCCATAGTACGGATTTGGGCTGTATTAAGCGTACTGTCGCTCATTCTCATTGTGAGCATCCTGCTGGGAAACTTCTTGCGTGCGGCAAGGGCCACCTCGGACCTTAGGATGGTTGCCCAAAACCAAAGGCGCTACTACGAGCGCATGAAAGAAGTGGCGCTGTCACAGCGGGCGCTGGAGCCCGGAGAAATAGCGGCCATGCTCCGTCTCCCCAAAAACTTCCGCATGAAAGAGCGACAGAACCGGCTGCTCATTCCCGTGCTAAGGAAACTGTATCTGGAAATAAGGGAAGACAGGAACAAAGTAAACTGGCAGCGCATGCTGCAGGCCTTTAAAATGCCCGCATATCTGGAAGAGCAGGTTCGTTCCCGCTCTATCCGCAAGCGCATCGTGGCCTTTAAGACGGTCATTGATATCGATGCCAACCTCAAGGAAGCCGTGGCGTCCCGCTACCTGTTCACTAGGAACAGGAAACTGCAAATGCATGCGCGTCTGCATGCCGCCCGATTCGGGACGTCCTATCCGTTCAAGATGTTGGAAGAGGACCCTAATCTGGTGTTCACCGACGAAATGGTGGTGAAGTATCACAACGTGCTGGTATACCGGCTCCACAGCGGCTTGGCCATGCCCAACTTTATCCGCTGGTGCAACCGTGTACCCGTTAACGAGGACCTTCGCATTTTCGCCGTCAACGAGATTCGCCTGTTCCGCCAATATGAAGACTGCCCCGAGCTTCTTTCCATGCTTCAGAGCAGCCGGGACGAGCGCTTCTCCTGCGCCATTATCCAGGCCCTTGGGGAGTTGAATTACGTTCCGGCCGAGCGAGAATTCTGCCACAGGTATGTAAGCGCCTCCTTCTCCGAGCGCCAGGTGCTGGCCCAGGCCCTGGGCAGTATCAACTCCGGGAACCCCGAAGTCCTGAACTTCCTGGCCGAAGACTTCCTGCAAACGACCGACTATGTCACGAGGATGTGCCTGCTGCGCGTTATCTACGATTATGGCCCTCAGGGACGGGAAAAATTCCAGCAGCTAAAAGCACGGAGTCATCGGGACTTCGCCATCTACTTTGAGCATATCGAGTGTAACTTAATTGACAGCCGACGTTATGCCTGAGTGGTTACTGGACTTTTTCAGCGTTTTTGTGGTATGCTATTCCGCAATCGTGATATCCAGCTATGTCGCGTTTGTCCTGCTGGCCTTTTTCGAGCACAAAAAGCACTATACCTACCACAACGACGACTACACCATAGAGGAACTGAAAAAGAGTCCCTATACGCCCGGTATTTCTATTGTTGCACCCGCCTACAACGAAGAGAAGACGGTGATTACCAATGTGAATTCGCTCCTTAGCCTGGATTATCCCGACTTTGAGGTGGTAATTGTCAATGACGGTTCCAAGGACCGAACGCTGCAGCTGCTCATAGAGAACTTCGACCTGGTGAAGGTGCCCTACGCCTATGTAGAGAAAATCAAGACCAAACCCTTCAGGGGCTTGTACAAGACCCGCAGCGACAATCCGGCCTTCAAACGCCTCACTGTAGTGGACAAAGTGAACGGCGGCACCAAGGCCGATGCCTCCAATGCGGGTGTAAACGTAGTTTCCAACAAGTTCTTCGTGTGCACCGATGTAGACTGTGTGCTGGAAAAGAATGCCCTTTACCGCATGATATGGCCCACCATGGCCAGTACCCGCCGGGTCATTGCCGTGAGTGCCACCATGCGCATGAGCAACGGCTCCGTCGTGGAAAACGGCCAAATGGTGGAAACCCATCCGCCGCATTCCCTTATCCCGCTGTTCCAGGACTTGGAATATACTCGTTCCTTCCTTATTGGCAAAACGGCTCTAAGCCGCATCAATGCCATGCAGAATGTGTCTGGAGGCTTTGGTATGTTTGACCGCGAGATTGTGATTAAGGCCGGCGGCTATGACGGCGATTCATTCGCCGAGGATATGGATATGGTGGCCCGTATGATTCGCTATATGTGCGATGCCGGGGAAGATTACCGCGTGGTACAAATCCCGGAAACCTGCTGCTGGACGGAGGGCCCGCCCAACGTCAAGGTACTCAACCGTCAGCGTACGCGCTGGGGCCGCGGCCTGCTTCAGTTCTTCTCTGTGCACAAAGACATGGTCTTTAACCGCAGCTATCGGCAGTACGGGTTTGTGACGCTTCCGTATATTCTCCTCTTTGAGCTGTTGGCCCCCGTCGTAGAGGCATTTGGCTACATCATGGTGCTGTGGCTGTTCCTCATGCAGGCCATTAATTACCATACCATCTGGATTGCTTTCCTGGGACTGTACATCTTTGCCCAGCTGCTCACTACCATCATTGTGTCCTTCGATCTATATGTGGGCACTGCGTTCAAGCGCAAGCGCGAATATTTGTGGTTTGCACTGGCCTCCATGCTGGAGCCGCTAATTTACCATCCTATGAACGTTTTCTTTAGCCTGCGCGGCTATTGGAAGCACATCTGGGGCACCCAGATGGTATGGGGCAACATGACCCGCCGAGGCGTGCAGGGCGCCGCCAAGCCGGCCGCTGCCCCGGAAGAAAAAAAGGAGGAGCCCCATGCGTAAGTACCTGCTCATAGCATGGCTGCTACTGCTCTGCAGTGCCGCCTTCTCCCAGCCGCAGAAGGAGAATGGATTCTTTTTCCATAAGCGTCAGTTGCCTTCGCAGTATATAGACCAGGTAACCAACCTCTTTTCCCAGCACCGCTGGGCTAAGGGAAAGGAATTGCTGGACGAAGGCCTGGAACTTTACCCGGAAGAAGCCACGCTTCACTATTTGGCCGGCCGTTATTGGTGGAACGGAAAGAACTGGGACATGGCACGCTATCACCTGGTGAAAGCCTGCCAAATCAAGTATCACTACACCGATGCCAAAACCCTGCTGGTAAACGTAGAAGAAATTACCGGCAACTATTCCAGTGCCATCTGTTACGTGAACGAACTGCTGGAAGTGAACCCCTATTGGAAGGGATTGTGGCTGCGAAAAGTAGATCTATATAAGAAACTGGGCAACTTTGAAGAGGCCAATGTGCTTCTGAGGCGCCTGGCTCAGATCTATCCCAACGACCTTTCTGTTAGCGGCGACTACCTGGACGTGCTGGAAACCACCTACGACCAGGCACGTCGTAACGGCGATGTTACAGCCCAGGAAGAGGCCCTGCAGGAAATTGTGCGGCTGCACCCCACCGACGTAGATTACCAGCTGGCCTATGCCAACGTGCTCATTCGCCGTGGCCGCATGAACGATGCCCTGGATAACCTGAAGGCGGCGGTAAATGCCAATCCCGGAAACGTTCCGCTGGTGAGGAAAGCCACCGATGTACTGATGGAGACGGGCCAGACCATGGGCGCCCTGGCGCTGGTGCGCACGCAAATGTCCCAGTATCCTTCGCCGGCCTTCACCCAGCTTTACCAAACGCTGCTTGCCGAAACCGCCCGAATGGAAGACGAGTCAGATCCCTATGCGCTTTATGCACGCGTCTACGGCACCAGCGGGAGTATGGAATCGCTGGATTATCTGCTGCGTCAGGCGGTGCGCCGGGGCTACGATGAAGATGCCTTATATTACATTGCTCAGATGCGGCAAAAAACCGGCCCGTCGGCGCATCTTGTCATGCTGGAATATGAAGTGCTGCGGCGTATGGGAAGGGGAGAGCAGGCCATTAAGGTACTCGAGGATGGCTCCCTTGCTTTTCAGGATAGCTACGACATTAACCTTGCGCTTTCCCGCGTTCGTCTCTCAGAGGCCGCCGACCATATGGCCGCCGCACAGTACGCCGAGAGTATTCCTTTGCTGGAGTTCGTGCGGGACCGCTGCGAGGAGGAGGAGCTGCGCCATCTGGCCATGCGCCGCCTGAGCACCTGTTACAGGGAAACCAATGTGCCGGCCAAGGCCGAAGCCATCCTGTATGAACGCCTTCGCTTCGACCCCGAATACATGGTAACCATAGAGTATGCCCATCTTCGCTCCAAACAGGGTAAAACGCAGGAGGCGCTGGATGCCTTGTCGGCCTCCTATACTTCCTCTCCTGATTCCCTGTCCAGGGCCAAACTGGCACACGCCTATGTAGAAACGGCCCACCCCTACATCAAAAGCAAGATGGAGTTGGGCTCCTATGTGGGCGTTCCAGCCATCTGTGACCAAATGCTCCAGATGGATCCGGACAACTACTGGGCTCTGCGCTATGCCATCAACGCCAATCCCCGTCCCTCAAAATACGTGGAGCAGGGACTGAAGGCCTACCCGGAAGATCTTTACTTCCCGGTGAAAAAGGCCCAACTAATGGCCCGGAAAGGGCAGTATCTGGAGGCTCTGGACCTGTTGAGCCCCCTGCTGAACCGTTATCCCGAGGATGAAGACCTTAATAAGGCATATGCCGCTATAGCCGACCAATATGCCATGGTACAATACCGACAGCACGACTGCATTACGGCGGCCGCCTATCTGGATACGGCACTCATGCTGCGCCCCAAGGACGACCCCATCCGCTACGACAGGGGCCTGGTGTTCGAGCGTCAGCGACAATGGGATTCGGCCTATGTTTACCAGAGCAGCTACAAGCCTTCCCTTATGGAAGAGAAGGACTTCAAGGCCCGCATGGATGCCCTGCGCGGCCGCACCCTGCGTGATGCCGTGGATGTAGGCGCCGACCTTTATCGCTTCACCGACAACGACCACCTGATGGCCGTGGCCTCCATGGGATATACCCACGCCTGGAGCAATAACGGCTTTTCGGCGCGCCTTCAATACACCGGCAGGGACGCCGAATACGACAGCGATCAGAACATGTACCTGTCCCTGGGAGGGCGGGGAATTCAGGCCCAGCTGGGGCTGGAACATCATTTTGGAAGCAATTGGACCATGCAGGGGAGTATGGCCTATGGCTCGGCCTTCTTCCCCCGCTGGACGGCCGATCTTTCCGGCACCTGGCATTTGCCCTACGACTGGGATGTGGAGCAGGGCTTTTTCTTCCGGCAGTTCCAGGACCAGGAACGCATGTATGGCGTGAACCTGCTGGGCACCCATGCCTGGGAGCATCTGTATGCCGGAGTAAAGCTGTCTGGCGGCATGCTACACCAGATGGGCTATTTCAATGCGTCGGCCCGCTGCCGCTTCTATCCCTACGAAGGCGGCCGAACCTATGTAGAGGCCCAGCTGGGCGGCGGAACGGCCCCGGAAGTATCCTTCTTCAATTATTATTATTCGGCATCCGTGTACAATCAGCTGAACACCTTCCTTGCCTGTACGGCTTCCTGGGCGGTTACTTATAATTTCTCGGTCCAGTTGTCGGGCTCCTGGAATACTCTTTATGACCAGCAGAATGCGGTCAAATACAGAAATCTTCTCATGCTCCATGTCTCTGCTGCGATTGCTTTCTAGCCTTAGTGCCATCCTTCTGGCCATTTCCTGCAGCTCTGTCATGGGCGGCGGGTCGGTGGTTCATACCTACAGTGTGCTCCCGGAGATTCCCGGCAGGGCGCAGGACGAAAAGATGGCCGAATACCTTAAAAGGCACTTGCAGCGCCGCTGTCCCAAAGAAGTACTGGGGAAGGAGGGGATAGCCGTATCGGTGCATGTGGGCCCCGACGTGGACGGAGATTATGCCTTCGCCCGCACCAAGGAAGGCGGCTATTATCTGTCGGCAAAGGACGAGCGCACCATGACCTGGCTCATCTACCAGTTCATTAAGATGGCAGGAAAAGCCGACGCCCTTATTGAGACATCGGACCTCCCTCCCTTGGTGCTCTCCGGAAGGGATACGGTGGCCACTTTCCCGTTTGAGTACCGCGACATCTACATGCCCTCCAACCAGAACCCCGACGTTACTTATGTTTTGGGGCTCCATAACTTGGAAGAGGACTGGGGCATCTGGGGACACAATCTTTCCCGGGTGCTGGGCGGCAACGGCGATGCCCGTTTCGGCTATCAGAACATGGCCCAGGAACTCTTTGCCCACCAGGGCGGAATGGTGCATCAAAACCAGTTCTGCTTCTCTTCAGACCTCTTGTTCGACCTAACGCAGCAGTACATTGAGGACCAGTATGGAAATGGCCAGGATAAACATGTCCGTTTTACCATCGGCCCCAACGACAACGATATTGTGTGCATGTGCCGGCGCTGTGAAGCGGCGGGCAATACCCCCACCAGTGCCACGCCGGCGGTGCTTGCCTTTGTGGAAAAGCTTGCCGCGCGATTCCCCGGACACACTTTCTTTATTCCCGGCTACTCCACTACGGCGGCCCTGCCCCATCACGCCCTGCCCTCCAATATGGGCGTATTCCTGTCGGCCATCGATTATCCCCGTACCTGCAACGAGGATGGTTTCCCCCAGGTGAAGGAATTCTTTGAGCGCCTGAACCGCTGGAAACAGCTCACGGAAAACGTGTACATTTGGGATTATATTTGCAACTTCGACGACTATCTTTCCCCTTATCCCATCCTGTATGTGATGCAGCAGCGGCTGCAGCATTACCGCGACCAGGGCGTCAAGGGAATATTCCTGAATGGAAGCGGTTACAACTATTCCATACATCAGGAAATGTACACCTTCGTGCTGGCCAGCCTGCTGGCCAACCCCGATGCCGACGTAGATGCGCTGGTAAAAGAGTATTACGCCGATGCCCTGCCGCATGTGGGCGATTTCTGTACAGAAGTAGTCCTTTCCATGGAGCGTCATTTCAAGCGTTCAGGATTGGAATTCCCGCTGTACGGAGGCATGGATGAGGCCCTTAAAACTTATCTTTTCGAGAGAGAATTCAGGGAACTCTATCCCGTCTTTCTGCAGGCCCGGGCCATGGAAATGAATCACAAGGAAAGGGCGGTCTATGAAAAGACACGTCAGTTTGTCTCCTTTACCTTCCTTGAGATGTGCCGACTGCGCGGCCTCACTTCGGGCGGATTCGCCGAGCTGGTGGGGTCGGAGTGGGTAGTGAAGCCCGAGATTTGGGCGGCCATTGAAGATTTGAAAATCATGACCCCGGAAGATGACCTTATCTACCTTACCGGCTGTGAGAATATCTCTATGGACCTGATGGACCGTGTGAACGAGGCGGGCGTGTATATCGCTGACTATGAGAATGAGCTGGAGATTTGGTTGTCGGGCCAGTGGTGGAAGGGCGACTATTTACTGCGTCGGCCGCTCAAAGTGCACTATGACGGAAAAACGGAAACCACCACCAAGTTAACCGACGGTATATCGGGCATATCCCAGAACTACCACTGGGGATGGCAAATTTATCCTCAGCAGAATGAGCTGGTGTTTGAATTGCCACCCGACGCCGTAGCGGGAAAATCGGGCGAGTTTTTCACGTGTTTCTTAAACAGCGAGCGACACCGGATGGCTCCGCCCAAAGCCGTAGAAATTTGGGCCGACGGCCGTATGGTGGGAGCGCTCCAACGGGAAGGCTTCATAGATTATTACGATGAAGGAGAAAAAGTAGTGTTCCGCGGGCTGGCCAGTTTTGGCCGCCCCGAGCATGTAGAGCTGCGGGTTATTCCATCCCATACCCGCAATGTGGGCCTGGACGAACTCTATTTCAAGTAAAGTGCCATGAAACGAATTCTGCTGCTTGCCATAGCATCCCTTGCGCTGGGCGCTTGTACCAGCCGGGTCCAGTTTACCACCGTAGAGATTAAGGATCCCATTCGGCATTATTATCCTATCCTGCAGGGACAGGAACTCACGGTGATGGTTCGCTTGAGCAACACCGGGAAGGTGCCGCTGGTAGTGAAGGATATCCAGCCCTCGTGCGGTTGCATCTTGCTGGAAAAAGACCATGAAATGGTGGTCCCGCCGCAGCGCTCCATGTTAGTATCCTTAAAGTACGACAGTCGCAAGAATGTAGGAAAGGCCGAGCATTCCGTTCGCTTCTGGGGTAATATTGCCCCCAAAGGCATGGCCGAAATGCGCTTCGATGTGAATGTGGTCCCAGATGCCTCCTATCACCGTGACTACGAAGAGCTGTTTGACAAGTCTTTGTCGGTGCAGCGCCTCAAGGATATGATAGAGGGAGGCAATATGCAAACGGGCCTGGGTTATTACGTAGACCGCTAGGTTATAAAAGAAGGGGCCGGCTTTTCGCAGTCGGTCCCTTCTCTTTTGGGCAGGCGCTTCTTTAGATAAAGATATACTTACAGATAAACAGTGCGGCCAGAATCCACATGGTAACGCTAATCTCTTTGAACTTGCCGGCTACCGTGTGGCAAAGCACGTAGGAAATGACGCCTATCATGATGCCGTCGCTAATGCTATAGGCCAGCGGCATGGTAATGATGGTAAGGAAGGCGGGGATAGCCCTGCAGTAGTCTTCCCAGTGAATGTTTTTGAGGGGCCCCATCATCATGACGCCCACTATAATGAGAGCCGGAGCCGTGGCGGCACCCGGGATGGCCAGGAACAAGGGACTGAAGAAAAGGGCCAGTATAAAGCAAACAGCCGTAGAAAAGGCCGTGAGGCCGGTTCGGCCGCCTTCACTCACGCCAGAGGCGCTCTCTACATAGGTGGTAGTAGTGGACGTTCCCAGGCAGGCACCGGCGACGGTGGCAATAGAGTCGGCCAGAAACATCTTTTCCATGTCCGGAATATCGTCTTTGCGCTTTCCTTCCTCTACTAGACCGGCACCCTGATGCACGCCAATGATGGTGCCCATGGTGTCGAACATGTCTATGAACAGGAAGGTGAACACCACTACCAGCATGTCCAGCGTAAAGATATTGTGCCACTCAAATTGGCAGAAGATGGGTTCTACGCTGGCCGGAAGGGAAACCACGCCGTTGAATTTGGTGATGGCTGCGCCTGTTGCCGGGTCCTTGATAAACAGGCCGATGACCGCGGTAATGAGGATGCCCCATAGCATGCCTCCGCGCACTTTTGCCATCACAAGACCGGCCGTGATAAACAGCCCTATCATGCCCAGCAGGGCCGTTCCCTGGGTAATTTTGCCAAGGCCCACCAGGGTGGCGTCATTGTTCACAATGATGCCGGCGTTCTGCAGGCCGATGAAAGCGATAAACAGGCCGATACCCGCGCCGATTGCCTTTTTGAGCGTTCCCGGTATGGCATTCAAGAGCCAGCTGCGCACCTTGGTAAGCGTGAGGATAATAAAGAGGACGCCTTCGATGAGCACAGCGGTAAGGGCAAACTGCCAGCTATATCCCATGCCCAGGCAAACCGTGAACACGAAGAAGGCGTTAAGGCCCATTCCTGGAGCCAGGGCGAAGGGCTTCTTGGCATACAGGGCCATTACCAGGGTACCCACGATAGCGGCAAGGGCGGTGGCCGTAAAGACGCTGGGGGCAGGCATGCCGGCCAGGGCACTGAAGATGCCGGGATTCACGGCCAGGATGTAGGCCATGGTGAGGAAGGTGGTGAGCCCGGCGAAAATCTCTGTACGAATAGAATGCTTCGCGCTGTTAAAGCCGAAGAGTTTCTCAAATGCGGGTTTCATGCGAAGGCTCTCCTATGCTAGAACACCCATTTTGCACCTACGCAGGGACGTGCCCAGAAGCCGCGGGCCGATCCAAAGTCGAAGCTAAGCTCTACCTCGCCGCCAATATTGAAGTTGGGAACGCCAATCCACTGGCCCACGTTGTACCACAGCTGGGGCTCGGAGATAAACTCTATGTGAGAAAGCTGGGGCGCAAAAACACCGTTCTCGTTAAGCAGATCCTCTCCTTTTTCGTTGGTGAAAAGAATGTGGTCCTGCCACCAGAAATCGGCAAAACCGCTGAAGCTAAGCCCCTTAAGGCCAAAGAGGTCCTTAAGGCCCCACACCAGGGTGAACTGAAGGGGAACCTGGCTGCTCAACTTGTAGTCCGGGAAGAAGGGGGAGGATACGCCGCGGTAGTCTATCCATTTGTACAGCACTTTAAGGTTCAGGGTATTCTTGAAGTCCTTGCTGTGGATAAAGTAATCTATACCGGCAAGGAAGGCGTTGTTAATGGAGAAGTTGTTATAGATACCGCCATTGTATTCTACCTGAAGGCTGAATCCGTTAAGAACGGGAACCTTTTGCCAGAAGTTCAGGCAGCGGGCAATTTCCATGTACGTGCCGTTGGGAGAGACAATGGTCTTGCCGTCATCCAGTTTGTTGTTGAAGTCGTGGTCAACAAAGAAGAAGGTGTTTCCCCAGGAGTCGGGGTAAAAACCTTCCAGCGTGGTGGTAACATGTCCGCGATCCTTTCCAAAATCGTAGAACACCTGAAGATTGGTCTGGGCCTTGACTCCCTGAGCCAGCGCCAACGTTGCAACGGCAACGGCAAGAATAGTTTTTTTGAACATAAAACGTAGTTTATGAAGGGTTTATAAAAGATGCACCCGGCCTTAGGAGCCGGGTGCTGTTATTACTTCCTTAGGGAAGGGTTCATTTCAAAGTCCACGGCTTTGTCGCCCTGGGGATTGGCCCCGAACTCATAGTCCTTGCCGGGCAGAACCGCATTCAGGATGACGCCCACCAGGGCCGCTACCGCCAGGCCGCTAAGGCTGGTGAAGCCCAGCGAGATGGCATCGCCGGCGCCATATTTTATACCAATGGCCAGTACCAGGATGAGGGCGGCCACAATGACGTTGCGGCTCTTGGTAAAGTCTACGTGGTTTTCTACGATATTGCGCACGCCCACGGCACTGATCATACCGTAAAGGACCAGCGATACGCCTCCGATAGCGGCTGCCGGCATGCAGGCGATGAGGGCACTGAACTTGGGACAGAAGCTTAGGATAATGGCAAAGACGGCGGCAATGCGAATGACAGAAGGATCATACACCTTGGTAAGGTTAAGCACGCCGGTATTCTCCCCGTAAGTGGTGTTGGCGGGTGCGCCAAACAGGGAAGCAAGCGATGTGGCCAGGCCGTCGCCGATGAGCGTGCGGTGCAGGCCAGGGTCTTCCAGATAATTGATTCCGGTGGTAGAGGAGATGGCGCACATGTCGCCGATATGTTCCATCATGGTGGCCAGCGAAATGGGAACGATGGCAATGACCGCGCTCACAATAAGGCCCCAGTTGGGATTACTGAACACATGGAAGGCGGTGTTTTCCCATTGGAAGGGAAGGCCAATCCAGGCGGCCTCCTTCACGGCGCTGAAGTCGCACAGGCCGGCAATGGCGGCTACAATGTAGGAGCCCAGCACACCCATGAGGATGGGAATGATGCGAATCATTTTGCGGCCCCAGATGTTGCACACAATGATGATGACAATGGCCAGCAGGGCTATCCACCAGTTCTGGTTGCAGTTTTGGATGGCGCTTCCACTGAGCGTGAGGCCGATGGCAATGATGATGGGTCCCGTTACGATGGGCGGGAAGAACTTCATGACCTTTCTGGCGCCGAATGCGGCAAACAGCCCTGCCAGGATGAAATAAATAATGCCTGCCGAGAAAACTCCGATGCAGGCATAGGGAAGGGATTCCGAGGCGGTGAGTCCTTGCTGTGCTCCCATGGAAACAACGGCTGCGTAGCCGCCCAGGAAGGCAAAGGACGAGCCCAGGAATGCCGGGACCTTCATCTTGGTGCAGAAGTGGAAAATGAGGGTGCCAAGACCTGCGAACAGCAGGGTTGCACTCATGGAGAGACCGGTAATGACCGGGACCAGAACCGTGGCTCCGAACATGGCAAACATGTGCTGGAGACCAAGGGTAAGCATCTTGCCGCGCCCAAGCGTGCGTGCATTGTAGATAGCTTGCTGATTTTGTGTCATATAGAAAAGGTATATAAAGTAATTTCTTCCCTTCAGGCCTATTATGACCAAGCAAAGGTAGATAATAAAAATATTTATTACAAGCCGCCGCCCGCAATTTTTCCACAAAAGTTATGAACAGGGGAGGGTTACCCCAGATGCTCCAGAAGGACTTTGAGGCCGATGCCAACGAGGATGAGGCCGCCCAGAAGCTCGGGGCGCATTTTCCGGTTCACCACCTCGCCGAAGCGGGCGCCCAGCCAGAAGCCCAGGAGGCTCATGCCGAAAGAAACCAGGCCAATGCAGATGAGCGGCGTGGTGAGCTGGGGGAGCGTGTCATATCCGGTGCAGGCGTAGGAAATGCCCACAGCCAGGGCGTCGATGCTGGTGGCTACGGCAAGAAGGAGCTGTGTGCGAAGGTCCCGGGGATTCATGGACTTGTGTTCCTCCTCTTCCTTGAAGGCATCCAGAATCATCTTGCCGCCGATAAATGCCAGCATACCAAAGGCAATCCAGTGATCTACGGCCTGCAGATAGCCGCTGAAGCGGGAAGTGAGCAGCCATCCAGCGAAAGGCATCAGTGCCTGGAAAAAGCCGAAGAAAAGGGCCAGGCGCAGCATGAGAGGAGCCTCGCAGCGGCGGATGATAACGCCCGACACTACCGAAACCGCAAAGCAGTCCATGGCCAGTGCCAGCGCAATGAGAAGATGGTCAAGCATGGTCCAGTGAAAGCAATTGATCGGCGTATTGCATGGCGGCGGGCCGATGCGAGATGAACAGGATGGTCTTTTTGCCGTGATACAGTTTGTGCAGGTTTTCCAGCAGTTGTTGCTCTGTGTCGGCGTCCAGGGACGATGTGCTCTCGTCCAGAATGAGCACGCCGCCTGGCCGCAGCAGGGCGCGGGCAATGGCAATGCGCTGGCACTGGCCTTCGCTGAGGCCGCTTCCTACTTCACCGCAAGGAGTATCCAGTCCCTGGGGCAAATGCATCACAAAACTGGCCTGCGCTGTTTGCAGGGCGGTCATGAGCTCTTTCTCCGAGGCCTGCGGTGCGGCCAGCAGCAAATTGGAACGAATGGTGCCGCTTAGCAGGGAATTCCCCTGGGGAATGTACATGAAGTTGCCGCGCAGGGCGGCGCCTGCCGTTTGATCGCCAATAAGGATTTGCCCTTCCTGAGGAGAAAGAAGGCCCAGGATGAGCCTGATGAGCGTACTCTTTCCGGCTCCGGTGTGACCGGCTATGACCGTAAAGGAACCGGCGGGGAAGGAGCAGCTGAAGTGTTGCAGTACCGGAGCAGGGGAGCCCGGGTAGGTGTACGTGACATCCTGCACCTGCACCTTGGGGGCGCCGCTAAGCAGAATGGGTTGGGTGTGGGGTTCCTGTTCCAGCTCCTGCAGTTCCATGAGGCGTTCGATGGAGGTGATGGCCTGGATAAAGGCCGGAATTTGCCGGCCCAGTTCGGCAATGGGCCGCTGCACCTGGCTTACCAGTTGCATGAAAGCCGTCATGGTTCCGTAGGTAACGGTTCCGGCAAGGATGCCAAATACACCCCAAAGGAAGGCAATGGCGTGCCCCACTTGGAATCCCAGGAACATGAGCCCACGGGCCACGGCGTTATAGTTTAGCCGTTTGCGGGTGTTGTGCTCTATATCCTGCTGCAGCCAGCCAAACTTTTCCAGTACGCGTTCGAGATTGGTAAGGGTAAGAACCAGAACTCGGTGCTGCAGGCTTTCCTGCATGTGCTGCTGCAGCTCGCTTTCACGGGCCCGGATGGCGGCCATCAGGCGCCTGAGCTGCCGAAAGAACATGCGGGAACCACCCACAGCGGCAAACATGAGCACAACCAGCAGCCAAAGAAGGTTGGGGGCCAGCATTAGGAGATACACGCTGGCAGCCGTGAGTTGCAGCAGGGTAACGGTGAAGGCGGGAATGCGGTCGCACAGTAAATCCGATACCACCCGAATGTCTTCTTCCAGCCGGTTCACGGTGTCTCCTGAAAGGAAGCGCTCGCGCCCGTCCCATCGGCTGTGCATTACATGGGAGAAGAGGGAAATGCGCAGTTGGTTCTGCGACTTGATTAGACTAAAGCTGTCCCACCATCCAGCCAGCACGATGCTAGCCACCTGAACCAGGAGGATGGCGGCAAACTGCCAAATGGCGGCCTCCAGCGAGTGGCTGCTATGATGGGTGGCAATATCGACCAGAAGTTTGCTGGTGGCAACGAAGCTTAGCGAGGCGGCAATGCGAACAGTCCCAATAAGAATGCTTACGCCCATGCGCCAGCGCACGGGTTTGGACATGCCCCATAGGGCCCGAATGCATGCTTTCAGGCTTTTCATTTATTCGGCCACTCCTTGTTCGATCCAGGTTTGGGCCAGAGCTGTAGCGTCGGCGCGGGCCTGCTCCTCTTCTACCTCGTAGCGTTCCAGAAGAAGTTTCGTGAGGTCTTCGGGGGTGAACTCTTTGCCCTGCACAGCTTCCCATAAATAGGCGGCCGACTCGTTCAGGGACATCATTTTGTTAAAATTCACCTGTGCCAGGCCTTCGCCCACTACGATGCTTTCTCCGCAAATCTTGCGAAGGATAAATCCGTCTTTGATTTTCATAAGGGTAATCTCCTATATATACCTAAAATAATTCTTCTAAAGGGTTTGATAGCGCGCCAAAAGCGGCCTTTACCCGGTTTTATTTCTTTGTTCCCTTTCAGGATGGCCGTGACGGTTCCCATGACATCAGAGCGAAGGCAATGCTCCGTGCCTCTTAGGTTTCCGTCGCCCATGAGGGTTACATGTTCGCCATCCAGGGCAATGACCCGGTGCAGGACATATCGGCCTTTTAGGCGCACCAGCACCATGTCACCCACTTCTACCGTGTCTTTTTTCTTTAAGCGCACGCTGTCTTTTCCTCCCCGAATAAAGGGAAGCATGCTGCTTCCGAGGGGCGTGAAACTCACTTCACGTCCCTCGTCCAGGAGGCTTCCTACTTCCTCCAGGAACACTTCATTGGAGAGAATGCGTTTATCCATGGCTCACGGTGCTGTGACAAAGGAGGGCGGCGTCGTCGTTGGGCAGGCAGTCCAGCACATAGCATGGGAGCTGCGCTACCATTCCTTCCAGCGTATGATGCCAGGCGTCGGCCAGCGGCTTGAATGGCCGGAAAGAGGAGGCCGATGCCATGAGGGAGGCATAGGCCTGCAGGATGGGCAGGCGCTCAATTTTATTGAACGGGGCCTGACGGATACGTACAACAGCACCGGCCAGTGCGTCCTGGTTCTTATAGCAGGGCGTTTTGCCGCTCCAGGGGGAACCGAATACCCGCACAGTGCCGTCTGGCATGAGGCGCAGGATGGGGTTGTCGTCGTTGAGAAGCTCTGTGCCGGGAATGTTGCGCAGCCACAGGCGGCTGTGGGTGCTTTTTCCGGTGCCGCTCTTGCCCAGGAACAGGTAACCTTTTTCCTGGTTTACCACTACCGATGCATGCATTTCCAGGGCGCCATAGGGGGCCGAAGCAAAGGCATACAGCAGCATGAGTCCATTGTTCAAGGCAAAGTGGTTGTCGGTGCCGGAGGGGCGCAGCCAGGCCTCCTTGAAATCCCGGGTGGTGAGCATTTCACTGGCAACGGGCCTTCCGGGGAGGGCACGCATGCGGAACAGGTAGCCTTTTGGCGTTTCCCATATGCCGATTTCCGGGAAGCCGGGGCCGTCGTCGGTAATAAAAACGGAGGTTTCCTCACCGGCATCCAGCGAAGTTACAAGATGCATGGTAAAGATATCCTCTTCCTGTTTGGGGCAAACAAATGGACTCAGGTTTTCCATTCCTCCCACTGCCTCTGGCTGGACGCCATCCAGGGTAAAGGAGAGGCCTGCTACCTTGTATGAAATGCTCATGTTCATTTTTCTATGGCTTTTTCCATCATGTCGGCCAGAGTCTGGACGCAACGGTTAATGTCGTATTTCTTGATATTCTCGGCGTGCCGGAATCCCATTTCCCAGCGCTCTTTTGGGTGTGCAATCCAATAGTCTATCCGGTTGGCAAGGGCTTCCGGATTCTTGGAGGGGAAGCGGCAGCGGCGGTCCAGGGCAAACTGTGACGTTCCGCTGTATCGGCTTTCGGCAATGATGGGCATGGCCGCCTGCTGGATGGCCTCCATGATGGAGAGTCCTTCCACTTCAATGAAGGCGCAGTGGACGGCTATGTCGGCGGCTGCCGATATTTCTTTGAGCCCCTGTTTGTCCAGGAAGTAAAACTCGGGTTCGTACTTAAGAACGCCCTCTTGGAAGAGTTTTTGGGCCTGTTTCTTGAGTTTTTTTTCGTGGATACCCTGTCCGGCAAACTGAAGCTGTATGCGGTGAGCCTGTTTGCAATACTTCATGGCATCCAGAAGCGTTTGCTGGTCTTTTTCCGGGGAAAGCCGCCCGATGCACAGTACTTTTACGGGCCGTTGAGGGTCTTCCAGGTTGGCCGGAGGAGTGGCGGGCCTTATACAGTCTTCCAGAATAATGCCGTTGGAAATCTGGTGCAGCTGGGCTTTGAAGTGATAGCGGCGCAAGCGGTCCAGTACATTTTCTGTGGGGCATTGGACGGCTTGGCAGTGGTTGAACACTAAGTTTCTCCAGGTGCGAAGGATGGATCGGTTCAGGCCTTTCCAATACAGAAGGGGACCAAACGCAAAGGTAATGTTCTCCGGGTGCAGATGATAAGTACTGGTCATGGGTTTTCCCCATTTCTTACAAATCTTAATCATCTTGATTTCCAGGCCGAAGGGCTCTTCCAGATGAACAACATCGGCCCACTTTGCCGCTTCTTCCATAATGGCGTCGTCGGATTTGGCATAGGCGTATCCGTTGGCGTCGATGATGGGCTGGAAAATGGGGAAATACATCTTTTCCAGACGATAGTAGGGTTGAGGAGTTTCGCTTTGGGTATTGGGCCCGGAAAGGACACGCACTTCATGCCCCAATTTCTCAAGGGTGGCTACTGTGCGCCTGGCCGAAGCCGACAGTCCGTTTCCAACGGCATAATAACTATTGACGACAAAAAGAATTTTCATGGTTCAGGTTTATTGGAAAAGCTCCTGCAGCACATCCCTGTACTCATTTACCCAGCCTTTGGGCCAGTCGTGGGACCCCGGATACTTCTTATAAACGTGCGGATACTTTTTCCTGTTCATATAGCGGTGCATGCGAAGAGTGGCAGGACGTGCAAGGTCCTTTTTCCCCGCAAAGAGGTAATAGCTGCTGGGGGGGTAGTCCCGGAATTCTACGGCCATTTTTGGCTTAAGGTCATCGAAGAAGCGGTGAAACCACTGATGATGCTTGCCTGTAAAGTAGAAATAAGGGGACATGGCAACGATATTTCCAAAGATATCCGGGTAATTGGCGCCGAAGTAAATGCTTTGGATGCCGCCGATGGAGATGCCGCCCACCGCCCGGTGCTCTTTGTCGGGGATGGTACGGTAAAGGCTGTCCACGACGGCAACGACATCGTTTACGAAGCCGCACTCGGCGGTGCCGTCTACTTCCCAAATGGATTCCCAGGCATTTTTGGCGCGGCCCCCGTCATAGTCGGCTTCGCTGTTATACTGGTTGGTGTTGGGCATCACAACGATGCAGGGCTTGGCAAGGCCATTGCGCCACAAGCTGTCGGTGGTTTCATACACTTCCCCAAAGCGAATCCAGGAAGTCTCGTATCCGCGGGCGCCATGCAGTAGATAAAATACCGGATATCGCTCGCTGCTTTGGTGGTAGTCCTTGGGCAGGTATACAATCATCCTTCTTTGTGCGGGCCCCGGCGTGCTGCAGGTATAGTAAACCTCCTCTACCAGGTTTTGCGGCTGGTATTCACGCACGGCAGGACCTGCTAAATAACGCTCACTGTTGTGGTTAATGAGACGTATGGAGCAGGATGAGCAGAAAAATGCTGCCATAGCCAGGGCTGTGACAGCATTCGCTACTTTCCAAAGATTATTCTGCTTCCGGAGCAAGAGTAGTGTACACATTGGTGACATCTTCATCGTCTTCCAAAAGACCGGTGAGTTTGTCCAGGGTTGCACGTTGTTCCGGAGTAACCTCTTTGAGGTCTACGTTGGGAATTTGTTCGAAGCCGCCGGAAACCAGTTCGTAGCCTTTTTCTTCAATGTATTTTTGGATTTGGCCATAGGCGGTGTAGTCTCCGTAGATGGAGATTTCCACGGTAACGTTTTCGTCTTCGTCTTCTACTTCCTGCCTGAATACTTCTTCGGCGCCGAAGTCGATGAGGTCCAGTTCCAATTCTTCCAAGTCGATGGGCTTTGCGGGATCTTCCTTGATGCGGAACACGCATTTGTGGTCGAACATGAAGGCCACGCTGCCGCTGGTTTGCAGGGAACCGCCGCACTTGGTGAAATAGCTGCGCACGTTGGCAACGGTGCGGGTGTTATTGTCGGTGGCGGCCTCTACCAGATAGGCGATGCCGAAGGGGCCGAAACCTTCGTAGATGATTTCCTTGAAGTCTCCGGTTTTGGCTTCGGTGGCCTTCTTAATGGCGCGCTCAATGTTGTCTTTGGGCATTTGCTCGGCCTTGGCCTCTGCGATGAGGGCACGCAGACGGGGGTTGCCGGTTACTTCTGCGCCACCCTGCTTGACGGCAATAGTGATTTCCTTACCCAGTTTGGTAAAGGTTTTGGCCATGTGGCCCCAGCGCTTCATCTTGCGCTCTTTGCGGAATTCAAATGCTCTTCCCATGACTACTCGGCAATTTGGATGCGGGTAATGTACTTGTCAATTTCCATGGCCTCGGGGGCATTACCCCACTTCTCCTTGATTTCCTGGTAGAAGGATAGTGCCTTGGCCGATTCACCGGCAGCTTCGGCGGCAATACCGGCTTTCAGGAGGTATGCGGCGGCAAAAGCGTTGCCGGTAGTGGCGGCGGCTTTCTGGTACCAGGCAATGGCTTCCTGCAGGTTCTCCAGCTCTACATAGCAATCGCCGATGCAAGCCTGGGCCTTAGCCAGCAGGATGGGATCTTCGCCGCTGTATTTCTTGAGGTAGGTGAGGGCGTCTTCGAAGGCACCGGTTTGCAGTTTGGAAACGCCGGCATACAGATACACGGCAGTACCAGCCTTGGCACCGTACTCGTCAATGATTTCCTCGAGGCCGGGATAGTTGTCGTCGCCGCTGAGGGCAAGTTCATATTCGCCGGCGTTGAACCAACGTTCGGCCTGGGCCAGCTGGTCTGTGGCCTGCTGCTTTTTGGGCTGCAGGATAAAACGGTTGTAGGCCAGGATGCCAAGGGCAATCACCAGCACGGCAATAACGCATCCGTAGATGTATTTTCCGTTTTCGTTGAAGAATTGTTCGGTTTTGGAAACGGCTTCCGCTACATTTTGCTGGCGGACTTCCTGTTCTTTAGTAATTTTTGCCATAAATATGTTTGCTTTTTGTTTTTCTGTTGGTTGTTGCGGCCTATGCCGTAGCAGCCTGCAAATTTACGTATTTTTTCTTATATTTGCAATGTAATTGCACGCTCCTATGCCTGTACTCAAGAAAATAGTGGTAAAGGATTTCCGGAACATCCAGTTCCAGGAATTGTCCTTTTCTCCTAATGTAAACTGTATCAGCGGGAATAACGGGGAAGGGAAGACCAATCTCCTGGACGCCATCTATTACCTGTCCATGACCAAAAGCGCTTTTCCAGCGCCCGACCGCTACCATTTCCGTTATGGAACAGAAGGCTTCACCATCGGGGGAACCTATGCCATGGAAAATGGTCTGGAATCGCGCTTCTCCATCAAAGTGGCCGAAGGCGAAAAAAAACTGATACGCGACGAAAAACCCTACGGGCGCATGGCCGAACATATCGGCGTACTGCCCGTGGTTATGGTTTCGCCCGGGGATATCGGCCTGGTAAGCGATTCGGGAGAAGAACGCCGACGCCTGGCCAATGCGGTGCTTTCGCAGATGGACCGCGAATATATGGCGGCCGTGCTCTCCTACAACCGCCTGCTGGTTCAGCGCAACAAACTCCTCAAGGAAGTATGGCCCGACACTACGCTGCTGGACGTGCTGGACAGCCGCATGGCCGTGCATGCCCAGGCCATTCAGGAAAGCCGCAGCCGCCTGGCTGCCCAGCTGCAGCCGGTGGTAGCCGAATACTATCGGCTCATATCGGGCGGCGGGGAATCGGTAGCCATCGAGTATAAGGCCGATGTCTTTACGCCAAACAGAGAGCGGGACACCCAGCTGCGTTTTACCTCCTATGGCCCCCAGCGGGACGATTTCCTTTTTGCCATGAACGGACACCCCATTCGTCGGGCGGGCTCACAGGGCCAGCAGAAGTCTTTCCTGGTGGCACTCAAATTTGCCCAGTACGAGGTCATGAAACGCTCTTATGGATTTGCCCCCATGCTGCTCCTGGACGATGTCTTTGACAAGCTGGACCTGGGGCGCATCTCCAACCTCATCGGCATGGTGGCCGGCTCGGACTTCGGCCAGATTTTTATTACCGACACCGACAAATCCCGCCTGAGCGGCATCGTAGACCGCATTACGCAGGACCGCTCCTACTTCGATACGGTGGGCGGTGTCTTTACAAAAGTAGATTAAGCTATGCCCAACGAATCCCTGCGCCTGCACCGGAAGGAAGCCGTGAGCATGGAAACCCTGGTGTCGCAATACATTAAGTCCATGAAACTGGCGGCCGGGCTCAACACCCAGCGCATCTTTGCGGCCTGGGATGCTTGTTCCGGCGCCGGACCCTTTACCCTCAAGCGCTTTTTCCGCGGCGGGAAACTGTATATTACGCTAAGTTCCTCTGTCATTCGCAACCAGCTCTCTTTCCAAAAGACCGAGCTGGTGAATAAAATGAATGCCTTCCTAACCCAGGACGAATTGTTTACCGCCGACAACAGGACGGTAAGTTTCATCCAGGAACTGATTTTGAAGTAAAGTGGCCCTGCGCGTGCGTCGAACCCTTTCATACCTGCTTGTCGCTTTGAGCCTACTTCTGCCCTTGGGGGCGTCGGCGCAGAAGGATACGGCGGCCGTGGCCCGGGCCGATTCCGTAGTGGCCTATGCCCGTTCATTCCTGGGCCGCCCCTACAAACTGGGCGCATCCGGGCCGCGCGCCTTCGACTGCTCCAGCTATACCCGCTATGTTTTCCGTCATTTCGGTTACGACATCACGGCCTATTCCCAGGTGCAGTTCCGGGAGGGCAGGGAAGTGCCTTCCTATTCCCAGCTCCAGACCGGAGACCTGGTTTTCTTTGGAAAAAGGGCTGGCGTAAGGACCATCGGCCATGTGGGCATCGTTGTCTCGGTAGACCGGGAGCGGGGGAGTTTTACCTTCATTCACGCATCGGTTTCCGGCGGCGTGAAGGAACAGTCCTTCTCTCATCCCTATTTCATGATGCGCTATATGGGCGCGCGTAGGCTGTTGCCGGATCAGGAATAATTTCTTAACTTTGCAGCCACGTTCAGTAAGGGGGTGTTTTGGTTTTGACAGCGCTGATGCTGGACGGTAAGCATGTCGGGCGTGGAGGCCTTGCCCGTAAATCTCAGACCTCAAAAAATCAGTTGCCAACAACAACTACGCACTCGCTGCTTAATTAGCCTCAGGCAATTAGCTTAATCCGCCGCGCCAAGGTTGCGCCGCCGACGAGTATCCCTCGGCCCTTCCGCCTCTTAAGGGCCCCTCAAGGGGTATCATCCATTTGGGGCTGCCCCGGACTACGCCTTTCCCTCCGGTTAAGACTTAAAGGCTAAGCGGCTCTTCGCCCGCCCTCCGGCAGGGAACCGTCTAAAACCAAAGGATGGATAAACATGTAGAAAGCCGCCTGGTGCGACGTTTGGACAGCGGTTCGAGTCCGCTCACCTCCACAAAAAAATGACCGCTAAACAAGTGTTCGGCGGTCATTTTCCGTGTATTGCGGGCGCTATTCATCTACGCCCGTCCAGCCGGAGGGAATGCCGGAAGGGGAGTTCTGGGTCCAGCTGGCCCCGCTGTTTTTGTAGAAGGTGCCCCTGGTGCTCACATTCAGGAGCCAGTTTTCGCAGGAAGCGCTGGTTTCGATGAAGGTTGCACGGCAGTGAAGCGAACGAAGGTGCGTGCAGCCGCTGAACATGTCTTTGCAACCCTCGTCTTTTAACTGGGTGGCCATGATGACGGGCCCTTCGGTTAAACCGGTGCAGCCCTGGAACATGGCTTCGTACATGCCTTTGCGGGCGCTGGTGGGAGACAGTGTCAGCTGCTTGGACGGATGGGAGCGCACCCCCGTGTGGTTCATAAACAGTTTGTGGAAGGAATAGTTGCTGGTATTGGCTTTGTTCTGCGCCGGTAGAATGGAGGCAATGTCGCCGTATAAATAGAAGGTAGCGGTGCCCCCAAAACTGTTCCATGCGCTCTCTGTAGCGTAAGCGTTGCGTGTCCCGTTCCATACCAGAATGTCCCCTTCGGCCACGTTGATACTGGCGCCTCCTGTAGTAGAGGTTAACTCATTCCAGGTAACGCCGCCGTCTTTGCTGTAGGAAAGCGTTCGGCCGATGGAGGCGCTGGATGCCGTCCAGGTGATGGTTCCGGGGCTAATCACTTCAAAGGTGAGCGGCTGTCTGAACGAGAGGTCGTATTCCTCGGCTTCCCAGGCCGAGACAGAGACACTGAGCACCATGGGGTCGGCGTTTCCGCCCAATTCCACGGAAAGGCTGGTTATCATACCGCTGCTCAGGTTTACAAGCGCCCCCTGTCCAACGAACGACTCCACGTAATTGCCCCTGGTGGCTGTCCAGCTGGCGCTAATCAGATAAGTCCCCGGAAGCATGTAAAGGTCGTTGTTCTGGGTGCCGGGCTCGGTGCCTGCAATCGTAACGGGATCTCCGGCCACACGGTTGGCCCAGCCCTCCGTCAACTCATATCCCTGGCCCTCGTTCAGATGATAAGTTCCGCTCACATAGGGGGTAATGGAAATATGGATGTCGCTTATCTGGTATTCTTCCTGCCCTTGTACGGTAACCGCCCCCAGCCGGGTAAGAATGTGCTTAAAGCGCAGTTCCGTAATTCCTTTGTACTTACTCGCGGTTTTATAGGCGCATACCACGTCATGCTGCGAGTCGGGGACGTTCACGATGGCCCCGTCGGCACTGTACTGCAGGGGATAATTGGAGGCATAGAAATAATACGACGGATTGGTTACAGGCCACCATTTGCCCCCGGTATAGTTGTCACCGCTTTTAGTAAAGAGGGCCGATGTCCATACGGCTTCCTCCTCGTCGGTGTTGTCATTTATCGTAACGGCCGATACATAAAAGGTAAGAAGACTGGTGACCGCCTGCACTTTGGTGCGCATGAGCGGGACATTGCCCTTGATGACTATTTGTTCTTGCACCGTGTCTTCACTGGGCGCGGCTTGTGGTTTAAGGCAGGACAAAAGCAGGAGTCCCGCACTCATCAGTAAAAAGAATTTTTTCATGGATGTGAAGTGTTTTAATTCCATAACCAGCCCTCGTTATCCTGGGCGGGGCTGTCGCAGATGTGAAGCACAAACAGCCCTTTTTGGTCGTTGGGGTACATGTATAGTTCTACGTTTTCGGAGGGGTCGAAATAGAGCGTTTGGGCATTGGTGGCATACCAATAGCGGGATTGCTGAGATTCGAAGCAAAGCGGTACCGGAATGCTGCTGAGCAGCCGCTTGAATCCCGCCACATCCTGCGGCAGGGTACCGCTCAGGCTTCCTAATCGGCAAAGGGCTTTAGCTCCGTTTACGCTGGTATGACTCATAACATCCAGCCACTCGTTCAGGTTTTGTCGGCTGTTAAACCGGCTGCCGACGGGCGCTGCGCTTATGTGTGGGAATACCCTTTCCTCTATATCGGGGTAGGTGGGGCGCTGGCTCAAAACTGGATGAAGGCGTAGCGTTGCCGCGTTAAGCCGCTCGGCCTGCCCCCATAGGTAAAGGTGCAAACGGATATACCCGCTGGCAATCTTTTGGGACAGTACCGAACCATCTGACGCGTTGTGAATCTGAGCGTAAACAGAGAAGGGGCCGGCGCTGTTGCACGTAGGCTGAACCCCCTTCATGGACAGTTGCAAGGTCCACGTGGGGATGCTGCTTCCGGCATCGGGGGCAACCTCTGAGGGCACGCCCGTAGCTACGGCGCCCACCTCTCCGGCTCCGTTGTCAAACTGCGTGCTAAGCACAAGATGCTGCGCGGCCGACGCCATTACAAAGGGCGCAATGGGGAGCGTATATGCGGCCGTTTCGGCCGGTGCATCGTTCCAAAGCCATCCTTTTACTGCCGATGGGCGCTTATATAAAGAGTAGTCGTTCAGGCAGGGTGTAAGTGAGGCTACCTGGGTAATATGCCGGAATGGATTGTAGGCATAGGCATCTCCGCTTTTGGGTGCCATGGGCTCATAGGCGGGGAAGAGTACATGGAATCTGTCGGCAAGAAAACGATCCCCGGAAAGCGCAGGCAAGCCTTCGAATGTGCGGAAATGCGTGTAGATGACTACGCTGTCATCTTCCATGACGCTTTCTCCTTCCAATAAATAGTTGTCGGAAACCACTACAATGGGGAACAGCAGTTCCTGCAGAAGGCTGCGGTCCAGATAGGGGCCTGTAGCTTCTTCGGAGAGCGCCGGCGCGAGTGTGTGTCCGGGAAAGAGAAGAGGTATGGGGTTATCTCCGTCTAAAAATAAATTCACTTGCGATGGAACTTGCAAGGGCAGTATAAAAACACGCAGACTGACGCGGTCCATCTCCATTCCGCCAGCATCCAGGATTTGAATAGTCACGTCGCCGGGCTTAAGACTGGAAACCGTGACCGAGCCGTCGGAGCGCACCCCCGAAAGACGAATTTTGTCGCTGTCTTCGGTAACGAAACGGTATCCTGTCTGCGGCTCGCCGGAAACTGCGTCCACAGCCCGTAATATGCCCTTTTGCGCGACCAGCGTGGGCGCATAACTGTTCCACTGTCCACAAACGGGAATGTCCTGCACAGTAACCGTGAGAGGCACACTTTGCACCTGTCCGTCCAAGGTGGCCATCCTAAGCTGGTAGGCCTGCCCGGAAGTTGCATCGGCCGATGCAGTGAGCGTAAGCTTCCCACATTGCCGGCCCCCTGCCTGCACATAGTCTGTGAAAAGGGCCGATACGCCGGCGTCCAGCGCGAATGACTGTCCGCAGAGCGCTTCGCCCCTGTGCCACAATTGCCAGCCATAGGGGTACCCTGCAAGCTCTTTGGCCCCGCAGATTCCGGCGCCGCCGTCGCTTCCGTTGGTGTAATACGTGAACACCTGGGAACTGCGCCCCTTATAAAGCGTGATCGAGGGGACAGGTGCTCCGTTTTCGTCCAGAAAACCAAGCTGCCTGGTATCGGCCCATCCGTCTTCCCGGGTAACGCGCCAGTCTCCTTCCAAAAACAGCCCGTTCCAGCTCAGGGTTAAACTGGCGTGGTAGTGGCGGTTGCCATACACGGAGAAGTTGTCCAGTTCATTTTCTCCCAAATAAACCCTGTACTTCAGCGGGCCGTCCACACCGTCTTCCTGGCCGTCCTTGTGGGCGCTAAATTCCAAATAAGTGCATAACGCCTCTTTTCCTTCAGGTATTTTCAGGTCCTGAGACGCCACCGGCTCCCGGAGGGAACCCTGTACATTCTCGGGCACGTAGAGCGTGGCTGTAGAGGAATGAGTGGCATAGCTCTCCGACAAAGGAAAACTGTAGGAATCGGTTTCCCCGCTGTACAGGTCGGCGGGGGAAAGGGCTTTGCTGCCAAGCGGGTCAAAGGGATACAGAACCTGCGCTACGTTTTGCAGGCGAATCTCCTCGTTGCGCATGCCGTTTTCCCCCATGGCGCTATGGTCAATGACTACGGTGAGCCGGGCCAGCAGGCGGCGAAGCCCTACCGGAAGAACCGTTTGGGATCCTGTATAGCGGGCACTGCCGGCCATGGGTATTCCGTCGCTGTCCATTTGTGAAAACTGGGGAAGCCGGCAGGACATTTCCTCCATTTGCTCCAGTGTGGAAGGGAAATCGTTTACCCGGTTTCCCATATTTACCAGCAGGAATACCTGATAGGTTTTTCCCTGGAGTACTTTAATCTTTTCTTCCGCGAGCTTCGAGCAGGGGACAAAGCCTCTGGCCGCAAGCAGGCCGCTCTGCTCCTCGAAAACGGCATACGAAACCACGTTCATGGCGTCCTGGAAATTCTCTGCCGATCCAAGAACACTCTTGACGGGAGGGTCTGGGGCACAAAGGGTCAGGGAAAAAGCCTGGCCTGCAACTGTCCCGGAAGGGGCTTCCTGCGTACAGGCGAGCGCCGTCAAAAGGAGAAGCAATAAAAATAATCTTTTCATATGGAACGATTAGACGTTTGGAAACTGAATGTAAGCTTGCTTGTTTTCCCAGGGCTCTACCTGGACCAACAATTCCATGTTGCAGCGCTGTGAATCCATCTGTGGAAGCGCATTGCCCGGGCCTGGGAGCAGGATGCGGAAGATACGGTAATGGGTATTGGCATGCAGCTCCGGAAGGGGCGTTACATACCACTGCAGCACGCCGTCAATCCTTAAGGCGATGGCAAGGCAGGTAGGTTGGTCTTCACTGGCGTTGGGAAGGGTATAGAGCTGCGTGTCCAGCCTCACAGGCGCTGGCCCGGGAATGGCTTTTTCGCAAATGTCCATACGGTCTTCCCAGTCACCATCGGCCGCCCCTTCGGCTTCTCCCGACCAGGGGATCCGGCGCCGGGCATGCAATAACCCCATTTGTTCCAGGCTGCACAAGGGAGGCCGGTCAAAGGCTTCCAGCCAGCTAACCTCCAGCGCATCCACCGATATTTTGCAGGCATAGCGGTTTAGGAGGATGCCCGCCACGTGGTTCTCACTGCCCTGGAAAAGGTCCTGACCGGAGGCTTTCATGGCCAGCGGCCCCTTGGTGAGCTCCATAGCAGAGTGCAAAAAGGCCGATTCGCTTTGCAGCTGCCCCATGCCTTCCGGGGCATTGGCCAGCACATACCACCGAAGCGGGACCCCGGCCGTAACAGATGCCTCTACCGCGGCGCTGTGCAAAGCCCGCGCATGTGCGTCCAGCTGGCCGTCCCGGAATACCAGCAGGTCCAGGGAAGCAATGGCAGAATCATCGCCTGCTGAAGACTTGACAGATAGGGTCTCAAAAAGGGCCGAAACGCGCATCGTGGGCGGCGATGGCGGCGTGCTGCAGGAGAGGCACAGTAGCAGCAACAGAAACGGGGAGCGGCGCATGGGGCTAAATCTCAAATCCAATGGTAACACTCTCTTCCCAGTCGCATACGGTGAGCGAAATCTGAGACTGGACATAGTCTATTTCCAGCAGCAGGTCGGGCAGGTCCTCCAGCTCCCAGCTGAATCCCTCTATCTGCCCCAGCAGGTTCCACAGGCTGAATTCATCTACAAATCCTTCTGTCTCGTAGAGGCCGGGTTTGGCCCATAGCTCCAGCGTAAGGGAATGGTCGGCCTGTCTGGGTACGATGACCGAGAACACGCCGGCCCTTTCTTCCGGAGGAGAATAGCGGAACGAGCCGGGGACGGGATTCCCGTTTTCCATATTGAGCCCCGATGTGTGGCTTCGAAAGGTAACCGTGAAAGGGAACAGCCCGCCGCTGAGCGGGAATGCGTCGAACATCAGGAAGCGTACGGTAATGCGGGAATAGCTTTTCTGCAGGCGAACCGCGATGGTCTCGGTCTCGTCCAGCGCCGAGCTTTGATAGGAGAAATGATAGAGGGGGTCTCCGTTCTGTCCCTCGTTCACCGTCCATCGGCTGCCCTCGGCATGGCTGCGGGAAAAGCCCACCACACCATAACCGCTTACCGCTTCGCTGCGCTGGACGGCCAGGGAGAAACTATGATCCTCCAGCGCACGCAGCGAAGTGGTGTCGGCGGCCAGCAGGGTTCCGTCGGGATAAGAAGCCGCCATGATATGCACCTGCTCCATCTGCCGCACGTCGTGCCCCTTCTGCACGTCAAAGAACAGAAAACTGGGACAGGCAAGGCGGTCCTCCAGGATCCATTTCCTGCAGGAAGTGAGGCTCAAGGCCATGAAGAGGAGTAGGGCAAGACTTTTTTTCACGGCTTAAATCACAATATCACCGTCGTCTCCAAGCAAAACAAGATTCCATGGACTTACTACCAGGCTCACGTCGAATTCCTGAATGCTGATGGGGTCCAGGCATTCGTCGGGATCCAGCCATTCGTCGCCGTTGGAAGGGTTCCCCAGACGGGTAATGGTGAGGTTCCGAATCTCGTAGGAATAATTGCTGTGCAGGGAAGCAATTTCTATGGGATAGGTGTAGTAACTTCCGTCGATGAGCACTTCGATAACCAGGCGGGTGAGCTGGCTGTCAGAGGTGTTGGGATAGGCGTAGAGCCGGTGAGCCTGCTCGTAGGCGCTTCCCTGGGAGAGCGCGTTTTCCTGCGCGACAGTATAGATTTTGGCATCCTGGTCAATGACCACTTTATCCTCTGAAAGGCCCTCAAGGGAGGTGCGCCAGGTGCTGTTTTCGGCCGGGAACGTACTGCTCCAGTCGGTAAGGGGCGCATAGAGATTCACATCGTCGGCCACATTGGCAAGGAACAGGCGGCTCACGCAAAAACCATCGGCATCAAGTGCCTGTAGTGCCGGCTGCGACGCGCCGAAGTTTCTGGTAATCTTGTCTATCCTTACTCTGGCAGCCAGACGGTGTACGGTGACGCTTACTTCCGAGAGTTCGCCGCTCACCAGTACGGCCGATGCTTCCCCGTACATCACAAAGCGGCTTCCGCTGTTCTCGGCGCCAAAATGGGAGGTAACGGCCCTCAGGGCTTCCAGCGAGGTAATGCGTTCAAGTTGGGCCGATGCGGGAGCGTTCACTACCGCGGCAATGGTTTTGCTGCCATGCGGGACACTGATGCCGGAGGTGGAGAGCGCCTCTCCCGGCGCATCATTATGCCGATAGCAGTCCAGGCCTCCGTTTTCGTTGAAGACCAGGATGTCTATCAGGTCAACGGTGGCCTCACCACCCTCCGAAGGCGTTGTGCTGTCTTTGGTAAAGGTGCTGGAGAGGGTGACATTGAGTCGGGCATATCCTTGCTCAATGCTTTCGGCATTTGCCGGCATTGTTTCGCCTGATGGCAGGACCGGAGCCGTGCAGGAAGCTGCTGCTGCGACCAGCGCAATAAGAAGGTAAAAAGGGTGTTTCATAAGGCTATAGTTCGTAGTTCAACGTGACTTCTTCGTCCCAGGCGTTCACGCTCACGCTGACATCCACCTTGCCGGAAGCGGTGAGCGAGTCGTCGTCATCATTGTCTTTTCCCAACATGGATATTTTGATGGATTGGACGTCGTAGGTGTGGTTGCCCTCAATGACGGGAAGGGTAAAGACATAGTAGGTGTGTTCTTTGTTGTAGGCTGCCCCGTTCATGGTGCCGCTCACCGAGGCATGCAGCACCAGTCGGGTGTGGCGTGCGCTCCAGGCGGCAGAAACCGCATCGGCCTCGGTGGGATTCGGGTACACATACCAGCTTCGGCCTACGTTCTCCTCTTCGGGAACACTGCCGTTGGAGTTGCATGCGATGGCAAGGCCCCTATCGCCCAGCAGCGCGTCGGTGTCGGACGAAACCCAGGTGAAGCGGTTCGACCACATGCTCTCGGCCGTAAGCGAGGGGGAAGCACCATCGTAGCGCACGCCGTTCACCACATTTTTCAGATACAGATCCTTAATGGTAAAGTTGCATCCTTCCAGCGCCGTCCCTCTGAAATCGACAATCACTTTTTGCAGGGATACGCGGGCGCCCAGCCTGCTCACATTAATATGTACGGCCGTACGGGTGCCATCCGGATTGCCGGCATCGTAGGGGACTACGCTCACCTGGTCGTTGTAGCCACTCATCACTACCTTGGTAAGGGCGTTGTCCTTCAAGGCCGATGTCTTAGTTTTGAGTTCCTCCTCGGTGCTTACAAAAAGTTTGGGCGCATTGATGACGGCCCATACCGTCTTGTCGCCGGTAAGGGTGGACAGCTTGATCCCATTTCCTATTTCGCTGGCATCGGTGGTGTAGCGGTCGGCCTCTCTGGTCCCTCCGGGCCGTTTAAAAATGAATACCTGCACCGACTGAATCTGTGAAAAGCGGGCGTCGGCCGATGCCACTTTGGTCTGGGGGAGCAGGGTAATACACATCTCTCCGCTTTCCTGATCCCCGCTGCCGGGAAGCAGGGTGGGGACGCTTGTCTTGTTGCAGGCTGCCAGTCCCAGGAGGGCTGCAGCTGCGAGTAAGAGTACTTTTTTTGTCATAATGTTTTTGTTTTAAAGGGTAAAATCTTCTTCTTTTTCTTTATTAAGGCCATATCGCTGGATGAGCACGTAGATTTCGGGATCCAGATTGCCCCGGAATACGTACGATCGGTCTTCGCGACAGGCATCCAGGTAACACTGGACAGCCTGCTGGTCATCTTCGGCGCGGGCATACAGAAGCGCCAGCATATAATTCACCTGGGGCGTACGGGGAAGATCCTGCAGGATGGACATGGCCGATGCGTTGTAGTCCAGCGAGACATAGGCAATGGCCGTGTTGTAGTCGCGGTAATCCCGTAGATATCCAAGCGCCGTGCGGTAATCCCGTTCTTTCAAGGCCTCCAGGCCTTTGCGGTATACGGTATCGGGCTCTGTGGTGTGAATGGAATCTTTAATCATGCCCTTCCTGTGCAGAAAAAAGTCAAACTTGACGGTGCGAAGGCGCGGGTAAATCTTTTCCCGCAGGTAGGGGTAGAAGGATTCTTTTTGCAAGGCAGCCTCCCGCTGATCGGGGTCCTTAATCTCCAGTACTTTCAAGTAACGCTGCACCTGGGCGCGGGTTAGGGTGCTGTCTTCGTCAACAAGGAAAGAAAGCATGGTCCAGTTTTCTCCATTGGAGCGGGAACGGAAAGGAATGCGTGGCAATGCTTCCCGGGCGTTTCTCATGCGGCTTTCTTTCCCGTCTTCTCCCACGACAACCGTATAATGCTCCCGGGAAGCCTTCCTCACCGAATCCCGGTACTCCCTTATGTAGGCGTCCAGAAAATCGGCCACGGCCCCCGCCCGTTTCTTGGAAAGAAGCAGATTGGACTTTTCGTCCCCTTCGGGGGATGCCGATGCAGCAATGACAATGGAATCCAGGTCGAAAGTTTTGTTCTCCAACAGTTCTACGATATTACCTTTGATGCGGGACAGTTCCTGAAGATTGTTCCCCAAATGGGGATCGACCAGGGATTTTCCGGTGGCGAAGTCTACGTAACAGGCCGTGTTGGCGGCCGCCCTTCGTTCTATGATGCGCGTAAGGTAACGTTCCCGGTCATCGACAAAAGCCGAAAGGGAACTCACATAGAAGGTGAGCGGTTCCGAGCGGGCCATGGTGTACAGACGCTGTCCGCCTTCATATATATCGCCGGATAGAACAATGTCTATCTTCCGCAGTTTGGGACGGGTGAGGACCGTTTGCGTGTAGTGGTAAACGAAATCCCCGCTGAGCGTCTGTATCACCGTGTCCAGCCTGATTCCCTGGTCTTCTATGGGCACCTTCACATACTTGGCATACATCTCTGGTCGCCGGGCTTTCCGCCGCTCGTTCAGCTTGATGGAAAAGTGGTTGGTATAATGGTCCAGTGCCTGTTTTTCCGTAACGCCAAACAGCGAATGAAAGGCCTCGTCCGAGACAAAACTGCTGTCTCCTTTGAAATGGTACAGCGCGGGAAGGTTCCGCTCAATGAAGATTTCCAGGTTCCTCAGGTCGACAAAGCGGGTGCTGTCGGTAATGATGGAACGAAGGAAGCGGTTGTACTGCTCGTAGCCGCGAAGCTGTGCCTTCCGAAAATCCCGCCCGGTGATGAGCACCGATTCCAGCCTGATGGAGTCGCCCAAAATGTACATGTCCGGCATAAAGCGCAGCTGCCAGCGGCTGTCCTGCATGGCGGCGGGTACAATCACTTCAAAGCGAAGATCAATGCGCCCGTGCCGTTCGGCCACGTTGCGGAAGCGTGCCGTAACTACGGCGGCATCGATTACGTCCGTTGCCACCATCTCCCCGGAGGCGCTGTCCCTGACGGCTTTCATGATGAGCACCTCACGCCCCGCATCGTCCTTCACTTTCAAGGTGTCGCGTCGGGTAACGCGAATCGTTCGGCGCTCCTCTTCCAGCTCGTTCCGGGACAGCGCAAGGGTGGCGGCCATCTCTTTGCGTTGGATATTGCGCAGTTTGGAGGGCGTTCCACACCCTGCCAGCAAGCTTAGGAGCAGCCCCATAAAGATGATGCGCTTACTGTCCATGCTAGAAAATCCATTGGAGGGCAATGCGGGCATCGGGTACGATAAACGCCTTTTGCCCCTCTTCCAGTATAACACCGCACCGGGGACAGGCATAAGTGGTGTATTTCTTCCACCCGCCCCAGAAGCCCACGCCCAGGTCCAGATTCCATTTCCCGCTCATCATGATGGCATAGCCGCCATACAGTCCCGCACCCCACGCATCTCCCTCCTCAGTTTCCCGGCGCACAATCCCGCCCCAATTGTATTCGCTCCACCTGCCGTCGGCTCCTGCCCACCATCCGGAATAGACATGCCACGGCCACCATCTGACGCCGGCCCAGTAGGACTGTTGCCGGCACTGGAACTGTTTTTCTGCCTGGGACGACATCCAGGTCCAGGGATTGAGTTCGGCTCCAACATGGACAGAGCATTTTTGCGCTACGGCTACCGACGCTTCGGCGTTGAGCGTGCCCAGGGACAGCCAGTCCACTACGTTGGTGCCCAGCGTGAAGCGTTGTGCGTGGGCACGGGGCGCGGCGCCGGCAAGTAGCAGCAGGAGGACCCACCATAGTAGCAGGAAACGGTATTTCATCGCTAATAATCCCTTTGAGGTTGCATATTCTCGCCTTCTTCGCGGGGAAGAATCTTGACGCTGCGCGCCAGAATGTCCATGCTGGTTCGCTCCTCGTTGTCCTGGTTGGTGTATTTGCGAATGCGCACGCGGCCCGTTACTTCTACCCACAGCCCTTTCTGGATAAGATAAAGGTCCCTGATGGCTGTGCCTTCCCAGGCCGATACATTAAACCAGGTGGTGTCAATGGAAGAGTTCCTTTCTTTGTCCACGGCACTGGCCTCCGTGACCACGGAAAAGTTACAAACCGCCATGTTGTTAAATGACTTGATTTCCGAGCGTCCCACGACGCCCCTGAGCATGATTTTGTTCAAAAATTCCATTGCTTTGCGCTTTTACAGTTTAACTTGATGGCCGGGCCGGTGCGCACCGGAGTGACCCGAATCCGCTGCAAAGTAAAGGAGGCTTTTGCCCAGAAAAACGCATTTGAGGGCGGCGAGGTGCAGATTTTTATGTTTTTTACGATTTTTGCGCGTTTTTTATGTTGTATCACAAGAAAACACGCCCGTCGCAAAAAAGATTCTTGCGAAGCGTGTTTTTTGCCGATTCACAGAAACGTAAAAAAAGGGAGAAATGTTTTTTAAGATGCTTGGAAATCTAAGGGCTGCTTCTCATCTTTGCGCCCGATGAATGAAAAGATGGTCATATATAACAAACAGGAATACTGCCTGCAGTGCGGCCAGATTCTGGACCCCCATGCGGGTCGGGTAGACCGCAAGTTTTGCAGCCAGGACTGTAAGAACACTTATTGGAACCGGCGTAAGTATCCGCTTCGAAAGGCACTGGTGAGCCGCATTCTGGCCATCCTGGACCGCAATCACGACATCCTGATAAAACTGATGCACATGGGGGTAAGTTCCCTGGACAGAACCACCCTGGAGCATCTGGGCTTCAACGAACACTATATGACCTGGTACCGCCGCGTGGGAACGCGACGGATGTATGGGTGCTATGACATCCAATACGAATTAACCCCTTCCCGCATCTGGCGCATCTCCAGTTTGCTGGACGATGGCCCGGGAAAGCGGAAAGGGGCTAATAAAAAGGAGGGGGAAGATTAGGCCTTCACAGCCTTCTTCTTATTGGGGTCTTTGAACAGAATCCAGAAGAGGATGGCTACCACAAAGGCATAGCCGGCGAAGATGTACCAGGCATTGGGCCAGTTGGTGGGCGTATTAAACACATCGCAGGCATCTACTACAGCGCCGGCGGCAAGGGTGCCGATGGTGGCGCCAAAACCGTTGGTCATCATCATGAACAGGCCCTGGGCGCTGGAACGGATGTCTTCTGCGGCGTTTTGTTCTACATACAGGGAACCGGAAATGTTAAAGAAGTCGAAGGCAAAGCCATACACAATGCAGCTAAGGACAAAGAGCAGCACGCCCGGCATGGCGGGATTTCCCAGACCGAAAAGGCCGAAACGGAACACCCAGGCAAACATGGCGATGAGCATCACGTTCTTGATGCCGAACTTGCGCATGGCAAAGGGGATGAGCAGGATGCAAAGCGTCTCCGAGGCCTGTGAGATGGCGATGAGGGCATTGGAGTTCTTTACGGCAAAGGAATCGGCGAAGGCGGGATTGGCGGCAAAGGACCCAAGGAAGGTATTGGCATAGCCGTTGGTGATTTGCAGCGATGCACCCAGGAGCATCGAGAAAATAAAGAAGATAGCAAACTGGCTGTCCTTGAACAGGGAGAAGGCCTTGAGGCCGAAGGCATCGGCAAGGGATTCGTTCTTCTTGGTTTTGTCTATGGGGCAGGCCGGCATGGTGAGGGCATAGCCGCAAAGGACCAGGGACAGGATGCCGGAAGAGATGAGCTGCGTGTAGCTTTCCTGCATGCGAAGGCCGCCGATGCTAAGGAAGTTGGTGAGGAGCATGCTGCAGATGAAGCCCACGGTGCCGAACACCCGGATGGGAGGGAACTCCTTCACGGGGTCCATGCCTTCCTTGGCCATGGCATTGTAGGATACGGAGTTTACCAGAGCAATGGTGGGCATGAAGAAGGCCACGCTAAGGCTATAGAGAATGAATAGCGGGGCAAACTGAACGGCATCTCCGGCGCTCAGGCAATAGAAACCAGCCCCGGCCATGAACAGCCCGGCAAATCCGTGACACATGGAGAGCACTTTCTGGGCTTCCATTTTTTTGTCGGCCACAATTCCCATGAGGGTGGGCATAAAGATGGACACGATGCCCTGCATGGCAAAGAACCATTTGATTTGATTGCCAAGGCCGATATTTCCCAGATAGCGGCCCAGGGAAGTGAGATAGGCGCCCCAGACGGCAAACTCCAGGAAAAGCATCAAGACCAGCTTGAAGGTTACGGGTTTAATCTTGATTTGCATGGTATAAGTAGTGTTATTGAATAATCGTCTTACAAAATTACAAAAAAATCCGTATTTTTGCATAGATGTTTGCATTTAAGTTACAGGCCACAGACCCTCATTCCAGCGCCAGAGCCGGGCTCATTTCCACGGACCACGGGGAAATCCAAACCCCTATCTTCATGCCCGTGGGCACCGTAGGCTCGGTTAAGGGCGTATATCACAGGGATTTGCAGCAGGACATCAAGGCCCAGATTATCCTGGGAAACACCTACCATCTGTACCTGCGTCCCGGCCTGGATACCCTGTACAAAGCCGGAGGCCTGCATTCCTTCGAGCATTGGGACAAGCCCATTCTCACAGACAGCGGCGGCTTTCAGGTTTTTTCCCTGGCGCCCATCCGTAAACTCACAGAGGAAGGCTGCAAGTTCTCCTCGCACATAGACGGCAGCAAGCACATCTTTACCCCGGAGAATAACGTAGACACCCAGCGCATCATTGGGGCCGATATCGTGATGGCCCTGGACGAATGTTGTCCCGGCAATGCCGATGAGCGCTATGCGGCCAAGTCGCTTCGGCTCACCCAGAAGTGGCTGGAGCGTTTTGCCCAGCGCTTCGACCAAACAGAGCCGCTATACGGTTATCAGCAGGTCATGTTTCCCATTATCCAGGGCTGCGTGTATCCGGAGCTAAGAAAGCAGGCGGTGGAACATGCACTTACCCTGGATAATGCCAACCGCGGCGGTTATGCCGTAGGCGGCCTGGCGGTAGGGGAGCCCACGGAAAAAATGTATGAGATGCTGGAGGTTACCTGCCCGCTGCTGCCCACGGGTAAGCCCCGTTATCTGATGGGCGTGGGAACCCCGGCCAATATCCTGGAAGGAATCTCTCGCGGGATCGATATGTTCGACTGCGTGATGCCCACCCGCAATGGCCGCAATGGCATGCTTTTTACATGGGACGGCATCATGAACATGCGAAACGCCAAATGGACCACCGATTTCACGGAGCTGGACCCTTCGGGGGCCTCTTTTGTGGACCAATATTATACCAAGGCCTATCTTCACCACCTTTTCATTGCCAAGGAAATGTTCGCCGCCATGGTGGCCACGGAGCATAACCTGGCCTTTTACCTGGACCTGGTGCGGGCGGCACGCCTCCATATTGAGGCGGGAGACTTTACGGCCTGGAAAAACGCCACCGTCCCTAAACTGATGCAGCGCCTATGATCCAATTCAAGGGACTCCAGAAACTGGACTGGTACATTATCAGGAAATTCCTGCTAACCTTCTTCATCTCCATCCTCATGATGGCGCTCATCGTCATTATCTTTGACGTGAGCGAAAAAATCGAGGATTTCGTTCGCAAGGAGGCGCCGCTCAAGGAGATAGTCTTCGACTACTACCTTAACTTCATTCCGTATTTCATGAACATGTATTCTCCCATGTTCGTGTTCCTGACGGTCATCTTCTTTACGTCCAAAATGACGCAAAACTCGGAGATTATCGCCATCCTGTCAAGCGGTATCAGTTATCACCGGCTCATGGTGCCCTATGTGGTGTCGGCCGCCATCATCGCCCTCCTTTCCCTGGGCCTGGGCCTATGGGTGATTCCCAAAGCAAACGGTACCAGGGTAGACTTTGAGCAGAAATACAACCCGTACAGAAAAGTAAAAACGGGCCACGACATGCACTACAAACTGGAGGACGACCATTTTGTGTACATAGAAAGCTTCAGCGCCTACAACAGCACCGCCTACAATTTTACCCTGGAAGACCTATCGGGCGGTCGCATGCATTCCAAAATAACCGCCGAAAGTGCCCAGTACGACACCATTACCGGTGTGTGGCACCTCAGAAACTGGTTCATCCGCGATTACGACGAAGGCATTAACGACCACATTCGAACGGGGCGGCAGCTGGATACCGTACTTAGCCTTACCCGCGACGACTTCTTCCGCAACCGCTACACCATCCAGCGTCTTAACCAGAAGGAACTCAATGAGCTCATTAGGACGCAAATCCAGCGCGGCGACGCATCGGTGAACGGGGCGCAAATTGAGAAAAACAACCGTTTCTCCCTGCCGGTATCGGCCTTTATCCTCACCATTATCGGGGTATCTCTTTGCACCAAGAAGCGAAGGGGAGGTATGGGCTGGAATCTGGCGGCCGGCACGGCGCTGGGCTTCTCCTATATCCTGTTCATGCAGTTCAGCGAAATGTTCGTGTTCACAGATACCCTGCCCGCCTATATTGCTATCTGGTTACCCAATTACCTGTATGCCATCATTGCGGCGGTACTGTATATTAAAGCTCCCAAATGATTCCTGTCAAAATTGTTAACCATTCTCCCTATCCCTGTCCGGCCTATGCTACAGAGCAGAGTGCAGGCCTGGACCTGAGGGCCCATCTGCAGCAATCTGTCACCTTGCAGCCTTTGCAGCGCACCCTGGTGCCCACGGGCCTTTTTATTGCCCTTCCGGCCGGCTATGAGGCACAGGTGCGTCCCCGCAGCGGCTTGGCGGCCAAGCACGGCATCACCGTGCTCAATACCCCCGGCACCATAGACGCCGACTACAGGGGAGAGATCAAGGTTATTCTGGTCAATCTCTCAGACCAGCCCTTCGATATTGTGCCCGGCGAGCGCATTGCCCAAATGGTCATTGCCCGCCACGAACAAGTGAAATGGGAACAGGTGGACGAATTGGACCAGACCACCCGCGGGGCAGGCGGCTTTGGAAGCACCGGCCGATAATTTGCGCCCACGGCCCATCTAACCAATCAAATGCAATGGAAATTAGTCAGTTATATAAACTGTTCAAAAAGAGCAGTGGGGTAAACACCGACACCCGAACCATTCAAAAAGGACAGCTGTTCTTTGCCCTTAAGGGGGAAAACTTTGACGGGAACGCTTTTGCGCTAAAAGCCCTGGAGGCCGGCGCCGCCTATGCCGTGGTGAGCGAAAGCCTGGAGGCCGAAGATCCCCGCCTTGTAAAAGTGCCCGACACGTTGCAGGCCCTTCAGGACCTGGCCGCCTGGCATCGCAGCCAGTTAAGCATTCCGGTCGTTGGTCTTACCGGCACCAATGGAAAAACCACCACCAAGGAGCTCATCAGGGCCGTTCTCTCCACCAAATACAAAGTATCGGCCACGGAAGGCAACCTGAATAACGACATTGGCGTTCCTCTATCGGTACTTAAGATAAGCGCCGATACAGAATTGGCTATCATTGAAATGGGTGCCAGTCACCCGGAAGATTTGAAGCCTTTGCTGGCGGTGGCGCAGCCCACGCATGGCCTCATTACCAACGTGGGAAAGGCGCACCTGCTGGGCTTTGGCAGCTTCGAGGGCGTGAAGCATGCCAAGGGCCTGCTGTACGATTATTTGAAGGCGCATGAAGGGACGGCTTTTGCTAACGCCGACGATGCTACGCTCATGGAGATGTTATGGGATCGGGGACTGCCCTTCATTCCCTATGGCCTGGACGGTATCCAGGTACTGCCATCCAGCCCGGCCCATCCGTTCCTGCGCCTGAAGGCCGATAACTGGGAGGTGGACACGCATCTTGTGGGCGCCTACAATGCCGCCAATGTGCTGGCGGCCCTCAAGCTGGGTTGGTTCTTTGGCGTTCCGCAGCAGGACGCTCTGTCGGCCATCGCCTCCTACGTCCCTTCAAATAACAGGAGTCAACTACTTAAAACAGAAAAGAATACTGTTATAGTGGATGCATATAATGCAAATCCTTCATCCATGGCTGTGGCCCTGGACAACCTGAGCCGCTGCGAGGGCCGCAAAGTGGCGCTCCTTGGCGATATGCGGGAACTGGGCGATGAAGCCGCTATGGAGCATAAAAAGATTGTCAATCGCCTGGACGGCTCTCTGGAAGCCTATTTGGTGGGAGATGAGTTTACCCTCGCCGCCAAAGGCACAGGAATTAAGTGCTTTGACACCTCCGATTCCCTGGCCGCCTGGCTGCAGGAGAATCCGCTGGAAGGCTGCACGGTTCTTGTGAAAGGCTCCCGCGGAACGCTAATGGAAAAAGTTATAGCTTCGCTTTAGTGATAACAGCCCTGGTGAGCCAGGCCATTCCGGTGCCCATCAGGATGCCGAAAGCCGTTCCCACCAGAACGTCGCCCAGGAAATGAGCTCCCATCATAATGCGGCTGTATCCTACCAGCGCAGCCCATATGAAAACGCACCAGCCGAAGACCTTTGCGGTCTTCGGTTTTCCGTACCAGCGCATAAGGAGGGCGCCGGCCGTGGCAAAGCCGAATACATTGCTTGCATGGCTGGAGAAGAAACTGAAAAGGCCTCCGCTGCGTCCGTAGGGCAGATGCAGCCCGCTCGTTATCATCCAGGTATTGTAGCAGGGCCTGAGCCGCTCGAAGAAATCCTTCAGGTGCGCCGACAATTGATCGCACAGTGCTACCGTGAGCAGTACTCCCACCACGCAGGCGATCCCTTTTTTCCAGCCCATGTGCCACACAAAGAACAGCATGATAAGGACATAGGCGGGAAACCAGATGCGAACGTCGGACATGAATCCCCAAAAGGGATCGGTAATGGGGGAGTGCAGGCTGTTGAGCCACAGACTGGCCTGCTGGTCCCACTCTATGATGCGCTCCAGGCTCATTTGGTAAGTGCTTTCCAAAGTGCTTCCTTAAGTTCGTTAAGCCCTGTTTGTGCCACGGAAGAGATGAACACGCAGGGAACGTTGGCTGGCAGCTTTTTCTCTATGCGGGCGCGCTGCCGGGCATCTATTAGGTCTGTCTTGGTGACGGCCAGCACGCGGTCTTTTACAAGTAGCTCCGGATTGTACTCCTGCAGCTCGTTAAGCAGGACTTTGTAGCATTTTGCTACGTCGGGCTCGTCGGCGGCTATCATGAAAAGCAGCACGGAATTGCGTTCAATGTGCCGCAGAAAGCGCATGCCGATTCCCTTTCCTTCGTGCGCGCCCTCGATAATACCGGGGATATCGGCCATTACAAACGAACGGTCGTCGTGGTAGCGCACGATGCCCAGGTTGGGTTCCAGCGTTGTGAATGCATAATTGGCAATTTTGGGCTTGGCCGATGTGATGGTTGCCAGAAGGGTGCTTTTCCCGGCGTTGGGGAAGCCCACAAGGCCTACGTCGGCCAGGACTTTTAGCTCCAGGATGAACCAGCCTTCCACGCCTTCCTCTCCGGGCTGGGCGTAACGGGGCGTTTGGTTGGTGGCGCTTTTGAAATGGTCGTTGCCCCAACCGCCCCTGCCGCCGGGGCACAGGATGTACTCCTGACCGGGCGTTACCAGTTCGGTAATTACTTCTTCCGATTCGGCGTCCTTCACTACTACGCCCTGGGGAACTTCAAGGATGATGTCCGTTCCGTTCTTTCCCCTCTTAAGGGCCTCGGCGCCATTGCCGCCGTTTTCGGCGCGTACCACCTTGCGGTAGCGAAGGTGAATGAGGGTCCAGAGCTGGGGATTTACCCGAAGGATAACATGCCCGCCCCGGCCGCCGTCGCCGCCGTCGGGACCGCCCTTGGGAACATACTTAGCCCGGTGTAAATGGGCGCTTCCGGCGCCGCCGTGACCGCTGGCGCAGAAGATTCTTACGTAGTCTATGAAGTTACTTTCTGCCATGACTGTGCAAAGATACGCATTTTATTTGACACGAACCAATGATTTTATAAATAATTGATAAATAATAATAAAAACATTATAGTTATATCTTATAAC
>Ga0265300_10000176_pt1 | contig 69458 bp, 62 predicted proteins | sample AusTroGonzalo_MG_FD_193482 | JGI IMG/M metagenome (GOLD analysis project Ga0265300, IMG submission 193482) | Bovine rumen microbial communities from tropical cattle in Woodstock, Queensland, Australia - Gonzalo_03 | ecosystem: Host-associated > Mammals > Digestive system > Stomach > Rumen ... | reverse complement strand
CGGATGTGACCTTCACCAAGCCCATCTTCTTCTTCGACCTGAACAACACCTTCCGCTTTAAGCACAGCTGGCAGTTGGAGGCCAACGCTAACATCCAGACCAAGGGTGATGTACTGAACTTCCGTATTCTCTCACCTTCGTATAATGTCAGTTTTGTGGTACAGAAGTGCTGGTTGAAGAATGATGCCCTGTGCCTGCGTGCCAGCATCAGTGATGTGTTCCAGCGTAGCGTACAGGATATGGCTCATGATTGTGGTTTCTTCTACACTGTGCAGAAAACACGAAGCCGTAGCCACCGCCTGGACATCTCTATCCGTTACACTTTCAACGCCCAGAAGAGCAAGTATAAGGGAACAGGCGCAGGTAAAGCCGAGCAGCAGCGAATGGGCAGTAATTAATGTCCATTTATCAAAAAACCATATAGAATATCCCAGATATTTGGCAGTCTCGGCAATTATGTGTAATTTTGCAAACAAGTTTGCGAGAAACATATAAATATATGATGAAAATTAGACCATTCAAAGTCAACGATGCCTCGACGATTCTGAGCTGGTGTAAAGATAAGCATGCTTTCCGGCTTTGGAGTGCCGACAGGTATAAAGAATTCCCTGCTCAGCCAGAGGAAATGATGGAACAATACGAGGGCGATAATATGTATCCGCTCACAGCTATTGCTGATGATGAGATAGTCGGGCATATTCTATTGAGATTCCCATCAGAGGATAAAAGTCTTATTCGCTTCGGCTTCGTCATCGTGGATGATTCGAAACGCGGCAAAGGCTATGGCAAACAGTTGCTGCGCCTCGCTATCGATTATGCACAGCGGGAATTGGGTGCTCAGAAGATTACCCTTGGTGTGTTTTGCGACAACTTCTCTGCCGTTGAATGCTACAAGTCTGTCGGTTTCCGCATCACAGGAGAAGATGCCTATTCGATTGACGGAAAAGAATGGAAAGAGTTTGAAATGGAATTAGAAAAGATATGAACATACTGATCATAAACGGAAGCCCACGAAAGAAGGGACTGATTTCGCAGATGCTCGGCATCATGCGCGAAGAGGCGGAGAAGAGAGGCGACACAGTGGAGATGGTGTATACCAACGACCTGACCGTGAAGCCTTGCACGGGCTGTATGGCCTGCCGCACGAAAGGGAAATGCGTACTCGCCGAAGACGATTCGCAGCGGGTGCTGAAGATGATGCAGCAGGCCGATGCCATCATCATGGGTGCGCCCTGCTACTGGGGCAACATCCCTGGACAGATGAAACTGATGTTCGATCGTCAAGTCTATGGCATGATGCGCGACACACCACGATTCCCTGAGCCGCTGATGAAAGGCAAGAAGTGCATCCTTATCAGCACCTGCACTACTCCCTGGCCCTGGAACATTCTGTTCAAACAATCGCGAGGCGCCATCCGTGCCATGAGAGAGATTGCCCGCTATGCCGGATTCAAAATAGTGAAAACTATTGAGCGTGGTGGCACAGCAATGCATCCGGAACTGACAGAGAAAGACAAACAGAAGTGTCATAAAGCATTTGAAAGACTGTATATATAAACGACCAACCATTCGTCCCCAAAATATGTCATTCGTCACAAACTGCTGCTGAATATCCCAAATGTATAGGGAAATTTGCAACTATCTGTAATTTTGCAGCGTCAAAAACGATAAATGAGTCTAAGAATCGTTTTAAATAATGAATGAAATGAAGAATGTAAGTTTAAGATTCGCAGCGCTGATAGCTGCAATGATGATGACGATGACAACGTTCGCTCAATCAAACGACAGCATCTCGACGGACACGACAATGTGGTACAACCAGACACAGGAATTGAGTGGTGTGGTGGTAAAGGGGCGCCTGCCCAAAACGCGTGTAAAAGGCGATGCCATGAGGACAAGGGTTGCTGGTACCATACTGGAGAAGGCAGGAACCGTGAGCGATGCCCTGTCGAAGATTCCTTCGCTGGAGGCTGAGCGCGACGGTGGCGTGAAGGTGCTGGGTCGTGGCGATGCCGAAGTGTATATCAACGGCCGCAAGGTGCAGGATATGAAAGAACTCTCTCGTCTGCGCTCCGATCAGATCCAGCACGTCGATGTGGTGCAGAATCCAGGTGCCCGCTATGCAGCCTCAGTGAAGGCGGTTGTTCGCATCACACTGAAAAAGGCACAGGGCGATGGTTTCAGTTTCCAAAACAGCACGCAGTTCATGTACCAGTACGGCGGTTCGCTGAACAATAACCTCACTGTCAACTACCGCACGGGTGGACTCGACATAACCGGCTCGTTCTGGGTGGGCACCTATAATCATTATAAGGGTTTGCAGGTGAACGACATGCTTTACTATGTGGGACCAGATCAGGTGACGGGACACTCCACCCAGGAGATCAGGCACCCCTGGCACGCTTGGTCGCCACAGTTGCAGTTAAACTATATGGTCAACGAGAATCACACCTTTGGCGCCTACTACAAATACGACCGTACACCCAGCGGCGAGACAAAGGGCGACTACCTGACGGACATGTTCGAGAACGGCATCTTGACCGAGCGCTCCGCAAGTTACATTTGGCAGGACCAGAGTGTCAAGAAGCACATTTTCAATGCTTATTACAACGGTAAGGTGGGACAGTTGGGTATCGACCTGAACATCGACGGACTCTTCGATGATACCAAGACGCCTGGCCGTACGACGGAGAAAACAACGATTGTCGATGCCACCCCCGTTGACCGAAACATCGAGAGCAATACCAACAGCGCCAATAATTTCTGGGCCTCGAAGCTCATCTTCAGCTATCCCATACTGAAGGGTAACCTCTCCGTTGGCGGCGAGTACAGCTACAACCACCGCACAGATGCCTATACATTCCTGGCTTCCGACTATGTGCCCGTGAAGGCCACCGACACAGAGATCAACGAGAAGTCGGCAGCAGTCTTCGTCGAGTACGGCAGGCAGTTCGGTAAGGTTTTTGCTCAGGCAGGCCTACGCTATGAACACCTGACGAACGACTACTATAATTTCGGCGTAAGAGAGGACGAGGTGTGTCGCAACTATGGCGACTGGTTCCCCACTGCCACCCTCTCCGCTCCTATCGGGAAAATGCAACTGAGCCTCTCGTATCGCCGCGATATCCAACGTCCGGCCTACTCAAGCCTGACCAGTTCGACGATGTACGTTAACCGTTACACCTACCAGAGTGGCAACCCCTATCTGAAGCCAACCTACACCCATAGCCTCGTGCTGAATGCGGCCTATCAATGGGCAAACCTGTCCGTCGATTACGGCCGCCTAAAGAACAGCGTAACGATGTCCACCGAGCCCTTCCCCGGCAGCACGGATCCGCTCATCAGCCTCGTCCGTCCCATCAACAGTGAGGAGGACTACAACCAGCTCTCGCTGAGCCTCTCAGCATGCCCCACTATCGGCTGCTGGCACCCGATGTGGTATGCGTTCACCATCTTCCAGAACTATAAGACACCGACCGCCGACGGCACCATCAAGACACTTGACAAGCCATACGTCTCGCTCATCTGGAACAACGACATCGAACTGCCTCACAGTTTCCGCCTGAGTGCCAACGCCCAGTGGGCCTCGAAGGGTGACTACAACAACAATAGCATCATCTCCCAGCGGTTCAATCTCACGCTCGGCGTGCAGCGCGACTTCAACCTCCGCCGTCTGGGACAACTGACCCTCGATGTGCGTTGCGTTGACATCTTTAACACCAACAAAACCGATGCCACCATCTACGGCATCCGCGAACTGACGGTTCACAACCCCGCCCGTCGCACTTTCCTAATCAATCTCACCTGGAAGTTCAACGAGGCTCGTTCAAAATATCGCGGAAGTGGCGCCGGAGAGAAGCAGAAAGCGCGTATGTGATGTCGTTTGTCACAGAATGATGCAAATTATCCCAGATATTTGGTAATTCCTGCAACAATTTGTAACTTTGCGGTCGATAAGATAAATATAAAAATTGATGAGTAAGAAACGGCTTTTATATTTGGACAATCTGAAGGTGTGCCTGACGGTGCTGGTGATATTCCACCACGCTGGTCAGGCATACGGCGATGGAGGCGACTGGGCTTACCATCCCAGCAATCCTGCCGAGTTTATGCCTTGGATATGGCACTTCTTCTCTGTCAATGCGGCCTTCTTCATGGGGCTGTTCTTCCTGATTTCAGGTTATTTCGTGCCCACGAGTTTAGACAAGCAGGGAGCAAAGGTGTTCGTGCAGAAGAAACTGATGCGACTGGGTATTCCGCTTTTGCTGATGGGTGGACTGATATCTGTTTTGTCAGGCAAGCCGGAGATTGGGCACATGTGGTATATCGAGAGTCTGCTGGTGTTCTGTCTGATTTACGCCTTGATACGACAGATATGCAAACCAATCAATGGCGAGTACTCATCGAGACCCACCATCATCGGCCTACTGATATTTGGCAGCGTGATGGGTATTGGCAGTTATCTGATCCGTCAGATCAGTCCACAGGATCATTGGATCTGGCCCTTTGGCATCATCCCGTTGCCGATGGAGCCCGCCCACTATCTGCAATACGTCATGATGTTCATCATCGGCATTCTGGTACGAAGATTTGCCTGGCTCGAAAAGATGGGTAACACAAAGGGAATCATTTCGCTAACGATTGGCTGCCTTTTGGCACTGGGCATCTATCTTCGTGATGGCGGGGCATGGAACGCTTTCGTTACTGAGTGGTTTGGCATCTACGAATCGCTTCTGTGTGTCTTCATCTGCTTTGGACTGCTCTGGCTGTTCCGCGAATATGGCAATTGGGACAACAAGTTCTGGCAGTGGTGCGCCGCCCAGTCGTATGGTGCCTACATCTTCCATCTGTTGCTGATGATAGTTTTGCAACATGCCACCGACGGCATCTGGATGGGAGCCTTCGGTAAGTTCATGTTTATCGGCATCGTTACCACCATCTGTTCGTTTATGCTCACTTGGTTGGTAAGGATGATTCCAGGAGCAAAAAAAGTATTATAATTGAATAATGAACGATGTATAAAACCCGCAATTTACCCAACACCCGAATCGATGTGGCCGATGCCCTAAGAGGTATCGCTGTGGCCGGCATCATCCTGTATCACTCCGTAGAGCACTTCAACATCTTCACCCAAGAGCCGATAACCTATTCGCTGGCGAGTGACCAGACAGTAGCAGACGTATTGGCTTGGTTGCTCTCGGGCAAGATGTACGGCATCTTCGCTATGCTCTTCGGACTGAGTTTCTTCATCATGAACGACAACCAGCAGCAGAAGGGCAAGAATTTCTCCTTACGCTTTGCATGGCGGATGTGCCTGTTGTTTATGTTTGGCATCATCAACGTGGCTTTCTACGATGGCGACATCCTGATGCTCTATGCATGCTATGGTCTGCTGCTCATCCCCATCAGCTATCTATCGTCGAAATGGGTGTGCTGCATCATCGCCATGCTGGCTATACAGCCTGTTGAGCTTTACTGTCTGCTGACGGGTTACGAGATCGACCATACCAGGTTTTATGAGGTCTCTGGCATCATCAACAGCGCACACGAGCACGCTACGTTCTGGGAGAACACCCTCACCAACCTGCGATATGGCTTTGAGGTGAATCTGAGATTTAATGTTTTCAGCGGACGACTCACGCAGCTGCTCTGCCTCTTCATCCTCGGCATGCAGCTAGGCCGGCAGAGACTTTTCTATAATGAGGGGCGTAACTTGCAGATTTGGCATAACATACTTATTTGCTCGGCTATCGTTGTCATCGCGTTGAGTTTTGTGGATTTCGGTTCAATAGAATCTTGGCTTAAGCCTATCTACAATTTCATCATCCTGCTGATGATCGTCTCGTCAATTGTCTCTGCCTGGTATGCTTTCGAGGGCGTTCGCCGCGTACTCCATCATCTCTGTATCTTTGGTCGTATGAGTCTCACCAACTACCTGCTCCAGTCCATCATCGGCTGCGCCATCTTCTGCGGCTATGGTCTCGCCTGTTATCATCATTTAGGCATCACCTATGCTGTGATGGTTGGATGCGGAATGGTCATCTGCCAGTATCTTTTCGCACGTTATTGGTTTAGCAGCCATCCTCGCGGACCGTTAGAGGGTCTGTGGAGAAAACTGACATGGATTTAATTTCTAACATTAAAAATATGAACAAGACTGTATTGATAACAGGAGCAACAAGCGGGATAGGACTCGCCTGTGCAAGAAAGTTCGTCGAAAATGGCGACAGGCTGATTCTGACGGGAAGAAACGAACAACGCCTGAACGAAATCAGAAAGGAACTGACGGAAAAAGGTGCGGACGTGTTGACATTGGCTTTCGACGTGAGAGACCGTGAGAAAGCAGCGAACTACATCCAGGAATTGCCTACCGATTGGCAAGTAATTGACGTGCTGGTGAACAATGCCGGGCTGGCGCTAGGTCTGGAACCCGAGTATGAGGGCAATCCCGACGACTGGGAGACAATGATCGACACGAACATCAAGGGTCTGCTCACTATGACGCGCCTCATCGTTCCAGGTATGGTAGAGCGTAATCGCGGGCACATCATCAACATCGGCTCTGTGGCTGGTGATGCCGCCTACGCCGGCGGAAACGTCTATTGCGCCACTAAGGCTGCCGTTAAAACACTCTCTGATGGTCTGCGCATCGATGTAGCCAATACCGCCATCCGTGTGACCAACCTGAAGCCTGGACTTGTGGAAACCAACTTCAGCAACGTTCGCTTCCACGGTGACAACGATCGTGCTGCCAATGTCTATAAAGGTATCAAACCCCTGACGGGCGATGACATTGCCGATGTGGCTGTCTTTGCTGCCAATGCCCCTGAGCACGTACAGATTGCCGAAGTGCTGATACTGGCTACCCATCAGGCCAGTGGCAGCGTAATCGTCAGAACAATATGATCATGGTTAGAACTCTTATCACAATCGCACTGACACTGCTCTCATCGACGGCGAGCGCTCAAGGTTTCAAGAATCCTGTGCTGCCAGGGTTCCATGCCGACCCGAGCGTGTGCCGAGCAGGCAATGACTTCTATCTCGTGAACAGCACGTTCCAATATTTCCCAGGCGTGCCAGTGTTCCACTCGAAGGACTTGGTGAATTGGGAACAAGTGGGCAACTGTCTGACACGACCCTCACAGGTCGATCTGACAGGCACCGACGGCAACAGCGGCATCTATGCACCGACCATCCGTTACCACGAAGGGCGGTTCTATATGGTGACGACGGTTTTCCCCTCGCGCCGTCACTTCTATGTGTGGACGGACAATCCGGCAGGAGAATGGTCGGAGCCCATCGTGATAGACTTCGCCATCGGGAGCTGCGATCCAACGCTATTCTTCGATAATGGCAAGTGCTATTTCCTATGGAAGGAGGGTGATATCAAGATATGCGAGATCGACGTAGAGACTGGTAAGCAACTGGGCGAGATTCACCATTTGGGAACGGGGCTTGGCGGACGTTATCCCGAAGGGCCGCACATCTATAAAAAGGATGGTTGGTACTATCTGCTACTAGCAGAGGGTGGCACAGAGCATGGGCATCATGTGAACATCCTGCGCAGCAAGAGTCTCTTCGGTCCCTATGAGCCAAACCTAGCGAACCCCATCCTTTCGCACTTCAATATGAAGATGCAGAACAGCCCTATTCAGGGTCTGGGACATGCTGATCTAGTGCAGGCGCCAGACGGTTCGTGGTGGATGATTTGTCTTGGCTATCGTACCAGCGGCTACCTACAACATGTGATGGGACGCGAGACAATGCTAGCTCCTGTGGAATGGGCTGATGGCGACTGGCCTGTGGTGAACGGCGACGGTACGTTGCAGATAGACATGCAGTCCAAGACGCTGCCCTTGGTTCAGATGGCACAAGACCCTGTGCGCGAAGAATTTGATTTCTTCAAGCGCAATGTACCTGCCGACAGTTATCATTCGTTAGGCTTGCCGATGGGATGGATGAGTCTGTGCAACCCTGACTATAGCAAATACTCGCTGACGGAGCGAAAAGGCTTCCTGCGCCTCCATCCTAGCACAACCGATCTCAGTGAGACAGCCTCACCTACGTTCGTTGCCCGCCGTCAAACGGAGTTGAACTTCTCAACAACGGCACTGTTCGACCTCTCCCATCTCACTGAGGGCATGCAGACCGGCATTACCGCCTATGCCGCACCGCTGAACCACTACGATGTGGTGGCAGAACGTCGCGATGGAAAGCTTTTCGTCAAGTCCGTCGTTCGTCTCGGACAGATCAGCCACTGTGAAAAAGAACTTCCGCTGAATGGCGACCAGGCCTACTTACGCATCACCTCCGACAAGGACTTCTATTATATGCAGGTATCCTCCAATGGTACGAACTTCACCACGCTTGCCAAGATGGAATACCGTTTCCTCAGTACTGAGACCATCGGCGGTTTCACGGGTGTCATGCTCGGTCTCTTTGCACAGAGCAAAGAACAGACGAACGGATATGTGGATATTGATTGGTTTGAATATAAATCAACACAATTTGTAGCTTAAAAATAATAGAGTAATACCGTTTTATTTAATAATTATCTCATATTTCGACATGAACGAAGCCCCTGGCTGAAGATGGTTCATCAGAGGTTTGTCCTTGAATTCTCCTTTGAAGCCACGCGGATCACCGATTCCATACCAAGGTTCAATGCAGACGAAAGGCGCCTGTTTGTCGTAAGGACTCCAGAACGCAATCACAGGTGTGCGGAAAGTAACTGTCACCTCAGGCTCTCCTGCCTTATTAAGCAGCTCTGCACGATGTAACTGACATTTGTGTATCTTGATAGAATCATTGCGCCAGGTATTGTTTGAGAATTCCATCAGTCCGTTCTCAGCCTCATCGAAAGGCACCTCATCCATATCATGCGAACCATCGAGGTAACTATGAAGTACATCCATCGGTTCTTCGTTATCAAGGCGAATGCGACCACTCTGACTCTCACCAGGTTTCATGTCTGGGATGTTGAAAGCCGGATGCCCACCGATCTGGAAGTGGATCTCACGAGTATCAGTGTTGTGGACGTGCCAGATGACACCAATCTTGTTTTCATCTAGCACATAACTGACACTGAGGGTGAAGTCATAAGGATAGACCTTCTTCGTCTCCTCCGAGGATTCAAGCACAAAGGTCACCTTACGCTGACTCTGAGCGATCAGCTTAAACGCTGAATCACGGGCGAAACCATGACGAGGCAGATGATATTCTTTGCCATCCACGCGATAGGTCTCATTGTTCACACTGCAGACAATGGGGAAAAGAATGGGCGAATGGCGGTTCCAATACTTCGGGTCAGCTTGCCACAGATATTCCTTACCAGTAGCATCTTTGATGCTCTGGAGCTCAGCTCCTTTCTCCGATACGACGATGGAGAGTTTTTCGTTTTTCAGTTCTACCATAAATACAATCCTTAATCTGCACTTAATTATTTCGTTTCGATATTAATCTTGGGTACGCGACCGTCTTTCATACGCTGAAACTCGCGGAAGGCGGTAGTGCGACGGAAACCGTTACCACCAGAGGGAATACCGTCGTGATAGAAGAGGTATGACTTGCCCTTGAAGTCGATGGTGCCGCCGTGGATGGTAAAAGAGCCCGGCGACTCGTCGGTGATACGACCCTCATAATGCCACGGGCCATGGATGCTCTTGGCCGTCGAGTAGGCCCAGTGCTCAGGTACGCCACCTGCTGCATACTCCAAGAAGTAAGTATCGCCAATCTTATAAATCCACGGAGCTTCCTCAAAGCCGGTCTTCATCACCTTCTTGTGGAGCTGGTAGTCCATCTTCATACATTTGGGTCCGAACTGTGCCTCGTCGTCCAGCATGGCACGCATATCGCAGATGCCGTTGTTGGCAAAGCTGGTGTCAATACTAACCATATCTTCGTTTAACTTGGCATACCAACAACCGTTATTGCCCCAGAAGAGCCAGGCTTGTCCGTCGTCGTCGATAAACACCGTGGGGTCGATGAAGCCCCAGTCACCAGGGATGAGCGGCTTTCCGATAGGGTCAGCCCAAGGCCCTTCCGGACGGTCGGCTACAGCTACGCCGATGCCGTGGAGATGCTTGGTGGTGTCCTCTGCGGCCACGTACCAATACCACTTGCCGTTGCGCTCGATGGCCTGCGAGGCCCAGGCATTGTCGCCCTGCTTGGCCCACTTGAAGTTGGCTGTAGTCAATACGATACCATGATCCGTCCAGTGCTCCATGTCAGTAGTGGAAAACACCTGCCAGTCAGGCATGCGGAAGTAAGTTGCCGTGTCTAGATCATGTCCTGTGAACACATAGAGACGGTCTCCCGATACCACAGGAGCCGGATCGGGGTTGTACAGACGATTATTCACGCGTTTTTGTGCTTGCAATGTGATGGTCAACAACAGCGTAATGGCTGCAAAGATGATTCTTTTCATCATAGTTCTACGTTTTATTATATGGGTGCAAATATACAAATAAAAGTTTAAAATCCATCATTTATACATCAAATGTGGAAAAATATATGTAATTTTGCACTCGCAAAAACTGTGGCTGCATGAAACAGCATGAACAAGATTACTCACGCTCATGGCAAACCAATCTCTAAAACGACAGCTGAAAGTGCTTAGTGTACCGGTGTTTATCGAAATAGCACTGGTCATGCTACTAGGTGCCGTTGATACAGTGATGCTAAGCCGTTACAGCGATAACAGTGTAGCAGCTGTAGGACTTGATAACCAACTTATATCGCTCGTTTTCCTGGTCTATCAGTTCTTCTCGATGGGAGCAGCCATCCTTTGTGCGCAATATATTGGAGCAGGACTGAGAAAACGACTGGTGCAGGTAGTAGGCATGGCACTGGTGGTAAACCTGATGCTGGGACTCACCGTGAGCGCTCTCCTCTTTCTCTATGCCGAACAACTGCTGCGGCTGATGGGGCTGCGCCCAGAACTGATGAACGACGGACTGATATACCTGCGATTAACCGGTGCTCTATCGTTCTTTCAGGCCTTGTCGCTCACATTCTCAGCCTCGTTGCGCAGTGCTGATAAAGTCGTATATCCAATGATGGTCACGGGTATCGTAAACGTCCTGAACATTATAGGAAACTACGCGCTCATCTTCGGTCATTGGGGGTTCCCGCAGATGGGAGTTGAAGGTGCCGCCATATCTACTGCAACGTGCCGAGCCGTATCTATGGTTTTATTGGCTGCTATCCATTTCAGGGTTCATATCCCCCAATTCCCGCTTAGCTATTTCCACCCCATGCCCTGGCAGGAGCTGCGTAATCTGATGAAAATCGGTATTCCAGCCATGAGCGAGAACATCAGCTACAGTCTCTCACAGGTAGCCATCACCTACTTTATTAATAAGATCAGTAACGAAGCGCTGGCCACACGTACTTATTGCTACAACATGATTATGTTCGTATATCTGTTCTGTGTCAGCATCACCCAGGGTGGCGATATTCTTGTGGGACACCTTGTTGGGCAACAACGGCATCAGGCAGCATTCGTATTGGGCAACTATTTTTTCCGTTGGGCGATGATCATCACACTCACTGGCTCTGCCCTCCTCGCAATTACAGGGCGGAGCATTCTTAGTGCCTTCACCGACAATCAAGAAATTATATCCATGGGTATATGGATTCTCGTCATCGACTGGTTCTTAGAGATAGGCCGAACTTCAAATATCTTTGCCGGTAGCACACTACGTGCCACTGGTGACACCATCTATCCATTCGTAATAGGTGTCATCTTTCAATGGAGCATCGCTGTGGGCCTTAGTTACGTCATTGGTATTCCTTTAAGCTATGGCCTGGTAGGAATGTGGGTAGGCTTTGCTATCGATGAGAATATCCGTGGCATTATTCTGATGCGACGTTGGAGGTCAGGCAAATGGAGAACTAAGGGATTTGTACACAAACAATAGCGGAGTTTTTTCGACTTTGTGACTGAATTGTGAAAACTATTATGTACCTTTGCAGCCGTGATTATGATTAGGAGAAAAATATCAGCTTACGTTTTGTTGGCAGTATTCCTGCCGATACTGGTATTCTCGTCAATCCATATTCACGCGACTCCAGAGACAACTGAAGTGGAATGTAGCGGTTGTGTGCATCATAACTGTCACGGTCACTTGACGGCTACGGCACCATGGGCGCACGATTGTGTGCTGTGTCAGTTCCTCACGCTTTCTATGTTGACAGCCGCTGTGGTTGCTGTCACTGTATATTTTCATGTATATCAGCAACATCACGCCCAGCCTTCGTGTGGCTATCATGCTACCAGCTGTGGCATCATCGTTACGCGTGGTCCTCCTTCAGTATGATTTCTGAAGGAGGCTTTAACACTACATATTATATACAATTATTCAATCACAGAATGAAAACAAGATATATCATTCTGCCTTTGCTGTGTATATGCATGGCAACGGCAGCACAGGATAAGACGATGGTGAGTGACAACCGTCAAAAACATCATCATGCGGAGGATTCGACTGATGTCTTCTTTCGCCACCTACAACTGAATGAACTGACGGTAACTGGTGTGACTGGCGATACAAAACTGAAACATGCCACAACTCCCGTTAGCATCGTAACGCCTCAGATGTTGCGGGCTACGGCATCTACTAACATCATCGATGCTATCGCCCATCAGCCAGGTGTCAGTCAACTGACCACGGGCAGCAGCATCTCGAAACCGATTATCCGCGGACTGGGCTATAACCGCGTAGTGGTCATGAGTGAAGGTGTGCGCCAGGAAGGACAACAATGGGGCGACGAGCACGGCGTAGAGGTTGATGGCAGTAGCGTGAACAGTGTCGAGATACTGAAAGGTCCTGCCTCGTTGATGTACGGCTCTGACGCAATGGCGGGTGTAGTTATTCTGCATGCTCAGCCCACACTGGCTGAGGGTGAGATGAGAGCTCATGTCAGTTCGGAATATCAGACCAACAACGGACTCTTCCATTACTCGCTACAGATGGCCGGCAATCAGAAGGGCTTTGTGTGGGATGCCCGCTACAGCGACAAGATGGCACATGCGTATAAGAATAAGTACGACGGCTACGTGCCTGGCTCGCAATTCCGTGAACGGGCCGGACGACTGATGCTTGGATTAAATCAATCTTGGGGACACTCGCGACTCACGTGGACGGCTTATCACCTGACTCCAAGCATCATAGAGGGAGAGCGTGACCCCGAGACTGGTGAACTGGAACATGAAGAGGGATGGACGGGATGTCAATACTCCAAGTTACTACCCTTCCAACAGGTGAAGCACTACAAACTGGTATGGGACAACTCACTGAATCTCTCGTCAGGTTACCTCAAGGCTATCATCGGCTACCAGCAGAACCGACGTCAGGAGTTTGAAGAGAGTGCTGATGAATACGAATTGTATTTCAAACTGCACACCCTGACCTACGATCTGCGTTACATTACCAATGAGTGGAATGGCTGGAAACTTTCTACAGGCATCGGCGGTATGTACCAAAAGTCGGGCAATGAGGGCGAGGAATATTTGATTCCTGACTATCGTCTCTTCGACTTCGGTATCTATGCCACCGCCACGAAAAGCCTTGGCGAACGCTGGACGTTGAATGGTGGTGTGCGCTATGACCACCGCCGACTGCATGGATATGCTCTGGAGGAGGATGGCGAACAGCGTTTTGTGGATTTTATACGTCATTTCAATGGCGTGACAGGTAGCATCGGGGCCGTTTGCAATATCAACGATCACTTCAATCTGCGCCTGAACCTCGCCCGTGGTTTCCGCACACCTAATATGAGTGAATTGGCTTCGAATGGTGTGCATGAGGGCTCTCTCCGCTATGAGATAGGAAACCAGCAACTTAAGGCTGAATATAGTCTGCAGGCCGACCTTGGACTCGATTTCACCTCACGCTATGTCTCTGCGCAGTTGGCATTCTTTGCTAACCGTATCAATAACTACATTTTTACGCATCGTGTGGCAGAAGAAATCGAGGAAGGTTACCTTACCTATGTGTATACACAGGGTGATGCCCGATTACTGGGCTTCGAGGCCGGTGTCGATTTCCATCCCGTCCATAGCGTCCATTTCTCTAACACCTTCTCGTATGTCGATGCCCAGTTATTGAATGCTACGCCCGATACGAAATACCTCCCTTTTACGCCTGCTCCCAAATGGACGTCTGAACTGAAGTGGGAATTGCTGCACCATTCGCATAGCACGCTCAATCATCACCACACCTCACAGGCAATCCATCGTTCGCTGCTCAACAACCTCTATATCGCCGCTGGTCTTGACTGCTATCTGAAACAGACGCACATCTACAGTGCCGATGATACTGAGACACCAACGCCCGGCTATGCCCTGCTCAGTCTTTCGGCAGGCACAGATGTTCAGATAAAAGGTAAGAAAATAGCAGAATTCTACATCACCGCCGACAACCTCCTGAACAAAGCCTACCAGAACCACCTGAGTCGTCTGAAATATACCGACGAAAACGTAGTCACTGGTCGTCGTGGTGTCTACAATATGGGGCGCAATATCACCTTCAAGATCGTGGTGCCCATAGCGTTGTAAAATAACAGATTAACAATTATTATGTCCTAAAAGTGAAACAATATTTGGAGCTTTGGAATAATTATCGTATATTTGCGACATTAATGACGTAACGGATGATGTGGACTAAACCCTGGAATATGAAAGAAGGCTTCCTCATCGGAGGAGGCCTTATCATTGCAGGTCTGGCACTCGAACTGAGTGTCGGACCTATAATATGGGAGGCGTTTGCGTGGCCTGCCAATGGTATGGTACTGGCAGGATTCCTATTAATGATAGCCATGATGTTCCTACTTAGAAAGAAGGTTTATGCCTTCCAGTTCGTCGGCACCTATCAGGCAGCTATTCCGGCGATGGTGTATGCTGTGGTTCTGACGATCATCATGGGACTCATAAGACAGAAGGTCGGTGGCACGTGGCTGAACGATATGCTGTCGTTCTGGCCATTCGTGCTTATCTATGTGTATATCACCGCGATTCTGGGTGTCATCATCCTACGTCGAGTGACGCACTTAAGTTCATGGAAACGAGACCTGCCCTTTCTATTGAATCATCTCGGTCTTTTCATTGCATTGAGCACAGCCACACTCGGCAATGCCGACATGCAGCGGGTAAAGATGATCTGTGGCGTCGATGAACCTGAATGGCGCGCTATGACTACCGATGGTCGCATCATAGAGATGCCTATTGCCATCGAACTGAAGAAGTTTATTATGGAGACTTACGACGATGGCTCGCCTAAACGTTTTGCCTCAGAGATTCAGGTCGTGACGAAGACGTTCAAATACATCGAGACCACTGTGGATGTGAACAAGCCCTACGAGGTGGATGGTTGGAAAATCTATCAGTATGGTTACGACACACAAATGGGTGCTCAGAGTCAAATATCCATCTTCGAACTGGTGAGTGACCCATGGCTACCATGGGTTTATGCAGGCATCTATATGATGCTGGCGGGAGCAGTTTGTATGTTTGCTATTGGAGGGAGGAAACGCACATGAGTTGGGAACATTTTATTTATTTCGCTATAGCATCCGTACTGTTGTGGGCTGTGGGAGCATGGGCAGCATGGCGTAATAGGTCGGCAATCGCTTATTCGGCCACCATACTCGGACTATTGGTATTCTTCGCATTCATCCTCATGATGTGGATATCACTGGAGCGACCGCCATTACGCACAATGGGCGAGACACGACTCTGGTATTCGTTCTTCCTGCCGTTGGCGGGTCTCATCGTCTATTCGCGCTGGAAATACAAGTGGATTCTGTCATTCTCGACCATTCTCGCCCTGGTGTTTATCTGCGTGAATCTGTTCAAGCCGGAGATACACGACAAGACACTGATGCCCGCCTTGCAGAGTCCGTGGTTTGCACCTCATGTCATCGTCTATATGTTCGCCTATGCCGTACTTGGTGCGGCAACAGTAATGGCTATCTATCTGCTCTTTATCAAAAAGAGTGGCGTCGCTGCCGAAGAATTCGACATCACAGATAATCTCGTTTATGTCGGTCTTGCCTTCCTCACCATTGGCATGCTCTTTGGTGCACTTTGGGCCAAGGAAGCCTGGGGGCACTACTGGTCATGGGATCCCAAAGAGACGTGGGCCGCCATCACCTGGCTCGCATATCTTATATATGTACATTATCGTCAGCTCCCTCGTCATCGCGAACGGCTGGCTCTCTGGATACTCATCGGTTCGTTCGTCCTACTGCAAATGTGTTGGTGGGGCATCAATTATCTCCCTTCCACCCAAGGTTCGAGTGTACATACATATAATATAAGTGACTGAAGAAATGGTTATGTATAAGATACTATTCTTTCATGGGTTCTTTGCCAGCGGTCAGTGTGTACCAGCGGTGGCGCTGCGCGAGGCTTTCGCGAGCCGAGCGGAAGTGATAACACCTGACTTGCCGATGCACCCGAAAGAGGCCATCGTATATATTCGTGAGTTGATAGAGGCTGACCAGCCTGACCTCCTGATTGGCAACAGTTGCGGGGCGTTCTATGCTCAGATAGTGGCTCCCGCCGTGGGCATTCCTGCGCTTCTTGGCAATCCGCACTTTCGGATGACAGAGTTCCTGAAGCAGCGCATCGGCGAGCATCAGTACAAGTCGCCACGAAAGGACGGCAACCAAAAGTTTGTCATCGACGAAGCCCTGATTGCGGAATTTGCCGAGATGGAGGCCATGCAGTTCTTGGACAATTGTAATCCTAACTTTAGAGACCGCATCTGGGGCTTATTTGGCGAGCAGGATACGCTGGCACACTTTGAACCGCTCTTCTTAGAGCACTATACCCATTCGTTCCACTTCCCAGGTGGTCATACCCCGACAGCAGAGGAGGTCCGTGCCTGGTATGTGCCACTGGCTGAAAAGATGTTGGAAGGTGAATAATGTCGTCCAGCTTCTATATTGAAGTAGCGAACGGCCTATTTCTCTTCGATGTTGATCTTGGGTATGCGACCGTCTTTCATACGCTGAAACTCGCGGAAGGCGGTAGTGCGACGGAAGCCATTGCCACCAGAAGGAATACCATCGTGATAGAAGAGGTAAGACTTACCCTTGAAGTCGATAGTACCGCCGTGGATGGTAAAAGAGCCCGGTGACTCATCGGTGATACGACCTTCGTAATGCCACGGGCCGTGGATGCTCTTGGCCGTCGAGTAGGCCCAGTGCTCAGGTACGCCACCTGCTGCATACTCTAAGAAGTAAGTATCGCCAATCTTATAGATCCATGGAGCTTCCTCGAAGCCGGTCTTCATCACCTTCTTGTGAAGCTGGTAGTCCATCTTCATACATCTTGGGCCGAACTGTGCCTCATCATCCAACATGGCACGCATATCACAGATGCCTTTGTCAGCAAAGCTGGTGTCGATGCTGATCATATCTTCGTTCAACTTGGCATACCAACAACCATTGTTACCCCAGAAGAGCCAGGCCTGTCCGTCGTCGTCGATAAACACCGTGGGGTCAATGAAGCCCCAGTTGCCAGGGATAAGCGGCTTTCCGATGGGGTCAGCCCAAGGACCTTCCGGACGGTCGGCTACAGCTACGCCAATGCCGTGAAGGTGCTTGGTGGTGTCCTCTGCAGCCACATACCAATACCACTTACCGTTGCGCTCGATGGCCTGTGAGGCCCATGCATTGTCACCCTGTTTGGCCCACTTGAAGTTGGCAGTGGTCAATACAATACCATGATCCGTCCAGTGCTCCATGTCGGTAGTGGAAAACACTTGCCAGTCGGGCATACGGAAATAAGTGGCCGTGTCCAGGTCGTGTCCTGTAAACACATAAAGGCGGTCGCCCGATACCACTGGAGCCGGATCGGGGTTGTACAGACGGTTATTCACGCGCTTTTGTGCTTGCAATGTGATGGCCAACAACAGTGTGATGGTCGCGAGAATGGTTCTTTTCATAATTGTTCCAAATTTAACTTATACAGCTGAACATCATGAGATCCTTTCCATGATCTCAAGGCACATACGACCATTATGGTAGGGACATTTCCAGAAACCGGCCTTATCATCAACGGTGTTCAGAGAGCCGTCACGATGGCGGCTCCAATACCATTCGCCATTCTGATAGTCTATCAGGTTCTCTTTGATATATTGCCAACAACGGAGGGCTTTTTCTAGTGCGGCCTCATCATGGAAATACTGGTAGATATTGTAGAAACCCACCACAGTCTCGGCTTGTACCCACCAGTGCAGATCATCATCCTTGGTGCCAGCAGTCAGATTGGCTTCATGAACCATCGAGCCATCAGCATTCAGTCCTTTCTCCGAGGCTTTTGCCACGATTTGAACGATAGGTTCTACCTTATTTAATATTTCCTGATCACCCAATACCAGTGCTGCCTCATGCATCAGCCATGAACATTCGATATCATGCCCATAACTCTCCAACTGACCAGCCCCACGCGTCCAGTCCATCTCGAAGAAAAGGTCGAGGTGATGGGTCTCTGGGTTCAGGATCCTGTCGGTAAAGATGCTGATGATATTACGGAGCGACGCTTCCACGCTTACAATAGTCTCCACAGGCACACTGATGCCCACAGGGAGCACCGAGCCGATGGCTGGCACATAGTCGCACGACTCCTGCGAGCGCATTTCTTTAAGACATCTCAATAGGTTGGCGTAGGGCTCGATGATATGTAGATGCGTATTCTGCGACTTGGGATAGTTAGCATCAAGTTCCGACAGACGCATATCACCAATGGGCTGCCAGTCGCGCGTCAAAGCTTCGATATAACCATTATGCTCTCTATCCAGCGCGTGCTCTTCTATGCAGTCATACAGGTCGAGAGCGTACTCCAGGGCCTCTCTGTCGCCCGTAGCACGGGCATATTCTGACAAGCCATAAATGGCAAAGCCGATGGCATAGAACTGTTTCTTCGTATCCTTAGGTTGTCCCTTGTAATCGAGACTCCAATACACACCCCCATATTCAGGATCGATGAAATGATCGATGAAATAACGCTTAGCACGATCTGCTATTGCCAGATATTCAGGTTTGCGAAGCACACGATAGGCCGCAGAGAAGGTCCATAGGATACGGGCATTCAGGATGGCGCCCTTGTCGGCATCAGCATGCAGCACATGGCCATTATCGATGCGCCCATAAAAGCCACCCTGCTCATCATCCTGCATACGGTCTATCCAGAAGCGCAGGATGTTGTTCTCCAACACTTCAAGCATCTCCTGCTTGAGTGCCACTAACTTTATCATTTCCTAATCGGATAATAGTAGATAAGAACGATCATGATTCCTGCAATGATTGCAGGGAAGAGTGAGAACAGCGCCCAGATCATATTATTCACTGACTCAGGATCTGTTATCGTAATGACGGTCTGACCTGTGGCATCTGTACCAGAAACGAAACCTGCAATACCTAACAGCAGTGCCACCAATGAGCCGGAGATGGCAGTACCGAACTTCTGCGACATCGTGCCGCTGGAGAAGATCAGACCTGTCGAAGAGGTGCCGTTCTTCTCTGTAGCATAGTCAGCCACATCGGCATACATCGACCACAATAGCGGTGAATAGAGACCGATACCGATACTGGTGAGAATAACGACAGCCACCATCACCCAGATGCTGGCAGCATCCATGGGAATAAAGAAGAAGGCGACAGAAGTAACCACGCAGATGACGGCAGCCCAGATAAAGGCCATACGCTTGGAACCCACCCACTTCGTAAATACAGGTGAGACACCACCGAAGATCATACAGGTGAGTTCGCCGAAGGTCATGAACACCGTATAGTTGATGATCAGTCCACTCACCGTTACGTCACCATGCAGACAATACTCAAACATATAGCCGGCCACGGCATAGCGGAAACCATTGAAGAAGTTCATGCAGATACCAATCAGCGTGAGATACACCCAAGGCTTGTTGCGGAACAGATCAGCGAAGGGCTTCAACGAGAACTTCTCGGCACGTACAGGCTTTAGACGCTCTTTCGTCAACAGACCACAGCCCAGCGTACCAACTGTAGCCACAGCTCCTAAGAGCACACCCACGACGGCATACTGATGCTGGTCACTGCCACCCACCATTTTCTGCAGATAAGGGAACGACAGCAGGGTGATGAATCCCATGGCATAGGCACCAACCATACGGAATGAGGAGAACTGGTTCTTCTCGTTGTCATCATCAGTCATCACACCAAGCAGTGAACCGTAGGGCACGTTTACCGCCGTATAGACCACCATCATCAACAGATAGAAGGTATAAGCCCAGATGCGCTTGCCCGTAAGACCGAAGTCTGGTGTATAGAGCAACAAAGCAAAGATAAGGCCCAGCGGCACGGCACCAAAGATCAGCCAAGGACGGTAGGTACCCCAACGCGACTGTGTACGATCCGCCAGTGAACCCATTACAGGATCGGTTACCACATCAAACATACGGGCTATCAGCATCAGCGTAGCTGTATCAGCTACCGTCAGTCCGAAGACGTTGGTAAAAAACAATGGGAATGCAATCGACATTACTTTCCATGTGATACCACCTGCAGCGGCATCACCTAAGGCATAACCTATCTTTTCACTTAACTTGGCCATTTTTATTCAATATCTTTTAGGAACATTACGTTATTTGCTTCTTTGAATTTCTTATAATCCTCACCACAAGGCGTGTTGGGCACAGGACCGAACCACTCTTTCTCGTAGTTGCGCCACAACAGGAAATAACAGATGGGATATTTGTCCATCTGGGGCTTGAGCACCCGTGAGAACCAAGTGGAATCTGGGATATTCTTAAAGCCACACTCTGTCATTGCCAGCAGTTTGCCATTATCCTTGGCAAACTGGGTCAGGAAAGTCAGGTCGGCATTCAACTGCTTTACAAAGTCCTCTTCAGTACCCCACTGATAGGCATCCTCACCTATCAGCGTCACACGATCATTACCAGGATAGCGGGCCATGAAACGCTCTGTAGTCCAGTTGCCATCCAAGTTAGGCGAATAACTCCAAAGCAGATTGTCGAAACCGCGACCCGTCAGATAATCCTGCAACAGATTCCACAGGCCCTTGAACTCCTCATCGGAACAGAGCTTCTGTCCCCACCAGAACCACGAGCCGTTGTTCTCGTGCCAAGGACGGAAGATAATGGGAACCAGCTGTCCCTCATCATCCTTCAGCGATTCGAGGAAGTCGCCCACGCGTTGCATCCATGTCTGGAAGAGTTCGGCATTCTGTCCACCAGGCAACACACTCTTCACAACGGTGGTGTCTCTGATATCCCATGCCGTACCCTCTGGGAACGGCTGTCCGTCGAGTCCGCCGTGAGGCTTCGTGGAAATTGGGTTACGCGGATGCCAGCTGATGGTGACGATACCACCACGCTTCACATGGGCTAACAACTCATCATGGATACGGGTAAAAGGTACGCTGTCCAGGTTCTTTACATCAGCCAGTTCGATACCACCCAGTTCGAATCCCATTACAGCGGGATAGTCACCTACGGTTAGCTTGACATCACTCTTGCCGTCTTCGTAGGCCCAACCTATTCCATAGAACGGATCGTCCTGATGGCCAGCCATATAGCCTTTCTTTTGGAGTGAGTCCATTCGCTCCTCCAACTGCTGTGCAAGCGTCTGCTTCTGCTCAGCTTTTTGCTGTGTCGTACAGCTCATCATCGCAATAGTGGCGATGGTTATTGTTATTAGTTTATTCATAATCGGCTGCAAATATATGAAAAGTTACCGATATAACCAAATTTATTGCCCCAATTCGAACACATAACTGGCATTTTTACACTAATAAGTGGTACATACCGCCAGCGAGAGGCTTCACGACGCCCTTCATTTCGAGTTGGAACAGGAGGGCAGTGAGTTGTCCGATAGGCAAGCTGGTCTTCACGCTGATGATATTCAGTTGCAAGTCGTTGGTCTTTTGTAGCAGACGGACAATCTGTTGTTCTGGTTCCGTGAGGTCTGGAAAACAACTCCGTTCGATGCCGTCGGAAAGGGCCTGTTGTAGTCGCGCCTCATCCTGCCAGCCCATCGCCCTCACAAAATCATCGGCACAGGTAATGAGAGCTGCCCCATTATCACGAATCAGATTGTTGCAGCCTTTGGAATATTCGGCACTCACATGACCAGGGAAGGCAAACACACTCCGACCGTAACTCTGGGCTATCTCTGCCGTAATGAGCCCCCCACCCTTTGCGGCACTTTCAACAATGACGGTGGCATCTGCCATACCTGCTACGATACGGTTACGACGCACGAAGTTGGGCTTATCGGCATTTGTCTGCGTCATGAACTCCGTCAGCAAACCTCCATGACTGAGCATCTCTGCTGCCGTATCGCGATGACGGTAAGGATAGATCTGATCGAGTCCGTGAGCCAGGACACCCACTGTTGGATAGCCATTGGCCAGTGCCTCACGATGGGCATGGATATCGACACCATATGCCAGACCACTGACAACCAGTACCAGAGGACAATAACGGCGCAAATCCTCGATGAAATGGCGGATCAGGTCTTGTCCATAGGTAGTGCAATGACGGGTGCCCACGATACTGACGATCCGCGATTGGTTCAGGTCGGCATTACCTTTATAATAGAGGATGATAGGGGCATCAGGACATTCCGACAGGCGTTGGGGATAGTCCTCTTCAGTCAGTGTGAGGGCACGGATACCATTTGCCTGCATATACTGGAGCTCGGCTTCTGCCCGTTTCATCGGTTCGTCCCAGTCTTTCAGGGCCTCCATCAGACGAGGGGAGCAGTCTTGCAGGATGTCTCCGATGTCATGACGATGCTCAAAGATAAGTTGTGCACTACCAACAGCCCGATAGAGTTCGAGTGCCGTTGCATAATTGAAGTTGCTGATACGTGTCAGCGCCATGGTGAAAAAAATTTCGTCGTTGTTCATTGTATTACTTTCTTTTAAGATATTCATAACCAAAGCGACAGCGGAGACAGTCCTTTTTGTCGCAGTATTCCCGTTTCAGTTGGATGAGTGCCTGGGAGTCGCCAGCCGTTTCAACAGGCAAGCCCACCTGTTGCCACATCCGGATGATATGATTGTTCTCTGCTTTCAACTGTTCGAGGAAGTCGAAGGCACGATCGCAGAGCACCTCCTTAGAACAGTGACGCCCATAGGCAAACAGCATGGGAATCGCCGTATTGATCATCAGGAGGTTGAGCGAACCATAAGCAAGGTGCTTCTCATTCCTTGAACTGGTAGAACCAAACGTGTAATGGGTTTCCCAATATGGGGTGACATGGGAAGAAAAGAGCGTTCTCAACTGTTCGATGCTGTCACATTCCACCAATTGGCTCAGTCCCGCTTTCTGTTGATAAAAGAGGTTGGCCAACTGCGAGATACGGATGTGAGGGAAGTTCTGAGGGCGCAGGCGGAGGAAGCGCCATAGGTGGAAATCTATCGGTTTCATCGAGAATTTATGCGCCAGATACAGATACTCATTACGCAGTTTGGCGAAATAACCCTCGTTGAGTGCATCCTTCTGGTAATACTCAGGCACAGCCTCCATCTGAAGCAGACCTGCCTGTCCCATGAAGATGGCTTCTATCTGAAAAAGGTCATCACGATGATGCGCCACAGCGGAAAGTGGGATATTCTGCGCCCACTGCTCGAACACATCGCCATTGATACCAAAGCCGTAGTTACGGGCCAGCGTCACGAAATAGGCATCCTCCCAGGAACCATTACACAGGGCGACGCGCTGTTTGATGGCCTCCGTCTTCTGTTCCAGTCGCTCCGTCTGGAGAGCCGCCATCCAGGCATGTACCATCAGTCGCGACAGGTCAGGAATCACCTTATAACAGGGCGGATAGCTGTCTGTCTTCTGCAGTTCTTCATAATGATCCCTCACAGAATCAGGCACGTCGAGTTGCATCTGACGGACAAACTCGCCATTGGTGTTCATCACCTCCGCATCGAGCACCCCAGCCACATGCAGGATCACATTATTGTAGGATTGATCTTTGTCGTGACCATGCAGATACCAGTCACTCGACTTGTCGTGGATCTCCACATTACCCACCCACAACGTCTGACCGATCTTTATCTTCGCATTAAAGAAATCAGGCCCTGCGTTGTGGTTGTGCAGTCCTGGGTCGATCACTTCGACGGGGTCACCATCGCTTGTCTTCAGTTCCTTCAGAGGGAACAGTTTGTGCTTAAACACATAATGCAGTAATTGCTCCATAGCATCAAAATTTAGCGTTAAACTTGATGCAAAGGTAATGGTTTTCCCAAAAACAGCCAAATAATTCGTGGATTTTTTTTAATTTTGCAGCCGAAATGAAGATAGGAAACATTGATTTTGGAGATCGCCCCGTGTTTCTGGCACCCATGGAGGATGTGACGGATATCGGCTTCAGACTGTTGTGTAAGCGTTTCGGCGCCGCGATGGTCTATACGGAGTTTGTCTCTGCTGAGGCCTTGATCCGCGACGTGAAATCCACTATCTCCAAACTCACTATCAGCGATACGGAGCGCCCTGTGGGTATCCAGATCTACGGACGCGATATCGAGGCAATGGTGGAAGCAGCGAAGATTGTGGAACAGGCTGGCCCTGACTTGATCGACCTCAATTTCGGCTGTCCTGTAAAGAAGGTGGCTGGCAAAGGCGCTGGCGCTGGCATGCTTCAGAATATCCCCAAGATGCTGGAGATTACCCAGAAGGTGGTCGATGCTGTGAAGCTGCCTGTTACCGCGAAGACCCGCTTGGGCTGGAACCACGAACAACTCATCATCACCTCTTTGGCTGAGCAGTTGCAGGATTGTGGCATCCAAGCCCTGACCATTCATGGCAGAACTCGCTCACAAATGTACACAGGCAATGCCGACTGGACCCTGATTGGCGAAGTGAAGCGCAACCCTCGCATACATATTCCTATTATAGGTAATGGTGACATCCATTCACTCGACGAAGCCGACCAGGCTTTCGATACTTATGGCGTGGATGCCGTCATGATCGGACGCGCCACCTTCGGCTGTCCTTGGATCTTCAGTCGTGAAAAACTCGATTTCAACGAGAAATTAGATATCCTCGAAGAACTCCTGCGCATTAATGTAGAACGTATCGACGAGAAGCGAGGCATCCTCCACACCAGAAGACACCTCGCTGCCACTCCTATCTTCAAGGGCATTCCCGATTTCCGTCAGACCCGCATCGCCATGCTTCGCGCTGAAACCATGTCCGACCTCCTCACCATCCTCGAAGACATCCGCAAACGGTTAGGGTAAAAGACAAGATAACCGACAGAATGTTGGAGTGCCCGTGAACTACAGGAACTTCTTGGTTACAGTAAATGGGAGAACTTCACCAATGTGATTAACAAGGCCAAAGAAGCATGCAAAAACGTTGGCCAAAATGTATCAGACCATTTTCCTGACGTCAGGAAAAAGGTCTCCTTAGGGAGTGGATCAGAACGCGATGTTGATGACTTTCTACTCACCCGCTATGCCTGCTACTTGGTGGCTCAGAATGGAGATCCTCGCAAAGAACAGATTGCTTTTGCTCAGACCTACTTTGCCGTTCAGACAAGGAAAGCAGAACTGATAGAGCAGCGTCTTCTTGAGGTAGAGCGTGTCAGGCCCGTGCTAAATTGCAGGAGACAGAAAAGAAACTTTCAGGCGTCCTTTATGAACGTGGTATCAACGACAAGACCTTTGCAGTAATCCGTTCCAAAGGCGACCAAGCCCTCTTCCGGCTAAGTACTGCTACATTGAAGCGGAAAATGAATATACCTGCCGCCCATTGGCAGACTTCTTACCCACAATCAGCATTAAGGCCAAAGATTTTGCAGCAGAGCTGACCAGTGTAAATGTACAGGCCAAGGACCTACAAAACGAAACGATGATTACGCAAGAGCATATAGATAATAACGCTGCTGTTCGCCGTATTCTCTTGGAACGTGGTGTTGTACCAGAAGACCTGCCTGCTGAGGAGGACGTGAAGAAAGTGGAGCGCAGAATAGCCAGTGAAAAGAAGAAAGCAATAGAAAACAAGCGAAAGTAATCATCATTGATCTTTTTGTGCCTCAAAACAAGCAGCAGGATTTATGAACCCTTCCCTTCGGAACAGCAATCCGACGCGGTATTCATAAACCCTGCTGCTTTCGGTACAAAGATTCCTCTTATTCCTCTGTACCTAAAAATCGAATCTCAGTCCTAATTGCAGATTGAAGTTCGTGGGCTTGTCTTTGTAGAAATTACTGATGCTACTACCATTATTGAAGTAATGGCGAATACCAGGTTCTGCATAGAGACCCACATGAGGTACAATATGATATTGCGCACCTAAACTTCCACCTATCGACCATTGTACCCGATCTTTACCCATCTTCTGATCTACACCATCGGTATTGGCCTTAGCCGCAACATTCCAATCCACCTGGCCACCAGCAGCAAGATAGAGGTCCAGTCCACGCCATTGCCATACCGAGAACTGCAGATTCAAGGGGATACCAACATAATGGAGTACCTGATGGCGCTTGATCTGATGATTCTGAGCAAGGGTCAGAAAATCGGAACTCAGTCTGGTATATACTGCTCCTGTGCTTAGAGACAGTCTCTTGGTGAGGGGATAGCTCAGCATGAGTCCAAAAGAGATGGGTTGCTTGTGATCCTGACGCTCCTCATAATCTGCCAGATATACTGGTCCCCCACGAGTAAAGGCGAACTTCTGCTGCATCGAGGAGCTCATCTGTACGCCATTCCGTCCGTTCCAACTGCTCATTCCTCCTGAGGCATACAGTTTCATTGACAACTTTCTGTTGTGGTGTATTGCAGGATTCTTCTCTTCAAACAATTCCAAAGCGGGTTGTTTCTTTTGCACCTCTGTTTTTTTAGGTAATACCTTATGCTTCTCATTTATTTCAGGAGCAGACTTTTCTGTAGCAACTGATTCTTCTGTAGTGACAGATTCCTCAGTAGCCACAAATCCTTCAGCAGCGGCAGATGTCCCAGATGGTGGAGTTATGCGTGATAAAGCCGTACTCTTTGATGTAATCGCTTGAGCCACAAAGGATTCCTCTTGTTTTGGATTCTCAGGAGCCTCATAAACATCTGCAATCACATCTTGTTGCTGTTCATCGGTGACGGGCTGTTGATGCCAGAATAGATAGCCCCCACCTACAGCCAATCCTACAAATACGGCAGCAGCCATCCAACGACGCAACGATACAAGACGATGCTGGCGCTTCACCTCTTTATTAAGTGAAGCCTCAATGCCTTCCCATAAGTCGCGCTTCGGCTCCTCACGGTAGTCTGCCAAATGCTTTTCAAGCCTCTCGGTCCATTTATCTTGTTTCATATCTCGTGTCGTTTAATATATTCCTTCATCATCTTTATCAGCATCTGCTTGGCTCTTGCCAGCTGGGAGGTTGATGAATTCTCCTTGATACCCAGCTTTTGTGCGATTTCCTGATGTGAGCAGTGCTCGAAAACATAGAGGTTAAGCACCAGTCTATAGCCGGAAGGCAACTGTGCAATCATTCTGCTGAGGATATGAGGTGGAATCCGTTCCAACTCAGGTTCCTCGTCGGGTATATCTGGGATGGTATCCGTAAAACTGATCCGTTCATGCCTCCTCACGAAGTCAAGCGCTTTGTTTACTACCGTCTTTCTGACCCAAGCTGTGAGTGATCCTTCCCCTTGATAGTCAATATGCTGGACTGAGGTCAGGATCTTCACAAAACTGTCTTGCACCACATCCTCTACATCATCGCTGTCAGGGATATACCTCAGTCCTATCGACATGGCATATCCCTTATATCGTTCGTAGAGCCGTCTCATCGCCTGGCGGTCTCCTGATTTGACGGCTTTCAGCAGTTGCGCCTCAGTTTCCAACAGTGCTTCCTTTTACTCTATTGATACTTGTGTATCTTAGCTGCATCTCTGGATTAAGCGTTATCTCTTTAAATATAACTCCCGCACCTTCTGAACATAAAATCTTATCCACAGGGATGATGCAAGAGAATGCCCCTCCTTCACTATTGAGGATTACCGAAGATTTCTCTGTCACAAGGTCTATAGAGATACCAACCTCCTTTCCATCCTCAAGTGTCACTTGATAGTAAATATTCTGTGGGTCCATACTCGAGTAGTACATGGGGGTAAATTCGAGGTAGTAGGCATTGTCGGAATATCCGACGTATCGCATCGGTATGGCAATGGAATTAGGGATACTGCAGACCGTTGCTCCAGGCATGACTAAATCTGTAATCGCCTGAAACGGAAAGCCGAAAAACGTTGCAGAACCTGACGAACCACCATATTTATCTCCATTGCTATCAATATTGACACTGACATCAGCTGCTTCCGCCTTTACGTCGTTAACAAGCCAAATACCTTCATAAGTATATCCCTGTGAAACAGCAGAGCCAGAAGACATCGGATCAGCATAAGATTCTTTATATTCCTCTCCACCAGTTGAACAGGCTACTGACAGCATAGCTGCTGTTAGAAAGATGATTGCGTTTCCGTACTTTTTCATATCACATCATCATTTTTCATTCGTTCTTTCGAAATCACTTCCACCAATTCAAATGTATAGGGTGGTGGATTGCAGGTTCCTACCTGTTGAAGCGTTGGAGTCGCTTTAATACGTAATACATAGACATAACCTTCTTCATAAGAGAAACCTTTAATTTCATTGTCACTGAAAAGCAAACTCTCGCCATTGTCTCTCATGCCGAATATAGACTTGGGTAGCATATTCATGTTTTCTAAATCATACTGATAAGGGGCATAATGATCCTCGAGCGTTACCATCCAGTATTCCGCATCTTCTTCATCATTACTGCAGGATGGCAGATACACTATCGCTATTGCGAGTAGCATTGTTGCACAAAGCAAATGGAGTAATCCTTTTCTTTTCATATTCCGTTTTTTATGATAACCTTTTTATTATATAACGTAGAAGATTAGAAAATACTGCGTTAAAAAAAGAAAAAACAAAATAATGATGCAGTATTGTTGCTTTTTGGAAGTTATAAGGATAAAGAACCTTATTAAAATAATGTTTTGATTATGAAGAAACTATTCTTTTTTGCAATGACGGCAGCTGTCTTGATGGGCTGCAAGAGTAATGAACCAGGTGAAGGTGAAAGAGTGATCGACATGCTTCCAAAGACAAGGTCTATCGAATTGACACAGTCGCAGAAAGACTTCGTCAACAAGAACACTGATTTTTCTTTTAACCTCTTCCGTGCCATCAATCAAATGCCAGAGGGACAGAAGAGTAATATCATCTCTCCCATCAGTGTCACTTATGTATTAGGAATGCTTAACGATGGTGCTGCTGGCAACACTGCCAAGGAGATTACCTCAGTTCTTGGATTCGGTGAGAACAACAAGCAGGCCGTCAATGAATTCTGCCAGAAACTGATCCAGGAGGCACCAAAGACAGATCCTTCTGTGACACTCAAGATCGCCAACACTATTATCAGTAATGATTATCGACAGGTAAGACTCGCTCCCCAATATCAGAGCGATATGGAGAATTACTATGAAGCGGAAGTCGCCAGTCTCGATTTCTCGAATAAGACTAATGCCCTGAATCATATCAACGGCTGGTGTAACGATCATACTGAGGGTATGATACCCAAGATCCTGAATGAGAACGAGCTTACTAAAGAAGCCCTTCTATTGTTGATGAACGCCATTTACTTCAAAGCCACTTGGACGGATAAGTTTGATGCCAACGATACAAAGGATGAGTCTTTCACGACTGAGAATGGTGTGCAGAAGACACTGCCCATGATGCATCGCAAGGCGAGAGCCATCTGTGGAGAGAATGATATCTATACGATGCTGAACCTTCCCTATGGTAGTGGCGATAAATGGTCTATGAGGGTGCTGCTTCCAAAGGAGGGCAAGACCATCGATGATGTCATCAACAGTCTCAACCAGGAATCATGGCAGGAGTTTAGGGAAATGTACACTTGGGAACCAGCCACAGTTGATATCAAAATCCCACGTTTCTCTACCGCTTTCGAGACTGATCTCATGAAACCGCTGTCAGCCCTTGGCGCACCCTCGATGTTTGATAGTAAAAAAGCCCAATTCCCAAACATCAGCAGCAATTTTAATGATATCTATGTATCTCTGATGAAACAGAAAGCCGCTATCGAAGTCTATGAGGAGGGTACGAAAGCCTCTGCTGTCACAGTAGCGGTAATGGGAGAAACGGCGATTGGGCCGATAGGCAAGGATATGAATATCGATTTCCACTGCAATCGCCCATTCGTTTATGTCATCCAGGAAGCCAGCAGCGGCACCATCTTCTTCTTAGGTACCTATAAAGGAGAATAGGGTTAAATTACTACCATTCAAGAATATGATCTTTAGGTTTAAAGGATGTTCCTAAAAGACTTCCGATATATTCCCAGAATGGGAATGTTTGGTTCCCAGGCTGGGAACATTTCATTCCCAAGGTGGGAATAAGTTGTTCCCGTAATGGGAATGATTTTCGCAGTAGAAGACGCACTAGCCAACACCTAACGTATCACCTAACAAACTCCTAACAAACACCTAACATTCTCCTAACATACACCTAACATCGGGCTTTCACCTTATTACTATAGTAAGGGAATAGAAAAGCACTTCCCATGCAAAAAAACTGGTAAATAATTGGGGAAAGATTTGGAATAGACGAAAAAATTTTGTATCTTTGCACACAGAAAATGCAGCGATGCACATCACAAAAACGAAAAACGCTGTGGAAAGCGCAAATCGTACTAAGGAAACGGAAATAAGGAAGTAATTTATTATTTGATCATATCTCTATGAGTAAGAAAAATCTTATCATGGGAGGGGCTATGAACGCCTCTCTCGAAACGACGCTCGCCATCGAGCTGTTTCTTAATGACAACTACCTCTTCCGTCACAATGTGCTGAACGGGAAGGTGGAATTTGCTATCAAGTCTGCAGACGATGAGCCAGATTTTCGTCCACTGACTCAGGAGGCCCTCAACAGTATCATCCGCAGGGCTAAGAAAGAGCAGGTGTGCGAGAAAGGCAGTCCGAAGACGGAGATTATGGAGTTTGTGCATTCTGAGGATGTGCCGACTTATAATCCTATTGGCGACTATCTGGCACGTCTGCCCAAATGGGACGGACAGAACCATATCGCCAAGCTCTTCAACCGTCTGCCTGGCATCACTTCTGAACAGCAGGGGTTCCTGACCATCTGGCTGCGCTCCGTTGTGGCCCACTGGCTTCAGATGGATCAGCTTCATGGTAATGAGTGTGTGCCCACGCTGATTGGTGCTCAGGGTTGTGGCAAGACCACCTATTTCCATCGTCTGCTACCACCATCGTTGCGCCAGTATTATCTGGACCATCTGAACCTGTCGAACAAGTTCGATAAGGAGATGGCGCTGACGAACAATCTGCTGGTGAATCTCGATGAGCTCGATGCCATCCGTCGCTCTCAGCATGCAGCCCTGAAGCAGACGCTCTCGAAGAGCAAAGTCAACGGACGACCTATCTATGGAGCCTCGCAGGAAGACAGGCCGCGTTTTGCCTCCTTTGTGGCTACTACTAATAATCCCCATCCGCTGACGGATGCCACAGGTAGTCGTCGTTACATTTGCCTGACGATTCCTGATGGGCAGTATATCGACAACTCTGGCGAGATCGACTATCAGCAGCTTTACGCTCAGGTGGTCTATGAGCTGACGGTAGCCAAGACGCCTTACTGGTTTGACAACAGTGAGGTGGCGCGTATTCAGGATCTGAACCAGAACTATCTGGAACAGAAGGACATCGCTGAGATGGTGGAGATCTGCTTCCGCAAACCTCGTGAAGGTGAGGTTGCCAAGTCGATGAACTCAAAGATGATGCTGAAGTACATGCAGAAGGATTATCCTTCAGTGGAGATCAATCACAGTAACCGCATCAAGGTAGGACTCGCGATGAAGTCGCTGGGTTACGAGTGGACGGATCACAGCAATGTGCCTTTCTACAAGGTCGTGCCCATCACAGCAGCCTGAGATGTTAGGTGAGATGTTAGGTGTTTGTTAGGTGTTTATAGGCGCCTGCGAACCCTAACATTCACAAAATGAGATAGTTAACCTGTGCCGATGTTAGGTGTTAGGTGTTTTAAAAGAAAATCAATAAAAAAAGAAAATATGGAAAATAAAGAACTGAAATCAAAAGACATTCCTTGGGGCTATGCCCTGTGTTTTAACGATGCATGTGGTCTGAAGGACAAGTGCATGCACTATCAGGCCCGCCAGCTGATGGCAGAGGGGCGTTATGCCGGACAGGCTGTGTATCCCACAGCTTGGCAGGATGGTGAGTGCCGTCGTTTCTGTGAGAAGAAACTGGTGAAAAAGGCGTGGGGCTTCTCAAAGCTCTATGATAAGATTCCCAGTCGCGACAGGGCTGAGGCACGGCATTGTGTAAGGAGTTACTTCAGTAGTGGCAACGGACCATACTACCGAGTCCATCATGGTGAAAATAAGCTATCGCCCCAGCAGCAGGCAGACATCATGGCAATCATCGCCAAGTTCTGCCCTATCGAGGGCGTGAAGTTTGACCACTATGTGATGGACTGGGATTTCGATTAGAAAAAACGCAGAGGGGAGCTCCCTCTGCGTTTTAGAACCAGTTCATCAGCGAACGGAGATAGGCTGTGAGTTCGCCTGCCATCTTCTCATCCTGATAGATGTTGGGATGCCAGTCGTTGCCATACCACTCGTTGCCTGCAATGGGGGCCATATCAAAACGATAGACTTCCTGATCACCAGCATTCTTAGCCTCAGCAGCCACTTCGTCGAGCAGTTGTTTCTGCAACTCTAACTCCTTATTATAAAGCATCGTACCCGTCAGGAACACGATCTTTGCTTTAGGGTTATGGTGGCGAACCGTCTTGAGCAGTTTCTGGTAGTTCTGCTTCAGCAGTTGCAGGTCGTAATTGGGGGTAGAGAGGTCATTGGTGCCTAGGTTGATGCATACCACATCAGGCTGATAACGGTTGAAGTCCCATTTCTCACTCAGGAAGGTGGCCTCCTTGCGAAGATCAGGTTTCCAGGCAAAGCCTACATACTCGTACTGGGCGAGCATATTCGATTCTGGATTACCCGTCTTCGGACCAGCAAAGTTGCGATAGGCACCAATGCCGCTACGAGCCACCACCCAATGCTGCGCCTCGAGGTTACGGGCTGTGATAGAGGCGTAAGAGTAATAATGATTCTCTGTGGCGTAGTCGAAACCTTCCTCCTTCTTCAGACCCTCGTTGCCATAGCCGCAGGTGATGGAATTACCGATGAATTCGATCTTTCTAGAGGGAAGAGCGGGTGTCTCCACCAGCTTTTTGTCCTTGTCGAGTACAAAGCCCCAGAACTCAGGATAGAACTCATAGCCCTCGATGGCATACATCAGTCTGACTGTATGCACGCCATTAGGAAGTGCCGTGGCAAGGGTTACCACAGAATCGCGCTCTCCACGGAAGGCCACCTTAAACGGTTCGGCCTGATCGATCTGAGCCATAAAATAACCACTACGGGGTTTGGCTATCATACGCAACGAGGTGCCCTCGAACGACGCAACGATCTGAATACCAGGGAAGTTCCAGGCTGGTCGCTCTGGATTGGCAAAGCTGATGCGCCCTGTGTATTGGATGAATGGGTCCGTAGGACTGATGATACAACCCTTGATGGGTACGGTCTCAATAGCAAAGGCACCTAAACCTATCATGGTCAGCAGCGCCGTCAATAACATTTTTCTCATTGTCTTCTTATCTTTTATTATTGTTTTCTAAAGATGCCTGTCCAACCACCACCACTGCTCAGATGAACCTGCAGTTGGTCACGTGCTGAAACTGAAAGCTTCGTGTGTTTATAGTCAGTAGCGTCCTTCTGGGCATTCACGCCATCAGCGAAGATATCAGCAGCAAACTGTCCTTCTCCGAGGAACGATAGGTCGATAGTCAGGTCGCGTGATGTCCAGTCTGTCATAGCAGCCACATACCAGGTCGTACCCTTACGACGGGCAATCACAGTGTATTCGCCAAGTTGGCCGTCGAGGGCTACTGTCTCATCGAATGTGGTGGGGATTTGTGCGATGAAATCGGTACATTCCTGATTCTGCATATACTTTGTCGGACTGTCGGCCAGCATCTGAAGTGGGGCCTCAAAGGTGGTGTACATCGCCATCTGGTGTACGCGTGTACCCTGACTCATGGGATGATCGTTATTGCCAAAGAAGTTATCCTTCATGGCGTTCATCATCGCGCCAGGGGTATAGTCCATCGGACCTGCGAGCATACGGAGATAGGGTGCTGTCACATCGTAGCGGGGCTGGTTGTGGAGCGGACCATCACCTACACGGGGTTCCCATTTGGAATTCTCAAGTCCTTTTACACCTTCGAAATTGAAGATATTCGGATAGGCCCGCTGGATACCAAAGGGTTTCAGCCCGTGGAAGTCAAGGTAGAGATGATGACGAGCCGCACAGGCTGCCAGCTGATAGGCAGAGGCGATCACCTGCTGGTCATCGCGATCGAAGAAGTCAACCTTAAAGCCTTTGATACCCATCTCAGCATAATGTTTCATGACGGTCTCAGTAACGGCAGTTCCTTTCTCAGGATCATTGCCAATGAGATTCCGCCAACTGGACCAGAGGATGATACCCACCCCTTTTTCACGTCCGTATGCAATCAGACGAGGCAGGTCGATGTCAGGACTAAGGTCTTCCATCAGCGATTCCTTGCCACTCCAACCTTCATCGATAATGATATATTCGATCTTGTTTCGGGCTGCAAAGTCTATATAATATAAATAGGTGTCAGTGTTCATGCCTGACTTGAAGTCAACGCCTGTCACATTACAGTTATTCCACCAGTCCCAAGCCACCTTACCTGGTTGGATCCATGAGAGATCAGTGATACGGCAGGCTGGGGCCAGTCGCTGTGCCATATCGCTGTTGAGGATATCCGCATCCCGTTCGGTGATGACGACAGCGCGCCAGGGAAGGGCCTGTTCACCATTCAGTTTAGCGATGAAATCGGCACGTTTTGACGGCACAAGGTTCAGTTGATCGAAGCCACCTACCTCCTGAGCGAGGGGATAAGGGGCAAACTCGGCCTTTAACGCATGTTGTGATCCTTTTTTCAAGAACATGCCAGGATAGTTCTCTACGCCGGCATCCATCACGATAGCCTTCATACCGTCTGGCAGACATACGGCCAACGGGGTGATGGCCAAAGAGTCAGGGTACATCTTTGACAGAGGGACCTCATCATAATAGGACTCGAAGGAATAGCAATAACGCTCACCTCCACGATTGTCGTTGACGTATGGGATAAAGGCGGGATAATCGTCAGCAAAACAAAATTCTACGGTTTCATCGGTTACTAACGACAATTTTTTCTCCTTGGATATCAGACGATAGGCAGCCCCATCGTTATAGGCGCGCACCTCGATGGTGAACTTTTGAGTGGTATAGAGCAACAACTGTCCATACACATCACTCACGTTCAGACGCTTATAGAAGGGATTCTTGAAACTGTTGTTTACTGAGTACTTGGCCACCTTTCCTACCGTTCCCAAACCAACGGTCTTCTTACCTTGCACCATTCGGATATCTATCGTGGAGGGTAACAGCACCTGACGCCCGTCATAATCAACCGACCACTGCACAGCCGCATCAGTATTCACCGTAACTTTTACCTTTCCATTGGGTGAGCTTACCTCATAGTTCCCTGCAAAGACAGCCATCGCCGTCAAACAGGAAAACAACAGCATTTTAGTTCTCATGTTTCGTACCATATTTTAAGTTATTCACTGAATTTGGGTTATTGTCGGCGCAAAGTTAAGGAAAAAAATCATAAAATAGGTTTTTTATCAGTAAAATATGCATCTTTTCATATAAATTGCTTATCTTTGCAACGGAGAGAAATAAATGAAGATGGAAAGGAACGTACTAAAAGCCTTACAACTGTGCCCACTTTTTGAGGGGTTTACTGCCAAGGATATTGAGCAGATGATGGGCAGTATTTCTTATCAACTGATCAGAATTGACAAGAAAGAGGTGTACCTATCGGCAGGCACACCATGTAATTTTGCAGATATTGTTGTAAGTGGTGAAGTCATCGCTCGAATGGAGGGACCATCAGGTAAATATATGCAAATCACGTCCAGGACTGTAGGTTCGTTAGTAAACTCCGCTTTTATTTTTGGCAAGAACAAGATTATTCCTGTCAATATGATAGCCAGTAAGCCTACAACGATTCTCAGGATGACACCAGCCTCCATGCAGATGCTGATTAATATCGATGAACGCTTCAGATTCAACTTCATTCAGTTTTTATCTGGATTCTGCGACGGTTTGGGACGAAAGGTCAGGATGTTGACGCTTCATACGATCAGGGAGAAAGTGGCCATTTTCCTGTTGGAGCAGTCCAGAATACACAAATCCGATGACTTTATGTTGCAGAAGTCGCGTCAGGAGATTGCTGAATCGTTCGCCATCCAGAAATTCTCATTGCAAAGATGTCTGAAAGAGTTTGCCGCTGATGGTATTATACAACTCAACGGCAAACAGATTATTATCCTGGACAGAGACAAACTGATGGCCCTGGCCAAAATGACTGAGAAATAAAGGTTACCTTCGCCAGAAAAGCGGGGTGATGTCATCAAAAGTGCCTGTCTCGTTCTGACGATAGAGCCGTTGGTTTGTTGTCGGCTTCTTCAAAGGGCCAAGGTGCTTGATGAAGGGGCCGATCTTGATATAGTCGAAATCCTGTTTGTTCACCATCGGCGAGATGATGGTCTTTCCACTATACCAAGCCACTTTGAATTCCGGGTGCTCTTCGTGGATATACTGAGCCAGTTGGTTAACACCCTTAGGATCGCTGTCGCCACCCATGAAGGAGATACAAGTGATGTCTTTACCATACTGATCGGCAAAGGCATCAATGGCATCCGCATTCAGCGGCAGTCCGATATCTTCCCAAAGATAATGACTATGACACCCAGGACAGTGACACGGGCAATTAGAAATATTAATTGCCAGTGTCACCTCGTTGGGTATCTCCTGAAATACAATACCTGTATTGACGTACTTCAGCATCTGTTAGTCAGCCATTGCGTAGTAACGACGTGAAGCTTCCTCCTGACGGGCCTGTGAGAAGTTGCTCACACGCTTCAGATAACCAATGATACGGGTCATGTAGTCCACATTCTTTGAATGGCAGTGAGGGCACTCCTTCAGGTAGCGTTTGTCGATATGACCACACTCGTTACATACCGTATTGGGGATGTTGAAGGTGAAATAGTTACAGCCTTCCTTGGCAGCAACCTTCAACAGATGGGCGTACTGCTCCTTCGAGAGGTGCTCTTCGAGATTCATGTGGAGAGCCGAGCCACCCGTCAGGTGCTCAATATATGGTGCGCCATGCAGCTTGAACTTATCGATGATAGTCAATGAGTCGTCCTCAACCACATAGAAATAGCTGTTGTAGCAGTCACGTGGTACGAAATAGCCGTCCTCGCGATCCCACTTGGCATGCTTGACACCCACATTCTCTGCAGGAATCATCTCACAGTTGAACATCACGTCCTTAGTGCGGTACTTCTTGTTATACTGCTCTATCAGACCAAGGATACCCTGTACGAAATGCAGATAGTCATCGTTTGGCGTAATTTTCAGACCCATGAACTCTGCAGCCTCAACCAGACCATTAATACCGATAGTGAGATACTGACGGCCGATGTTGATATAACCAGCATCGAACAACGGCAGCATGCCACGTGTCTGCAACTCCTTCAGGTTCTCATTATAAGCCATCTGCACCTTATGACAGAGATCGATCACGCTTCCCAGATACTCCAAATAGTCGAGCTCGTGGTTGACGGCATACTGGATACAACGGTTCAGGTTGATGGTCAGCACACTCTTAGAACCAGTACTTACACCACCTGCACCAAGGGTATAGCTGAAGCCATTGTCGGTAATCTCATTACGCAGACGGCAGCAAGAGCTCAGAGAGTCTGCATTATTACTCATATAAGTAAAGAATGAATGTCCCTCAGCATACATCTCAGCGGTAAAGTCACCCCACTCAGGATCCTTACAATCGCCATTCTCGTCGGTGAGCAATGCCATGGTCTCTACAGGGAAAGTGAGCAAAGTCTTGGTACGCTCTTTATTGAACCACTTCATGAAGCGCTTCTGCAACCAGGAAAGTCCCTCCCAGTCGGGCTTTGATCCATCGGGGAAATAGAAATCACCAAAGATGCTCTCAAAATAATACTTATCATAGTAGGCGATGTTCCAGAACACGGCCTGATAGTTACGGGCACCTGTCGGCTGGTTCAGTGTATAGACGATCTGCTCGAAGTAATCGGTAATCACCTTATCAATCGTACGCTTCTTCAGACTAAGGTCAGCCTGCTCATCAGCACGCTTGTAATAATCAAGTCCATATTCCTTGCCGATAAAGTAGTTCATGTACATCAGGAACTCGGGTGTAGCACATGCACCACTCAGCATGGAGCTGACCATAAACACCATGTTGACAAAACCACCAGCAAACGACTTGAGGTTGGTCGGTGCCGTAGAGTTACCACCGATAGCCACCGTACCACCAATCAACCAAGGATACATGGTGATAGAGGCACAATAATTAGCCAAAGAGGTCTCATCGTTCTTATATATAAAATGGTGTGTCAGTTTATTAATATATTCATCTGCCAATTCCTTGCCATACATTTTTTTGATACGGTCAGTCAACAGACGGCGATTCAAACGGATAAAGTTTGACTTCGGCAACTCACCAATCAAAGTAGCGATGTTCTTGTGCTCAACGTTGGCATTTGCATCGTATTTTGAACCAGTTGCTGCGTTCACAGACTCCGTATATTCTGAGAGGAACATCATCTTCTCCAATGTGTCACGATCCTCAGAGTGCAGCTGACGATAGAGGATGAACGACTTGGCAACATGATAGAAACCCTCTTGCATCAGAGCCTCTTCTACCTGATTCTGAATATTTTCCACCGTAATGTCATCGTGGATGTTCAGATGGCTGAGGATCTTGGAGATCGTGCCTAAATCGGCAGGGCAATCAACACTATCGAATGCTTTTACGATGGCATTCATGATCTTGTCTAAAGAGAACTGGTCTTTCGAGCCGTCTCGCTTGGTGATGGTAAAGTTTTTAATTTCCATTTGTATTGTTATTGTTAATGTTTAGGCACCGAATTTAGGCAGAAAGTTGTCCGTTTGGGAAAACTTTTTTGTTTTTTGTTCTTCGAAAGTTATCCGTTTTGGAAAACCGAAATCGGTTGCAAAGATACAAAATTATCTGAAAACCATCAAAATCTTACCTTAAAAATTTAAGTGTAAATTTATCATTTAACTCATATTAACGCTTCGTTTTTTGGACTACCATACCTTTTTTCTACCTTTGCAAACCAAAGTTATATTTAAAGAATGAATAACGAGAAAAGAGCTATTCTCATGACGATGAAACCGTTAAGCATTAAGATCTGTCTGTTGCTGGGTATGTTGGTATCAGCAACAAGTATTTTTTCACGTCCAACCCTTCATGATCTTAATATCAAAGTGGTATTAAGCAAGAATGGTGATGCCCGTATTACAGAAACGCGCCTGATGACCATCGACGATATGGGCACAGAGTGTTATATCGGCTTGGCCAATATGGGCGAGAGCCAGATCAAGGACCTGACCGTTAGCGACGAAACAGGAACCCAGTTTTTGAATGTGAACTGGGATATAGATGAGACACGTGCTTGGAAAACATACAAGTGCGGCATTGTGACGACACGTCGTGGTTACGAACTGTGCTGGGGCTTAGGTGCTGAGGGTGAACGTACCTACATCACCAGCTACACGATGACTGGTCTGGTACACGGCTATCCTGATGCCGATGCCATCCGCCACGTATTTCTGGATACATCGGTTTCGCCCAAACCCGACCACGCCAAGATCACCATCATGACCGCTGATTCGACCATGGTTATCAATCCGGACAGCTGTGGTATCTGGGGATTCAGATTCGAGGGTGAGCTTTGGTTTGAGAACAGCACCATCGTAGCAGAGACCACCAAGCCGATGAGTTCTGAAGCAGGACTCTACGTGATGGTACAATTCCCTAAAGGTATGTTTGAACCTACCATCTGGGAGAACGATACGTTTGAGAACAAGAAAGGTGAGGCCTTTGAGGGAAGTGATTACGTGAGCAGTGATGACGATGATGAGGAAATGACTTGGTTTGAATGGGTGATCTTTATCCTGATTTACGTGGGTTTCAGCATCGTACCTGTAGTATGTTTCATCTGGCATCTGTTCAGTGTGTGGCGTGCCCGTCGCAGAGCCAACAAGGATCTGATATGGTATCGCGACATCCCTTTGAACGGTAATCTGCAGGAGGCTAATAATATGCTGAACGCTTACAAATATATGCATACAGATTACAACAATCTGATGTCTGCCTGTATTCTGAAACTCATACAGTTGGGCGCCATCACCATTGAGACGCGTCCTAACATGAATGGCAAAATGGAACCGAACTTTGTGATCCACGAATTGAAAGACTTTAATAACCAGCCTGTGTTGATGCGAAAGATCTTCAACATTTTCAAGAAGGCAGCAGGCAATGACACCGTGCTAGAGCCAAAGGAACTGAAGCAGTTTATGAAGAGTACTTGCAACCAGAGTATGACCGACTCGTTTATCAACACACTGCACACCAAGACCTCTATCTCTATATATAAGGATCGCGAAGACGAGGTGCGCCAACTGTTCGGCCTGCGTAAGTTCTTGAAGGAGTTTACGTTGCTCGACGAACGCGGTGTAGGTGAGGTAAACCTGTGGAAAGACTATATGGTATATGCCACCCTGTTTGGTATTGCCGACCGTGTTATCAAAGAAATGAAGAAGGTGAATCCTGAGTACTTCAACATGGATCAGGTGGCAAATCAGATGGCTGATAACATGACACTGCCATTGATATACTCTACGCTACATCGGAGCACATCAAGTGCAGTAGCAGCCAAGGCTGCACGCGAACATCGTTCCAGTGGCGGTGGTGGACATTCGTCTTGGGGAGGCGGCGGAGGCGGCTTCTCAGGCGGAGGTGGCGGCGGAGGAGTGAGATAAGAAGAGCCCCGCTAAGATGGTACCACTGATGCTATGCCAGGCACATGAAATAGCACAAGGCAGCACTGACAGGGGTTGCGCCGCGAAGAATGTGCCCGCCAGAACGGTGGCCAGTCCTGCATTCTGCATCCCCACTTCAATGGAGATCGTGCGTTTCTTAGCTGTATTAAAACCAGCCAGTTTGCCTGACATCCAACCCAACAGGTAGCCTAACGAGTTGTGACAGAATACCACTGCGAAGGTCCAGACGAACAGCAGCAACCCGCGAGCTATCAAAGCATCGTGAACGGTAGAGATAACACCACCAACGATACAAGCCAGACAGATAACACTCATGCCTGGCATCAGTGACTGGATGACAGGGAAACTCTCTTTATGAGAAAAGTTGTAATTCAAAAAACAGCCAATTCCAACGGGGATGATCGTTACAATCAAGATATTCAGGAACATACCGATTGTATCTATCTCAATGATGGCACCTGCTGTCAACTCCATCAGCAACGGCGTCATGACGGGTGCCAACAATGTTGAAGCACAGGTCATGCCCACGGAGAATGCCACATCGCCATGACAGAGATACGACATGATATTGCTCGATACGCCCCCAGGACAGCAGCCAACAAGCAGGATACCTAACGCCAGAGCAGGTTCGAGGTGGAACACCCGCACTAACAACCATGCTACACAGGGCATAATCAGGAACTGTGCACAGGCACCAATAAGAATATCCCAAGGCCGCTGTGCCAGAATCTTAAAATCTTTGGTGGTCAGTGTGAGGCCCATTGTCAGCATAATCATTCCAAGGATGACGGTCTGCGTGTTCCCCCTCACCCACCCGAACACATCGGGAAGAAAAAAGGTGAATACGGCCACAGCGATGATAAAAAGCGAAGCGTTCTTTGCCAGCCAACGGCTCGACAACTGCATTATCTTGAGCATATCAATCAGTTTTTTTATTTCAGCGGGCAAAATTACAAATTTATTTCGTACTTTTGCAACCGATAGCGAAAAATCATCATGATGGACGAAGATTTTGACATACGCCAAGAACGGTTCTCCCAAGGTGAGAAGGACTTTGAGAATGCACTACGCCCTTTGAGTTTCTCTGATTTCAGTGGACAGAAGAAGGTCGTGGAAAATCTCGAAGTGTTCGTTGAAGCAGCCAAGTATCGTGGCGAGCCGCTTGACCACACTCTGTTGCACGGCCCTCCAGGACTGGGAAAAACCACACTTTCGAATATCATTGCCAACGAGTTAGGTGTCGGATTCAAGATCACCTCGGGCCCTGTGCTTGATAAGCCAGGCGATCTGGCTGGCATCCTTACTTCATTGGAAAAGAACGACGTGCTCTTTATCGACGAGATACACCGTCTATCGCCTGTCGTGGAGGAATACCTCTATTCGGCGATGGAAGACTACCGCATCGACATCATGATCGATAAAGGTCCTTCTGCACGTTCGATACAGATTGACCTGAATCCGTTTACGCTGGTAGGTGCCACCACCCGTAGCGGTCTGTTGACCGCTCCGCTCCGTGCCCGTTTCGGCATCAACATGCACTTGGAATATTATGAGCCTAAGACCCTGCAGGCCATCATCGAGCGCTCAGCCAATATCCTTGGTGTACCCATCACAGAGGACGCTGCCCTCGAGATTGCAGGCCGAAGCCGTGGTACACCTCGTATTGCCAATGCCCTGTTACGTCGTGTGCGTGACTTTGCCCAAGTGAAAGGTAACGGAAAGATCGACACGAAGATCTCGAAGATAGCCCTGACAGCCCTGAATATCGACCAGTACGGACTCGATGAAATTGACAATAAGATTCTGCTTACCATCATCGACAAGTTCCGTGGCGGTCCTGTGGGTATCACCACCATTGCCACTGCCATCGGTGAAGATGCCGGTACCGTTGAGGAGGTCTATGAGCCATTCCTGATCATGGAAGGCTTTATCAAACGAACCCCTCGTGGACGTATGGTGACAGAGCTTGCCTACCGTCATTTCGGACGTAACCCCTACAGCAGAAATACGATGGAACCTAACCTTTTTGATTAATAGGCAACAATATGGAAAGAACAGGAATATTCGTTGGAAGTTTCAATCCCTTTACTATCGGCCACGATTCTATTGTACGCCGTGCACTTCCCTTGTTCGATCGTCTGGTCATCGGTGTTGTGGGCGACAATGTGCATAAGCCCGATATGCCCTCAGCTGAAGAACGGATACAAGCGATTCGTGACCTCTATGCCGACGAGCCACGCATCAGCGTGAAACCCTATCATGGACTGGCGATGGAATTTGCTAAAGCAGAAGGTGCCCAATTCATCGTGAAAGGTGTGCGTAATGCGAGTGATTTTGAATATGAGCAATGGCAGGCTGACTTCAATCGCCGTTTAGGCGGTATTGAGACCATTCTACTCTATACAGAACCAGAACTGGCCAGCATTTCATCCTCTGCCCTGCGTGAACTGTCTCACTTTGGTGTTGATGTCAGTCCGTATTTACCCAAGAAGAAAAGATAATAGACAGATGATAACCTATAGTTCAGAAGGGGTCAAATTCCCCAATATCAAAAAACGTGAGACTTCCAATTGGATTCACCGTGTGGTAGATTCCTACGGAAAGAAAGTTGGCGAGATTGGCTATATGTTCGTCAACGACGAGAAGATTCTCGAGGTGAATAACGAATACCTCGGCCATGACTACTACACAGACATTATCACCTTCGACTATTCGGAAGGCAAGGTGCTTAATGGCGACCTTGTCATCTCGCTCGATACTGTCTTTACAAATGCCGACAAGTTTGGTCGTCCTTATGATGAGGAGCTCCATCGTGTCATCATTCACGGCATCCTTCACCTCTGTGGTATCAATGACAAGGGGCCTGGTGAACGGGAAATCATGGAAGCTGCAGAAGAAAAAGCGTTGGCCATGCTCTAAGCATCGCCAACGTTTTTGTTTAGATTCATTTATGGCAGATCAACAATTGATGTCCTTTGTCTGCCACCGTTGTAGCAAAGATATAAGTATCTCCGCCATCCTGAAGTTTTAGACGTTTACGTAGCTCTGCCACTGAGAGCGGGAAGTTTCGCACAGCTATATTCGCCTGACGGATACCCTTCAGCGCCTCCTTCAGTTCACGTTTGTTCATAGAGGTCATCTTCTCTATCACAAAACATCGGCCAGGAAAATCCTGTACCTCTCTGTCTGAGACAAAAAGATGACTATTTCTATCAAGTGGTGCCACTTGAAAACGCTCTGCCAATTCCTCAAAACAACCAGCCTTCATGATAGAAGCGTTAGGAACATAAAGAAACTGGAAGGACAAAGGCAAAGCCGGAAGAGAAATCCTTTGAGTGGAAGCAGGCACAAAGGTGAATATCTGCCCATCATTAACGCAGAAGACCTGCAAAGGCTTGGCTTCTACTGACAGAACCAGTAGCAACTCCTTACACTCATTATCCACTGACACAATATGTACCTCGTTCACGGTCTTAAGATCTTCAACAGCTTTGCGCCAGTCTAACATAGGCGAGAGTTTGATCATCACCCGATCTGCCTTGGCTAACAGTTCCTCCCGCAGTTCAAGCACATTTGGCGTACAATCTGCAATGCCATAGGTGCGTCCACCATGTTCATCACGACGAGCAGGATCGATAAAAATGAGGTCGGCATGTTCCATCGTATGCAAATATCCGACGCCATTGCCACAAAGTACCTCTACCTGATCCAAACCAAGTTGCCTATAATTCCCAGATGTAATAGCACACAATTTCTCTTGCTGTTCGATGATAATCGCCTGTTGAAAACCTTTGGCAATAAAGGCAGCATCGACCCCAAAGCCTGCCGTGAGGTCAACAAAGCGCTGTCCCTTACCAGCAATCTGAGCTTTATAAATTGCCGTCGCCTCACTAGAGCATTGCTCCATCGAGAGATGTGGCGGATAGATGATTCCATCACGAGCAGCCCAAGAAGGCAACTTTGTACTAGCCTTTTGCCAGCCAGCAATCTGTTCCAGTGCATAGGTCATGTCAACCTCAGTATGCTTTGCACCCTGAAGTGCCAACTTTCGCACGTCATCAGTCCTGTGCTGCTGGATAAAATCAAGTGTTGCCTGATTGACTTTCATCTGGTAGTCTTGTCTGAACGGGCTTTATCCACACTACCAGCCTTTAACAAGCGCTGTTGAGCCTCATCATAGTCGATTCCCAACATATCCTGAAGCATCCGCGTGCCACGATCCACCAATTTAGCATTCGTCAGTTGCATGTTTACCATGCGGTTACCCTGCACGCGTCCCATACGGATCATGAGAGTGGTGGAGATCATGTTCAGCACCATCTTCTGCGCCGTTCCACTCTTCATCCTGCTGGAACCTGTTAGGAACTCAGGTCCCACGATAGTCTCAATAGGATAATCAACAGCTTTCGCCAACGGACTATTCGGATTACTGGTAATACAGCCCGTCAACAGCCCGTTCTCCTTAGCCAGCTTAACAGCTCCCATCACATAAGGTGTCGTGCCAGAAGCAGCAATACCGAGTACTGTATCATTAGCAGTGGGAGTATGAGTCTGTAGATCTTTCCAGCCTTGCTCAGAGATATCCTCTGCCCGTTCCACCGCATGACGCAAAGCCCGATCGCCTCCTGCAATAATACCTATCACCTTTGTATCGGGCACACCAAACGTGGGTGGTAATTCGCTGGCATCCAATACGCCCATACGACCACTGGTGCCTGCCCCGATATAGAAAAGTCGTCCGCCCTGGTTCATGCGATCCTCAACAGCCTTTACCAAGGCTTCTATCTGAGGGATAGCCCTGCGTACGGCATCTGCCACCCTGCAGTCCTCCTCGTTGATATGACGCAACAACTCTAAGATCGACATCTGTTCGAGATGATCGAAACGTGAGGGCTGTTCTGTGATTTTATCTACTTTATCCGGCATTGGCTTATTTCAGAATCTGCTCTGCATGCTCTTTGGTCTTCACCTGCTTACCTGCAAAGATTTGCTCAATCACACCTTCTTCATTGATAATAAAGGTAGTGCGGATAGTGCCCATGGTCTTTTTACCATACATCGTCTTCTCGCCCCAAGCACCCATCGCCTCCATCAACGTCTTATCCACATCGGCAATCAACGGAAAAGGCAACTCATGCTTTTCCTTGAACTTCACGTGCGAGGCAGCAGAGTCCTTACTTACACCTACCACCTCATAGCCTGCACCCTGCAGTTCCTGATAGTGATCTCTCAGATTACAAGCCTCTGCCGTACAGCCGCTGGTATTGTCCTTCGGATAGAAGTATAGAACCAGCTTACGACCACGATAATCACTCAGACGGATATCCCGTCCTTGCTCGTCCTTGCCCAGAATCTCAGGCGCCTTGTCTCCAACATTCATAGCTTATCTGTTTTTAGTCTTCTAAATCTAAACTGTCTTTCTTCTTACGGTTTACCAATCCATCAATAAAGGAGAACACGATATACGTGAAGAGGCCAGCGATGATACCATCGGAAATACTGCTAGTGACAGGCATCAACAAGATGGTCAGGAAGGCAGGCATCGTCTCAGCAGGCTTCGACAGATTAATATGGCTGACAGAACCAAAGAGGTAGAAACCAGCCATAATCATCACTGGAGCCGTAGCCGCAGCAGGTATGGCAAGGAACAAGGGAGCGAGGAAAAGACTGACCACGAAACATAACGCAATCACAAGGGCAGTGAGGCCCGTTCGACCTCCCTCGGCAACACCTGTGGCACTCTCTACATAGGTGGTCACTGTGCTACACCCAAGACAGGCACCAGCCACCGTTCCTAACGCATCACTCAGCATGATATTCTGCATATATGGAATACGACCGTTCTTACGGATGAGTCCTGAACTAGCCATCACACCAACAATGGTACCCAGACTATCAAACACATCGAAGAAAAGCATGGTGAGTACGCAGACCCAAAGGTCGGGTGTGAGCAGATAGTCCCATGAGAACTGGCAGAAAAGCGGAGCCGGCGACATGGGCAAATCAAAGAGATGATCTGGAATCGTTGTTACGCCCAAAGGAATACCGATAAGGGTGGTCAGGATGATACTCAGAAGAAGACCACCCTTCTGGTGCATGACAGTAAAGATACCTGTCAGTACAATACCGATAACAAACAGTATGGAAGACGGAGTTGCCAGCGTTTCGAGATGATTGAAGATGGTACCTTCTGCTAAAATGCCACTATTCTTAAAGCCAATCATGGCTATAAAGAAACCGATTCCTACGCCAATGGCATGCTTCAGCGACGGCGGCACCATTTCGAAGATGATTTGTCGCAAGCTGCTCAGACAGAGAAGCACAAAGAGTAGGCCTTCCAGAAGGATAGCAGTGAGAGCGAACTGCCAAGGATAGCCCAGCGAGATACAGACGGTCTCGATGAAAAACACATTCAGTGTCAGTCCTGGGGCCTGACCGAAAGGTCGTCTGGCCAAGAACGCCATCAACAGCGTACCTACAATCGTTGCAAGCGCTATGGCAGTAAACAACGAATCGACAGGAAAGCCCCTTGAACCGAGGGGCGAAAACATCGCAGGCAGGAGAGCCAGGATGTAAGACATCGTAATAAAAGTAGTGAGGCCGGAAACGATCTCAGTCTTCAGGCTATGACGCTGTGCGGAGAAGCCTACGAGTGCTAATATTTTCTCTTTCATACTCATTTGATAGGCAGGATCAAGTCGAACTTAGAACCATTAGTATAATCGGTATCGAGGGTAAGCGTACCACCAAGGCGCTCTGCTATCATACGGCCTACGGTCAGTCCGAGACCAGTACCCTGGGCAAAACTGTCGAGTTTGGTAAACCGCTCGAAGATATACTCCTTCTTATCCGGTGGGATACCAGGACCTGTATCTTCAACAGAGAAGTGGAGCATAGCGTCCTCCTGACTCACCTTGAGGGTGATGCTGCCTACAGTCGTGAACTTGGCTGCATTATCAAGCAGTTTGGAGAGGACGATATGGATCAAACGCGGATGGGATTCAATCGTCTGATCAGCAGGCAACGTACATTGACAGTCGAGCGTTACAGTCTTTGCCACAATAGAACGGATTGTATCTGCAGCCTGATCGACGATGGCAGAAACAACACACGGTTCTGCTGGTGGCAGTTCTGAACTGCTCTCAAAATCGGAAATCAAGAGAAGGTCATCAAGGATGGTAGTCAACAGACGGGTATTCTCCTGTATGCGCTCGCAGAAGTCCATCCGCTCGGCATCAGGCAGTTCGATATCCTTCATGGTAAGCACCTGCGTGAAACCGCTGATGGCATTCAACGGTGTACGAATCTCGTGGGTCATACTCTGCATAAACGAGGTCTTGGCCCTTGAAGCCGCTTCAGCATGATCGCGCTCTATAGCCAGTTGTTTGTTCTGTGCCACCACCACATTACGTTCACGCTGCAACTGCGTGTTCTTGATCTGTAATCTGCGATTCCATCGGCTATTCAACACGAGGAACACAAGCAAGGCAATAACACTCAAAATCATCGCCACACCACCAGTAGTAAAGCGGGAACGTTGCTTCAACAGATTGTTTTGCGACTGAAGCTCATTCAAAGAGAAACGCTTGTTCAACTGATTCAGCTGCTCACGGTTACTTGCCTTGATGATAGAGTCCTTCAGCAAATCATAGGCTCGCATGTCAGCCAGTGCCTCACGAAAGTTGCCAAGCTTCTCATATACCTTTGCACGATTATTCAGAGCGAGCTTTTTGATACCCAAATCATTGCCAGCACCTTTTAGATATCCAGTGGCATAGTACAATGCAGCTTGATAGTTACCTTGTGCCATCGCCAGTTCACTACGATGGGCGAGCAGATTGTTTTGTTCAACAAGTTCATTGCCAGAAGCCTTCATGTAATACTCAATCGAATCAATAAGCTGCGCAGCTTTAGCCACACTGTCCATTCCAATGAGATACGTGAATTTTGCCCTGTAATAGCTCAAATGCCAACTGGCATAAGCCTGCAAATCGTCAATATCTGTAGAGGCAGGCAAGTTACTCAGTAAGAAAACCCAATTTGTTAATAGCGAGTCGTAAACGGCACTGTCCTCAGGAAGCGACAAGCAATCAGCATAACTACCATAAGTACTCACTAACGGCCCTTTTCTGCCACCTTTCGGATATATACTAATACTCGTCTTGTAGCATCGCTTAGCCTCATCTTTGATATCCTGCATCACATAAGCCGTACCCTGCACGTCATAACTCAAAGCGAGACCAAAGGAGTCGTTGCGCTCAATAGCATCCTCCTGCATGGCCTGTGCCTCCTCTATAGCATCTGCATATTCATTGAACCACACATGATCTTCAGCCAAATATTGCCACAGGATATAATAAAGCTGCCAGTTTTTCTGTTGACGAAGGAATTCAAGTGTCTTAGGAGCAACCATCAACAGAGAGTCATGCTGATCGTTGTTATAGTATCTTTGAGCTACACTAAACCTTGCATACACAGAATCATAGCTCACGCCAGAATGACGGGCTGAAGCGCCGTCACGCTTACATGAGACGGCTGTGGTAATGAGCACTGCAAGAAGCAGCAGAATGGGGAAAAATCGAGTTTGTTTCATGCTAGGCTGACTAATGCGTTATCAGGGTGCAAAGGTAAGCATTCTTTTTGAAAAACACAAATATTGTGTTGATTATTTCAGATTCACTGCCCAGGGAACTGCTGGTAGATTCTCAGACCGTACTTCGAACAGGCACCATAGATATACTCCATCACCTCACTGGTATCATGCTCATAGTCGATAGCCGCCTGCGAACGCAACCAAAACATAAACTCCACGCAACAGCCTGCCTGTGTGGCCTCTGCCTGACGCACAAGTACTGGTTTCTCGCTAATCACCTTCGGATGCTTCTGGATCCATTGTTCGATATGCTGCCTGAACTTGGTGATATTAGCTACACCATCATCATCAATGCTAATCGAACGGAAGTCAAAATAGACTTGGCGCACCTGTTTACGACCCTCACGCTGTTCCATTCCCAACCAGTTCTGGAAAGAGCCATCGACCAATGTCTGAGGCGTAACGGTAATGATGGTATTATCGAAGTTGCGTATCTTCACCGTCGTCAGACTGATCTCCTCCACCCTTCCGTTGGCACCAGCAGTGGGCACAGTCACCCAGTCGCCAATATGAATCATGTCATTGTTGGTGAGACGGATACCTGCCACCAGCCCCTTGATTGTATCCTGAAAGGCCAGCATCAGTATGGCTGAAGCTGCACCCAGTCCTGCAAACAAGGTTGTCGGATCCTTATCGATGATGATAGCCACAACCACGATAACTGCAATGAAGACCACGATGATCTTCAGAATACCACAGATGGAATAGAGATACTGCTGACGCGCTGTTCGTGGTCCATCCTCCAGCAGTTTAAAAGAGTCTGCGAATACGATCAACGTTCGCACAGCCATCACGGTAATGTAAATGGCAGTAAGACGAGCCAGCACTTCTTGAACTGTTGGAAAATCGAAGAACGTCCAAGGCAGCAATAGCCAGATGACGATGGCTGGTACGATGCTACAAGCTGAAAGCAGTACCTTACGATTGAAAATGACATCGTCCCACTTAGCCCCTGTCTTCTTCGTCAGGCGCAATACGATAGGTACCAGTATCCTACGACACAACAGACCTGCCACAACGGCAAGCAAAATAGCAATCAACGCCAGAACCGCATGACTGATATACGCCACGCAGTCTCCCTCTAAACCAAAGGTCTCCAACAAATGATCGACCCATAACTGTATCTTATCCATAATGTATATTGTTAGTCTTATAATCTATTTCACGAAAGCCCGCCTCGTTTGAAGGAGAACACTGAGCAGAATCAGGCTGATGCCGATATAGAAGGAGTAATTAAGCTCACGCCCCTCGCCAAAGATGAGGAAGGCAAGGATGATGGTATAACAAGGTTCGAGATTGTACGACAGATTGACGGTAAAGGCAGAAAGGCGCTTCAACGCCTGGATCTGCAGCAGATACATACCAACCGTACAGAACAAGGCATGACAAAGCATCAACCAGAGGTTTGAACCCTCAGGGATGACGACGACAGGCTGAGAACTGGGGAAAAATAGGAGATAAATCGGAATGATGGCCGACATCGCCACAAGTCCTCCAGACATCTGATACATCAACACCGTTCGACTGCGCACACCCACACTCGCCTTCTTGTTGCAAATGGCATAAAGGGCACAGACTGCGGAAGACACCACACCGATAGAGATGCCATAACGATAACGCGCATCGAAGGAGAAGATACAGAACACACCCAGCACCGTAATCAGCGAAAAGAACAGTTCAAGCCAAGAGAGACGCCGCCTAAAGATGAGAGGCTCGAACAGCGCCGTAAAAAAGCCTATCAGCGAGAAGCAGATGACGCCGATTGAGACATTCGAAGCCTTGATAGAGCCATAGAACAGAATCCAGTGGAATCCCAACAAGGCACCACAACCACAAAGTTGCAGGAACTTGCGCCATCCGACGCGAGGCAGCCCCGTAAACACCAGCAGAATCGCGCTCGTGAACAGCATCCGATACCACACGATATCCACCTCGTTGAGTGTAATCAGTCTGCCAAACAAGCCCGTAAAGCCTGCCAACAGCACACTCAGGTGCAACTGCACAAAGCCCTTCTGCGTCTCGTTCATCATCGGCTATCGTCTTTTCTTAGGCTTGGGCTCTGGCAGGACTTTGCAAGTCTCGCGGACAATCTGCGAGAGATAATCGCGATCATCGACATCTGCGATATAGAAGTAATCCTTTGCCCCTTCGTAAGGCGGACGCAGATCCTCGGCTCGTAACAGCCTCCGAACCTCCTCCGTAGGCTTCAGATAAAAACAGTCGTCGCAGATGAGTCCGAAGATCTTCCCGTTGCAGTAGATGCCATATTCACCAAACATCTTCTTCAACGTAATCTCCCCAGCCCCACCGCACTGATCAGCGATGTACTGCACAAAGTCAGAACTACAAGCCATATCGCTATTTGTTTTGATAACGCAGCTCGATAACATCCCAGTCGATGATCTGCCAAAGGGCGGCGAGATGGTCAGGACGACGATTCTGGTAATCGAGGTAGTAAGCGTGCTCCCAAACATCAAACGTCAGCAGTGGTTTCAGGCCTTTCTGAACAGGATTAGCCGCATTCGGCTCCTGAGTGATGACAAGTTTGCCGTTCTGATCTGCTGAAAGCCATAACCAACCGCTGCCGAAGAGTGTTGCACCCTTCTTCTGGAATTCTTCTTTAAAAGCCTCTAACGAACCAAATTCGCATACGATAGCCTCAGCGAGTGAACCTGCTGGCTCTGCCTTTGTTGGCTTAGCGGCAAACTGTCTGAAATACAATTCGTGGTTTAGAACCTGTCCTGCATTATTCAAGATGCCACCAGTCGCTTTGCAGACGATCTCCTCCAGCGTTGCTTCCTCAAAACCGCTGCCAGACAGCAGTCCATTCAGGTTATTCACATAAGCCGCCAAGTGCTTTCCGTGATGGAAACCTATCGTCTCACGGCTGATCACTGGCTCCAAAGCCTCTGCTGCATACGGCAGCGCCATTAATTCAAACTTTCCCATACCTTATTTATTATGTAGATTTCGCCACAAAGATACGCATTGTTTCGCAAATAAGCAAGAAAGAATAGGGAATTTAACCGATATAAATAGGGATTTTCCTTCTCGGATTACAAAAATTATTCTCAATTTTGCAACGTCAAATCATAAAACATAGAAAGGTATGAAAGAAAATCGGATTATTGCATCGGCCCTTATAGCACTGGGCATCTTGTGTATGGGATGGTTTATCAAGGCTGGCATCGACAATTTTGCCAACAAGGACCGTAATGTAACTGTAAAAGGACTGGCAGAGCGCGAAGTGCCTGCAGATAAAGTGACGTGGAGCATCGGCACGAAGGTAACTGGCAACGATCTGCCCATACTCTATGAAAACATCAATATCCAGACAGACAAGATTAAGAGGTTCTTGCAACAAAACGGTCTTGAAGAGAAGGAAATCACGGTGAATCCGCCAACAATCAGCGACTTGGAGGCTCGCGAATGGGGCGACAACCAGAAGAACTTCCGCTATATCGTCACCACCACGATTACTGTGGCGACAAATAAGGTGGCGGAGGTCAACAAAGCCATATTCAAGCAGGCAGAGTTGCTGAAACAGGGTGTAGCCATCGATAACAGCAACCCTCAATACGAATACGCCTCATTCCAGCAGATGAAGCCAGAGATGATGGCCGAGGCTATCAAGAACGCACAGAAGACTGCCGAGCAATTTGCCGAAGCCAGCAAATCGGAGCTGGGTCAGATACAGACAGCCGGACAAGGGCAGTTCGAAATCGAAGATCGCGACCAAAACACCCCTTATATCAAGAAGCTGCGCGTCGTGACCACCATCACCTACTCGCTGAAAGACTGATCTATAAGTCCAAAAAAAGAGCTATCTTTGAAAATTAATTTGGCTATTCAAGAAAAAAATATTATCTTTGCAGCAAATTTCCGTTGCAAAGTTTGGGATGCAGGTTTCAAAGTTTGGGATGTTCATACCAAAGTTTGGAATGGAGATTTCAAAGTCTGAAACGAAAAAAGATAAGAATAGTATGGCAAATTATGTAATCAAGGAAATGCCCGCAGGTATGGGCAACGGCAAAAAAGGAAGAACCTTCCCTAAAATGCAGATCTATACGGAATTCGACTACGAAAAGGTGGTTGAACTCATTCACACCAACTCGCCCGCCTTCAGTCAGGCAACGATTCGTGGCGTACTTGACACATTAGGAGTCGTCATGAAGAACTATCTCCCAATGGGTCACACGATGAAGATCGACAATCTGGGCGTCTTCTCGCTCTCACTCGAATTTGCCGATGAAAAGGCGGAAAATGTCGCTCAGCAGGAGGCATCGGAGCAAAAGACGAAATATCATCACGTAAAGGTAAAGGGCGTGAACTTCAAGGTTGACAAGAAGCTGATTAAGGCCATCAACAAGGAGAACACCTTCGAACGCACATCCAGCAATGCCGTATCTCGCTCACCCTACACCCCAGAAGAGCGTCTACAGCGCGCCCTGCAACATATCGACAAACATGGCTTCATCACTCTCCAAGACTACGCCAACCTCAACCGCCTCAGTCGCAGCGCAGCCTCGCGAGAGCTCTCCAAACTAACCTCTTCTCCCACCTCCCCCATCGCCTCCAACGGCGCCGGCTCCCATAAATTCTGGGTGAGGAGGAAGTAAATCTAACTCCTCATACAAAACGTGGAGGTCAGAGCGACCTCCACACATTATTAAAAAAACCAAAGATCTATACCTGTGATTACTCATTTGAAAAATCCGTCTATCCATTCGGCCTGCTCCTTGCTGAGTCGCTTGTATTGAACATATCGGCTGATGCCGTGAGCTTCAAGTTCATCACGTCCAAGACCCTCGCCGTCGAATTTTGCCGCAGTATTTGTCAGGACAAAACAATGCATATCTGGAACGAAAGTCTGTCTCCAGTATTGTTTATCCGTTCTTTCGCAATCTGTGTCAGTAACCTCAAGACGATACATGATTTTATCATGCTCGTGGTCGGAAATAAAAAGATAGACGATATCACCACGTTGCATCTTCTTATTCGCTTTCTTCCAGAAAGCAATTCCTCGATCGCGGATGCATCCAATGTGGTCGATGAAGTCCTCCAAACCAATGAGTAAGTAGTAGTTCATTCCGCAACCTCCTTTCCGTACTTCGTGCGATACTTCATGCAATCATTATAACATGAGTCGGCTAAAAGCTGATGTATAGCTGCGTTGCCGTGCTGACGATTCATCAACAAGAGCTGAGAATCCTTCTTGTAGTTACTTGCGTCAAGCTTCCTGTCTAGTGCATCAATTGCCTCCCAGAGCATTTTATCCTTCTCGGCCATTTCTGTCTTCAAGGAATTGATTTGCACGAAATTCAACCCACAAACTATGACTAAGATCACGATGATAACGATGTAAATTTGTTGCTTCATTTAACTTCTTGTTTATCGTTAATGTGGCAAATATACGAATAATTTCCGAATAATGGCATCATTAAGCATAAAAAATACAGAATGTGTTGGAGTTTAAGGAAAAAACAACTACCTTTGCTGCATCAAATCTTAAACAAGTATGAAAGACCAGCGAGCAAAGTTTGAAAGCAGGAAAGCATTTGCAGGGGAGAAGAAGCCCTCGATGCAACGACGGTGTTTGGATCATGACTACACCGCTCGGCGTATGTATATGGTTACAATGGTGACGGAGGGGCGGAAACCGCTCTTTGGTAAGGTGATGGGGAGAAGCGAGGCTATTGAGCCTTCGCCAGAGGCGCCTCATATTGAGCTGTCGCCATTGGGAGAGGCGATAGCAGGGATATGGCGATTGATCAGCAGCCATCATCCAGAAGTGAAGGTGGTGGCGCTACAGATGATGCCTGACCATCTGCATGCGATACTATTTGTAAGGGCGCAGATGGAGAAGCCGTTAGGGAAGGTGCTGCTGGGGGTTAAGCAGGCTTGTAATCAGGCGTTTAGGGAGCTGATGACAGAGGAGGTTGTTGCTGTGGCACAGCAACATGCACAACAGAGGCGCAACAATGGGCTGCTGTTTGCGAAGGGCTTTAATGATCAGATTTTGCTGAGGGAGGGGCAGCTGGAGCGATGGCTAAATTATCTGAAGGATAACCCAAGGCGATTACTGATGAAACGCGAGAATCCAGACCTCTTTAGAGTACAGAGGGGGCTGACGTATGCGGGGATTAGCTTTTCGGCTATTGGAAATCGGTTTTTACTCCAAAGGCCGTTAAAGCTGCAAGTGCAATGTTCGAGGAGCATCAGCGAGGAGGAACTGAAGGTTAGGATTAAGGAATGCCTCTGGGCTGCAAGGCAAGGGGCTGTGCTGGTATCGCCTGCCATCTCTAAGGGCGAGAAGGCGATTATGAGGGTGGCTTTTGAGGAGAGATTGCCGTTGATTTATCTACAGGAGAATGGCTTCACGGATTTAGCAAAGCCTGGGGGAATGAGGATGGATGCCTGCGCCAGAGGGCAATTGCTGATACTGGCCCCTTGGGAGCACCATAATGAGAGAATTCTCATTAAGAGGGGGCAATGCTTGGAGCTTAACGAGATGGCGAGGGCAATTTGCGAGGATTGAGCGTTGGGTGTGTTGCTGTGGCACAGCAACATACAGAACAAAATAGCGCCGCAGATCTCTTACCTGCGACGCTATTTATTAATAAGGTGAATCGTTAATTAGCCAATGTATGCTAAAATGACATTAACGGCCTCTTCCTCAGTCTTGCCATCCATAGAAATGACCAGATCATAGTTACGAGTGTCGTAACGAGAGGTGTGGGCGTTGTTCTTCATATACTCCTCTCGCGTCTCGTCTACCTCCTTGATGACCTTCTTTGCTTCCTTCTCACTAAGACCCTGCTTAGCCATAACACGCTCCAAGCGATGCTCCATAGAGGCCTGAATGAGTATGTTCAGACGATTATGATTGTCATTCATAACAAAGAATGCAGAACGACCAGCTATGACACACGACTCCTCATTGGCAATACTATGTAAGATTTCCTTTTCAGCCTTCAACACAGCCTCGGAAGTCACATATTTTTTATTTTCCTCATCGTAATGCTCGGAAGAGTTGGCTGCTGCTTCTCCCAAAATCAACACACGTTTGATTTCTTCCCACCAACTGCGGTTATTGCCTTTCAGTTGCTCTATTTGATCTAATGTCATATCAAACTTCTCTTCCAAAGGCTTAGCAAGCGCCTTGTCATAGTATGGCACACCCAGCTTTTCAGCCAATATGCGCCCGACGGTACGGCCACCGCTGCCCAACTCACGATTAATAGTGATGACAAATCTTTCGTTTTTATTCATAATATTTATAATTTTCGTTATTCCTATATAATAAATAAGGTAATGGGGACACGATAGCCCCCATTACCGATAGATGGTTTTAGTCGGCAAGCTTAGCCTTGATCATCTCGCGGTTGAGGCGAGCGATGTTGGCGATGGTCTCGTTCTTCGGGCAGACGGCCTCGCAGGCGCGAGTGTTGGTGCAGTTACCGAAGCCGAGTTCGTCCATCTTGGCGATCATGTTCTTCACACGACGGGCAGCCTCTACGCGACCCTGCGGAAGCAGAGCGAGCTGGCTGACCTTCGATGATACGAACAGCATGGCTGAACCATTCTTACAAGCAGCGACGCAAGCGCCACAGCCGATGCAAGATGCGCAGTCCATAGCCTCGTCAGCATCCTCTTTAGGAATCAGGATAGCGTTGGCATCCTGAGCCTGACCTGTGCGGATCGTGGTGTAACCACCAGCCTGGATGATCTTATCGAAGGCATTGCGGTCAACCATACAGTCTTTAATCACGGGGAAGGCAGCTGAACGCCAAGGCTCAACAGTGATCACATCACCATCGTTGAAGCGGCGCATGTAGAGCTGACAGGTGGTAGCACCGCGCTCTGTCTTGCCGTGAGGCGTACCGTTAATATACAGCGAGCACATACCGCAGATACCCTCGCGGCAGTCGTGATCGAATACGAAGGGCTCCTTGCCTTCGTTGATGAGCTCCTCGTTCAGGATGTCGAGCATCTCGAGGAACGAGGTATCATCGGGAATATCGTGCATCTCGTGGGTGTCGAAATGTCCCTGGTCCTTGGGGCCGTTCTGGCGCCAGAACTTTATTGTAAATGAAATATTCTTTGCCATAATTCTTAAGTTATCTTTGATGACTTAATGGCTTCGCCTCAGCAAAGCTCAAGCAAGCTTGGCTTTGCATTCGGCTTGCACATTAGTTCTTATAATTACGTGTTTGAACCTTGATTGCCTCGTACTCCAGCGGCTCCTTGATGAGCTCGGGCTCGTTGCCCTTGCCTTTGTACTCCCAGCAGCCTACGTAGAAGTAGTTCTCGTCGTCGCGCTTAGCCTCGCCTTCCTCAGTCTGATACTCCTCGCGGAAGTGACCACCGCAAGACTCATTACGAGAGAGGGCGTCGAAAGCGACGAGCTGACCCATGGTGAAGAAGTCGCGCAGGTGGATAGCCTTGTCGAGCTCCACATTCAGACCTTCCTTAGTACCAGGAACGAAGAGGTTCTCGTCGAACTCTTTCTCCAACTCGTGCATCTTCTTCAGACCTGTCTTCAGGCCCTCAGCGGTGCGACCCATACCAACATACTCCCACATAATGTGGCCGAGCTCCTTATGGATAGAGTCAACAGAGCGCTTACCCTGAATCTTCAGCAGGCGATCCATCTCAGCATCAACCTTCTTCTCAGCCTCCTCGAACTCAGGCAGATCGGTAGAAACCTTCGGCCAGACAGCCTGATCAGCCAAATAATTCTGGATGGTGTAAGGCAGCACGAAGTAACCATCAGCCAGACCCTGCATCAAAGCAGAAGCACCCAGACGGTTAGCACCATGGTCAGAGAAGTTACACTCACCGATAGCGAACAGGCCAGGTATAGTGGTCTGCAACTCGTAGTCAACCCAGATACCACCCATCGTGTAGTGGATAGCGGGATAGATCATCATCGGCTTGTAGTACTTTACACCATTGATCTCGTTAGCAACATCGCCAGGGAATACGTCGGTGATTTCCTCGTACATCTCGAAGAGGTTGCCATAACGCTGCATAATCACATCGATACCCAGACGGTTGATTGACTCAGAGAAGTCGAGGAACACAGCCAGACCCGTGTTGTTCACACCGAAGCCCTTATCGCAACGCTCCTTAGCAGCACGAGAGGCCACGTCACGAGGAACGAGGTTACCGAATGCAGGATAACGGCGCTCCAGATAGTAGTCGCGATCCTCCTCAGGAATCTCCCAACCCTGCTTGGTTCCAGCCTGCAGAGCCTTTGCATCCTCAATCTTCTTGGGAACCCAGATACGACCATCATTACGCAGTGACTCAGACATCAGCGTCAGCTTAGACTGCTTGTCGCCGTGAACAGGGATACAGGTGGGGTGAATCTGAACATATGAGGGATTTGCAAAGTAAGCACCCTTACGATAGCACTGAACAGCAGCAGTACAGTTACAACCCATAGCGTTGGTAGAGAGGAAGTAAGTGTTTCCGTAACCACCAGTAGCGATCACCACAGCGTTGGCGCTGAAGCGAACCAGCTTACCTGTGCAGAGATCCTTGGCGATGATACCACGAGCGCGGCCATCAACGATCACTACATCCTCCATCTCATAACGGGTGTAGAGCTTTACCTTGCCAGCCTGAACCTGACAGCTCAGTGAAGAGTAAGCACCCAGCAGCAACTGCTGACCCGTCTGACCCTTAGCGTAGAATGTACGGCTTACCTGAGCACCACCGAATGAACGGTTAGCCAGCATACCACCATACTCACGAGCGAAAGGAACACCCTGAGCCACGCATTGGTCGATAATATTGTTAGAAACCTCTGCCAGACGATAAACGTTAGCCTCGCGAGCACGATAGTCACCACCCTTCACGGTATCATAGAACAGACGGTAGATAGAGTCACCATCGTTCTGATAGCACTTGGCAGCATTGATACCACCCTGAGCAGCGATAGAGTGAGCGCGACGAGGAGAGTCCTGAATACACAGGTTGATTACATTGAAGCCCATTTCACCGAGTGAAGCGGCAGCAGAAGCACCAGCCAGACCAGTACCAACTACGATCACATCGAGCTTCAGCTTGTTCTTGGGGTTAACCAAGCGCTGGTGAGCCTTATATTCCTTCCATTTCTCAGGCACTGGACCTGCGGGAATCTTAGAATCTAATACTTTAGCCATAATCTAAATTTTTTAAAAGTTGATAATTAGCAAAGGCTCGGAGCGCACTTGAATGCGAAAGCCAGAACTACTACGAGGAAGGCGATCATCAGCAGCGTGGTGTAGATGAAGCCAATAGTCTTCCAACGGCAGAGCCACGTCTTACCGCTCCAGCCAAGGGTCTGCATAGCTGACCAGAAGCCGTGAGTGAGGTGGAACCAGATGGCAGCAAGCCAAATGATGTAAAGCACCACGAACACAGGATTTGCGAATGTCTCCTTAATCCAAGCGAAGCCATCGGCAGGATCAATCTGCTGATAGGTACCTACCAACTCAGCAAACATCATGTTGTACCAGAAGTTCCAGAGATGGAGCAACAGACCAATACAGATGATGATACCGAGCACGAGCATGTTCTTAGAAGACCACTCCACGATGCCGGGATTGACTTCTGTAGCCACCTCGTAACGATTGTCGCCGCGTGCCTGTCGGTTCTGAGCCGTCAGGATGAACGCATAGACAATGTGAATCACTGCCAAGGCAGCCAGACCAAGTGTTGCTACAACAGCATACCAGTTGGCACCCAGGAATTCGCAAATCATGTTGTAACCTTCCTCAGAGAAAAGCGCTACCAAGTTCATGCAACCATGGAATGTCAAGAACAAGATCAGCGCAATACCCGTAACGGACATTACAACTTTTCTACCAATTGATGAATTGATTAACCACATAAGTTGTTGAAATTAAATTATTTATAAAAAAATTATATACCCTTGCGTACCTTATTTTAGGTAATTAACATTGGCTTTAGACCGCAAAGATACTATAAAAATATGAACTTTCAAAGTTTTTTGGACGAAAAATGCATTAAAATTTCAAATTTTATGCTTACTTTTGCGGAAAATTAGAAAAAGAAGGATGAAATTGAACTATGACGTGTTGGTTATTGGGGGTGGTCACGCTGGTTGCGAGGCTGCTTGTGCCAGTGCCAATATGGGGGCCAAAACCTGTCTGGTCACGATGGACATGAACAAGATTGCGCAGATGTCGTGCAACCCTGCCATTGGTGGTATTGCCAAAGGTCAGATTGTACGTGAGATTGATGCGCTGGGAGGCCAGATGGGACTTGTGACAGATGCGACCTCGATCCAGTTCCGTATGTTGAACGTAGGTAAGGGTCCTGCTATGTGGAGTCCTCGTGCCCAATGCGACAGAGGGAAATTTATCTGGGAATGGCGCAAGATGCTTGATGAGACACCTAACCTCGACATCTGGCAGGATCAGGCTGATGAATTGCTGGTAGAAAACGGTGAGGCCATTGGCGTGAGAACCATTTGGGGGGCAGAGCTCTATGCAAAATGCGTGGTGATAACTGCAGGAACCTTTCTCAACGGACTGATGCATATCGGACGGAAGATGGTGGCTGGTGGACGTATCGCCGAGCCTGCCGTTGCCCATTTCACCGAGAGTATCACCCGTCATGGTGTGATGTCGGCTCGCATGAAGACTGGCACCCCTGTCCGCATCGATAAGCGTTCTGTACATTTCGAAGATCTGGAAGAACAACCTGGTGAGAGCCGCCCCTATCAGTTCAGCTATATGAATAAGAAAGGAGCACTCAAGCAACTGCCTTGTTGGACGGTGAACACGAACCCTGAAGTTCATGAGATGCTGCGCAGCGGACTCGAAGACTCACCGCTCTATAACGGACAGATTCAATCGATAGGTCCTCGATACTGTCCTTCCATCGAAACAAAACTCGTTACCTTCCCTGAACGCGAAAAGCATCCGCTGTTTTTGGAACCAGAAGGCGAGGATACCAACGAGATGTATCTAAACGGCTTCTCGTCTTCGTTACCCATGGATGTGCAAATTGAAGCACTCAAGAAAATGTCAGCCTTCCGCGATGTGAAAGTGTATCGTCCAGGTTATGCAATAGAGTATGATTTCTTTGATCCGACCCAACTTAAACATTCGTTGGAATCTAAGATTATCTCCAATCTATTTATGGCAGGACAGGTGAATGGTACGACTGGTTACGAGGAGGCAGGCGGACAAGGAACGATGGCAGGTATCAATGCTGCATTGAAGGCTGGTTCTGCAGGCTGTTGTGGCACAACAGCAGACACAACGGGATTCGTACTGCATCGCGACGAAGCATATATTGGCGTACTCATCGACGACTTGGTAACGAAAGGTGTAGATGAACCTTACCGCATGTTTACATCACGAGCAGAATACCGTATCCTGTTAAGACAAGACGATGCCGATGCACGTCTGACGGAGAAAGCCTACGAACTCGGATTGGCGAAACGCGATCGTTACGACTGGTGGCTACAGAAGAAACAAGCCATCGAAGAAATCGAGCATTTCTGCCAGGAGTTCGCCATCAAACCTCGACTTATCAATTCTGGACTCGAGGCCCTTGGCACTACCCCACTTCAGTTTGGTTGTAAGTTGGCAGAACTCGTGAATCGTCCTCAACTAAATCTCGAAAACCTGTCGGAGATTATCCCACAACTGAAAGAGATACTAAATCGCCCGATTAATCGTCAGGCAGAAATTACAGAAGCGGCAGAGGTGAGGATGAAATATAAAGGTTATATCGAACGCGAACGGATGGTTGCAGATAAAATGCATCGATTGGAGAATATCAAGATCCGCGGGCATTTCAACTACGAAGAACTGCAGGGACTCTCTACTGAAGCGCGCCAGAAACTGACGAAGATCCAACCAGAAACTTTGGCACAAGCAAGCCGTATCCCAGGAGTCTCCCCCAGCGACATCAATGTGATGCTGGTACTGATGGGGCGCTAATGTTCCACGTGAAACAATTAACAAATAACAAACTTATAACTCATTGATTATGAACAACCAAACATTGATTAACAATCTGCGTTGCATACCAGATTTCCCCAAGAAGGGCATCAACTTCAGAGACGTTACAACGCTCTACAAGAATGCCGAGTGTGTACAGATTATGCTCGACGAACTCGAGGCAATCTACAAAGACAAAGGTCTTACCAAGATCGTTGGTATCGAGAGTCGTGGTTTCATAATGGCCTCTGCACTCGCAGGTCGACTGGGTTGCGGAATTGTAATGGCTCGTAAACCAGGTAAGTTACCTTATACGGTTATCAAAGAGTCATTCTCAAAAGAGTATGGTGTTGATACCATCGAGATGCACCTCGACGCAATCGATGAAAACGACGTCGTTCTGATTCACGACGACCTGTTGGCAACTGGTGGTACAGCAAAAGCCGCCTATAACCTGGTTCAGCACTTCAACCCCAAGAAAGTCTATATGAACTTCATCATTGAAATCAAAGACGAAGGACTACATGGACGCGACGAGTTTGAGGGTATTGACCTGACCACACTTATAACGATCTAAGATACGTTTCACGTGAAACATTGAAGATGACAAAGGAAGAGAACGAGAAGCGTTTAGCGTATCTGAAAGGGATCGTCAGTAGGTTGCCAGAGAAACCTGGCAGCTACCAATACTATGACGAGAATCATACCATTATCTATGTGGGTAAGGCGAAGAATCTCAAAGCGAGAGTCTCGTCTTACTTCCACACGGAAGTGGATCGTTTCAAGACGAAGGTGCTCGTCAGTAAGATTCACGATATCAGCTATACGGTGGTGAATACGGAAGAGGATGCACTGTTGCTTGAAAACTCACTCATCAAAAAGTACAATCCGCGTTATAATGTCTTGCTGAAAGACGGTAAGACCTACCCTTCCATCTGTATCACCAACGAGCCCTTCCCTCGCATCTTCAAAACCCGAACGATCAACAAGAAATGGGGCACTTATTATGGACCTTACTCCCATGTAGGCAGCATGATAGGCGTACTCCATCTGATCAAGGAACTCTATCATCCTCGCACCTGTAATACTGCTCTGACAAAAGAAGGCGTTACCTCCGGGAAATATAAAGTCTGTCTGGATTATCACATTAAAAAATGTATGGGACCCTGCGTTGGGAAACAAAGCGCAGAAGACTATCAGAAGAACATTCAACAGGCACGAGAAATCCTGAAAGGCAACACCCGTCAAGTGCTACGCGACCTCAAGGAAGAAATGCTAAAACTAAGCGAAGAACTCCGCTTTGAAGAGGCAGAAGAGGTGAAGCGTAAATACATCATGCTCGACAATTTCGTGACGCATAGTGAGGTGGTGAGTCATACGATCAACAACGTGGATGTGTTCTCAATCACCAGCGACGAAAAACTCGCATTTATCAACTATATCCACGTTTCCAACGGCAGTATCAATCAGAGTTTCACGATAGAATACAAGAAGAAACTGAACGAGACTGACGAAGAATTGCTGCAGTTAGGCATCATCGAACTGAGGCAGCGATTCAAGAGCGATGCCAAAGAGATTATCGTACCAGAAGAGGTAGATGTGGAACTTGAAAATGTCACCTTCACGATCCCTCAAAGAGGCGATAAGAAAACGCTGTTAGACTTGTCGATTATGAACGGGAAACAGTACAAATTAGACCGTCTGAAACAAGCCGAAAAACTGAATCCCGAACAGAAACAGACGCGCCTGATGAAGGAGTTGCAGGACAAACTCCACCTGCCTAAACTACCCTATCATATCGAGTGTTTCGACAATTCGAATATCTCTGGTACGGATGCTGTTGCCTCCTGTGTGGTTTTCAAGGCTATGAAACCCAGCAAAAAAGACTATAAACACTTCAATATCAAGACAGTAGAGGGTCCTGACGACTATGCATCGATGAAGGAAGTGGTGCATCGCCGCTATACACGTCTCGTAGATGAAGAACAACCCCTACCCGACCTGATTATTGCTGATGGCGGAAAGGGGCAGATGGAGGTAATTCGTGAGGTGATCCAGGACGAACTGAATCTTGATATTCCTATTGCCGGACTCGCCAAAGACGATCGTCATCGCACCAACGAACTGCTTTATGGTTTCCCACCGATTCACGTGGCTTTGAAGACAGATTCTGAGCTCTTCCACGTGCTGACGCATATCCAGGATGAGGTGCATCGCTTTGCCATCGAATTCCACAGAAACAAGCGTTCTAAGCGCGCTTTGCACTCTGAGTTGGATGATATCAAGGGCATAGGTCCCAAAACGCGTGACGAGCTTCTAAATGGCCTCAAATCGGTTAAGAAGATCCGTGAGGCAGACCTTGAAACACTCACAAACCTGATTGGCAAGTCAAAAGCAGAGATTGTGTACAATCATTTCAAAGAAAGCGCAAAATAGGCCTTTTGCAGCCATTAAGGGAAATTATTGCTACCATTAAAGGAAAAAAATGCTAGCATTAATGGTAGCAATTTGCGCGGTCATTTGGTCATTTGGTCATTTGTCAAAATCGAAAACGGATTGTCAAAATTCTCCACTATATATAAATATATTATTTATATATAGTGAGCAAATGACCGCGTTCCCGAAATCGAAAATGACCAAATGACCTTGACCAAATGACCACAATATTTGGATAAAATTTGGAGTTTACGAAATAAGTTAGTATCTTTGCAAACAAATCAATAAGAAATGAGAGCAGTCATACAACGAGTCAGTCACGCCAGCGTCACCATCGAGGGCATCAAGAAGTCAGAAATCGCCCAAGGATTCCTGATTCTATTAGGTATCTGTGATGAGGATACAATGGAAGATGTAGATTGGCTGGTGAAAAAAATCGCTAACCTAAGGGTATTTGGCGATGAAAACGATGTGATGAACCGTTCGATACTCAATGTTGATGGTAATTGCTTGGTGGTCAGTCAGTTCACACTTTACGCCAGCTATAAGAAGGGAAATCGCCCTAGTTGGTTCAAGGCTGGTTCTCATGAGCACTCTATCCCACTCTACGAATCTTTCTGCAAACAACTCTCTGAAGCCATTGGCAAGACCGTTGGCACTGGCGAATTTGGTGCTGACATGAAAGTAGAACTGCTGAATGACGGACCTGTAACCATCTGTATGGATACTAAAAACAAAGAATAAATCAACCTGTAAACACCTACCAAATATGAATAACAAAGAGATCTTAAAGCATCCAGCAGCCAAATGGGGATTCTTATTCCTATTTATATTTGCATTACACGTACTACCAATCCCTATTAAGAAGTGGATATGCATCGTGTTTCTGATTTTATCGCCAATTATTCCAATCTGGGGGCTTACAAAATGGCAAAAGAACAGCAAGCTTTTGAACCTCGAATGGATTGGTCTATTGGTGATTATCATCGTAGCTTGGGCATTGCTTTTATACTTTATTGGACCAAACTTTATATTTAGCTTCGAATGAAAAAGTATCTTAGAGAAATAGAATTTGCAGGGGTGATTCTGGCGTCTACTGGAATCGTCAACTCACTGATTTGGGGTTCGATTTATGGCGGATGGATCTGCGGAATCGGTATCCTGCTGATGCTGATCGTATTCCTCTACAAAGCCTTTCACTGGAACGAATATGCCCGTGATAATAAGCAATATATCTGGATTATCCTACTGACGATAGCCCTATTATTCATTCAAATGTTAAGAACAAGATGACCATCAAAGAAGCACAAGAGGCAGTAGATCGCTGGATTAAGGAATATGGTGTGCGTTACTTCTCAGAACTCACCAATATGGCTGTTCTGACAGAGGAAGTAGGTGAATTGGCACGAGTGATGGCCCGCAAATACGGCGATCAGAGTTTTAAGGAAGGAGAAAAAGACAACATCGGAGAGGAAATGGCCGACGTGCTGTGGGTACTCCTCTGCTTGGCCAATCAGACGGGTGTAGATCTCACTGAAGAGCTGAAAAAGAGTATGGAAAAGAAAACCCAGCGCGACGCATTAAGACATATACATAACAAAAAATTAATGGCATAAAGATTATGGCAGAACACCATCATGAGCATGAGCATCATCACCACCATGTGGAGATGCCCACCAAGAGCAAATACGAAGAAGCTCTTGCAAAGTATAACCTCGACATCACTGACGAGGAAGTGAAAGCAGCTGTGAAACAGATCATCACAGAGAAAGTACACGAGAACGACACTCCAGAAGTGAAGCGTTTCCTGATGGGTAGTGTGGAATTGACAACGCTGAAAACGACTGATTCTGACGAATCTGTATTGGCTTTTACGGAACGTGTGAACCAGTTTGAGAACGAGTATCCTGACCTCCCCCACGTGGCAACGATCTGTGTTTATCCGCGCTTCGCAAAGGTCGTTTCCGAGACCCTCGAGGTAGAAGGCGTAGAGATTGCTTGCGTCTCAGGCTCATTCCCCTCTTCTCAGGCACTGATTGAGGTAAAGACAGTAGAGACAGCTTTAGCTCTGAAAGACGGCGCTACAGAGATCGATATGGTACAGTCTGTAGGTGCCTTCCTCTCAGGCGATTATGAAACCGTATGCGATGAAATCCAGCAAATGAAGGAGACCTGTGGCGAGCATAAGTTGAAGGTGATTCTCGAAACAGGTTGTCTGAAGACAGCTGCTAACATCAAGACCGCTTCTATCCTTGCGATGTATGCTGGCGCTGATTACATCAAGACCTCTACAGGCAAACTTGAGCCTGCAGCAACACCTGAAGCAGCCTACGTGATGTGCCAGGCGATTAAAGAATACTACGATGAAACGGGCATTCAGATAGGTTTTAAGCCAGCTGGAGGCCTTAATTCTGTGATGGATGCACTTATCTACTACACCATCGTGAAAGAGGTTCTGGGAGAGAAATGGCTCACTAATCAATGGTTCCGCATGGGAACCTCACGCTTAGCAAATATGCTGCTTAGCGAAGTAACTGGCGAAGAAGTGAAGTTCTTTTAACGAGTAAAAGAGAGCAAGCACGATCACTTCTAAAATAAGAATGGGGCTGCAGTTGCAACCCCATTTCTTTTGATTATAAGTTTCGTTGTATCACGTATTCCAGATAAGCAGAGAAGGCTTCCTTCAAATCATCTCTCACGTATTGATCGATAAAAGCCTGAACATCATTTCCTATCTCAATCATCTTCTGACGAGCATATTCGATACCACCCTTCTGCTTAGTAAACTCCACCAACACAGCAATTTCATCGCGATTGATCGTACCAGCCTTCACTTTTTGAGCCAAAGCATGCATAGCCTCATAGTCAGTATTCTCGTTCAGGGCATAGATGGCAGGCAGTGTGAGCTTTCCTTCCAACATATCATTACCTGTAGGCTTACCAATATCTGTAGAATCATAATAATCGAAGATATCATCACGAATCTGGAAGATCATACCGATGTTATGCCCAAACTGACGAGCGCGCTCCACTTGATCATCATTAGCACCAGCAGAGAGGGCACCCATCGCACCACAGGCCTCGAAAAGAGAGGCAGTCTTCTGGTTAATCACCTGATAGTAAATCTCTTCAGAGAATTCCTTATTCGAAATGTTCTGCAACTGAAGAATCTCACCAGCAGAAAGGGTACAACCCAACTGCGCCAGATACTGGATGATGCGCTGATTATCGGTATATGACACACTCAACAAAGCCGATGACAGCAGATAATCACCTATCAACACAGCCACCTTATTATTATAAAGGGCATTCACTGAAGCCTGTCCTCGACGTTCGCTACTCTCATCCACCACATCATCGTGCACAAGACTGGCCGTATGAAGCAACTCCAATCCTACAGCAGAATGAAGAGTTGATTGATTGATTTCACCGATATTCAGGGCAGACAACAGCGTCATTATAGGACGCATACGTTTTCCACCACGCTGACGGATATGTCCAAGAACCTGTCCCAACAATCCATCATCGCGTGTCAGTACCTTTTCAAAGACCTGCTTGAAGTCTTCCAAATCCTGCTCGATTGGCTTTCGAATAATTGATAAATAATCCATAAACTGAAGATATTTGGGACAAAATTAGAAAAAAATTGTGGAATTAGATAATTTTTATGTAATTTTGAGCGGAAAATTAAGAAAGTTATGCAGAAATTATTTCTTTTAGACGCTTACGCGCTTATTTACAGGTCGTATTACGCCTTCATCAAGAACCCGAGAATTAACTCGAAAGGACTGAATACATCAGCTATCATCGGCTTCTGTAACACCTTGAATGAGGTGCTCCAGAAAGAACAGCCCACGCATATCGGTGTGGCCTTCGATCCTCATGGTCCCACGTTCCGCAGCGAGGCATATCCAGAATACAAGGCGCAACGCGAAGAGACACCAGAAGATATCCGCAAGGCTGTACCTATCATCAAAGATATCCTGAAGGCCTATCGCATCCCTATCCTTCAGGTGGATGGCTTCGAGGCCGACGATGTCATCGGCACCTTAGCAACGCAAGCAGGCGCTGAGGGCATCAAGACTTTCATGCTGACACCAGATAAAGACTACGGGCAGCTGGTGAGCGAGAACGTGTTCATCTTTCGTCCTCGTCATGGAGGTGGCTATGAAACGATGGGACCAAAAGAAGTCTGCGAGAAATATGGCATTCCATCGACAAATGC
>Ga0265300_10000175_pt1 | contig 69679 bp, 58 predicted proteins | sample AusTroGonzalo_MG_FD_193482 | JGI IMG/M metagenome (GOLD analysis project Ga0265300, IMG submission 193482) | Bovine rumen microbial communities from tropical cattle in Woodstock, Queensland, Australia - Gonzalo_03 | ecosystem: Host-associated > Mammals > Digestive system > Stomach > Rumen ... | reverse complement strand
CCGCGCCACCATCGAACCCTGCCGTCAGGCTATGCGCGACGCCGGCCTCAGCAACAGCGACATCAACGAGGTCATCCTCGTGGGCGGCTCCAGCCGTATCCCCGCCGTGCAGAAGAAGGTCGAAGAGTTCTTCGGCAAGGTGCCCAGCAAGGGCGTCAACCCCGACGAGGTGGTCGCCATCGGCGCCGCCATCCAGGGCGGTGTGCTCACCGGTGAGGTGAAGGACGTGCTGCTGCTCGACGTAACTCCGCTGTCGCTGGGTATCGAGACCCTCGGCGGTGTGATGACCAAGCTCATCGACGCCAACACCACCATCCCCACCAAGAAGAGCCAGGTGTTCAGCACCGCTGCCGACAACCAGCCCGAGGTGGAGATCCACGTGCTACAGGGCGAGCGCCCCATGGCCAACGACAACAAGACCATCGGCCGCTTCCACCTGGCCGGCATCCCGCCAGCACCGCGTGGAGTGCCGCAGATTGAGGTTACCTTCGACATCGACGCCAACGGCATCCTCAACGTCAGCGCACTCGACAAGGCCACCGGCAAGAGCCAGAACATCCGCATCGAGGCCAGCAGCGGCCTCTCCGAGGACGAAATCAAGCGCATGAAGGCCGAAGCCGAGGCCCACGCCGACGCCGACAAGAAGGCCAAGGAAGAGATTGAGAAAATCAACGGTGCCGACGGCATGATCTTCCAGAGCGAGAAGAACCTCAAGGAGTATGGCGACAAGATTCCCGCCGACAAGAAGAGCGCCATCGAGGCCGCCCTCACCGAGCTGAAGGCCGCCCACAGCGCCCGCAACGTCCAGCAGATCGACGCCGCCATGGCCAAGATCAACGCTGCCTGGCAGTCCGCCTCCGAGGACATGTACAAAGCCCAACAGCAAGCCGGCGGTGCCAACCCCGGACAGGGTTTTGACCCCAACAACATGGGTGGCAATCCCAACGCAGGTGCCGGCCAGCAGAGCAACAACCCCAACGACAACGTCACCGACGTCGACTACGAAGAGGTGAAGTAAATGTCCGGTGGACATTTACGATAGCGAAGCGGAGAAGGGGTCCCTCGCGGACCCTACGGTTCGAAAGACCGTTCCGCCGATTCGAATACGGCGGACCAAACCCGCCAAAACAAAAAAGAGAGACCAATTGGTCTCTTTTTTGTTTGTGGTTTCTTTGTGGGTTCTATGTGCCTTCTTTATGGCAATAGCAAAATTACTGAAAACCAACCGAGTACACAAAACTGTTTGTAATATATACAAAACGCTGATTTATAGCATTATTATCGTGTGACCACTCGGTGATCCTTCGGCGGTGTGTTGGCGGTTTGCTTACAGCCGATAACACATTTATACAAATATACAAAAAGAGTATATCTTCTTGCATGAAAGATATACTCATTTCGAGGGAAAGATATACTCTTTTTAATCCAGCTGAATAATATTACCCAAATACAACCTTACATAATCTATTAATCGTTGTTGCTCTTGGCGTGACCCTGCGGATGTAACAACCTTACAAAATTCATGTAGGTACACCTCATAGCGACGGCTCCAACCGATGTGGGCGGATGTAACAACCTTACAAAATTCATGTAGGTACACCCTGAACTTCAACAGTGGAGGAGTCAACCCGGATGTAACAACCTTACAAAATTCATGTAGGTACACCTATATGAGATTTCTGTTGTTTTCCTGTTTCAACCTTGCTGGTTGCAATCCCATTTACAGAGAAACGGGAGAGCAGAGCCGTCAAGTCCGCAGGCGTAGATTCGGGATAATCCGTCCCTATTTTGTGATTAACTAACTGCCCCAGCAGATTGCGACTTGCATTGTAGTCGCGGTCGAACACGGTACCGCATTTATTGCACCTATACGTGCGGTCTCTTAGTGTCAGGTCTTCTTTGACCGCTCCACACACAGAACACGTCTTGCTGCTTGGATAGAAACGGTCAACTTTTAAGATTTTGACACCATTCGTTGCTGCCTTATATTCAATCTGTCTGCGGAGTTCTCCGAAGGATACATCATTGACGGCTTGCGCCAATCGATGGTTCTTCGTCATGCCTTTCACGTTCAAATCCTCGATGGCAATCTCACCATAATGCGTGGTGAGGATGGTCGTGACTTTGTGTAGGAAATCACGCCTGATGTTTGCCACTCGACCCTGCTCGTGAGCTAGGTGCGCAGACAATTTCATATAATTGTTCGACTTTTTGGCGCCCTGCAATCGCTCCTCTTTGGTTTTCGGATGGACGCGCTTGCTGAGCTGTCTGCTGAGTCGTTTTATTTTTCTTAGATTCTTTTTCAGTGGTTTTGGGTTGTCAATGGCAATGCCATCGGAAAGTATCAGTGCCGACTTGATGCCAACATCAACGCCCACTTTTCTGTTACTATCGATCAAGTCCACATTTGGATGAGTTCTCTTGTATTCCTCTTCTGTAATCATCAAGCTGAACGAAGCATAGAACTTACCGCCACTTTGCGAAATACACACATTGTTTATCTTGACATAGTTAAACCGTATGTGCTCGGCCATCTTCACCCATCCTAACTTTGGGAAATGTAGATACTGATGTTTCCCTTTTTCGTTGTGAGCCATTTTAGAAAAAGCCTCAGAGTTCTTATTTGTCTCTGAAAGATGTACCTCACTGGCTTGGAGATAGAAACTCCCATCATTATCGCGCTTTTTCTTGAATTGCGGATATTTAGCCAACCCTTTGAAGAATCTTTTAAACGCCATATCAAGATTCATAAAAGGTTGGTCTGTGGCGCACTTTGTAACCTCGTAAGTAAACGGGAATTGTTCTTTTTTTATAGCATTGAAACGTTTACGGATTTCTCTTCCATTTGGTTTATCGCCAGCCTCATACATCCGTTTCCATTCAGCCAATCCCCAGTTATAAGTCAATCGTGCACAACCGAATGCCTTGCGGAAGTAGGTCTTCTGCTTGTTATTCGGTTTCAATTCTATTCTATGCGCGATTGAAATCATACTTTAGCTTAAGCTTGGCTGTAAAAACGACTGCAAAATTACACATTACCTTTTAATCATTTTTGCTGCTTTTATTCTATCAATCACCACTGTGTCATTCTCGATATGAAAGATATATACCCATCGTTTGTTGTGTGACACCATGTGACGTGCCTGAGGATGTATGCGACGGACATCGGCATAACGGCTGACGCGATAGAGGTCGGCAAATATGGTAAGTGAGAGTATCTCTTGCCGCATTGCCTCTTTGTAACGCCATGCACCTTCCTCGGACATGTTCTCCGCCAAGAAATCGGACAACTCGCCAAGGTCGGCTCTGGCCGATGCGTCAATCTCAATTCTGTAGGTTCTCACGTTTCGTCAGATACATGGACCACAATTCATCGAAATACTCATCCACCGACAGACGTTCGCGTTTGCCACCAATAGGAAAGTCCTCGTGTGCAACTGCTGTACGCCCATAGACGATATCAGGTTCAGATGCTGTCGACATTGGCTGTTCCTCTGTTTTATATGGTTTTACTGCCATGGTATTATAATCTCTTTTCCTTGACTATATAGGTACAAAACATTTTACATCATAGGCTGTCGAAGTATTGCTGCATCTCCTCCGGGGTGCTGCAGACGATGGTCTCGCCGTCAGCCGACTCTTTACGGGCTTTTCTTATCTTAGTGCGCAATGCGGGCGTGACAATATTGTCGCCGTGTGCCACACGTACCGCTGCAACGCCACGTATCAACAGCAAAGCTTTCTTGATTTCGGACAAGGCTGCACCATCCTCAAGAGTTACAATCACTTGGTTTGTCTGTGGTGTATATGTTCTTGTATCCATTTTGTTTTGTTATTTCACGCTGCAAAGATACGAAAATATTTCTATGCGGCAAAATATTTTTTACTATGTAGCAACATGTATCTAAATGAGTTCGGCTCTTTTGGTGGGGTAGTTATGGGCGAACTGCTGGGCTTCGTTAAGCTGATCTTTGGGGCAGAGGCGCATACTGGAGGCCCTGTTGTCTTACGATAAGAACATCACGGCGGCGGCGATGGCGACCTGCAGGATGATTATCAGCGGGATACCGTAACGGAACTTCTTGTGCATCGTCTTGTGGTGCCATACTTTCATCCCCAGCCAGGCACCGATGCTGCCGCCCAGCACCGCCAGCAGCAGCAAGGCAGCTTCCCTGATGCGCCATTTGGAGCGTTTGGCCTTCCACTTGTCGACGCCATACATGAAGAATGTCACAACATTGGTGACGATGAGATAGATGATGAGTATTTTGATCAGTTCTGGCATATCTATTTATTCAAATAGGCCTTCCTTCCCGCGTCCGTCATAAGGCCTCGGTTTTCTAAATCATGGCAGCGGAGAATGTTGAGCTCAGTCCAGTGGCTGTTTTTACGTCGCGGCGAAATGCGCTGCGCAAGTCGGCCGTCTTCCATCTTCTTGACGGTGGAGTCTATCCACCCGAAACAGAGAGCCTCCTCGACGACATCCGGATAGGGCAAGGCGTCGGGCAATGGCTGCTTGCTCCGATACGAGGCCACCCAGCATTCGCGCTCCGACTGGTGGTGCTCCTCCAGCCAGCGGCGCAACGCCTTGCGGCCCTTGAATGTCATAAGGTTCTGTATCTCCATTATACCATAAATACTGGCTGCAAAGATACACCATTTATTCCAAATACAAAAAATATTTTCTTGTATCCAAGAAAAGTTGTATCTTTGCAACGTCATTAGATTGGAATTAATTATGATTGACCAGATACTGGAATACAACCGCCGCTTCGTGGCGGAGAAAGGGTATGAGAAATATGTCACGGACAAGTACCCGGACAAAAAGCTGGCGGTGCTGTCGTGCATGGACACGAGGCTCACGGAGCTGCTGCCGGCGGCATTAGGGCTCCGCAACGGCGACGCCAAGATTATCAAGAATGCCGGCGGACTCATCATCACACCCTTCGACTCCGCGATGCGCAGCCTTATTGTGGCGGTGTACGAGTTGGGGGTTGACAGCATCATGGTGGTGGCGCACTCGCATTGCGGCGCCTGCCACATGAGCTACGACCACTTCCACGACGAGATGCTGGCCCGCGGTGTCACCGACCAGACACTCGACACCATCCGCAAATGCGGTGTCGACCTCAACCACTGGCTTGAGGGCTTCCGCGACACCGAGGAATCGGTCCGCAAGACCGTGGAGACCATCCGCACTCACCCCTTGATGCCAAAGGATGTCACCGTCCGCGGCTTCATCATCGACAGCGAGACGGGCACGCTGAATGAGGTGAACGAAGAAAAATGAAAAGTGGAAACCACCTATTACGAATACTGATGCATTAGGCGTGGGAATTTTAGAGAGAAAAAAATATTTTTCTTTGGGAGTTTTTACGTATTTTTGCATCATCAAACTAAAAAAGCACAAGAATGAAAAAGTTTTTGACAACACTGGCAATCACCATGTTTGCTTTCACCGGCATCATGGCTCAGAATGCATTGAACAATGCAGGTGACAACATCATCGGAATCTATCAGAGCTCTCAGAGTGGTGATAACTTCAAAGCGAAGATTGTCAAACTTGAGGATGGCACCTACCAGGGTCAGGTTATCTGGATGGAAAAAACAACGGATGCCAATGGTAACAAGCGTCTCGATGCCAAGAATCCCGACAAGGAGTTGCGTAATGTGCCTTGTGACCAAATAGTACTCTTCAGTGGCCTGAAATACAACGAGAAGAAACAACGTTGGGACGGCACCAAGATTTATGACCCCCAGCGTGGTGTGCGCGCCAAAATGACAGCAGAGTTCGCTGAAGACGGTTCCCTGAAAATCAAAGGCTCGGTGCTGGGCATCAGTGAGACGGTGAACTGGGAGAAAGTGAAGGAATAACCAAAAAGAGAAGAGGCCGGCGTTATCCTTGACGTGGAACACAGGAACAACATACTCAAGATAGAGAACCTGTCGGTATCTTTCGACGGACGGACAGTAGTAGAAGGCCTGAACCTCAGCCTCGAGCGAGGGAAGACCCTTGGTATCGTGGGTGAAAGCGGCAGCGGCAAGAGCGTCAGCTCATTGGCGCTGATGGGATTGCTCCCCAAAAACGCCTCCGTCAGCGGACATGCTTGGATGGACGACACCGACCTGCTCACCCTCGACGAAGAGGGTTTCCGAGCCATCCGCGGCAATCGTATCTCGATGATTTTCCAAGAGCCCATGACCTCACTCAACCCCGTGCAGAAATGCGGGAAGCAGGTGATGGAAATGCTAAAAGCGCACTCAAAACTCAAAACTCAAAACTCCGACCACAAAGAGCGCGTTATCGAACTCTTCAAAGAGGTGCTCCTCCCCCGCCCTGAGAAGATTTTCGACAGCTACCCCCATGAAATCAGCGGCGGTCAGAAGCAGCGTGTGATGATTGCGATGGCTCTCATCAACCACCCCGACATCCTCATCGCCGACGAACCCACCACAGCCCTCGATGTCACCGTACAGAAAACCATCCTCGACCTCCTCCGTTCACTCCAGCAGAAACACGGCATCAGCATCATCTTCATCACCCACGACCTCGGTGTCATCAGCCAGATTGCCGACAACATCTTAGTGATGTACCGTGGACACATGGTAGAACAAGGTCCTGCCGCAGATATCCTACAACATCCGAAAGAGCCCTATACACAAGGCCTGCTGGCTTGTCGCCCGCCCCTCGACAGCCGACCCGAAAGACTACCAACGGTGGAAGACTATCTTTCGAATGAAGAAGTAAAAATGAAGAATGAAGAATTGGCAGACACAACAAATAATTCAACATTCGACATTAAACATTCAACATTAGTCACCGTCAAGGACTTGACGGTGGAATATACTCTGAAGAAGAGCCTCTTCGGAAAGCCTCTGCAGACCCTCAAAGGTGTCGACGGCATCTCGTTCGACATCATGGAAGGAGAGACCCTTGGCCTCGTGGGAGAGAGCGGATGCGGCAAGAGCACCCTCGGGCGCGCCCTGCTGCGTCTCATCGACCATAGCGACGGGAGCATCCTCTATCGCGGGCGCCCCCTCGACACCCTCAACGCCAAGGAGATGCGTTCCCTACGTCCCAAACTGCAGATTATCTTCCAAGACCCCTACTCTTCCCTTAATCCAAGAATCACCATCGGCGACGCGATAAGTGAACCCTTGATGGTTCACAAAGGTGAAAAGTTAAAGGAGAAAGGTGAAAGCCATGATATCCACAACACTATTTCACCTCTCACCTCTCACCTCTCACCCAAAGAGCGTGTCTGCGCTCTCATGCAGCAAGTGGGCCTCAATCCCGACTGGTACAACCGCTACCCTCACGAACTCAGCGGCGGTCAACGCCAACGCGTCTGCATCGCCCGTGCCCTCATCCTACAACCCGAGTTGGTGGTTTGCGACGAGAGCGTCTCTGCCCTTGATGTCAGTGTGCAGGCACAGGTGCTCAATCTCCTCAACGACCTCAAGCGCCAGTACCATTACACCTACCTCTTCATCACCCACGACCTCAGTGTAGTAAAATTCCTCTCCGACCGCATCATGGTGATGCAGCAAGGCCGCATCGTGGAGCAAGGCACCCCGGACGACCTCTTCGCCCATCCGAAGACCGACTACACACGCACCCTCATCGAGGCCATCCCTCGCATCAAGTAATCAAAGGAAAAAATCAATAAGTGGGAATCCAACGTTCGAGCACTTCCTGTGTCTCGGGAGTGTGCTGGATAATCAGTACCATGCGTTCGCTGTACTGGTGCTCATACTCCGAGAATCCACCGTCGGGAAGTATCTTCAGCCGCCCCTTGTCGACGCCGAAATCTTTTATCAACGCATCATATACCGCCTGACTTCGGCGCGTGCAGAGCTTGCGGTTGTGCCGCTGCGACTCTTTGGCGTCATCGGCAGAAGCGATAATATAGAATTCCACTCCCCCTTCTGCCAACTCCATCTGCGACACCATCAGATTCAACTGACGCAGCGCCTTATTGTCCAGTTCATCGTCGTCGACAGCGAAACGCACCACCGACACAGGCAAATGCAAGCTCTCGTTAGTTGCCAGCATATCGTCAATCAACCCATTAGGAATCCGTGAGGTCGTCACTGTATCTTCCCCAACGACCTCCTGCGCCTTTACCTCCCCAGCCTCAAATCCTATAAGACTTATGAAAGCAATCAACGCTGTTTTCAATAATCTGTCACCCATAACCATTAATTAACCCTTTAAAAAGAACCGCCCCTGATGAAAAGAGCGGTTCCAACATTGTCAAAGTGGTGTTTTATATGTTGGGATTATGAAAAATCACTTTCTTTTTTTACTTGCCTCTTTGGCTTCCACGGTCATGGTGGCGTGGGGCACAATCATCAGGCGCTCCTTCGGGATGAGTTTACCGGTGGCCTGGCAAATGCCGTAGGTACCGTTCTCGATGCGGATGAGGGCGGCACGGAGGTCACGAATGAACTTCTGCTGACGAGCGGCCAACTTCTGGTTCTCCTCTTTCAGCAACACGTTGCTTCCCTCCTCGAGAGTTTTAAAGGTGGGGGCGGTATCCGTCACGTCGTTCTCGCTGCCGGCCACAGCCTGCTGCAGCATCTCGAGATCCTTTTCGGCTTTGGCTATCTTCGAAAGAATCAACTCCTTGAATTCCTGTAATTCCTCGGGGGAATAGCGATTCTTCTCTTGGGGTTTCTCTTTAGCTTTCATGATGTCATTGTATTTCTGAGTGCAAAAATAGGCATTTTCCGCAAACTAACGGGAAAAACATTTCAACACTCGGTGTTAATATTATCAAGATATAAATCAATCAATCCTTTAGGTGCTGTGATATAGAGTGTTTTTTGCTCGCGATCCACTTTGTCAATCACCTCGTCGATAACCGGAATCAGTATCTCCACGTCGTTTTTCATCACCTGAAAGAGCGGCTGTGCGGGGTAGTCAATCACCTGTGCCAACGTGCCAATATCACCCTTCTCACTGTCAATCACTCTAAAACCCGCCACTTCGTGGAAATAGAATTTGTTGCCCTCCAATTTCGGCAGCAAGTCAAGGGGGAGGTAGAGCGAGTAGCCGCAGAGCGATGTCGTCTGCTCAGCAGTAATCTCTTCGAAGGTCACGATGGCCTTGTTGCCGTTCAGTTGGTCGATATGGAAAAAATAAGGCACCAATTTCCCCTTCACCTCCACAAAGGCAGAGTCGAGTTCGGCATAATCCTCCGGCTCATCCACATCGAGGAACAGTATCACCTGTCCCTTCACGCCCCAAGGCTTGGTCACCTTACCCAGATAATAGCAATCCTTTATTTCCATATTTGTGTAACGAGAACAATTCATTATTATTGTCCCAAACATAATAAAAAGAATTAAGAACCATGCGCTGCATGGTTCTTAATTCCGAAATCTCAATTCCTAATTGATTAAGCCTCGGCGGGAGCCTCGGTTTCAGCGGGAGCTTCACCTTCGGTGTTCTCGGCGGCAGCAGCAGCTTCGGCCTCAGCCTTAGCGGCAGCTTCAGCCTCGGCGGCAGCCTGACGCTTGGCGGCGACGGCGGCAGCCTTAGCCTCGTTAGCCTTCTTCTCGGCCTCGAGACGAGCCTTCTTGGTGTTGCGGGCGTTGTTCTCAACGTCGCTCTTCTTACTGCTTATCTTAGCCTCTTTGGCCTGCAGCCACTCGTTGAAACGCACATCGGCGGTCTCCTGGCTGATAGCACCCTTCTCGACACCAATCTGGAGGTGACGACGGAGCAGGACGCCCTTATAGCTGAGGATGCGACGTACGGTGTCGCTGGGCTGAGCACCATTCTTCACCCATTCGACGGCGCGGTCAAAGTTGAGGTCGATGGTGGCAGGGTTGGTCAACGGATTGTAGGTGCCAAGCTTCTCGATAAATCTTCCATCTCGAGGTGCACGACCATCCGCAACAACGATGTGGTAGAAAGGCTGATTCTTTTTACCATGACGCTGAAGTCTAATTCTTGCTGGCATAACTGTTTGTTTTTTAAACTATTATTAATAATTGTTGTTAAATTAACAGACTGCAAAGATACAACTTTTTTTGAAACTGGTAAAATATTTTTGTCTATGCAATAAATAAATGGAACCTGCGTTAGAGGATAAATTTGCGCGTAAATAATCTTAAAAGAAAAAATCAGTATATGTCATTAATCAAATCGATCTCGGGTATCCGCGGCACCATCGGTGGCCCTGCAGGCGAGGGTCTCACTCCCCTCGACGTCGTAAAATTCACTTCCGCTTTTGCTACTTTCCTAAAAGAAGCCACCCCCGGCCGTAGGCTGAGACTGGCTGTGGGACGCGACGCACGCTTGAGTGGCGCTATGGTCGACCGCCTGGTCGTGGGCACCCTGCAAGGCATGGGCGTGGATGTACTGGAGACGGGTCTCAGCACCACTCCTACCACCGAGATGACCGTTATCGACGGCCACTGCGACGGCGGCATTATCATCACCGCTAGCCACAACCCAAAACACTGGAACGCCCTCAAACTGCTTAACAACAAGGGCGAATTTATCTCCGACGCCGAAGGGAAAGAAGTGCTGCGCTTAGCCGAGAGCGGCAAGGTGAACTACGCCGAGGTCGACGACCTGGGCCAGGTGACCGTCGAGGAGGATTGGATTGACCGCCATATCGAGCGGGTACTGGGACTGGAACTGGTGGATGTAGATACTATCAAGAAGGCCAACTTCAAGGTGGCTGTGGACGCCGTTAACTCCACCGGTGGCTTGGCCATCCCGCGTCTGCTGCGCCGCCTCGGCGTGCAAAACGTGGTGGAACTCAACTGCGAGCCCACGGGTCATTTCGCCCACAACCCCGAACCCATCCCACAAAACCTGACGCAGATCAGCGACTGTGTGCGCGATAACCACTGCGACCTCGGCATCGTGGTCGACCCCGATGTGGACCGTCTGGCGCTGGTGTGCGAAACCGGCGAGATGTTCGGCGAGGAATATACGCTGGTGAGCGTGGCCGACTATGTGCTGCAGCACACACCGGGCAATACGGTGAGCAACCTCTCTTCCAGCCGCGCCTTGCGCGACGTCACACGCCGCTATGCCGGCTGCGAATACAACGCCGCCGCCGTGGGTGAGGTAAATGTCACCACCTTGATGCGCTCCACTGGCGCCGTCATCGGCGGTGAGGGTAACGGAGGCGTTATCTACCCCGCCCTGCATTACGGACGCGATGCCCTCGTGGGCGTGGCCCTCTTCCTCACCTTACTGGCCAAGCGCGGCATGAAAGTAAGCGAGTTAAGAAAGACCTATCCCGAGTATATCATCAGCAAGAACCGCAAGGACCTAACGCCCGATATGGAGGTCGATGCCCTGCTGGCGAAAGTCGCAGCCTTCTACAATAGCGATACCGCCGTGGAGAAGGTGACCACTATCGACGGCGTGAAGATTGACTTTGCCGACGGTTGGGTGCACCTGCGCAAGAGCAACACCGAGCCCATCATCCGCATCTACAGCGAAGCCGCCACCGAGGCGAGGGCAAACGAGCTGGCCCAGCAGGTGATGCAGCAGATTGGATAACGGTTAACGGTTAATGGTTAAAGAAAGGCTGGCGCGGTCAATATCGCGCCAGCCTTTAACTATTACCTCTTTGGACTTTTATCTATTATCTATTCAATACGGTTATCCTTAGGGGCGGCAAGCCAAACTATAAGGTAGGCCCAGCATCCGAAGAGGCCGAAGAAAATGGCGATAAGAAAAAGAATTCGAATCACAGTGGGATCGACATTCAAATACTTAGCGATGCCACCACAGACACCAGCAATCTTTCGATCGCTGGTGCTGCGGGTAAGACGACGATAGCTGTTGTTTTCCATATCTTTAAACGTTAAACTTTAAACGTTAACCGTTATTAGAGCATTCCTTTACGTTTCAATAGAGCCTTGGGGCTGGGGTCTTTGCCGCGGAAGGCGCGATAGAGTTCCATAGGCTCGACAGTGTTGCCGCTCTCAAGAAGGTGGCGGAACTTCTTAGCGAGCTCGGGGTTGAAGAGGTCGCCGCTCTCAGTGAAAGCCTCGAAGGCATCGGCATCGAGGATGGCGGTCCAAGTGTAGCTATAGTAGCCGGCATCATAGCCCGTGGTGAAGACATGCTGGAAGTAGGGCGAATGGTAACGGCTAATAATCTCGGGGATGAGGCCGATCTTCTTCATGGCCTGTTCCTCGAACTGCACCGGGTCGATATGACGGGTCTCTTTCATCGTGTAATAATCCATATCCAGCAACGAAGCAGCCAACGTCTCGACGGTGGCGAATCCCTGACCATAGGTGGCGGCAGCCTCAATCTTCTTAATGAGGGCATCGGGGATGGGTTCACCGGTCTTGTAGTGCTTGGCGTACATCTTCATCACCTGCGGATGACGACACCAGTTCTCCATAATCTGAGAAGGCAGCTCGACGAAGTCACGCGGCACATTGGTGCCGGCCAACGAAGGATAGGTGCACTTGGAAAGCAAGCCGTGGAGGGCGTGACCGAACTCATGGAAGAGTGTTTCGCTCTCGTCGAAGTTGAGCAGCGATGGTTTGTCGGCCGTAGGCTTGGTGAAGTTGCACACCACCTGGATGATGGGGATGATGTTCTCACCCTTCTGGTTGCGATACTGGCCGCGGAACTCGGTCATCCAAGCACCGCTGCGTTTGCTGGCGCGCGGGTGGAAGTCCATATAGAGGATACCTATGGTCTGCTTGTCATCCTTTACCTCGAAGCAACGGGCCTCTTTGTCGTAGTTGGGCAGGTCGGTGCGCTCAGTAAATGTCAGTCCGTAGAGTTTGTTGGCCACCATGAAGGCACCTTCACGGACGCTATCGAGGCAGAAATAAGGACGCACCTCCGCATCGTCGATGGCATATTTCTCCACGCGGTATTTTTCGGCATAGTAGCGCCAATCCCAGGGCTGAAGTTTGGCACCGGGCACGTCTTTTTCGAGCATCTTCTGATAGATGTCGCGTTCCTGCTTGGCCACCTTGAGGGCTGGTCCCCAGACGTTATTGAGGCAATCATAGACAGCCGAGGGCGTCTTGGCAAGGCAATCGTCGAGTACATAGTCGGCATGTGTGGGGAAACCAAGGATATTGGCACGTTCGAGACGCAGGTTGACGATAGAGTCGATAATCTTGGTATTGTCGAACTCGCCCTCCTTGCACCTGTCGGCATAAGCATGCCACACCTCTTCGCGGAGCTTACGGTCGGCGCAGGTCTGCATGAAAGGTTCCCAGGTGGGAATATCAAGGGTTACCTTACCACCATTGGGCAGTTCTTTGCTGTAGGCATTGGTAGCCTTCAGCACGTTCTGAGCAAAACGCATGGTGAGAGAGGCTATCTGCTCGTTGATTTGACGGAAGCGTTCTTGCTTCTCGGTAGGAACGTTGGCGCCACCGCGCACGAAGCCTTTGTAGGTCTCCTCCAAAAGGCGAGCCTGTTCGGGATTGAGATTAAGAATCTCGCGCTGTTCGTAGACAGCCTTGATACGATCGAAGAGTTTAGCGTTGAGAGCAATGTCGTCACCATGGGCGGCAAGCATCGGAGTTACCTTCTCTTCAATGGCCTCCATCTCATCGCTGTTCTCACACTCACTGAGGTTGAAGAAAACGGAACTAACCTCTTTTAGCAACTGCCCGCTGTACTCGTAAGCCAAGATGGTGTTCTCGAAAGTGGGAGTTTCTGTGTTGTTCACGATAGCATCGATTTCGGATTTCTGCTGACGAATGCCTTCTTCAAAAGCGGGCATGTAGTGTTCCGGCTTGATGCGCGAGAAGTCGGGAATGTTGTAGGGTGTGTTCCATTCGGCGAAGAACGGGTTCGCAGTGTCGTTCATGTTGTTTGACTGTTTGTTTTGGCAGCCAACGGCCAGCAAGGTGGCCGCAGCGGCGAGGAATAATGTGTGTTTCATAATATAATATTTGTTTTTATTCTTTCTTTTCCATCAGGACTTTAAAGATATTCTCAAGGATAGAGGCATTGAGTTTCTTGGCGAGGAACTTATGGTCTTTGTTGTCAACAAGGTATATCTGTGGTGTTGTCTGTATATCATAGACCTGACGCCAATCCACATTGGCCTCGCCTCCGTTAAGGTTAATCCAATGGGGATGCGTCATGTGGTGGTCGGCGAGGAATTTCTTCCATTTCGCGATAGTACCGTCGTCAGGTTCGGTAAGAATAGCAAAGGCACTGACCTCCAGAGAGTCGGCATAACGTTCATAGACATTATACACAGCGGGTATGATATCTCGGCAGTGACCACAGGTGGGACTCCAGAAGAGAAGTAGCGTGTAACGACCCGGCATGTGATAAAGCGAGGCGGCTCGCCGTAGGGTATCGAAGAGAATGAGTTCAGGAGCTTCCTTGCCAACAAGGAGACGTTCCCATCGGGTGGCCTGCTCGACCTGTTCGTCGATGAGTGAGGGTTCCACCCCAGTAACCTTTCCTGCGGCAAAATAACGGAGAACAAGATGGACATAGACTTCATCGTAGACCATGATGCGACTTGTAAGGTAATGCTGCGTGAGATTGAGAATCAGCCAACGGTAGACCTCATGGGCGGGTTCGGCGCGGTCGATGAGGGTGTCGAGGAGCGGGCATATCATTTCTGGTGGCATGCCATTCATGCGTTTGTTGATATACTCCATCACACGGTCGTAAAATATTGTCTTGGGAGTCCGAATAATAAAATCATCGTCGAGCGGCATGTTGTCAAAGAAGTGAGCCATCAGCCAATCATAGCGTTCGCGATTCTCCAATGGGGTTCCATCGGGATGCTCCTTGGGAACATCGGGATCTTTTGTAGCAAGCATCATACGCGAAAGCATGCAGTCAGGATTCTTATCAATAAAACTCATGCGAAGACTGTCGAGCACATGAATGTAGCGCGGGAGGTACTCGCTACGGAAAGTGGCGGAATCAACGTTGTGGCTGGCTTCATCCATCTCTTGATAGTAAACTTCTTCTGCACGTTTGAAGTTAAAGAAGAGTTCATTCTCGCGCGAGTCCTTGACAGTCATGCGAAGCATCCAATTCTCGTTGTCGGTGTGCAGGGTAAAACGTGGGGGCTCGTGGTAAACAACGAACTCGACAAAGCGGTCGTGATTATTGGTGAAATAGTAGAGTCCAGGAGAGAGCTCTTTATCGCCCTCGAAGACAAACTTGCCCTTGCCGTTATTGACGGCGGAGTCACAGAAATAACGGTTTTGGGCATGGTAATAACCCATATATATCAACGAGTCACTGTTGCCGTCAACACGGAAAGTAATCTTGTAGCCTTTTTTCGCACCGAAAGCAAGCATCGGAACAGTGAGAAGCAGTATGAACAGTAGATTCTTTTTCATTTTCTTTATCATTTATCATTACAACCTATAATAATGACGGCAGGGTTCTGTTTTTTGGTCATATTTTTAACATTTTTCATTTCCCGATGCAGAAACGTCCGAAGATATTGCCTAAAATTTCGTCGGAGGTCACCTCTCCTGTGACAGCGCCAAGGTGGTACAATGCATCGCGTAAATCGACAGCAAGGAGGTCGGCCGGGGTGCCGTTATCAAGACCACGAGTAACATCCACAAGCGCCTGCTGCACACGCCGAAGAGCTTCATAATGACGGGTGTTGGAGACAAGCACGTCGTCCTCTCTCGGCATCTCATCGTGGACAGCAGCGAGCATCGCTGTGCGGAGTTCATCGAGTCCGAACCCTGTTTTGGCGGAGATTTCAAAAGTGGGAAATGAATAGTGGAAATCAGAAAGCAAATGAGTAAGGTCAGATTTATTGAGGAGAAGAAGGACTTTCTTATCGGAGAGATCAAGGTCGGGCTGTTGCCATGGGGTGGTGGCATCATGGACGAAGAGGACGAGGAGGGCATCGGCCACAGCCTTACGGGTGCGCTCGATGCCGAGAGTCTCAACAGTGTCATCGCTGCGACGAAGACCAGCGGTATCAATAAAACGGAAAGTGATGCCGTCGAGTGTAAGGGTCTCCTCAATAGTATCGCGCGTAGTACCGGGAATATCACTAACAATTGCTCGGTCGTCGCCCAACAAAGCATTGAGGAGTGACGACTTACCGGCATTGGGACGACCCACAATAGCCACAGGGATGCCGCGTTTGAGGGCATTGCCCATCCTAAACGAGGAGTTGAGAGTTGAGAGTTGAGAGTTGAGAGTTGAGAGGAGTTGGTGCAGATGAGAACGGTCGGCAAATTCCACATCCTCCTGACTGAAGTCGAGTTCCAACTCCATCAGGCTGGTAAGGTCGAGGAGTTGTTGGCGCAGCTCCTTAAGCCTCTGCGCATAGCCTCCACGCAACTGACTGACTGCCAATCGATGTTGTCCCGGAGTCACCGAGTCGATAAGGTCGGCCACAGCCTCTGCCTGCGAGAGGTTCAAACGTCCATTGAGGAAAGCCCGACGGGTGAATTCTCCTGGTTCCGCAAGACGGGCGCCATCATCAACCAAAATCTGCAAGAGGGCCTGCTGGATATAAAGCGAACCATGACAAGAAATCTCAACAGTGGGTTCCCCGGTGTAGCCTTTCGGGTAGAACAAGGCGATAATGTCGTCGAGGTCATCAAATCGACAATAAATGGCGCGGCGAGGTGAGAGGTGAGAGGTGAGAGGTGAAATGTGCTTTTCGACAATGGCTAATGCATCGGGACCCGAGAGACGAATCACGGCGATGCCGCCTACCCCGTGAGGAGTCGAGATTGCCACTATGGTATCATTCGGCCTCATCGGCAGAGTTGTCGTCTTTTGATTCTTTATTCTCCGAAATATACTTGTCGCCAAAGAGCTGCTTCATCTCCTCGTCGGCGAGACCCAGCTCCACCTTGATGCGGTAGATGTTGGGATAAGCCAAGAAGAGCGTAAGGGTAGCCACAAGGGCCAGCATCAGCAGCACATTGTTGTTGGAGAGCACCATGAAGAGGCAGATGATGACCACAACGGCGAACATAGTGAGGTAGAGCGAGCGAATATGAGATACATAGCCGACAATCTTCTCCTCGACACTCTCGGCCTGTCGCAGACGAGGAATCTGCTTGCGAATGGTCAACAGCGCCATACTCACTGCCAGCACCGCCAGCACGCTGCCGGCGATGAGCATCCAACGACTCGTATGGTCGGTCTGCGTGAAACGCATAGGACTGGCATAGAGAAAGAACGAGGCGAGGATAACCATCGCCACAGAACCCCAGAGACCCGTCTGTGAATAACGGCGAATTTTCTTGATTTCGTTTTCTAAATTTTTCATTTTAATTTTAGATATTTTGCAGTATAAGATTCTTTGCAATCGAGGAGGTTCTCCGGAGTGCCAGCAAAAACCACGCGGCCACCTTCGTCACCACCCTCAGGACCCATATCGATGACCCAGTCGGCCACCTTGATGATGTCGTGATGGTGCTCGATAACCACGATAGAGTGGCCTCGCTCAATGAGTCGGTCGAACGCTGCGAGGAGTTTCTGGATATCGTGGAAGTGGAGTCCTGTGGAGGGTTCGTCAAAGATAAAGAGCATCGGCTGCTCAGCCTCTCCTTTGACGAGGTAGGAAGCCAACTTGATACGCTGGCATTCTCCACCCGAGAGCGAGCTGGAGGACTGACCCAGCATCAGGTAGCCGAGTCCCACATCCTGCAGAGGTTTCAACCGTGTGTAGATGGATCGTGTGTCGTCATCATCGAAGAACTCGAGGGCCTGGTCGACAGTCATTTCGAGAATTTGACTGATATTCTTTCCTTTATAAAGCACCTCGAGAGCCTCGTCCTTGTAGCGGGAGCCATGACATTCGTCGCAAATCAGATGCACGTCGCTCATAAACTGCATGCTCACGGTGACTTGGCCTTCACCCTGACAGTTCTCGCAGCGACCTCCTTCGACGTTGAACGAGAAGAATCCTGCCTTGTAGCCACGGGTTTTTGACAACGGCTGCTTGGCATAGAGTGCACGCACCTCGTCGAAGACCTTCATATAGGTGGCGGGATTGCTGCGCGAGGAGCGGCCGATGGGATTTTGGTCGACCATCTCGACAGCCGAAATTCGCGGCACATCGCCATCCATCGCCACACAGCTGCCCACATAGTCGGAAGCTCCTTCAAAGCGATGCTGAAGAACATCGTAGAGCACCCGTCGGATAAGACTCGTCTTGCCACTGCCGCTCACGCCGGTAACCACCGTCATCACCCCCAGAGGAATATCGACATCGATATGCTTGAGGTTGTTGCAGTAGGCTCCGTGGATAGAAATACGATCGCGCCAACGGCGACGGGTAGTGGGAACAGAGATATTCTTGCGTCCCAACAGATAGTCGGCGGTCAACGACCGCTTGGCTTTCTTCAGGTCAGAAGGCTTGCCTGCAAACACCACCTCGCCCCCAAGACGACCTGCCCCAGGGCCGATGTCGATAAGGTAGTCGGCAGCACGGATGATATCCTCGTCGTGTTCCACCACAATAACGGTATTCCCGAGATCGCGCAAACGCTTCAGGACACCAATTAACTGACCGGTGTCACGCGAATGGAGTCCTATGGAAGGCTCGTCGAGTATATACATCGAGCCCACCAACGAACTGCCTAACGAAGTAGCCAGATTGATACGCTGGCTTTCGCCACCACTGAGGCTGTTGCTCAAGCGGCTGAGGGTGAGGTAACCTAATCCCACGTCGACGAGGTAACCCAGACGATTCTTGATTTCTGCAATAAGACGTTCAGTGACGGCACACTCGTGGGGCGTCAGTCGACTCTCGATATCACGAAACCATTCCACCAGCTTCGACACCGACATCTCCGTGAGTTCGCTGATGCTGCAACCGTCAATTTTCACATAATTGGCATCCTTACGGAGCCTGTATCCCTGACATTCGGGACATACCGTGCGACCACGATAGCGCGCCAGCATCACTCGGTATTGTATCTTATAACTCTGACTCTCCACCCAGCGGAAGAAGCCGTCGATACCCTCCCACGTGCCGTCACCATGCCAGAGGAGGTCTTTCTGCTCTGGAGTGAGTTCGTAGTAGGGTTTATGTATCGGGAAGTCAATCACCGCAGCGTGGCGGATGAACTCGCGCTTTACATCCTGCATCTTGTCACCGTTCCAGCATACGATGGCATTCTCGTAGATGCTGCGGCTTTTGTTCGGCACCACCATATTCTCATCGATGCCGATAACGCTGCCATATCCCTGACAAGTGGGGCAGGCGCCATAAGGGTTGTTAAAGGAAAAGAAGTTGGGATTGGGTTTCTCAAAAGTGATGCCGTCGGCCTCAAAGCGGTTGGAGAAATCTGCCGTCGAGCCGTCAACCACAACAATGCGACACTGTCCGCGTCCTTCGAAGAAGGCGGCCTGCACACTCTCAGCGATGCGGGCTCGCTGCTCGTCGTCATCGGGACGAACCTCCAGTCGGTCGACAACAAGGTAAACCGCGCCATCAAGCGTTCCCCCATTCAAGCAATCCTCTATGCGAACCACCGTTCCTTTCACCATCACACGCTGATAGCCCTCCTGATGCAGAATCTCCAATTGCGACCGCAGCGGACGCTCCTTGCTGTCCTCCAACGGTGCCAGAATCATCACCTTCACACTTTCCCTTTCACCTTTCACCTTTGACCTTTCACCTAAGATAAAGTCCACTACTTCGCTCACCGAATGTCTCTTCACTTCTACCCCACTCACGGGCGAGAAGGTGCGGCCAATGCGGGCGAACATCAACTTTAGATACTCATAAATCTCGGTGCTGGTGCCTACGGTGGAGCGGGGATTGGAGGTGTTGACCTTCTGCTCGATGGCGACTGCCGGTGAGAGTCCGTGGATATAATCCACCTCAGGCTTGGTCATACGCCCCAGGAACTGGCGGGCATAAGAGCTCATGCTCTCCACATAGCGGCGCTGTCCTTCGGCAAACAAGGTGTCGAACGCCAGCGACGACTTGCCGCTGCCGCTCAAGCCGGTCACAACCACCAGCTTGCCCTGTGGAATTTCCACATCGACATTCTTCAGGTTGTTCGCCCTTGCCCCTTTTATGAAAATCTTATCCAAAACCCTTTAATCGCTAATCTTTAACCATTAATTTTTAAACGTTAAACGTTACTTCATCACCGCCATCCGGCACTTGTTTCCGCGGAACGAAAGCAGCACCCAGCTGCCGTCCATTCGCTGACCGAAGCTGGCCAGCGTATGTTTCGTCGCTTTCTCGAGGATAGACTTTGTCACATCGCCCTCGGCACCAATCTCGTAGAGCACCAGGTTCGACTTGTCGCCCACCTCATACTCGTCGGCCTCCTCGGTGATGATATACTCCGCAGGTTCATCACAGTCCTCGTTTTTCATCACATAGGCCTTGTCATCCACAGCGAACATCTTGAGGTCTATCAACTCGTCGGTCATCTCGTTCTTGTCGTTGCGCCTCAGGTTACGCACCCACTTCACTGTGCCTATCGTATCAAAAGCCACCAGATGGATACCCTGACCATAGTACGAGTTGGTCACAGTACCATTGGCGTTCACATAGCGGAGGTGGTGACGGTGTCCCACAGCCGCCACAGCGCCATAAGGCATGCGGATACTGCCCAACGGCGCAATCATAGGCATATCCTGATCGCGCTGCACCTTCTTGGTGTTCTTGTTCAACAGGATATTCTTGTCTTCGTTCTGGAAGAAGCGCATCTTGAAGCTCGCCATCGCCCCTGAATCGACATCCATCACCATCGTCACCACTCCACTCGTCAGGTTCTCGTCGGGATCGGCCGTTGTCATCGTCACCAAACCCATGCATAGCAACTTCTTCCCTATCACATTGGCAATCCGCAGGTCGTGCACGGGATCGCACTGCACATCCAAACGGTAGCTGTTGGCAGAAGATTGATTCATCACGTTCGACAGGAAACGCTCGCCGTTGCTCGTGCGCTCCGTACCCAAAGTATACACCGTTCCCTCGTCGTCCACATAGATGTCCTCCATGACTCCCACGCCATAGTCTTTGGCCCACACCACGTTGAGGTTCTCGTCGAACACCTTCGTCACCGAGATATAATCCTTGCGCTCCGTATACTGCACAATGGTCAGCACGGCGAGGTACCTCCCATTGGGCGACACCGCGCTCCACACTCTGCTGCGGTCCTTACGGCCATAGGTGTAGCTGTCCACAGTATCCATCCCCTCCATCAGACGCAACGTATCTGTCGACAGACGGGCGCGCAAAAGGGTCGTCCTGCCCTTCGCACTACTGTCCACCAGCATCACTGAAGCTTTGTGGATGCCGCTGGCGTTCTGCTGGCAACCCAAGGCTCCCAGCACCTTGCAATTCTGGGTCTCGGGCAGATCCGCACATTCCATCGGAACCAACACATCGCCGAACTTCACCACATGCCAGTCGCGTTTGTTCGCGAGACCCTTCACGCCGTCGGCGCTTCGCGTCAACCAGATATCCAGCCCTTCGAGCGAACCCAGGTAATGGGCATTTATCATCATGTCGGCCTCCACTTTCTTGCTCTCCTCACCGACCAATGTCAGTCCTTCTTTCTGCCCCCAGACGCTACCCAGCGCCATCATGGCAGCAACCGTCAGTAATAATTTCTTCATAATCTTTATCTATTCAATAAATCTCTAATCTTTAAACTTTAACCGTTAGACGTTAACCATTACCCTTTATCTCCTCCCCAATTTCACAAACGGCACCAGCACCTCTTCCATCGACACGCCTCCGTGCTGGAAGGTGCCGTTGTAGTAACGCACATACTCGTTGTAGTTGTTCGGGTAGGCGAAGAAGTCGCTGTCCATGCAGAAGATATAGGGACTCGTCACATGGCGGCGCGGCAGGAATATCTTCGCCGGATCCTTCACCTCGAAGACCTCCTTGGGGTTATAGTCGAGCAGACGGCCCTGCTTGTAGCGCAGGTTCACGCTGATGCCCTTGTCGCCCTTCACCTTCACGGGATGGTCGATACGCACGCTTCCGTGGTCGGTGGTGATGATAACATTCACATCCTTGTCGCTCACCGCCTTCAGGATTTCCAACAGCGGAGAATGCTCCATCCACGACAGCGTGAGGCTGCGATAGGCCTTCTCGTCCACCGCCAGCTCGCGCACGATGTCGCTGTCTGTACGGGCATGCGAGAGCATATCGATGAAGTTGTAGATAATCACATTCAGCCTGTTCCGCAGCAACTCAGGCACGCGCTCTACCAGCTTGTGGCCATACTGTGCGTTGAGCACCTTGTTGTACGAATGCCTGATATTCAATCCGTGGCGGCGCAGGTTCTCCTCCAGTAGCTCGTCTTCGTACTGGTTTTTCCAGCCCTCCTCGTCTTCGTTCACCCAGTACTGCGGGTATTTTCGTTCAATCTCGCTCGGCATCAATCCGGCAAACATCGCGTTGCGGGCAAACTGCGTCGTCGTCGGTACGATGGTGTAGTAGAGGTCGTCGCGCTCCGTGCGCAGGTACTGCTCCACCAACGGCTGGATGAACTTCCACTGGTCGTAGCGGAAGTTGTCTATCACGATGAGGAACGTCGGCTTGTCCTCCTTCAGCAGCGGGAACATCCTCTCATTGAGCACCGTGGGCGACAGCAGCGGCTTCTCGGTGCTGCCACTCAGCCAGTCGACATAGTTGCGCTCGTAGAAACGGCAGAACTGTTGGTTGGCCTCCTTCTTCTGCGAAAGGAAGATATCGTGGATATTCTCGTCCTCGGTCTTCGAGAGCTCCAGTTCCCAGTACACCAGGCGTTTGTACACCTCCATCCACTCGTTGGCATCCATCAATCCCTGCAGCTGCATGCCTATCTCGCGGAACTGCTGCTGGTAGTTCATTGTCGAGTGCTCGCTCTGCAGACGCTTCAACTCCGTGTGCTTCTTCACCGTGAGCCATATCTGGTTCGGATTCACGGGCTTGATGAGATAGTCGCTGATTTTTCCACCCAGAGCATCCTCCATCACTCCCTCCTCTTCGCTCTTGGTAATCATCACCACCGGCAGTTGCGGCCAGCGCTCCTTGATGCGACCCAGCGTGTCGATGCCACTGAGGCCAGGCATCTGCTCGTCTAGAAACACAATGTCCGGTTGCTGCTCTTCCAGCACATCCAGCGCGTCGCGTCCCGACTGTACCGGCAGCACCTCGCAGCCCTTCTCTTCAAGAAACAGAATATGAGGCTTCAACAGTTCAATCTCATCATCAGCCCAAAGAATCGATGTTTTCATATAGTTCAAGTTTTAGTTATAATAGTAACGCGCGCAAGAAGGAAATATTATATCCCGCCAACTTATTTTCGATAATCATTCAATCTATTCCCCACCACCTATATACGGTTGTTCTATGTTTGTTGTCCGCTATTTGTCCGCTTTTAAAAGCGGACAAATAGCGGACAAATGAGCTACAAGACATTAACCTATAGCGATTTGCGTGAACAATAACAAGGTCTCCCTTCGGAGGAGGATTTATTGTTGGTTTTGTGGGATTTATCGTTTTACCACCACCCGCCGGGCGGGAAATACGTTTTTCCATGAGGCAGTACAGGGGGCAAGTAAATCGCAAAATTACAAATAAAATTTCCAAACCACCAAAAAATATTTCTCTATATCGGGGTTTTGTTGTATCTTTGCAACGCGTTTTGAATATCTGTCTCAGGGTATGATACTCACTGAACTATACCAAGATAGCCCCTTTATCAAGGATATCTCCAATCACCTCAGCACGGCGAAAGCACGGCTGCATGTCGATGGTATGACGGGGTCGTTACCAGCGGTGGCCATCGCCGCATTATCGCAGCGTATGCCTACCGTCAGCCAACTCGTCATCGCCCCCAGCAAGGAGGATGCCTACTATCTGCAGAACGACCTGGAAGCCTTATTGACAGGAGATAAGGAGGGAAGTAGGGTGATGCTGTTCCCTACGAGCTACCGCAAGGCCTACCACTACGACCCCGACCAGACGGAGAATGCAAACATACTGATGCGCAACGAGGTGGTGAAAACTCTCAGCGGCTCGGAGCCCCTCATCGTGGTCTCCTATGCCGACGCACTGAACGAGAAAGTGGTCTCGTCGAACACCTTCCGCGCCAACACCCTGCGTATCGCCCGCGGCCAGAAACTCGATATGTGGGAGGCAGTGGAACGCCTGCAGGAGATGGGCTTCGAACGCGAAGATTTCGTCGTGGAACCTGGCCAATATGCCGTGCGCGGCGGTATCGTGGATGTCTACTCCTTCGCCTCCGACCTCCCCTTCCGCATCGAGTTCTTCGACGACGAAGTCGACTCACTACGTACCTACGACACCGTGAGCCAGCTGAGCGTGAAGCAGATGGAAAGGATTGATATCGTGCCGGATTTTCAAGGAGTGAAAGGGGGCGATGAGGGAGAGAGTGAAAGGTCAATAGAATCCAGAGTGTCGCTGATGGAGTATTTCGGGAGCGACGACATCGTCTGGACGCAAAGCCTAATGATGACGGCCGAGCAGATGGAGAAGCTGCTGGCCGACACCCGCAAGGCCTACTCCGACCGCTTGGCCGACAAGGAGCATCCCGTAGCAGGCGACCTTCCGAAGCCCGAGGAGATGAGCTGCTCCGCCAACGAGTTCCTCCACAAACTGCTCGACTGCAAGATTGTGGAATACGGTAACAGTCACTATTTCTCCCAAGCCGAACGTATCGAGCACCATAGTGAGCCACAGCCGGCCTTCAACAAGCAGTTCGACCTCCTCACCGCCAATCTCGCCGACTATGCCGAACGCGGCTACCATCTCCTCCTCACCGTCAGCAACGACTCGCAGGAGAAACGACTGAAAAAGATATTCGAAGAGTCCGAAAACTCGCCAACTTTCAACTTTGACTCCACAAGGTCGTCGAACTCAATTCAACTTTCAACCTTCAACTTAAGCCACGGTTTCATCGACCACGACGCAAAGGTGCTCTGCTATACCGACCACGAGATTTTCGACCGCTACCACAAATACACCGTCAAGGACCTCCGCTCCACCCACGAGGCGCTGACACTGAAAGAACTCTTCGAGCTGAAGCCTGGCGACTTCGTCACCCATATCGACTACGGCGTGGGCCGTTTCTCTGGTCTCGAGAAGGTGACCAACAACGGCAAGAGCCAGGAGCTTATCCGCCTCATCTACAAGGGCGGCGACGTGCTCTATATCTCCATCCACGGCCTCCACAAAATCTCCCGCTATGTGGGACGCGAAGGCGAAGCCCCCACCCTCAACCGCTTGGGCTCCAACACCTGGCAGGTGCTCAAGGCCAAAACCAAGAAGCAGGTCAAGGATATAGCCAAAGACCTCATCGCCCTCTACGCCAAGCGCAAAGCTTCGCAGGGCTTCGCCTTCAGCGAGGACTGCTCGATGCAGGAGCAACTCGAGGCCTCGTTCATCTATGAGGACACTCCCGACCAGCTCAAGGCCACTGTGGCCGTGAAGCACGACATGGAGATGCGCGCCCCCATGGACCGACTCATCTGCGGCGACGTAGGCTTCGGCAAGACCGAGGTGGCCATCCGCGCCGCCTTCAAGGCCTGCTGCGACGACAAGCAGGTGGCCGTCCTCGTGCCCAACACAATCCTCGCCTTCCAACACTACAACACCTTCCGCGAACGCCTCAAAGGCATGCCCGTGCGCGTCGACTACCTCAACCGCTTCCGCACCACCAAGGAGAAGAACCAGATATACAAAGACACCGAGGAGGGCAAGATTGACATCCTCATCGGCACCCACGCCATCACCAACAAACAGTTGAAGTTCAAAGACCTCGGACTCCTCATCATCGACGAGGAGCAGAAATTCGGCGTCAGCGCCAAGGAGAAGCTCAAGCAGCTGAAAGCCAACGTCGACTGCCTCACGCTCACCGCCACACCCATCCCGCGCACCCTGCAGTTCTCCCTCATGGGCGCCCGCGACCTCAGCGTCATTCAGACCCCGCCGCCCAACCGCCAACCCATCGAGACCGAACTCTCCGACTTCAACGAGGAGCTTATCCGCGACGCCATCATGTACGAGATGGACCGCGGCGGACAAACCTTCTTCATCTCCAACCGCGTGGAGAACCTGCCCGAGATGGCGGGCCTGGTGCAGCGCCTCGTGCCCGACGCCCGCGTAGCAATGGCTCACGGCCGCATGGAGGGCAAGGATGCCGAAGAAACGCTGATGCGCTTCCTCGAGGGCGATATCGATGTGCTTGTGGCCACCTCCATCGTGGAGAACGGCCTCGACATACCGAACGCCAACACCATGATTATCAACAACGCGCAGCAGTTCGGCCTCTCCGACCTGCACCAGATGCGCGGCCGCGTGGGACGTTCCAACCGCAAGGCTTTCTGCTACCTCCTCATCCCCTCCTACCTCACCCTCACCCCCGACGCCCAGCGGCGCCTCAAAGCCATCGAGGAGTTCTCCTCCATAGGCTCCGGCTTCAACATCGCCATGCGCGACCTCGACATCCGCGGCGCCGGCAACATCCTCGGTGCCGAACAATCGGGCTTCATCTCCGAGATTGGCTACGACATGTACCACAAGATCCTCAACGAAGCCATCGAGGAGTTGAAGGAGAGCGACTTCGCCGACCTCTTCGCCGCCGAAGCCGAGGAGAACAAGGAGTACGTGAAGGAGTGCACCATCGAGACCGACCTCGAGGTGCTGCTGCCAGACGACTACGTCACCTCCGTCTCCGAGCGTCTGCTATTATATAAGGAATTAAACGAACTCACCACCGAAGAGGAGCTCGACACCTACCGCGAGCATCTGGAGGACCGTTTCGGCCCCGTGCCGCCCTGCGCCCTCGAGCTCATCCGCACCATCACCCTGCGCCGCATGGCCAAGGAGTTCGGCATCGAGAAGATAGTCCTCAAGCAGGACCGCATGGTACTGCACCTCAGTTCCTCATTCCTCAACTCTCCACTTTCCACTTTCCACTCTCCACTTGAAAAAATAATCCAGTTCGCCCAGGCGCACCCCCGCACCGCGCGCCTCAAGGAGACCCCCGACCGCCTCACCCTCTCCGTCGAGAACGTCCAGTCCATCACCGCCGCCATCGACGTGCTTTCTGAATTGAAAAGTGGAAAAAGTGTGTAGTGGGTGATACACTAAAACACGGGGCCTCCACGTGTGTAGCGGTCCCGTGTTGTTTTAGCGTATCCGTTATTTTTGATTAATAACTTTGTATGTATTGTATAGCCTCGTCAAGCTGGGGTTTGAAGCTTCCGCCATAGTCTTTGCGGTTGACAATCTTGTCGGGGACCAGACCGGTACCCTCACGGTTTACACCGCCAATCCTACACTCCATGGTAGAGGTATAGACATAGTGATTCATCGTTGCGATGTCTCCGAAGGGGCCGCCATAGGTCAGGTTAATAGAATTGGCGGGCAGCAGCGACCCTGTCGCGCCGCAGGTACGCTCACCGATGATATAGCTGGTGGGCAGCAGCGCCTTGATAGCGGAGGGTTCTATTTCGCCCATGCTGACGGAGTTGATGTCGCAGAGGACGACATAGGGGATATTCTCGGCAGTGAGGTCGCGATGGTAAGGGGTCCTCTCAGGAAAAACGTAAGTGGGAACCCATGCGGTGTACTCAAGACGTCCCGGACCTTCCTTGGTACGGTTCTCCCCCCAGACGGCTTTTTCGTTAAGGAAAGAGCCGATAATGAGATTGATATCGTTTGTTTCGCCGCCGCTGTTGGACCTGTTGTCGAGGATGATACCAGCCAGCTTCGAACGCGGGAGGGTGGTGACGGCAGTGAACCAACTGTCGACGACAGCGGCAGCGGCAGCGGTTTCGGTAGCGCTGCCCCATGAGGGCAGGATGCTGGTGAGCGAAGCACCCGACTGCCACAGATAGGGAATCTGTCGCCCGTCGGGGAGGTTGATCAGACAGTAATGATAGGTGACACTGTCGCCGAGTGCCGGCGAGAGGACGGTGGCCGACTGATGTGCGGCGAGGCTATACTGCCCGTCGATACCGTCGAGGAAAGCGCGCATCGACACCTTTTCATCGTAAACCGATTCGAAAAAGTAATCCCTCGTTGCCACTTCGGCTTGTCCGGGCCGGAAGGCAGCATAAGGCTTGGTGTCGTTGGGAGAAGGGTGGATATTCTTTACCACGACGGTCATGTGGTGGTCGGCCATGCCGCCCAAAGCACGCCCGTACAGCCTCTCCAAGTCGTCAACGGTCACGTCGCCGCCGGCCTTGTACTTAGCATCCAAGGCTTCAAACTGGGGCATAAGCTCATCGTAGACAGCGTCCCAGTCGGTTTTTTCGATATCCCAGAACACATAACCCATGCTGATGCACTTCCAGAGGTAGTCGAACTGGGAGGCATAGGAGTTGTAGGCCAAAGTGCCATTTTCCCCGATATAGGGATAATAGTCGGCCTCCTTGCGGCAGCCGGTGAAAAACAAGGTGACAAGCGTCAAAATAATGATATTTCTTTTCATAACTTTTCGTTTTTAGAATTTATAGTAAACACCCAAGTCAAAAGTTAAAGTGCTGAGATAGCGGGGGTCGTTGAGGTGTTCATACCCTTTGCGGTAGCTGACGAGATCGTAATAGTAGAGGGCGTCGAGGTTGACCCCCAGCCAGCTGTTGATGTCGTAGGAGAGGCTCACGCCGGCGGCCAGGCCTGCCGTGAGGCGCTGCGTATCGTCGTTGAACTCAAGGTCTTCGTCGACATCAAGAAAACCCGTTATACCGAAGGTAACTCCTTTGCGGTGAGCCGTCAGCCAGTAGCCGGCGAAGCCGCCGCAAAGCAGATGACCGCGCAGCTTGCTCCCGCCAAAGGAGAAGTCGGCCAACACTGGAAGCATGAGGTAGGAGTTGGAGTACTCCATGAAAAGAGAATTGACAAGAGTGAGGTTGCGATCCATGCGATGGGAGCGGGTCATATAGTCCAAATCGACACGGAGGGCCAGCCAGTCGTTGAAAGAGTAGTGGGCTTGGATACCCAAATCGAAGCCTCGGAGGGAGGAATAGGTTTCATCGATACGACCTGCATTGGAACGCTCGACGGAGGTGTTGTTCACACCGCCCTTGATGCCGACAGCCCACTGGGCGTGGACCCCTTCGGTGGCCAAACCAAGGAGGAGGGCAAAGAGAAAAATAATACGTTTATTCATTTACAAATGAGTTAATAAATTAATAATTACACAACAATCAACATTGTTTTCGAATTGCAAAGATACATTTTTTTTGAAACAAGAAAATTGTTTTTCTAGACAGCCGCAGGAGCGAAAAAAGTACAAAACAATTGCAAGTCACCAGTCACTGGTCACCAGTTACCGATGATTCACCACCACTACTTTCCGTGCCGGACGGTCGCCGACCTTGACGAGGTAAACGCCGGAGGGAAGGTCGTTGTTAAGGACGCTGCGGCCAGAGAGGTCGTAGACGCTTACCGTTTCATCGTCAGCACCTTCGACTATGATGCGGCCACCCGTAACCCATAATCTATAACCCATATCCTCTACGTCATCGATGCCGGTGCAGTTCTCGACGATATTATGGAAACGTCCCCAGATGGAGTGCTGGCGGTAGGCTTCGGCGCTGCCGCAGGGGACGATAAGGGTGGCGTCGTAGGCCGTGAAGATGCCCTTGCCCATGGTGGGCGGCACCGCGCTTTCCAGCACCAGCGTGTCGAGCAGCGGGGTGCGCACGAAGACACTGTCGTCGAGCCTGGTCACGGCGGCGGGCAGCGTCACCTTGCGCAGCTGATGGCAGTCGAAGAAGACACCCTCGCCCAGCTTTGTCACGTTTCCGGGAATGGTAAAACGCTCAATGCCCGTCTCCGAGAGCAGGTAGGCGCTGGCGACGCGCAGCTGCTCGGGCAGGTGGCAATAGGTGAGGTTCGGGCAGCGGAAGACGACCCCTTCGCCCAGATATTGCAGGTGGTCGGGGAAGACGATGGAGTCGAACGCATAGCAGCCCTCGAAGGCATAGTCGGCGATGCTGTCGAGCGAAGCGGGCAGGCCCACGTTCTGGAGATTCTCGCAATGGTAGAAGCTGGCGTAGTCGATGAAACGGAGACTGTCGGGGAAGGTCATCGAGGTGAGCGACGTATCGCTCCAGAACGCATACCTCCCGATCGAACGCAGCGAGGAGGGGAGGCTGACGGCGGCCAGGCTGGGACAGATGGCGAAAGCCGCGGGACCGATGACCTTGACACCCTCGCTCACCGTCACCGACGGCAGGCTCTCGCAATTCCGGAAGGCTCCCTCCGCGATGGTGTCCACACCCGAAGGGATGACGATAGACGAGGAGAGCGCATGATTATAGCTGAAACAGTTCTTGCCGAGGTACCTCAGTGTGGAAGGCAGGTTGACCGACTGCAGGTTGCTGCAATTGCAGAAGGCCAGCTGGTTGATGGCCACAAGGCCTTCGGGCAGCGCGACCGAAGGCAGGCTCTTGCAGCCGTAGAAGGCCCACTGGTGGATGGTGTCGACACCCACGGGGATGGTAACCGAGGTGAGCGAGGTGTCGCCCTGGAAACTGGCACCGCCGATGGCATGGAGCGTAGAGGGGAACCGGACGCTCAGGAGGTTGTGGCACTCGGTAAAGGCAAACGAACCCAGGAAGGTGAGTCCTTCGGGCAGAACGACATGCTGAAGGGATTCACAATAACCGAAAGCGGCGGTGCCCAGAGTGTCCAGACTGCCGGGAAGGGTTATCGAATGAAGGCTGGCGCAGTAGTCGAAAGCGTTGTCGTCAATGACGGTGAGGCCGTCGGGGAAGGCTATCGTCTGCAGACTCTTGCAGCGGGCAAAAGAATACTTGCCGATGGTGGTCAGGCTTGCGGGGAGGTTGACCACAGTGAGCATGGTGTCGTAAAAGAAGCATCTGTAGGGAATTTCGGTGACACCTTCGGGGATGTTGACGGAGGTGAGGCTATAGCACCTGAAGAAGGCGTATTGGCCGATGGTGCTCACGCCACTGGGAATGGATACCGATTGGAGGCCACTCAGTGCAAATGCGGCATATTCTATGGCGGTCAAGCCTTCGGGAAGGTTGATGTTGGCGAGGCTGCTGTCCTGATAGAAGCAGGCGTAGGGTATGACGGAAACCCCCTGCGGGATGTTGATGGAGGTCAGTCGGTAGCACTGGCGGAAAGAGTGTTCGCCGATGGAGATGAGGGCGGCGGGCAGGGTGACGGCGGTGACGGAATCGCACTTATAGAAGGCGTTGCGGCCGATGTGGATCACGGCGTGGTTGGTGCCGAGGAAAGGCACCGAGTCGGGCACCGTCACGGCACCCTGAGGCCTGGCATAGCCCCACCAGGCATCGCTCTCGGTACTGTCGGCGTTCCAGTGCACAGTGGGGTACAGCGGTGCCACCACGGCAGCGCCGCCGGTCGAGTCCACGATATAATACAGCGTCGTGCCCTGGTGGGTGTAGCTGAAAACGGAATCCTGAGCGTGGGCTTCAGTTAAGAGTGAAAAGTTTAAAGTTAAAAGAGCGCTGGCGCAGACAAGCGCCTTGAGTATTGTTTTCTTCATTGTAATAGGGTTTTTGACGTTCATTTGCTTGCGTAATATTGTGTCAGCGTGCTATGCATCTGGCGGATGAGTTGAGGAGTCGGGTAAGGGATGACGACAATGCGGCTCTGATCCCAGTCGAAGTCGTAGCGGCCGTCGAAGCCGTAGGCGATGAGGTAGCTGAAGTTGTCGGCGAGGTACTCCTCGGCGGCGAAGAAGTAGTCGGAGTTGTGACCCATGACGTCGTAGAAGTCGGTGGCCTGCCCGATGGGAATCATGATGTTGGGCTCATCGAGGGGAACCAGCACACCTTGCGTATAGTAGAAGAAGTTGGCCTCGGGATCGGTCGCCGCGGCTTCGGCATAGCTGCTGGTGTAGACGGCGGTGAGGATACAGCGGCGCTTCTGGCCTCCGATAGTGAACTCGGCCCAGTTGTCGTAGCGCTCCACGTCGGGGTTGCTAAGCCGCACACTGCGCACCGCAGGGCCGAACTCCACCTCGTGGTCCATCACCGTGAAGCCGACTAGGCTGTACATCAGCTGGCGGAACTGCGCGTCGCCACGGGTGAGGACATGGAAGATCTCATGCGCGACGAGTTCGTGTGTAAAATGAAGGTAGTACTCGCGGTAAAAGTCGTCGTACTCGCCCTGGGAGGCCTGCACTGCATATTTCAAAACGTAGCTGTTGATGTATATTTCGTTCTTGTGGGTGTAGCCGCCGGCGTAGCCTTCATCTTCCATGTCGCTCTTAATGAAGACCATCTCGTCGTGGAGCGGCAGCTGGATGCCCAATTCCGTGCAACGGTTCTCGACGAAGTCCATGGCGCTGTTGATGATTTGCTTCTCGTCCTCGGTGAAGTCCACAATCTGGGCCTCGGCCAGGGCTTTGTACTCGGCGAGGCTGGCACCGGAGTGCGAAGTCTTCCAGTCGAGGTCGTACTGGTTCAAGCCGTCAAAGTAGGCAGTGTTGGCCATCTTCAGCTGGCGCCCTTCGGCCTGCGAGGCAAAGTGGTAGCGCAGATGGTTGTTCACGGACGAACCGTCGTCTTTCTGGCAGGCGGTGAAAACTGTCAAAATCAGGCCTGCAAGGAGCAGAATCTTGGTGAATGTTCTTTTCATTATCATGTTGTTTATTCTTGGTCTATCATCTCTGGAGAGAATAACTATCATCTCTTGGGAGAATAACTATCATCTTTGGAGAGAGGGGCGCCTATCTTTGAAGAGAAGGGCGCCTATCTTTGGAGAGAAGGGCGCCTATCTCCCCAGAGTTCCGTACGCATCATTTTACTACGACCACTTTCCGGGCCGGACGGTCGCCGACCTTGACGAGGTAGACGGAAGATGGAAGATGTATGATGGAAGAGGTAAGATGTTCTGTTGAATAGACTTGCCGTCCGAGCATGTCGAATACCTGCACGCTCTCGCCGTCGGCGCCTTCGACCACGATGCGGCCGTTGCGGACGTAGATGGCAGGCAAGGCTGCCTGCGTACCATCTATGCCAGTGCAGCTCTCTTCGATGTTGGCGAAGCGGCCCCAAACCTCATGCTGACGGTAGGCATCGGCACTGCCGCAGGGGACGATGAGGGTGGCGGCGTACTCAGAGAAGGTGCCGTGGCCAAGATGCTCGTCGAGTGCGGGGGGGACGGCGCATTCGAGGACGAGGGTGTCGAGCGGCGTGTTGTCGAAGAGGCTCCATCCCAAGGTGGTGACGCAGGCAGGCAGGGTGACCTTATGCAAGTGGGGACATTCGGAGAAGACCTGATAACTGATGGTCTGCACGTGCGGCGGCACAATTAAGGTCTCGAGGCCGGTGCCATAGAGAAGGTAGCCATACATCTGCTCAAGGTTCTGGGGCAGATGCACGTAGGTGAGGCTGTGGCAATCCATCAGGATGCCGGTGCCGAGATACCTCATATTGTCGGGGAAGATGACGCTGTCGAGGTGCGTGGCTTCACGGAAGGTGTTGCCCAACATTATCTCGAGCGTCGAAGGCAGGTCGATGCGGCGCAGGCTGGTGTCCTGCATGAAGGCCTGAATGTCGATGAAGCGCAGACCTTCCGGCAGGGTGACGTGCTCGAGGGCGAGGCAACGGCGGAATGCATTCTTGCCAATGGAGTCGAGCCCCTGGTGGAGAGTCAGTGTCTGCATGCCGATGCAGCTGAGGAAGCCGTAGTCGTCGATGACGCTCACGCTGGAGGGAACGTCGGCCGACAGCAGGGCGTAGCAGCCACCGAAGCAGGCGTAGGGGATGCGGCTCACGCCGTCGGGGATGTTGACCGACTGCATGGCGCTGCACATAAAGAAGGCCATGGAACCGAGGGAGGCCACCGTCGGGGGCAGCGTCACGGATGTAATCTCGCCGCATTCGTAGAAGGTGTATTCGGCCACCGCAGTCACGGCGTGCATCGTGCCGAGGTAGGGCACCGAGTCGGGCACGGTGACGGCTCCCACGGGCTTGGTGTAGCCGGCCCAGGAGTCGGCTTCGCTATTGGGGCTGGGGTCGCTGAAGGGGAACAGCGGCGGCACCAGCGAGGCTTTGCCCTCGTTGCCGACGAGATAATACAGCGTCGTGCCCTGATGCGTGTAGGGGAACACCTCGACGATGTTCATGAATCGCCCCCAGTAGGGGTGGGCGAGGTAGGTCGCCGTCGAGCCCTGCGGGACGATGAGGAGGGTGTGGAAGTCGTTGAAGATGCTGTCGCTATTGGGCACAGCGGGCGGCACGCTGCCGCGGAACACCAGCGTGTCAATCCTCGTGCTGCCGAGGAAGACGCTGTCGCCGATGCTGTCGAGGGTGGCGGGAAGCGTCAGGCTGTGCAGGCTCGGACAATTGACAAAAGCCTGCTCGCCAATCGTTGTTATGCCCTCACCGAGGGTTACTTTGGAGAGCGAGGTGCATCCCCAGAACACCTCCTCGGTCAATGTAGCCATCGTTCCCGGCAGCGAGACGGTGGTGAGGCGCTGGTTGTCGCCGTAGGCCGTGACACCCATCGTGGTGAAGCCCTCGTGCAGGACGAGGTCGGAAGCCAGCGCGCCGTCGTGCTGGAAGGCGAAGTCGCCGATGACCTTCAGCGTGGATGGGTAGGTGATGTAGTACAGGTCGCTGCAGTTCCAGAAGGCGGCGAAGCCAATGGTGTCCACGCCCTCGCCGAGCTCTACGAAAGTCAGGTTGTTGCATTCGGCGAAAGCCCATGCTTTGATGGTGCTCACGCTGCCGGGGATAATCAGCATCCTAATGGAGTCGCAATGAAAGAAAGCATAGTCGCCAAGGGAGGTCAGGCCCGCAGGGAGGTCCAGCAAATCGGGACCGGCGCTAAAAGTAAAGGCGGCGTAGCCGATGGTACGCAGGCTGTCGGGGAAACCAATCGTCCGTAAGGCGGAACACCTGGCGAAAGCCCACTCACCGATGGCGGTAACAGCTGCGGGCAGCGTAACAGATGTCAATAGCTCACAGCGGTAGAAGGCGTCGTGGCCCACTTCGGTGACGGCGTGCATCACGCCACCGAAGGGCACCGAGTCGGGCACCGTGACAGCACCTGTCGGCTCGTTGTGGCCACTCCACGACTCGTCGTTCTCCTCGTCATAGTAGGGCCACAGCGGCGACACCACCACGGCACCGCCCACCGAGTCAATAATATAGTACAGCGTAGTGCCCTGGTGAGTGTAGCTGAAGACGGAATCCTGAGCTTGGGCCTCAGTTAAGAGTGAAAAGTTAAAAGTTAAAAGTGCGCTGACGCAGACGAGCGCCTTAAGTATTGCTTTTTTCATTGTTGATACGTTAATCCGTTGATATGTTGATACGTTGATATGTTGATACGTTGATATGTTGATACGTTGATATGTTGATACGTTGATATGTTGATACGTTGATATGTTGATACGTCAATTCACCCTTCACATCTTCACAACTTCACCCTTCACATCTTCACAACTTAACATCTTCACAACTTAACATCTTCACCTTTTCTCCGTTCTTCGTTCTCACGGCACGGAGGGAGAGGCCGTACTTGCGGTCGGCGGCGTAGAGGTCCTGGTCGTCGTCGCCGATGCCGAAGTCCCAGGCGCAGAAGGCGCTGTCGGTGCAGAGCGTGGCCGACCAGTAGCCACCGTGCTCGCCGATGCCCTCGTAGTCGGTGTCCCACCAGCCACCGGCGGCTGGCAGGAAGATGCTATTGCCGTTGCGGGCAGTGAGCTTGCGGCCGTACACGCCGTTCTGCGTGGTCCATTCGCTGGTGGTGTTGGCCATCAGCTCCTCCCACTCGGCCTTGGTCGGGGTACGGGCACCACTGCCTAAGCGGACGGCGGCGGCATCGTCTCCGGGCTCGAGAACAGTCAGCTGGTCGGTGAAGCCGGCCACACCGTATGCCGCATCGTTGCAGTACTTTGTCATCTGGCTGGAGTCGCCATTGCAGTAGCGGTAGGTGCTCCAGTCGTAGAGGCTCTTGACGGCGGTCTCGCCCCAGGAGAAGTAGTCTCCGTACTCCTCGGGAGTCGTGGCACCCAGGTTGCACTTCGCCCACAGCAGGCCGCTGGGCAGGCCGAGGTCGACCCAGTTGTCGCTGCCGTTATCGTTGACTTTGTCGCTGCAGGCCACCATCGCCGTCATCGCGAAGGCAACCATCAGCAGGGAAAATACTTTCTTCATTGTTGATACGTTGATATGTTATAACCTGTAACCTTTCTATTTCCTCTTCACGTTCCTCTTCACGGCGCGGACACTGAACCCGCAGTAGCGGTCGCCGTGACCAATGAGCTGCATATCGGAAATGATGCGGAAGCCAAACGCTTCGCTCGGGGTGTCGCTGCGCAACGAGGAGGACCAGTAGATGCCGTTTCTGCCATCGAGGGAGGCCCTCGATCTGTAGATAGCACCAGCGGCGGGCAGGAAGAGGCTGTTGCCGTTGGAGCCAGTGAACTTGCAGCCGTTGACATCGTTGATTGTCGTCCACTCGGCAGTGGTGTTGTCGAGGAGTTCCTGCCACTCTTCCTTGGTGGGGGTGCGGGCGCCGTTGCCCAGGCGCACGGCGGCGGCATCGTCGACAGACTCGAGGGTGGTCAAGCCGTCCACCGTGCCGAGGTCGGTCGAGGTGTTGTACTTGGTCAGCGTCGCCAGGTTGCTATCGGCATCCACCGAACAGTGGCGGTAGGTGATCCATTTGTAGAAATCCTTGCCCTGCGTCTCGCCCCAGGCGATGTAGTCGCCGTACTCCTCGGGAGCCGTGGCGCCGAGGTTGCACTTGGCCCACAGCAGGCCGCTGGGCAGTCCGAGGTCGACCCAGTTGGCGTTGTCGTTATCGTTGTCTTTTTCGCACGAGGCGGTGAAAACTGTTAATGCGAGGCCTGCAAAGAGCAGACTTTTAAGGAATGTTTTTTTCATATCGTTATATATTTATTTTCAATGTGTTTTGTTAAATCTTATTTGACTACCGAAACGATGCCTCGCTTTTATGGGGAACAAAAGCCTCGCTTTTATCTGCACCAAAAACGAGGCATCGTTTTTGGCATCATTTTACCACCACCACTTTCCGCGCCGGACGGTCGCCGACCTTGACGAGGTAGACGCCATTGCGGAGACCGCTGTTGTGGACCTCGCGGCCGACTATGTCGAAGATATGCACCTCATCGGATGTACCGTCAACCACGATGCGGCCGTCCATAACCCATAACCTATAACCCATAACCTCTAAGTCTTCGATGCCATCGGTGCCGAGGAAGTGGACGTGGAAGGTGAGCTCGGTGCCGTTCTCCTGGATGTTCGTGATTTCGAAGCTGGTCTCCGGCGTGCCGTCGGTGAGGTAAGGGTGCGGGTCGGTCGTCGGACCGAACGAGGTGCGGCCCGTGGCGGCGCTGAAATTGGCATCAATCCATTCGCCGTTCACCGTGTCGATGGCGCTACCGGGACGGAAGACCCAGTACTGGTGGGCTTGGGTGTAGAAGTCGAATAAACCGTTGGTATAGATGTCGAGCGGCACGGTGTCGTTCCAACGGGCGGCGATGAGGCCGGTGCCGGGGATACCTTCCTCATAGGGGTCCTGATAGCGACGGTACTCGAAGGTGAACCACTGCGTGGGGTCGACGGCGGAGCGAATGTAGTAGCAGTTCTGCGAAGGACTGGAGCCTACGCTGCGCAGCGTGTAGTCGCCGTCGCAGATAATCTCTATGGGGTCGTCGCAGACATGGAGGTATTTGCTTTTGATGATGGCAGCGGTGTGGTTGGCACCCCACCAGTTGGCATCCATGACGTCCCAGCATCCGGCAGTATATATGTTGGTGTAGTGACTGTAGTGGTAAAGGTCAGGCAGGCCCAGCGAGTGGCACATCTCGTGACAGAAGGTCTTGGGGGTGAAGTAGATGCTGTCAGCCTCGAACTCAAAGTTATAGGCATGGACCCTCACACCGTTGATAGTCACGGTGTGACCCACCGAGTCGTGGGGGAAGAACTCCATGTGAGGCCAAAGCAGGTCGCCCCAGTCGTCGCACATGCCCTTGACAATGATGCTGACGTTGTCGATATCACCGTCACCGTTGCCGTCGAGCACCACGTTGGGGTTCACCCAGCCGGCAGTGTCAACATAGTTGAAGATACGCTCCAGCAACTCAATCTCGAGCATCGAGATTCCCACTAAAGGCAGCTCGCCGGTGTACCCTTCGGGGTTGTCCTCGCTATAGGGGCGGAAGTGTCCGCGCGGATAAATGTCGCGATAGGAGACTATGACGTTGTTCCTCACATTGTTGGTATAGACCGTGTTGTAGTGGATGTTGCCGTAGGTCATGGCGTCGAAGTAGTTGTAGACGCTGTAGCAGCCCGGCGTGCGGCCGTTGAACATCGAGTCGATGTCGGCGAAGGAGTGGTCGATCTCCTCGTCGTCGGCAAAGCGGAGGAAGATGACGAGGTTGGTGAGCGCATTGCTGTCGACGTCAGTCGGGTCGGAAGTCAGGCCCGCTAGGGGATTGATCTTGCCCCAGCCCCAAAGGTTGCTGCCGCTGGCGGGAAGGAGGCCGGTGAGGCTGTCGGTACGGCCGGTGCTGCGGATGAGGGCAAGGGCCGAGTCGTAGCGCAGCTGCGGGTTCTGCTGGAGCCAGAGGGCCATGATGCCGGCCACGGCAGGCGACGACATCGAGGTGCCCTGGGCGGCACCATAGAAGGCGGTGTCGCCGTTGAAGAGGGTATAGTCGGAGCAGTAGAGGGAGTGTACATAACTGTCGCAGTAGCGGTTGATGGAGGAGACGATGTGCTGGCCGGGGGCACAGACATCGGGCTTGGTGCGGAGGTCGAGGGTGGGACCGTGGGAGGAGAAGTAGGTCAGGTTGCCCTGCTCCTCGATGCCTAAGGTGGCGGTTCTGCCGTCGAGGGTTGTCCACGAGGTGGCGGTGGTGTAGGCGCCGACGGTGATGATGGAGTTGGCGGTGCCGCCAATCTCGCCGACGGTGCAGTCGGTGTTGCCCTCCAGCATGCCGGGCAGGCCGTCGCTGGCGAAGGTGACCTGGTCGCTCCAGACGTGGACATTGGCCTGCGTGGTGCTCTTGAGGAAGAGGGCGACGCGGTAGGTGTCGGAGAGGGAGGGCTGGCTGGTGAGTGTCAGGGTGATGTTCTGACGGTTGTTGATGGGGTTGGTACCGTTGCAGGCAAACTGGCAATAGGTTTTGTCCAGATATACAGAGTCGACATAGACCCCCATCGCGCTGGAGTTGTACCACGGAGAGCGGCCCAGGGTGTCGCCCGAGGCGGTGTCGATGACGGCCACGCTGACTGCGAAGGGGCTGTTGGCGGTGCTCCAGAGGTCGATGGTGGCCTCTACCCTACCGATATTGTAGTTGACGAAAGTGGATGTCATTGTGTCGGCGGTGGTGAAAGCTTTGTAGAGATGCAGTTTGTTGCTGCCCTCATTGCCGGCGGAGCCCACCACGAGGAAGCCCTCGGGGTACTGCGCATGGAGGCCGTCCATCATGCGGTCGAGCGACGAGGTGCCGTCGTGAGGACCCTTGTGTGTTCCAAGGCTCATGTTGATTACACAGGGTTTGCCCACCGAAGCGGCATAGGCGCGGATGTAGGCGATGCCGTCGTAGATACCCGGGAGAGTGGCCATACTCACCATCACAATGTCGGCATTGGGAGCCATACCGCGATAACGGCGGCCGATGCTGTCGGGACCGCCGCAGCCGGCGGCGATGCCGGCGACGTGGGTGCCGTGAAAGCCGTTGGGGTTGTCGGTCTGTGCCGCAAGGAGGTCGCTCTCGGTGACGAGTTCACGGCCGTAACTGTAGCCCGCCGGGGCGGTGCCGATGGTGTCGCCCTGTATCCAGGCGCGCTTGATGCGCAGGGTGGTACCCGTCGAGTCGTAGAAGGCGGGGTGTCTGTACTGGAAACCACCGTCGATGATGCCCACCACCACGCCGGTACCGTCATAGCCGTGGGGCAGGTCTACACCATTGTAGATACCGTCAATGCCCAGTTCAGCGCGGGCGTTCTCGAGCTTTTGTTGGGGCTTGATCCCCACGTCGAGCCACGAACAGAGGCCCGACTGGGCGAAGGCCACATAGTTCTTCATCGGGATGCAGACGGTCTGCATGCCGCCAACACGCGACTGCACCTTCACGCCAAAGTCTTCGAGGGCTTTCTCTTCACCGCTGAGTTCCACAAAGGCGGTGATGTTGGCCTCGCCATTGACATACACAAGACCGTACTGTTCGGCCACCTGTTTCTCGTTGAGGAGACCCGACTGGATTTCGGCCATCAGCAGGGCGCTGGTGCCCGACATTAAACCCTTCTGCGCCGTAGCCATCGAAACGACAGCCAGCAACATTATAATAAAAGTAAATGTTCTCTTCATTGTTTATTCTTAATTTTCAATTCTCAATTTTCAATTTTCACGCCGTTGGCGTCAAAGGAGAGGGTGTAGGTTTTGTCGTAGTCGCCGGCATGGACGTGTTCGGCGATACGGGCGCCCACGCCAACGGAGGTCGAGGCGCTGTTGTAGCTGTCGCTGAGGCCGGGGATGGCGGTAGCGCTGGAGTCGAAGACCTGGTAGGCGTAGCCGTGGCCGCGGGTAAAGTGGATGGTGTCGGCGGCGGCGAGGGCATCATACATGCCTTCCTTGACGCGGATGTGGGTCTTGATGGTGAAGGTGGCGGGGAGGGAGGCGGCAAAAGTCTTCTCCCAGCGGTTGGAAGTGACGGCCTCCTCGTGCTCGCCGGTGCCGTCGATATAGATAACAGTGTAGTCGAGGTATTGCAGCATGTCATCGGTGGCGTCGAGGTGGTACGTCATCGACACGGTGGCGGGCACTTGCTGTGCGGGTTCTGCGGGAGTGTTGTGGTCGTCGTCTTTGCCGCAGGCGGCGAAGAGGGTCGCCGCAAGGGCGAGCATTAAGGTTACTTTCTTCATTGTGATATTGTTTTATTGTTTCTAATTCCTAATTTCTAATTCCTCATTCCTTGCAACAGCACATCCTCCTTGATGAATCGGGCGAGGGTGCGGTGGCTCTCCTTCAGCCTATACCTATAATATATAATAACTGCCACCAAACCCACGACCAGAAGGACGAAGGCGGCAGCCAATGCCACTGTTAGGATGAAAGTAATGCTATTCATTTTTTTTCTTTTTAAATCGGATGCAAAAATAAAGGGAAACTCCGAAAGGCGTTTCCCATGGCTTCAAAACTTTGTGTCATATTTTCAAAACACAAAGTATCAGTTACTTACAATATCTATTTTCCCTTCGCAGCGTGACGGTATTCGGTGGGTGACATGGAATAATGGTCGCGGAAAAGGCGAGCAAAAGTGCTTCTGTTGGTGATTCCGCACAGCTCGGCAACGAGGGCCACAGGGTCGTCCGTGGTGGCAAGTAGCAGGGCGGCATGACGTATGCGGTAGCGGTTGATGAAGTCGGCCGGTGTCGTGTCGGCACACTCGCGCAGGGCATCGTAGAGGTACGTGCGGTTGGTGCCCAGCAGCTGCGCCAAGGTCTCATGGTTGCACTCGGCATCGGTATATACGGTGGAATCCTCCATCAGCTCGCAGAGACGGCGGTAAAGCAGTTGGTTCTGGCTGAGGGTCTCGGTGGGTTGCGCCTGCTGCCGCTCGTGTTCCTCGACTTCGGCTTGCTCGCGTTGCCGTATCTGCTCATAGAGTACATGGTTCTTTTCGGTCAACAGGCGGTTGTAGCGGCGCACACGCCATAAAATGTAGCCCACCAGCAGAAGAAGCAACAAGGCTCCGATGGCAATTATCAGATAGATAGTGGATTTCGTCCTCGACTCTTCCAACGCCAGTTCCTTCTCGTGGGTTTGGTAGATGACCGACAGTTCGGCGGCATCGTTGCGTTTCTGCCAGGCGAGAGCCGAATCGATGGCCGCAGCCATGTCGGCTCCGATAGCCAGAGCCTCTTGAGTGCGTCCCGCCTTCATGTCTGCCATGTAACGCGGTGCCAGACACTCGCTTATCTTGTCGAAGGTCATCGTGACATTGCTGGCACTAGCGTAGGTGGTGTCGAGACGGGCATACATGTCGGCCGACTCTCCATAGCGTCCGGCATCCGACAGCCAGATGGCCGCCCAAGTGATGCCCAAGGGGGTGAAGATGCGGCTGGCGGGGATAGCATCATAAACAGCGTTGGCTTCGTGGGCGTGACCCGTAGCCAGCAGCAGCCGTGCACGGTTCATAGCCACATATCCCCTGTACTCCTCAATGATTCTGGATGAGGCATCAGACCTTTGTTCATAAACCGAGAGCTCCTTCTCCATTCGTTCCAGCCACTGCGCGGCCTCTTCGTATTCACCGAACTCCATGAAGGAATTATAGATAGCGAAACAGGTCACCATCATATTGATGGGGCAGTCGTCCTTGCCGTCTTGGTGCCAGCGGCTCCTCGCCTCGAAGGCTTTGGCATAGCTCGCGCGCGCCGCATCATGTTGATTGAGAAGTAGTTGACATTCGCCCATAAGCTGGAATATCGACGATTGTTCAACATCGCGGATGTCGTAGGTCAGGATGTCGCTCAATAGCGCTATCGTCCCCTCGGTGTCGCCCCGCCGATAGAGCATCACGGCATAGCGATAGCCTGCGTCGCCATAGAGAAACCAAGAATACGATTGGTCATCGGCCGGAGGAAACAAACCATCCTCGTTGGCCTTCTTCAACGCCTCGTAAGCCTTGCGATAGTACATCTCCGCCAGCCGCACCTGCCACTGCCCATCATAATCCTGTGCCAGCTTGTAGTCCTCGTCCGCCTGCATCAGCCACTCCGGCCGTTGGTCGGTTTTCGGACTTCCCGTACACCCTACAAAAGCCATCAAAGCACATATAATCAGTATCCTATATCTCATCTTGACAATCATTTTCGACTTGCAAAGATACAAATAATACCCAAATAGCCAAATGATTTTCATTCCGCCCCTCTGTTTGGATAATGTTAACTTGCTTATATATTCATTTGTTGTTCGTTTGTTGTTCGTTTTTTAATCGAACAACAGACGAACAACAAATGTGTATCAGATGTGCAAAAGAGCTACTATATAGTGTCCTACACTAATGTTGGCCCAATTAAGTAAGTTATACGGAAACAAGAAAGAGACGGCCGAAACGACCGTCTCTTTTATCGAATTATTCTTGCAAATAACTACTATCTAGCAACTTACATCTTAGTTCTTAGTTCTTACTTCTTAGTTCTGCTACTGCACGTCCTTCTCGTCGAGGGGCTGAGCGAGGAGGTTGAGGAAGGTACCCTTACTGTCGAACTCCATGCGGGTGAACTTCTTTTTCCCATCGACCTTCTGGCTGATAACGACATAGGTGTAAGGTTTGGGCTTTTTGCCGTCGGCACCGCGATACTTGGAGTTGTACTCGTAGACGACCATCTTCTCAATCTTGTATTTCTCGCCGTTGAATTTCTCGGCCAAATATTTCATGATGCTGTTGTTATAACGCTCTTTGAGAAGCACCTTGCCAGTCATGATGGGAGCACCACTGTTGATGTCAAAGACAGCATCCATCTCAACCTTCTGTTTGTCGGTGTAGTAGGCCACAGCGTACTGACCGTTACGGTTAATCCATTCGGGGCCGGATTTGAGACGTTTCTCAAGGTTCTTTTTGAAGTAGTCGACAGCGGCCTGAGGGGGCTGGAACTGCTCCACCTGGGGCTCGTCGACCTTGGGGGCGGGACGGTCGCGATGACGGCTGCTCTCGGTTTTGGTAGCCTTGGTAATCTCGTCATCGGTAGCATCAGGATTATTGTGGGTGTAGTAGTCACGTTTAACGGCAGCAGGGTCGGGAGCGTTGCTTTTCATAAGTTTTCCACGAGTGTCGAACACCATTTCGAAATCCTTATCGGAGATACCCTGCTTGGTGATGATCATGCGGTAGTAATTGTCGCCGCTCATCTCTTCGATATAGTCGAGGGTCTTCACCTTATAGCCGGGATAATTATTGTTGAAATAACTGGTGAGCATCGTGGGGCATTCCTCGAACTTGACAGGGAAAGCGGAATACTGCCAGTCACCACCGGCGGTGAAGTAACTGCGACCCTCCTGACCATCGATGAGAATCTCGGCGATGTACTGTCCCGGAGCCTGATACCAAGTCCTCACCTTGTAGGAGTCGTAGGTCTTCTCAAGAGTGAGCAACACCGAGCGAGGCACAGCGGTTTCTTTGATTTTGGTCTGAGCGCCAGCCATCAAAGGCAGGAGCAGCGCAAAGGCAAAAACTATCTTTTTCATATTGTGAAATTGTTTGATTGCTTGTATTGTATTTTTGTCTGAGTGTTTAGTACCCGTACATGCATTTTTCTTGCAATTCTACTTAACCAGCGTCTATTTGAACAGCACGTCTTTGCGGTCGGGACTGATGCTGACAGCAGCAATATTGACACCCGTCTGCTCTTCGATGGCAGCGAGGAAGATACGGAGACGTTCGGGGAGATCCTCATAACGGCTGATACCTTCAAGACTCTGCTTCCATCCCTCAAAGGGGGTAAGGACGGGAGCGATATGGGCGGTGTTGTACTCGAAAGGAATCTCGTCGGTGCGTTTACCCTCTATATCATAGTGGGTACACATATTGACCGTCTCGAAGTCATTCATCACGTCGGGCTTGGTGACGTAGAGTTCGGTGACACCGTTAATCATGCAGGCATAGCGCAGCGCCGGAAGGTCAATCCAACCGCAACGACGCGGACGCCCGGTGGTGGCACCATATTCATGACCCTGCTCACAGAGTTTACGACCGATTTCGTCGTCGAGCTGCGTGGGGAAAGGACCAGCCCCGACACGTGTGCAATAGGCTTTGGTGATGCCCATCACCTTGCCGATAGTGCACGGAGCCACACCAAGACCGGTGCAAACACCTGCGGTGATGGTGTTGCTGGAGGTAACGAATGGATAGGTACCGAAATCGATGTCGAGCATCATAGCCTGTGCGCCCTCGGCAAGGACTTTCTTGTCCTCACGGAGGCACTGGTTGATAAAGTATTCGCTATTGACAAAGCGGAACTTCTTCAGCGTGGCGAGGCTCTCCATCCACACCTTCTCGTATTCGCTGAGAGGCATGTTATCGATACGGAAAGAGTCGACATCGAAGCCCATAGCATGCGCCATCATCAGGTGTTGACGCTTGAGTTGACCATAGCGCTCAATGAAGTCGGGTGTCATGATGTCACCCACACGAAGTCCTGTACGGGCAATCTTGTCGGTATAGGCAGGTCCGATACCCTTGAGGGTGGAGCCAATTTTTGAGTTCCCTTTGGCCTGCTCGTTAGCAGCATCCATCATGCGGTGAGAAGGCAGGATAAGATGCGCCTTCTTACTGATAAAAAGATTTTTCGTGGCATCGACACCCTTTTCAGCAATACCTTCTATCTCCTGACGGAAAATGCGGGGCTCGATAAGCACACCATTGCCAATGAGGTTAATTTTGTCTTTATGAAAAATACCGCTGGGGATGATATGGAGCACATGTTTCATGCCGTTGAACTCGAGGGTGTGACCGGCATTGGGGCCACCCTGAAAACGAGCCACCACGTCATAGTTCGGAGTCAGCACGTCGACAATCTTACCCTTGCCTTCGTCCCCCCACTGCAGTCCTAAGAGAACATCTATCTTTGTCATATCTACTTTATATTCAATAGTTAATAATCACAAGATCCACACAAACACTCGTCAACACAAAATGCAAAAATACAAATAATAGACGACGTGACAAAATTTATTTTATTCATCACGTTTCCGCTTGAACCACTCGACAAACCTGGGCAGGTCGTCAAGGGGTTGGAATCCTGTTTTGAAAGGCTCTTCTGGCACGGGGACGGTCTCCATGTATCCGATGAGGGTGGCACAGTCGAACTCGCCCAGCAGGGCCTCGAGGGTCACATAAACTCCCACCTGGAAGTCCTCATCCTGCCGCTGGCCCTCTTCGACAGCAATGCGCAATCCCAACATCTCAGGCTCTTCCTCGCACTCCAACTGCTGAAAGAACATTTTTCGAGTGTCGAAAAGCATCTTGTCGAAGCGCACCTTGAGCTCGGTTCCCATGGGCTGTTTGAAAGCGATGAACTCCCACCAGTCGAGGTCGGGGGCATTGTCGACAAGTTCCACCACATAGCGAAAGAGGTCGGTATCGCCTTCAGCGGTGAAGGTGAGGGTGCGACCATTGGCGGTTGCATCGCCTATCTCGCAGGTGAGGCCGTCGCAGTATTTCGTCAGCTGGTACTGGAGAGCATTTTCCAGCTGCTCGCGCTCTTTGTCTTCGAGGTCTCCAAGGCTTACCAACTGCTCGTTGTGGTCCTGAAACCATTGCCAAAATTTCTCTATTTTTTCCATATCTGTTTCTTTCTCCCCGCTTTGTGAAAATCCATAAAACCAGATAACTATAGATTTATTGATTGCGCCACAGACGGGAGGTTTATATTATAATTGCCTCGGGATCAAGGGAAATACCAAATTTTCGTTTCACATCTTGTTGAATAGCGATAGCGAGGGATTGCACCTCTTCTCCAGAACAGCCATCAGTATTATATAGCACCAATGCATTTTTAGGCCACACTCCTGCCCTACCCTGTGTGCAACCTTTCCAACCGGCTTTATCTATCAACCAGCCGGCAGAAAGTTTGTATCCAATTAAAGATTGAATATTGGAAATTGAAACGGGGTGGGCATCGGGCATATTGGGGTATTCCGCTTTCAGATGAAGGTAGGTCTCTTCATCCACCACAGGGTTTTTGAAGAAGCTGCCGGCCGAACCGTTTTCCTCGGGACGAGGAAGTTTACTCCAACGCAACTCAGTAATAGCATCACGTAACTGCTGAGCAGTATCATGAGGCAACCCTTCGAGGGCTTTGTAGCTGAGATTAGGAGTGTATTCTTTGTTCAGTCGGTAAACCACTCGCAAAATAAGGTATCGGCCAGGATAGTGCTTGAAGAAAGAATCGCGGTAAGCGAACTGACAATTGGTATTGCTGAAGGTACAACGACAGCGTTCCTGCAAATCATAGGCCTCTACGCTGTCAATAAAATCCTTCGCTTCAGCACCATATGCTCCCACATTCTGCACAGCCGATGCGCCCACGGTGCCGGGAATAGCGGAAAGATTCTCGAGGCCAGAGAGACCATTGTCCAACGACCACTGAATGAGGTCGTCCATCACCATACCTCCCCAAGCATTGACAAAATTGCCTAATTGCCTGACAGCATGCTTGCTTGAGTCGCGAGAAAGAATAATGATGGTTCCGCCATAATCTTTCGTAAAAACCATGTTGCTTCCTGCTCCAAGAACCAGTACTTCTTGACCCCGAATGCTATCCACTATACACTCCACACTATCCTTTGGCTCAACCATCACCATTCGGCGCGCTTTCACGTCGATACCAAAGGTGTTATATTCCTTCAACGATATGTTCTCAAAAACTTTCAATTCTTAATTCTCTTTGGGTCCAAGTTCCTTGCGGGGTTTTCGCTCGGGAGGCACATAGTCCATGCGGAACACTTGGCGGTGTGTCAAGAGCAATACAGCACTCAAGACGGCTCCCAACACATCACAGATTGCACAGGCCTGCCACACTCCGGTGACACCGTCGCCATCGTTGAAGTCCAACAACAAGTCGGGTAAGATAAGCGACAAAGGAATAAGGAATATCACTTGGCGCGAGAGACTCGTCACAATGGCTATCCAGGGCTGGTCAATACTTTGGAAAAGTTGAGAATTGGTGACCGTAAAGGCTATCAACGGACAGAAAACCAGCAGATAGCGTAATGCCGGCTCACCCATGGAGAGAATCTCAGGCTGCGAATTAAAGAAGCCTATGATGGTGCGTGGGAAGATGAGTGCCATCGCCATACCAATGATGCCTATGAGGACACATACTTTCATAGTAAGGAGATAGACCTCACGCAAGCGGTCGTTGCGACGGGCTCCGTAGTTATAGCCCGCAATGGGCTGCATGGCCTGACACAGACCTAACAATACCATAAAAACTAACCCCATGAATGAATTAGCAGCACCATAGACCGTCATCGCATCGTCACCTCCAAAATGGATAAGCTGCCGGTTAAGTACAGCCACCACCGCGAAAGCGGCAAAATTCATCGAGAACGGACTGATACCAATGGCCAATATATTGCGGAAGATATAGAGTTTGGGAGTCCACGCGTGACGCTTGAACCGGATGAACGAATGGGGCTGAACAAAGTGGAGCACAGCTACGGCGGCCGATATCGCCATCGAGATGGTGGTAGCCCATGCGGCTCCCTTCATACCCCACCCCAACTCGCAGATGAAGATGTAGTCGAGCAAGATGTTCAGCACAGCTCCTCCCACCATAATCCACATGCCCTTCATCGGATAGCCGGAGGAACGGATAAGACCCACAAGGTTGAAAGTCAATGTAAGGAGGAACATGCCGGGCAGCACTATATACATGTATTCGCAGGCTGATTCAAGCACCTTGCCAGTGGCTCCGTCGGCGAAGAGGTTGATGATGGGGTGCATCCAAAGATAACCTCCTACCACGAAGATAAATCCGAAAATAAAGGTCAGCAACATACTGTTGCCCAATATCTTCTCGGCCCAGCGCACATCCTTGCGGCCCAACACAATGCTCATGCGGGCGCTCGAACCGGCACCCACCAGTGAGCCAAAAGCATGGATAATATTCATGAGGGGAAAGGTGATGGTCAATGCCGCCAACAGCATCTTTCCATCATCAGGACTGTTGCCCAAGAAGATACGGTCTACAATATTGTATATCGACGTCACCACTTGGCTGGCCACTGCAGGCAGCGCATACTGCCACAACAGTTTCCCCATGGGTTTGGTTTCCAGTTCGCGAATGTCGTTGCCCATCTTCAACTTTTAATTCTATTCTTCAATGCCGTAAGGGCATTGTAGGCGATAAGACCGTTTGCCAACTCGAGGCTGCGCTCGTCAATCATGAGGTTGGGGCGATGGAGATTCGAGAAGGGAGTGCCGGGTTCATGGATGCCGATGCGGAAATAACAAGCGGGAATCTTCTGCGCGAAGAAGGCAAAATCCTCCGCCGTCATGCGGAGGTCAAGCCACTCAACATTCTCCTTTCCGAGGAAAGCACAAGCATTATCGTAGACCTGCTGAGTACAGGCATCGTCATTGAAGACATAGGGGTAGCCATAGTCGATGAAAAGGTCACATTCGGCACCCATGGCTTCCGCCACACCGGTACTGATCTTGCGAATCTTCTCGTGGGCTTCGAGACGCCATTTCTCGTCGAAAGTACGGATGATACCTTCCATCTTCACCGTGTCGGGGATGATATTAGTACGACCGCCCACCTCCTGTATCTTGCCGATGGTAAGCACCGTAGGCATCATAGGAGCGGCGTTGCGCGAGACCACCTGCTGCAGGGCTATAACGATATGGCTGGCCACCACAATGGGATCGACAGAGAGATGCGGCGTAGCTCCATGACCACCCAAACCCTTGACGGTCCAGTAGAGCTCATCTGTGGAAGCCATATATTTACCCTTGCGCATACCCACCTTGCCGAAGTCCATCTCAGGCAGGCAATGGAACGAGTAAATCTCATCGGGAGTCACCTCGTCAAAGAGACCGTCTTCCATCATCATTCGGGCACCCCCGGGGTATTTCTCCTCGCTAGGCTCGAAAATGAACATCAGTGTTCCGCTGAACTGATCACGCAATTGGATGAGAATCTTGATAGCACCAAGCAGTGAGCAAGTGTGCATATCGTGCCCGCAGGCATGCATCACACCAGGCTTCTCACTGGTAAACGGCAAACCCGTGCACTCGGTGATAGGCAGCGCGTCGTAGTCGGAACGCAAGGCCACACAGTAGCTGTCGGGATCTTTACCGCGCAACATGGCCATCACACCGGTTTTGCCGATGCCCGTCTTGGGTTCCAATCCCATCGCGCGCAGTCTCTCGGCCACGAATTCCATGGTGCCATACTCCTCCTGCGAGAGGTCGGGATGGCGGTGCATCCAGCGTCGCCACTCAATCACCTCCTCCCGCTGCGCGTGAGCCAATTGCTTGATTTTGACTATCAAATTATCCATTAAGCTTTCTTAATATTGATGCTTGTGGTCTTACCATCAATAATATCAATCTCGGTGCCATCCTTCACCTCGGGAACGAGGGTCAGCGAGGTGCAGAGTGTCTCTGTGCAGATGTATTCACGGTGGCACTCCACGGCGGCATCCCATTCGCCATTCTGAAGCTCGACGACGATTCGGTCGGTGACATCAAATTGCTCCTTACGGATATTCTGGATGCGGTTGACCAGCTCACGGGCAATACCTTCGTCGATGAGCTCGGGGGTGAGTTGGATATCGAGGGCCACAGTGAGTGAGCCGTCATTAGCCACCACCCAGCCGGGGATGTCCTGCGTGGCGATTTCTACGTCGGAAATCAGCACCTCGCAGTCCTGACCTTCGACGCTGACCACACAACGGCCGTCGGCCTCGAGGGCGTTGATCTGCTGTTGGCTGAAGGCCATGATGGCAGCACCGAGAGCTTTCATCACCTTGCCATAGCGAGGACCGAGTGTCTTAAAGTTAGGCTTAATTTTCTTCACTAAAAGGTTGTTATCTGCCGCAAGGAATTCAATCTCCTTGATATTAAGTTCGGAGCAGATAAGGTGCTGCACCTTCTTAATCTGTGCCTTCATCGCCTCGTCGCGCACGGGGATGACAATCTTCTGTAACGGCTGTCGCACACGGAGGTTACTCTTCTTGCGCAGGCCGAGAACCATGGAGCAGACCTTCTGGGCCAACTGCATTCGCTCCTCAAGGGCTTTATCGACCATCTCAGCATGGTATTCGGGGAAGTCCAAGTGATGCACCGACTCCACAGTAAAGCGCTTGGTGACGGCGTTGAGGTCGAGGAACAAACGCTCGCTGAAGAAGGGAGCGATGGGAGCCATCAGGCGGCTGAGGGTCTCAAGACAGGTATAGAGCGTCTGGTAAGCACTTTTCTTATCGTCGGTAATCTCACCACGCCAAAAGCGGCGGCGGCAGAGACGCACATACCAGTTGCTGAGGTAGGCATCCACGAAGATGGCGATAGCGCGGCCGGCACGTGTGGGTTCGTAATCCTCCATGGCGTCACCGACGGTCTTCACCAGCGTGTTGAGTTCGGAGAGAATCCAACGGTCAATCTCGGGACGCTCTGCAATAGGAATATCTTTCTGAGAATAGTCGAAGCCATCAAGGTTAGCATAGAGGGCAAAAAAACTATAGGTGTTGTAGAGCGTGCCGAAGAGTTTCCTTCTCACCTCGTCAACACCCTCCACGTCGAACTTCAGGTTGTCCCAAGGCTGACTGTTGGTAATCATATACCAGCGGGTAGCGTCGGGTCCATATTTGGCGAGGGTTTCGAAGGGATCAACAGCGTTACCGAGACGTTTCGACATCTTATTGCCGTTCTTGTCGAGCACCAATCCGTTACTGATGACGTTCTTGAAGGCTACGCTGTCGAAACACATGGTGCCGATGGCGTGAAGCGTATAGAACCAACCACGGGTCTGGTCGACACCTTCTGCGATGAAGTCGGCCGGAAACTCGGTAGCCTTCAACTCCTCACCCATGTAATGGATCTGGGCGTAGGGCATAGCACCGCTGTCGAACCACACGTCAATCAGGTCGGGCTCACGACGCATGGGCTTACCACTCTCGCTGACGAGAACTACATTGTCGATATAGGGTCTGTGCAAATCAAACTTGTTGTAATCGTCTCCTGCATACGGATTTTCCTTCATCAGGCCTGCGGCGATAGCTTTCTCAATCTCGGCACTGAGCTCCTTCACACTGCCAATGCACTTCTCCTCTTTGCCGTCCTCAGTGCGCCAAATGGGCAAAGGAGTACCCCAGTAACGGGAACGGCTGAGGTTCCAGTCGACAATGTTCTCCAACCAGTTGCCGAAACGTCCACTGCCGGTGGCTTCGGGCTTCCAGTTGATAGTCTTGTTGAGCTCAATCATGCGCTCCTTCAAGGCGGTAGTGCGGATGAACCAGCTGTCGAGGGGATAGTAGAGCACGGGCTTGTCGGTACGCCAACAGTGGGGATAACTGTGCGTATGTTTTTCGCTCTTGAAGAGTTTCTTCTCCTCCTTGAGCATGATGACCAACTCCACATCGAGACTCATATCCTTCTCACCCTTGGTGGGGTCGTAGGCGTTCTTGACGAACTTACCGGCATACTTCGAATAGAGTTCCACATTGACATTGGCTTTCACCCATTCGGGGTCGAGTTCCTCGATGGGAGCAAAACGGCCCTGCTTGTCGACCATGGGCATCTGCTTGCCGTCGCGGTCGAAGAGCAGCAGGTCGCCAATGCCAGCCTTCTTGGCCACACGGGCGTCGTCGGCACCAAAAGTAGGTGCGATATGCACAATACCGGTACCATCCTCAGTGGTAACGTAGTCGCCCAAGATGATGCGGAACGAACCCTGCTCACTAACTTCCGTGGGTTTCACCCAAGAAATCAGCTGCTCATAGTGCAGACCTTCGAGGTCTTTACCCTTGCACTCACCGACAATCTTGTATTCGGGCGACTTGCCTTCGGGGAACATCGAACCCACCAGCGGCTTGGCCATGATGATGCGGCAAGGTTCCTCGGTGTATGGATGGGTGGTCTCCAGCAGCACATAGTCGATATTGGGACCCACGCAGAGGGCGGTGTTCGAAGGAAGAGTCCACGGAGTGGTCGTCCAGGCGATAGCATAGGTGGTCATGTCGGAATTTCCGGAGAATCCGGACACTCCGGAAATTCCGGACGTGATCCTGAACATCGCCACACAAGTCGTGTCCTTCACGTCTCGGTAGCAGCCGGGCATATTGAGCTCGTGGCTCGAGAGACCGGTACCGGCAGCAGGGCTGTAGGGCTGGATGGTGTAGCCCTTGTAAAGGAGGCCTTTGTCATAGAGTTTCTTCAGCAGGAACCAGAGGGTCTCGATATATTCGTTGTTGAAGGTGATATAGGGATTCTTGAGGTCGACCCAGTAACCCATCACGCGCGTCAGTTCATCCCATAGTTCCTTGTACTTCATCACCTCCTCGCGGCAGGCCTTGTTATAGTCGTCCACACTGATTTTTTTGCCAATGTCCTCTTTAGTAATGCCGAGATTCTTCTCCACCCCTAACTCCACGGGCAGACCGTGGGTATCCCAGCCGGCCTTGCGGTCAACGAAATAACCTTTCTGAGCTTTGTAGCGGCAGAAGACATCCTTGATAGTTCGGGCCATCACATGATGGATACCAGGCTTGCCGTTGGCACTCGGAGGACCATCATAGAACACATAGGCGGGATGGCCTTCGGCCAGCTTTTGGCCCTTCTCAAAAGTCTCGTTCTCCTCCCAGTAGCGGCGCACATCTTCGCCAATCTGGGTCAAATTAAGCTGCTTATACTCGTTATAAATCATTTTATATTATATATTATATTAAAAACCAAGCAGTTGACCCCAAACGAGGGCAACAAACGAAAAAACAAAAATACAAAAAATATTTGAATCGTGCATCATTAATTCACAATTACTTATTTGTATGATAGATATCCTGTTGTTGCCCGGTTGTTGTCCGCTTTAAAAGAGAACAACAGATGGTGTTGATAGAGACGAGAGATATAAAAAAACCTCCGAACCACGCATGGTTCAGAGGCCAAAACAAAAGCGTATGAAAAAAATTATTATCTTTTCTTTTAAAAACTATTTCTTTTTAAGGTATTCCTGAACATTGTCGGAGGCAACGATTTCCTCTTTGAACATATAGGCACCGGTCTTCTCGGAACGGACCATGCGAATCACCTTAGCGAAACTTTTACCAGTCGAGGTCTTAAGGGTAGCAACAACTTTCTTTGCCATAGTCTATTCTCCTATTTTACTTGATTTCTTTGTGAACGGTAACTTTCTTCAGGAAGGGATTGTACTTCTTGAGCTCCAAACGCTCAGGAGTGTTCTTCTTGTTTTTGGTGGTGATGTAACGGCTCATGCCGGGGACACCGCTGTTCTTCTGTTCTGTGCACTCAAGGATCACCTGGACCCGTGCGTCTTTATTCTTTTTTGCCATGACTTAATTGTTTTCAATTTCCATAACCAACTGAATCCCAATAACGAAAGAGCATCACAATCGTTTCATTGGCCATTCAAATCGGCTGCAAAAATACGAACTTTTTTGAAACTGGCAAAAAAAAGTTCGATTTTTTTTTAGTAGATTTGGTTTTTCTTCGTATCTTTGCAAATCAAAAGAGAAACAATATATTATAGTAAAACACTATATAATAATAGTATAGAATATGGCACTAAAACGAGTGATGGTACTGACTGGTGGCGGTGATTGTCCCGGATTGAACGCGGTGATTCGCGGCATTGTAAAGCGGGCCTCACAAACTTCGGACTGGGAGGTTGTGGGATGCATCGAGTCGTTTAACGGCGTGCTGCGCGAACCTACCGAGATACAGATGCTCGACGAGAAAAGCGTCGAGGGACTTCAGATACAGGGTGGTACCATACTGGGTACCACGAACAAGGGTGGTCCCTTCGCTTGGCCTGTGAAGAACAACGACGGCTCGTGGACCACTGTAGACCGCAGTGACGAAATGCTGCGTAAGTTGCAGTATATGGGCGTGGATGCCGTCATCAACATTGGAGGCGACGGTTCGCAGCGCATCTCGCTGGGTCTCGCCAAGAAAGGACTCAACATCGTGGGCGTTCCCAAGACCATCGACAACGACCTCTCGCTCACCGATTACACCTTCGGTTTCCAAACTGCTGTGCAAATTTGCACCGATGCCATCGACAAACTCGTCACCACTGCGGCTTCACACAACCGTGTCTTCATTCTTGAAGTGATGGGACGCGATGCCGGCTGGATAGCACTTCACTCGGCCATTGCCGGCGGTGCCGACGTGTGTCTCATCCCCGAGATACCCTACGACATCCAGAAGGTGAAAGCCAAGATAGAACAACGCTATACCAAACGTCGTGGATACTGCATCATTGTGGTGGCCGAAGGCGCGATGCCCAAAGGCGGCAGCGTTACCGGAAGCGTGAGTAGCGAGGTGGGCTACCAGCATATCAAGCTTGGAGGCGTTGGCGAGCAACTGGCGGCAGACCTAAAGGCCGCCGGCGTGGAGCACGACATCCGCTACACCATCCTCGGACACCTACAGCGCGGCGGTACCCCCATTGCTTTCGACCGTGTGCTGGCGACCGAATTCGGTGTGCGCGCCATGGAATTTGTCATGGAAGGACGCTATGGTCAGATGGTGGCTTACCACCACCCCGACATTGTGGGCATCCCCCTCGAAGAGGCCGTCCGCGAACAGAACCTCGTGGCTCCCGACAGCCGATTAGTCCACACCGCCAAAGGCGTGGGAATAGAATTTGGTGATTAAAAACACAACAAACCATGAAAGCAACGAAACTTATGCTGGCCATGACTATCGCGGCCATGGGTGTTGCCAGCTGCAGCACCAAGAAAGAGGAGTCCAAAACGCTGGTACTCTACTATTCGCTGACCGGCAACACCAAGATGGTGGCCGAGGAGATTGCCCACCGCCTCGGTGCCGACATCGAGGAGATTACCTGCGTAAACCCTTACGACACCAACTTCCAGGCCTGCATCGAGCGCAGCATGCAGGAGCGCGAGGCTGGTGTGCTGCCCGAGATTAATCCTGTCAAGGCCGACCTCTCGAAATACGACGTCATCTTCATCGGCTACCCCGTATGGTTCGGCACCTATGCGCCACCCATCGCCACCTGGCTCAACAGCGTTGATTTGAGTGGCAAGAAAGTGGTGCTCTTCTGCACCTTCGGCAGCGGAGGACTGGAATCGAGCCAGTTCAACTTTATGGAACAGCAACCCAATGCCGAGGTGCTTGGAGGCTACGGCGTACGCGCCGCACGTCTTGACGCCATGCCCAAGGAAGTGGAGCAGTTCCTGATTCTCCACCACTTCATAGACGGCGAACTACAGAATGTCGAACCGTGGGGCAACGAGCATCCTGTGACCGATGAGGAGACTGCCATCTTCGATGCCGCCGTTGACGGCTATCCCATGCTCCACGCCAAGGCCCTCAGAGCGACGTCGCATCCCATTGCTGGAGGCACCGAATACAACTTTGTCGCCGAAGACCTCCCCCGCGAGGACAGGCCCGACATGCCCACCGTCGGCGAAATCCAGGTCTGGGTCATCGCGCTCGACGGCCAGGCTCCTGTCTTCACCCGCGTGGTGAGATAGAAAGTAGCAAAAAGTTTTTGCACAATAGGAAAAAGGTTGTATATTTGCACTCTGCGAGCATTGTGCAATATACTCGCAAGTATCGTTTTGTCAATACTTTGTAGCGATATAATATATAGAAAAACATTAATAAATGGAACCCAAACGCATAAAATCAGCCCTCATCTCGGTCTTCTACAAGGACGGCCTGGAGGACATCGTTCGTGCACTCGACGCCAAAGGGGTGACCATCTACTCCACGGGCGGTACGCAGAAATTTATTGAAGAACTCGGCATCAAGCCAGTGGCTGTGGAGAGCCTCACGGGCTATCCCTCCATCCTCGGCGGCCGCGTGAAGACGCTGCACCCAAAGGTGTTCGGCGGCATCCTCGCCCGTCGCGACAATGAGGGCGACAACGCCCAACTGACACAATACGAGATTCCGGAAATCGACCTAGTCATCGTCGACCTCTATCCCTTCGAGCAGACCGTAGCCAGCGGTGCCTCGGAACAAGACATTATCGAGAAGATTGACATTGGAGGCATCAGCCTTATCCGTGGTGCCGCCAAGAACTATAACGATGTGGTCATCGTGCCCGCCGTCGACTACTACAAGGAGTTCCTGCAGCTTTACACCGAGCAGGACGGTTGCACCACCCTGGAGCAGCGCCGCCGCTTCGCCGCCTATGCCTTCAATGTCAGCTCGCACTACGACACTGCTATCTTCAACCACTTCAACGAAGGTGAGCAGATACCCGTCTTCAAGCAGAGCTGCAAGCACGGCGAGGTTCTCCGCTACGGCGAGAATCCCCACCAGAAGGGTGTCTTCTACGGCAATATCGACGATTGCTTTGACAAACTCAACGGCAAAGAGATCAGTTATAACAACCTCGGTGACATCGATGCCGCCTGCAGCCTTATCGACGACTTCGCCGGCCAGACGGCCTTCGCCATCCTCAAGCACAATAACGCCTGTGGCATGAGTGTCCGCCCCACCCTCCTCGAGGCTTGGAAGGATGCCCTCGCTGGTGACCCCGTCAGCGCCTTCGGCGGCGTGCTCATCTGCAACCAAAAGGTGACCAAAGAGGTAGCCAACGAGATGCACAAGATCTTCTTCGAGGTCTGCATCGCTCCCGACTACGACGCCGACGCTCTCGAGGTGCTGCGAGGCAAGAAGAACCGCATCATCCTGCGTCGCAAGGCCTTCAAGATGGCCGACCCGATGTTCCGCTCCGTCCTCAATGGCGTGCTGGTTCAGGACCGCGACAATGTCGCCCCACCGCTGCCGACATGCAAAAGAGCGTCACCTCCACAGCCATCACCGTAGCACAGGCCGAGGACCTGGCTTTTGCCACCATCCTCGTGAAGCACACCAAGAGCAATGCCATCGTGCTGGCCAAAGGCCGTCAGCTCTACGCCAGTGGCACGGGTCAAACGAGCCGCGTCGACGCCCTGCGTCAGGCCATTGCCAAAGCCAAGAGTTTCGGCTTCGACCTCAACGGCGCCGTAATGGCCAGCGATGCCTTCTTCCCCTTCCCTGACTGCGTGGAGATTGCCCACGAGGCCGGCATCGTGGCTGTGGCCCATCCCGGCGGCTCAATCCACGACCAGGATTCTATCGACTATTGCGAGAAAAACAAGATGGGTATGGCCATCACTGGAAAACGTCATTTTAAACACTAATCACACATGGGACTTTTATCATTCTTCAACCGTGAAGTCGCAATGGACCTTGGCACCGCCAACTCCATCGTCATATACAACGACCAGGTGGTCATCGACGAGCCCTCTATCGTGGCCGTCGACCGCAACAACAACAAAGTCATCGCCGTAGGTAAGGAAGCCCAACGTATGGACGGTCGTACCGACAACAAGAATGTGGAGACCGTGCGTCCTCTGAAGGGCGGCGTTATCGCCGACTTCGAGATGGCACAGCACCTCATCCGTGAACTCATCGGCATGACCAACATCAACCGCTCCTTCCTGCCGCCGTCGCTTCGCATGGTCATCTGCATTCCCTCAGGCATCACCAATGTCGAGGAACGCGCCGTGCGTGAGAGCGCAGAGCAAGCGGGAGCCAAGGAAATCCGCATGATTCATGAGCCTATGGCCGCTGCCATCGGAATCGGTATCGACGTGCTGCAACCCGAAGGACACATGGTGGTGGACATCGGAGGCGGTACTGCCGAAATCGCCGTTATCTCTCTGGGTGGCATCGTTTGCAACACCTCCATCAAGGTGGCAGGCGATGAGTTCAATGACAACGTCGTCGACTACATGCGTCGTCAGCACAACATGATTATCGGTGTGCGTATGGCTGAGAAGGTGAAGATCGCCGTGGGTTCTGCCGTCAGCGAGCTGGCCGACCCACCGGAGGACTATCACACCCTCGGTCGCGACCTTCTCACAGGTCTGCCCAAAGAGGTATCCGTCAATTACAAGGAGATCGCTCACGCCCTCGACAAATCGGTAGCACGCATCGAGCAGGCCATCCTTGACACCTTGGCGAACACGCCTCCCGAGCTGGCCGCCGACATCTACAAGAACGGCATCTATCTGGCCGGCGGTGGTGCTTTGCTGCGCGGTCTCGACCAGCGTGTGAGCAGCAAAACCAAGCTGCAGGTGCATATCGCCGACGACCCCCTGCGCGCCGTCGCCCGCGGTACCGGCATCGCCTTGAAGAACTTCAATAAGTTCTCGTTCCTGATTCGATAACCTAAGTCAGGAAATAAGACAATAGAATCAGAGGGAGACCATCACGGCCTCCCTCTCTTCTTTATACCTATACTCCCTTATTCCTTATCGTCTAATAAATCGAGGCAATTTTCTGCAATATCTTATTGAGTTTCTCAGAGACCACCGAGGCGGAACAGTTGTGACCGTTGCTGATGATGGCGAAGGCCAGACGGTCACCGTTGGCGGCATCGACATATCCGGCATAAGCTTTCACACCACTGATAGTGCCAGTCTTGAGACGCACGATGACACCCGGAACTGAGACCTTAATTTTCTTGGCGGTGCCACTCTCTCCTGCTACCGCCAGTGTGTTGTAGAAATCTTCAAAAAAAGGCTCTCGACTGATGGCCATCAAGTAGCGGCAAAGGAAGTCGGAGGTGACGCGATCCTGCGGCGAGAGACCACTGCCGTCGACGACCTTCACTCCGTCAGCATCAATATTCTTCTCCTTGAGCCATTCCATTACTGCCTTGCTGCCATTGGCAAAGGTACCCCTTCCATACTGAGCGTAGCCCAGGTATTTGAAGATAGCTTCGGCATAGATATTATTGCTGGTGATATTGGTGTATTGGGCAATGGTGTAGTAGTCGCTGCTATAGTAGTCGAGGACTGTCCGCAGGCTATCAGGCTGGGTGTAGACCTGCATGGAGTTCGACGAGATGCTGATGCCGTGGGTACGAAGGTAGGAGGCGAAAAGGTCCGCACACTGACGACCGGGATTGGGCAACGAAATTCGGACAGAGAAGTCCTTTTCTCCCAGCGGAACTGTGCCACGATAAACGCGTTCTTTTGATGTGGGACTACCGTAGGCAACCACTTGGTCGCCTGATTTCGCAGGCCCTGTGGTCACCTCGCAGACAGCTTGCACGTCGATATTCTTAGGGACCGTGCGTACCGCTGTGGCGGGGAAACCCACCCTCGCACCAGGATCAAAATGAGCGAAGTACATATTCTCATGGAAGTTGAGTCCATAGACACCGGCACCATAGTAGTTACCGACATCGCCCCACGGCCAGCTGTCGTGGAGAGGAACCTCGTCGAAGATACCTTGATGATAGCAAACCCGGCCATCGACACGATGGACACCTTTCTTTTTCAGCGCCATCATCCAGCCCTCGAAAAGCGAATCCACCGAGGTCTGGCGGTAGCGATAGGAACCCAGCAGCGGGTCACCGCCACCGATGATATAGATATCTCCGTGCAACACTCCGTCGCGGTCGACGGTGCCACGAAGGCAGAGACGCGTGGTGAAGCGGAAATTACTCCCCAGACGGGCAAAACCCACACCGGTAGTAAGCATCTTGTTCACCGAGCCGGGAGCCATTCCCATCTGCGAGTTGTAGTCATACACCTGCTTATGCTTAGTAATATTATAGACGCTAACGGCAAGGGTACCATGCTGCAGTACAGCGTCACGCTGGGTAGCTACGACAGTTTTCTCAAGCTCGGAAATCTGCTGGGCACATGCCGAATTGAAAATTGAAAATTGGAAATTAAGAACAACGCCAGCGCAGACTATCAATTTAAATATGCGAGATGTTTTATATGGCATAAGGTTACCTTATTTATTGTTTTTTAAATCTTCATTGATGGATTCGATGCTGTCGAGCAACGCGTCGCGGCCGTAACCAGTAAGCGACGATGTAAGAAACATCGGCGGCAACTCCTCCCAGAGTTCAGAGAGAGCCACCTTCATGGCCTTAATATTGGTCATCACCTCACGTTGCTTCTCCTTGTCAGTCTTAGTGAAGACAATAGCGAGGGGGATGCCGTTGGTGCCGAGGAATTCAATGAATTCGAGGTCGATGCGCTGAGGTGGGATACGACTGTCGACAAGCACGAAAACATTGGTGAGGGCTTCACGATGGAGAAAATAATCGCGCATCATGGCACCCCACTTCTCGCGCGAAGTCTTCGAGGTGCGTGCATAGCCGTAGCCTGGGAGGTCGACAAGATACCACTCGTTATTGATGAGAAAATGATTGATGAGTTGTGTCTTACCCGGACGGCCGGAGGTCTTCGCTAACCCTTTCACTCCCGTGAGCATATTGATGAGCGACGATTTGCCAACATTACTGCGTCCAATAAAGGCGTACTCCGGACGCCCGTCATCTGGGCACTTCTTATAATTGGGACTGCTGACGCTGAACGATGCACTTCTAATATTCATTTCCTGTTCGCTCGTTTTATTTTTCTCAGTTCCTGCTTTACCTCACGCTTCTTCTGTTTCAGTTCCTTTAACTCCTTCATAACGGTACGCTCCTCCTCGCTGATTTGTTTCCACCAAGGAAGCAATTTCATATTGATACCGAAGAGGCGGCGGCGATCAAGCTTCTGGTTGCGATCCTGATAACTGTCGAGGTAACGTTTACGTTTATCTTCAAAAAGGTCGTTGAGCGTGATGAGGATACCCGTGTCCGTTGTACCCTTGAGATGATGGTTAGGACAGGTTCCGAAAGAACGCATGGTGGGAGTGAGGTTCATATAGGAGTTGAAGAGTGGAGGCACCGTGCATCCGCAAGCACGGACAGCATGGAGGAGAATCTGGTAATCTTCCCTATAGTTTCGTCCATTAAAGAGATGCACAAGCTCGTTATAGTCGGTCTGGATATCAATTCGCTCGTAAGGCCACACCAATCCGTCTCGGTCAGGGAAGTGCTTCTGGTAGAAATAGAGTATCATATCACGCGCCTTAAGGTCAATATCGCCATACATGGTAATTTTGCCAAAGAAATAGCGTGTCTCGGGAATTTCGAGGATGAGGCACCCGAGGCCATCCCATAGATTGTCGAGGCTGTAGAGGCCCTTGCGAAGATTGTTGCCGGGCTGATAGGCAGGCTGCACGAAAGCTCTTCCAAGCTCCACTGTATAGGGAAGATAGTCATTAATAAACTGCTCGCTAAACTGGTACTGGTCGGCCGTAGGGGTAACAATGGAGCCGTCGTCACGACGCATCATATTGCTTCCGTGGATGAAGCGATAAGCGCCCACGATTTCCTCATCCTCGGGACTCCAAACAAAGAGCTGTTTGCAGCAGTATGGGTCATCGAGGGTGTCGTACATATCAATATCCACCTCGTTGCCGCTCCCGCCGCCATCGACGGCGAAGCTCAGTTCACGCAAACGACCAATTTCACGCATGATATTGGGTGATAAATGGGCGGTGGTGACATATATCTCCTTGTTGCCGCGATTACTCATGCGGAGGAAATGCTTTTGCTTCAGTTCCTTCTTGATAAGCTCGCGATCTACTGGTGGGGCTATGTAATTTAAATCCATTTTTGAAAGGTGAGAGTTGAAAGGTGATAATTAAATACAGAAGTCGACGTTGGGATTATCTTTTAAACGGTACACATGCTCACGCATCAGGGAAGCCCATTCGGCGGGAGTGTGTCGCTTGTCAAAGGTAGTATAAGGTACCGGTTTGCCGAAGGTGATGGCGACCGACTTGCCACGCTGGGCGAACATCTCGGCCGGCAGCAGGGCCATCTCGTAACGGAACTTGATTCCCAGTCGTTCGCGCAAATTAGCCACACGGTAGAAGAGATTGCGGTTGCAGGCTTCAGTGTAGACGGGGATAATATCGCGCTGGTACTTTACAGCCTTCTTGATGAATGTAGGTTGCCATTCGAGGTCTTTGATAACTCCTTTCTTGCGGCGAGAAGCGGCTCCAGAGGGGTAGTAGAGTAGCACATTACGCCCTGCGAAAGCATCCTCGAGATTGGCGAGGGTCTTCGAACGGTTCACCTTGTCGATGGGAACAAAGAGCTGGCGGAGACCCGGAAGATAAAGCAAGAAGTCGGTGACAGGAAAAAGAATATCGGAACGTTTATGGCCTACGGCACCCATCAGTGCAAGGCCGTCAGGACCCCCCAACGGATGATTGCCCACCACCATCGGGCAACCCTCTGCAGGCACATTTTCCAGCCCCTGATATGAAACCTTTATCCCGAGGTTGTAAGGCTCGCGGCCCTCGGTGAAAGCGTAAACGAAATCGAGGCCGAACTTGTCTCGGTTGTTGTAGATGCCCGCGTTAAGATCCTTGACATGCAGCAGCCGTCCGAGGAGCCACACGGCAAAAGCCGGCAGTTTCACCCCCTTGGCGGCGAGAATCGTCCGCACGTCGATATAGTTTTCTGAGATAATTTCGTGTTCCATCAAAATCGTTTTAACTTAGATTTCAGAGTGCAAAGATACGATTTTTTTTTCGAATTACAGGACATTTGTACGTTTTTTTTGGTCACAAAAGAAAAAAATCGTATTTTTGCACCGCTTTTTAAGACATAAAATATGATTACATTCATCGTATCTGTTGTATTACTATTGCTTGGTTACTGGCTCTACTCAAAAGTGATAGAGCGTGTTATCGGCATCGACCCCAACCGCACCACCCCCGCTGTGGCGCATCCTGACGGAGTGGACTATGTGCCCATGAAGCCTTGGAGAATCTTCCTTATCCAGTTCCTCAACATCGCGGGCGTGGGCCCCATCTGCGGCGCCATCATGGGTGCACAGTTCGGCACCGCCTCGTTCCTTTGGATTGTCTTCGGATGCATCTTCGCCGGTGCCGTGCACGATTTCATCGCGGGGTTCATCAGCCTGCGCCAGAATGGTGCCTCGCTACCCGCCATCCAAGGCAAATATTTAGGGCATCGTGTAAAGACCTTCATGGCTTTCTTCACCATCGTCCTGATGGTGCTGGTGGGGGCCGTCTTCGTGAAAACACCCTCCCAACTTATCGTCGACAATTTCACCCCCGGCTGGCCGCTGTGGATATGGCCCGTCATCATCTTCGCCTACTATCTAGTCGCCACGCTGCTGCCTATTGACAAAGTTATCGGTAAGATATATCCCATCTTCGGATTCCTGCTACTGGCAATGGCCATAATGTTGGTGGTGGCCTTCTTTGTCATTCCCGACGTCCATCTGCTGGAAATTTGGGACGGACTTGAGAACCGCCATCCGCATGCCGACACCAATCCCATCTTCCCAATGATGTTCGTTAGCATCGCCTGCGGTGCCATCAGCGGTTTCCACGCCACACAGAGTCCCCTCATGGCACGCTGCATGGTCAACGAGAAGCAGGCGCGCCCCATCTTTTATGGTGCTATGATTACCGAGGGTATCGTAGCCCTCATCTGGGCTGCCGCCGCCGCCTACTTCTTCCATGACAAAGCCGAACTTTGCATAGGCAAGGGCGGCGACGCTATGGTGGGCGTGATTGCTAACGAGTGGTTCCCGCCGGCACTGGCCGTCATCTCAATCCTCGGCGTCATCTGTGCCGCCATCACCAGCGGCGACACCGCCCTGCGCTCGGCACGCCTCATCGTGGCAGAACAGTTCCACATCGACCAGAAGCCCATCACCAAACGCATCGTCGTAGCCATTCCGCTGTTCGTCCTCACTGGAGGACTGCTCATCTACGCCTTCAGCGATGCCGATGGCTTCCAGACCATCTGGCGTTACTTTGCCTGGTGCAACCAAATTCTGGCAGTCTTCACCCTATGGGCCATCACCTCGTTCCTGGTACTGAAGGGCAACTATAAGGCCACCCTCATGACCCTATTGCCCGCCAACTTCATGACCTACATCTGCGCCTGCTTCATCTTGGTGGCACAGAAAGAAGGTTTCGGAGGCCTCATCCCGGAGACCTGGGGCTATATTCTCGCTGGCGTGATTACCATTGTAGGCGGCTCAATAGCACCCTTCTGGCTGAAAATATTTAAGTGGCGACGCAATAAATAAAAAGAAACCACGTTAAGGTTTCAAAAAGTATATATTTTCAATATGAAAAAAACACTTATATTAGTTCTCACCCTGCTTGTGGCAGGAGAAGCTCTGGCAGCAAATCCTAAGACCCGCAAGAACTCGCGCACAGAGATGGGCATCCACGGAAACGCCATCTATGTCATCGAGTACACCTATAACCTCCACAGCGGAAAAGATGGCGGCCGTCAACTCATCTGCATCGACAGTATCACCTTCGACAAGCGTGGCAACTTCGCCGACAAGTTCCGCACTAAGGCCAACGAATATACTTGGTACAGCTACTTCTTCGATGTCAACGGCTACAGCCTCGGATGGAACGAATACAATCGCGAGAAGATGCTCACCGGCCGTACCGCTTACCTCAACGACCGTGATGGCAACCGCGTGGAGCGCACCGTCTATTTAGGCAACCAGATGACCAAGAAGGAGAGTTCGAAGTTCGTCGGTGGCCAGATGATGGAAGAGCAGAGTTTCGACCAGGACGGCCAGATGACCGAACTGCGCAAATACAAATACGACCAGAAAGGCAACTGCACCGAGATGGAGTTCTACAACCGCGATGGCGACCTCATGCAGCACTACCTCTACAAATACGACGCTCGCGGCAACCGCATCGAATGGCGCTTCTACGACGCCGACGAATTCCTCTCGGCACTCACCACCTACTACTACGACGACCACGACAACGTGATAGAAATCAGCTCGTTCAACTACGACGAACACCTCAACTGGAAGCACAGTTACGTCTATGAGTACGACGAGGACGACAACTGGGTCCGCCAGACCATTTACCGCAACAACGTCCCCTACCAGGTCATCGAGCGCGAAATTGCCTTCCCAGTGGAATAAACTTTAGAACAAAGATAACTGCCGCACGCCACTCTGGCAGTGCGATTGATACGGACACTCATACGGAGTCAAACAATGCTGACCCGTGGGAGTGTCCGGCTCGTTTGTGCTGAGGGCAATGACTTTCATGGAAGCAATATGGGCGGCAATCTCGTCGTGCTGCACCTGCAAAACATCGGAGAGCTCCTCCTTGATAAAATTGCCGTTGCCGTCGTTGTAAACCAACGAGAAAGAGGCTACCTCGCGGCAGTGAGAGATAACATAATGCTGCAGGGCTGCATCACGTTTATATGTCTCACTGAGCACATTGCCACTCTTCACCTCGTAGATCTCCAATCGGCTATCCTTCCGCTTGTGCACCACATCGGCCAGCACCAGCACATCGTCATAAAAGAATCCTGCCTCAAACAAATCCACCTCTTCCTCCTGGTCCAACAGCTGCGCTGTTAGCCCAGGATAGGCGTCAACATTGCGCTTCAACTCGGCACTGATATCAATGCCGTTGGGAAATGTATCCTTGAAGGAATACTCGAACTCGCGGCCACGGTCGAATCGCTGCATCTGCTCGCGCGTGTACCTCGCCAATCTCGGCTCATGGACATCGAGCCACAGCGCCCTATCGCACTGCAGTCCCCTGATATACTTGCTCTTGCTCAGCAAATGTGGCATAACACTTCGTCTACAGTTGCGGCATCTACCAGCCCAGCGTCAGAGCGCATCAGGCCTTCTTCCTTAGCGTGGCGAATCTGCTCGAAGAAAGGGTCGTAGTATCCATCCAAGTTCAACAGAATCATCAATTTGTTCCGATAGGTGCCGTCCAGCACTCTTCTCCCATCCCTTATCTGCAGCTGGTTCATGGCCACCACCTCGGAGATTTCGTCGATTGTGCCGATGCCACCGGGGAGCGCCACGAAGGCGTCGCACATCTCCATGATGCGCTCCTTGCGCTCACCCATCGAGCAAACACGCACCAGCTCCGTGACAGCCTGCGACTGGATAATATCCTCGCTGAAAAGCCTAGGAATCACTCCAATAACCTCTCCACCTGCATCAAGGGCAGCAGCGCTCACCACGCCCATCAAACCCAAATTCGAGCCACCATAAACCAAGACATCGCCTGCTTCCGCGATGCGATACCCCAGTTCCCTCGCCGCATCAACAATCTTGGAGTTGCGCGGCGTCGATGATCCGCAGAAAACCGCTATGTTACGTTTCATATTCCAATCGTTTTAAAAATGCAAAATTACAAAAAAAAATCCACCCGCACAACCCAATCCAACAAATCACAGAAAATCAAAGAGCACAAATTGCACCAAGAAACTTACAGACCAGAGAAACATCTCTTTCAATATTATCCCCTCCCATTCCACAACAACCTCATATCTATTTCAAAACCAACGTCAAAGAAAGAGCAGTGTAAGAGGAGTATGAGTATAGGTAAGAGTTATGATCCTATAGGTATGGTTTTCAGTACCTGTTTTTATGTTTATGTTAAATAGCACGATGAGGGTCACCAAAAATGGTGAGAAAAATTTGTTAAAAGAGTCATAATATCGTTTTTATTTTGTATATTTGTCCCGTCATACGGGAATGCATATTCTCGTATGGTATTGATAATTAGTTAAATAAATAATATATTAATCCTAAAAAGTCACATCTATGACAAAAGTTAAATCTTTGGCTGACCTGAAAGCCATGCGCGAGAAGCTCCAGTCGAATCTCGACGTCCGCGAGAAGGCCGAGAACCCTGAGAGTTTGGTGCAGATCAAGGTAGCTATGGCTACCTGCGGTATTGCCGCCGGTGCCAAGCAGGTTATGGAACACATGATGCAGAAAGCCGACGAGCTGGGCATCCAGGCCGTGTTTACCCAGACGGGTTGCATGGGCTACTGCCACGCTGAGCCCACCCTCGAGGTGCGCGTCCCCGGCAAAGACCCCATCGTCTTCGGCCATGTCGACAACAACCGTGCCGATGAGATTCTCACCAAATATGTTCAGCAGGGCGAACTCGTCGAGGGCATCATCCCAGTGAACTACGAAACCATTGACAAATAAAAGTGATTAGTTGACAGTTGACAGTTAATAGTTGGCAGTGCTTCGCAGCCTGGCGGCAGCCAACTACAAACTACCAACTACAAACTACCAACTGAAAAAAAAAGATTATGGCAAAATACAAAATGCATATTCTGATCTGCGGCGGCACGGGATGCAAATCCTCCAACAGCCTCCAGATCATTGAGAACTTCCAGAAAATCCTGGCCGAGAAGGGTCTCGCCGAAGAGGTTCAGGTCATCAAGACCGGTTGCTTCGGCTTCTGCGAGAAGGGCCCAATCGTGAAGATCATGCCCGACAACACCTTCTACACCCAGGTGAAGCCCGAAGATGTGGAGCGTATCGTCAACGAGCACATCATTAAAGGTCGTAAGGTCCCCGAACTGCTCTACACCAATCCCGAGAACAAGGAGCACGTCAGCGACTCGAAGCACATGGACTTCTATCGCAAGCAGATTCGTATCGCCCTGCGCAACTGCGGCTTTGTGGATCCCGAGAACATCGAGGAGAGCATTTCCCGTGGCGGCTACGAGGCTCTGGCCAAGTGCTTGACCGAGATGACCCCGCAGCAGGTTATCGACGAGATCACCAAGTCCGGTCTCCGTGGCCGTGGCGGTGCCGGCTTCCCCACCGGTGTCAAATGGGGTCTCTGCGCCAAGAACCAGGCCGACCAGAAGTACATCATCTGCAACGCTGACGAGGGCGACCCCGGTGCTTTTATGGATCGTTCCATCCTCGAGGGTGACCCCAACAGCATCGTCGAGGCTATGGCCATCGGCGGCTACGCCATCGGTGCCACCAAGGGTCTCGTGTACATCCGTGCCGAGTATCCTCTGGCTATCGAGCGTTTGAAAATCGCCATCAACCAGGCCCGCGAGTATGGCCTCCTCGGTGAGGACATCCTCGGCAGCGGCTTCAACTTTGATATCGAGCTTCGCTATGGCGCCGGCGCTTTCGTATGCGGCGAGGAGACCGCTCTGATCCACTCGATGGAAGGCCAGCGCGGCGAGCCCACCCTGAAGCCTCCGTTCCCCGCTGTCCGCGGTTACATGGACAAGCCCTCGAACGTGAACAACGTCGAGACCTTTGCCAACATCCCCATCATCATCACCAAAGGTGCCGACTGGTTCCGCACCATCGGTACCGAGAAGAGCCCCGGAACCAAGGTGTTCGCCCTCGCCGGCCAGATCAACAATGTGGGTCTGATCGAGGTTCCCATGGGTATCACCCTGCGTGAGATTATCTACGAGATTGGTGGCGGTATCAAGGACGGCAAGGAATTCAAGGCCGTTCAGACCGGTGGTCCTTCCGGCGGCTGCCTCACTGCCAAGCACCTTGACACCGAAATCGACTACGATAGCCTCGTGGCTGCTGGCTCGATGATGGGCTCCGGCGGTATGGTTGTTATGGACGAGACCTCTTGCATGCCTGCTATCGCTAAGTTCTACCTCGAGTTCACCTGCGAGGAGAGCTGCGGTAAATGCTCGCCCTGCCGTATCGGTAACAAGCGCCTCTGCGAGATGCTCGAGAAAATTACCGACGGTCGCGGTACGATGGAAGACCTTTATGCCCTCCGCAACCTGGCCGCCGTCATCAAGGACAGCGCCCTCTGCGGTCTTGGTCAGACCTCGCCGAACCCCGTGCTCTCGACCCTCGACAACTTCTGGGACGAGTACGTGGAGCACGTCGTCGACAAGAAGTGCCGTGCCGGCGTCTGCAAGAAACTCATGCAGTATGTCATCGACGCCGAGAAGTGCATCGGCTGCGGCAAGTGCCAGAAGGGCTGCCCCGCCGAGGCTATCAGCCGTACCGACTACATCGCTCCCGGTCACAAGCTGGCTTCGATGGTCATCGACGCCACCAAGTGCATCAAGTGCGGCGCTTGCATCGGCAACTGCAAATTCGGTGCTATTTCGGTTAAATAAAGAATAGTATAACTAGAAAATCTAGAGCATCTAGAAAATCTGGAATAACTATAAAAGTAAGAAACAATGATCAACGTAACAATAGATAATAAAGCGATCCAGGTCCCCGAAGGCACCACTATTCTGAAAGCTGCCCGCATGGCCGGTATCGATATCCCGACGCTCTGCTACTTCGAGCTCGACGGAATGAAATTTGAAAACAAACCCGGTGGATGCCGC